>OFGQ01000016.1_pt1 | contig 144897 bp, 130 predicted proteins | sample 1521791 | NCBI WGS metagenome assembly OFGQ01 (sample SAMEA3504116, study PRJEB24116) | mouse gut metagenome | biome: mouse gut; feature: mouse-associated habitat; material: faeces | place: Denmark | collected 2011 | reverse complement strand
TTCATTAAACTTTCTGTAGTTTCTTCTGTATATTCTGTAATTCCATATGTAAGTTGTATATGAAAACCATCATAAGAGTCCATAGGATTCATGCCTGCTAACTCTAAATTATTTTCTTTCCCCATTTCTTCAAAAATATTTGTCAAAATTTCTAAGTATTCATCTCTCGTATATTCTTTTGTTTTGTCATATCCAACTTTTTCAAGTATCGTATCGTAAGGATCAACAACTGTTTCCTCTTGTTGAATTTCTTGCTCTTGTGCATCAACACTGAAATCTTGACTATCTGAAAAATAGTCTTGTAAAACATATAACTTATCATAATCTGTACCACTGATAGGATTTTTGAAGCAGTACCAAACCAGATTCAAGGCTTCATCAATTTTTATTGTCGAACCTGCTTTTATGTATCCGACCTGTACTCCATCAGTTGAATAAACTGGCGAATTTTCATTGAATGTTTTTTCTTCTCCAAATGCTTCTGAATTAGTAAATACAGTAAAATCATACTCCGAATATCTGTCCTCTTCTCCTGTTATAACAAGAACATCATTTTCAGCAATTACTGTACTTTCAGCTTCCTGTTTTCCCTGTTCAACTTTTTCCTGCTGTACCTCTCCCTGTTTCGGCTCTGCACTGTTCCCACAACCCACAATGGATAAAGACAATGCCATTGTCAACACTAATACTGCTGTTTTTTTCTTCATAATATGTTTTCTCCTTTTTGTTTAGGGTCTAAAAATAGACCATTTAGTCATCACTATTATAGCTTTAAAATTAAGATAATGCAAGAGAAAGGTGGTAGCAAATCATACAGATTTCGCTGAAAACATGATAAAATATGACCGATTTTGGGAAACTCTTAAAGAAAAGGGAATAAGCCAATACAATCTTGTTAAAGATTACAATATTAGCAAATCCCTGTTACAACGATTAAGGAACAATGAGGGCATTAGCACACACTCCCTTGATATGCTTTGCTCTATCTTAGATTGCAGAATTGAAGATATTATAGAATTTGTAAAAGAACATGAATTTCCATCAAAAAACAAAAAGGACGAGTAACCCGATCCAGAAAGCGGAATACTCGTCTTTTTATTACAAACTTTGCATAGTGAGCAACACCATCACTTCATCACTCTCAAACATATGTGAATATCGTTCCAAAATCGTTTGCTGTGTATCCCCACTCACTTTCTCGATAACAGGCAAGGGAACATTGTTTTTTATCAAATTGCTTATAAATGTATGCCTAAACTCGTGACAAGTATACTTAGGGAGATTACAGGCTTTACAAGCCTTTTCTAACATATATGCACAGGCAGTATGCCCCCAATCAAATATTTTATCATCTAAACTACCGCCATCTTGTAAATGTCCATTTTTGAGCCTAATAAACAACCGTTCTGGGTCTGTATATAACGGAACCGTTCTCTTTTTAAAATTTTTAGGGTCCTTTGTAAGATTCATATCACTCACATAAGATTTTGTAACTTTGATTCTAGTACCCCTTAAATGTTCTCCTTGAGCATTTTGACTGTTTGGCACATATAAGGAAAGCGGTTCTGTTCCTTTTTTATAATAACTAAATTCTTCAAAATCATTATAGGTTAAGGCGATTGCTTCCCCTATCCGAAGCCCTGTGTAATAGAGAATATTAAACAAAAGCCGATACTTTGGGTAATTATCTACTCCAAGACGGACAAACTTATTGTAATGAAAATAAGCATCTATTTTCTCAAATTCTTCCTTGCTGATAGTTTTATAGTCCTCTTTTTGTTTCGTCTTTACATTGTCCGCATAAGCAAGAATATTCTCTGTTATCAGCTTTTTCTTATAAGCAAGGTTTATCATCTTTCGGAATGTGGCATTGATACTATGCAATGTTTCTTCCGAATATCCATGATTGCGACAGTCAGCAGATAACTTATAATACACATCCTCCGTTATATCCTTTAGCTTTGTTTCCTTTGGAAGAAACTGATAAATCATTTTCATCTGCTGTTCTGTATTCCTAATGGTAACAGGACTAAAATTCTGCCCGCCTGCCTTGTTCTTCCACAAATCAAACACACCCTGTAAAGTTATGTCTTTATCCTCTGCCTTATTTGTTCCCGTTTGTAGTTTTGCCAGTTCTCCCCTTGCTTCTGTAAGGCTTGAAAGATTGTATTTCCACTTTGCTTTATATTTGTTCTTTTGAGTAAGAGGGTCATAGACTTTATAGTTATACTTTACATCATACAGCTTTGTATTCTCATTGTAATAGATGTTCGGGTATTTCGTCTTTGTCCGCTTTGCCTGTTCTGCCATAGTAAAAGCCCTCCATTCGTATATTTTTCATTTTCGCTTGATTTATACTAATTCTAGGCTCATTGTACTACGAATTGTATACGAACACAAGCAAAATTATACGAATTTAGGGCTTTCCAATTCTTAAAAACCTTGATTTTATGCGGTTTTTCTACTCTTTACTTTTCATTGTCGGGAACAGCAACACATCCCGAATTGCTGCCGAATCCGTCATCATCATTACCATCCGGTCAATCCCAAATCCAATTCCGCCGGTCGGCGGCATACCAACGCAGAGCGCATTTAAGAAATCCTCATCCGTCTTATTTGCTTCATCGTCGCCCGCAGCCAGAAGCTTCTCCTGCGCGACAAAGCGCTCCCGCTGATCAATCGGATCATTCAGTTCAGAATACGCATTCGCCATTTCCCAGCCGTTCATAAAGAACTCGAACCGCTCCACATATTCCGGGTTTTCCGGTTTTTTCTTTGTCAGCGGAGAAATCTCAATCGGATGGTCTATAATAAAGATCGGCTGAATCAAATGCTCTTCCACATATTCTTCAAAGAACAGGTTCAAAATATCTCCCTTTTGATGCCTGTCCTCATATTCGATATGATGCGCATCCGCAAGTTTTTTCGCCTCTTCCGTCGTATGGATGGCATCAAAATCTACCTTTGCATACCGCTTCACCGCATCGACCATTGTAATCCGCTCAAATGGCTTCGACAAATCCATCTCATGCCCGTTATATGTTATGACTTCCGAGCCCGTCACTTCTTTCGCCACATACCGGTATAAATTCTCCGTCAGATCCATCATGCCGTGGTAATCCGTATACGCCTGATACAGTTCCATTAACGTAAACTCCGGATTATGCCTTGTGTCAAGCCCTTCATTCCGGAACACCCGTCCGATTTCATATACGCGTTCCATGCCGCCCACAATCAGTCGTTTCAAATACAGCTCCAGCGAAATCCGCAGCTTAAAGTCTTCACTCAGCGCATTAAAGTGCGTCTCAAACGGCCGTGCCGCCGCACCGCCGGCATTGGAGACAAGCATCGGCGTCTCCACTTCCATAAATCCCTGTTCGTCCAGGTATCTTCGTATGCTGCTGATTACCTTGGAGCGTTTGATAAACGTGTCCCTGACGTCCTGATTCATGATCAGATCCACATACCTCTGGCGGTAACGGGTATCCGTATCAGTCAGTCCGTGAAACTTCTCCGGCAGAATCTGAAGGCTTTTGGAAAGCAATGTGACAGAAGATGCATGAATGGAAATTTCACCGGTCTTCGTTTTAAATACTTCTCCGGAGATCCCAAGAATATCGCCCACGTCATATTTTTTAAAATCCTTATAAGAATCTTCCCCAATACTGTCCCTTGCTACATAAATCTGAATATTGCCTTTCAGATCCAAAAGATTGCAAAAGGACGCTTTTCCCATCACACGCTTAAACATCATGCGGCCCGCTACGGAAACCGATGCACCTTCCAGTTCATCGTATCCCTCTTTGATGTCCGTGCTGTGATGCGTAACGTCATACTTCGTAATCTGGAAAGGGTCTTTTCCGTTCTGCTGCAGTTCCGCCAATTTTTCACGGCGTACCTTTAAAAGCTGGTTGATGTCCTGTTCCTGTACCTTCTTCTGCTCTGCCATTTTTTCCTCCCGTGTCTATCCATGTCTTTTTCTGTCCGAAGATCAATGGATCCGTCTTTTTACATGGAACGCTGAATTTCCAATACCTTATACTCCAGATCTCCGACCTGCGTCTCTACTTTTACCGTATCTCCGACTTTAGAACCGATCAATGCGCGTCCGACCGGAGATTCATTGGAAATCTTTCCTTTTAAGCTATTTGCTTCCGTAGAACCGACAATCTTATATTCTAATTCTTCATCAAATTCACAGTCCAAAATCCGAACAGTACAGCCGATGCTGATCTTGTCCAGCTCGACTTCTTCTTCCACAACGACTTCGGCATTTTTTAAAATCTTCTCTATTTCTTCAATGCGGGCTTCGATATCACGCTGTTCGTCCTTTGCTGCATCATACTCTGCATTCTCCGATAAATCGCCCTGCTCTCTGGCTTCCTTGATCTTCTGTGCTACTTCTTTCCGCTTTACTAATTTTAAATCCTGCAATTCATCTTCGAGTTTCTTGAGTCCCTGATACGTTAAGATATTTTTCTTATCCATATTAATCTACCCTTCTTTTAATATTCATTCTCGTAAAAAGCTCTCTCGAATTTGTCAAAATAAAGCTGTGTTTCTTCTTCCTCACTGCCTCTGACAATCATAGTATTATACCCGATAGGCACTGCAATGTCAAGATTTCCGGCGCTTTCCCAACGTTTTTTAAAGACCGGGATATAGAGTTTCTTTTCAAAAAGAATCCTGCCGAAGCCTTCCCCCGGCTTTTCAAAATCCAGGATTACACACCCTTTTCCCGCGTCCGAAATAATCTCCGTCAATTTCCGGCGCTCTTTGAAAAAAACTTCCGCGATCAGCCCGTGCTCCTCATACATATTGTCCGCAAACCGTTCAAAATATGCAGGATGCTCCGTCAATATCGTCAGCCGGTTCAAATCCCTGCCCAAAAGGTTTGCCGCCCACAGCGCATACTGCGAATCGGCTCCGTCTAAAAACACTGGCGCAAACTGCCCGTATGAAATCTTTTTTTGTTCCAGAATCTGCTCCATGATACGGCGAAGCTGCCCCAGATACGGATTCTCATAGCCCTCTTCTTCCTGTAAAACCTGTTCTTCTTTCTGCTGTTCCGACCGAAAAAACAGCCGTCTGGCCAAACACAGCACATGTCCCCAAAACACCGTCTGCTCCCCAAACCGTTTCTTTCATTCAGTATATGACAATGTTTCTTCAAATAATGCCAGAAGTTCTGCGTAGCTTTCCGCTTCATTTATTTTTCCGCGCAGCTTTGCCGCATTCCGGCAGCCGTTCACATACCATCCTGCATGTTTGCGCATTTCCCGGATACCGGTGTGCTCTCCTTTATATGCAATTAGCATTCTGGCATGACGCAGCATCGTTTCTATCACCTCTTTTACAGGCGGCTTAGGCAGTGCTTCTCCCGTCTCCAGAAAATGAAGTATCTGCCGAAAAATCCAGGGGTTCCCCTGTGCGCCTCTGCCGATCATAAACCCGTCGCAGCCGGTCTGGCGGTACATATTCCTCACGTCTTCTCCGCTCAGAAGATCCCCGTTTCCGATGACCGGAATATGCACTGCCTCTTTGACCCGGCGAATAATATCCCAATCCGCTTTCCCGGAATAAAACTGTTCCCGCGTCCTGCCGTGAACGGCGACTGCCGCGGCTCCGGATTCCTGCGCAATATGGGCAATCTGCGGCGCATTGATATGCGCATCGTCAAATCCTTTGCGGATTTTAACGGTCACAGGCTTACGGATCGCCCGAACCGTTTGTTCAATAATCTTTCCCGCCAGCAGAGGCTGCTTCATCAAAGCGGAACCGTCGCCGTTTCCGACTACTTTCGGAACCGGACACCCCATATTAAGATCCAGAATATCAAACGGCAGCGCTTCGATCTGCCTTGCAATCTCACTGATTACATCCGGATCCGAACCAAAAAGCTGCAGCGCCACCGGCCGTTCCTCCGGATCAATTGTCAGCAGCTCTTTTGTATTTTTATTCCGATATAAAATCGCTTTGGCGCTTACCATTTCCATACAGATCAATCCCGCTCCCTGCTCTTTGCACAACATACGGAACGGCAGATCCGTTACGCCTGCCATCGGCGCCAAAATCAGATTGTTTTGCAACGTTACATTTCCTATCTGCAGTGTTTTCATCATCGTCTGCCTTTTATTGCTTCTGTTTTTCAAAGATCAGGCGCAGACCGGATAATGTAAGGTTCGGATCGTAAATATCGATACAATCGGTTTCATTCGCAATAATGCGCCCGAGTCCACCCGTGGCAACTACTTTTAAATCCGAATAACCCGATTCTTTTGCCATATTGCGTACAATATACTCTGTCTGTCCGATCTGTCCGTATACAAGTCCAGCCTGCATACTGCTGATCGTCTCCTGGGCAAGAATACTTGCCGGCTTACAGATTTCAATTTTCGGCAGTTTTGCCGCGTCTTCCCACAGCGCCTTTGCACTGATCCGAATGCCCGGCGCCGTTACTCCTGCCACAAAAGAACCTTTGCCGTCTACAAGATCATATGTGGTTGCCGTCCCAAAATCAAGGACAAGGACGGGTCCTCCATACAGTGCATATGCCGCCGCCGCGTCTACGATCCTGTCTGCACCGATCTGTTTGGGATTTTCCGTTACAACCCGGATACCCGTTTTAATTCCCGGTCCCACGATCACGGGCGTAATCTCAAAATACTTAAGAATCGCATTGGTCAGCGAATGCATGACATCCGGCACAACCGATGCAATGATCACATCCCGGATATCCGTTCCAGATAACTGATTTCGTTCGATTAACTCTAAAATTCCAACCCCGTATTCGTCCGACGTCCGCAACTGCTTTGTCGTCATACGAAATGTCGTTACCAGTTTTTTTCTGTCAAAAACCCCAAAGGTAATATTTGTATTGCCAACATCTATGGTCAGTAACATACCAAATCCTCCTAACATCTTCTTATAACATCGTTCCGCTTACAGCCCGCACTTCCCACAGAACACGCATCCCATATAAAGACTGTCCCGGACATCTGCCGATTGTCGTCTTTCACATTCTCTATTCTGTGACATCTGCCAAATATTGTCTTTCACATTCTTTATTCCATGATAACCTGATAAAACAGCTGAAGCGAATCCAATAATTCCGGTTTTGTCCGCTGCAGTTCTTTTACTTTAAGCACGCTTCCAATCTCATCATACAGATAATCTCCTTCGTCAAAAGATGTCCGAAATTCAAGTTCTCCATCTTCGTTATAAACCAATTCCAATATCCCGCCGACATCCTCCGTAAACAGCACGCACATGATTTTCAGCTCATCTTTTACACTCTGCGGAATTCCGTCAAACATCGGATTGATATAAAATTTCTTTTCATACGCGCTGGCGGCGCACAATACGACTTCCTGCTGCATACTGCCTCCTTTAAACATATCCGTAAATTCCGCGGACGGATACTTCCCCGGAAGAAACCCTCCGAACCCCGTGCTCTGTTTCCACAATCAGTTCTCCGTTTTCGGCAATGCCTTTTGCCGTTCCGCAGAACGGCTCTTTTGGATCCAGAATACGAACCTGCCTGTCTTTGTTTACCAGGTAATCATTATATTCTTCCTGTATTTCGGAAAGATCTCCCGCACCGCAAAAACTTTCGTAATACGATTCAAACTGTTCCCAGACCGCTTCGATCAGTGCAGACCGCGAAACCTCCGCGCCGCTTTCCCGGAAAAGAGAAGTGGCGATGGCTGCCGCCTCCCCTTCAAACGACTCGTTAGAGACATTGATCCCGATCCCGATGACAACGTAATGAATCGTATCGATATCCGTGTTCATTTCGGTCAGAATACCGCAGATCTTCTTTCCGTTCAAAATAATGTCATTGGGCCACTTGATCTGCGCCGGAAGCGAAAGAGACGTCCGAATCGCTTTTGCAACCGCCATTGCCGCTACAATTGTCAGCATAGAAGCCTGTCCCGGATAAAAGTCCGGGCGCAGCACAATCGTCATAAAAATTCCGCTTCCCTCCGGCGATTCCCAAAACCGCCCCCGTCTGCCCCTGCCGGATTCCTGACGCCCCGCAACAATGAGCGTTCCATGCGGCGCGCCTTCTTCTGCCAGGCGTTTTGCCTGTATATTAGTAGAATCTGTCACTTCAAAATATATGATTTCTTTTCCTGCCCATGCGGTTTTCCGCAGACTCGCCAGCTCATCGGCATTTAAAATATCCGGCGATTCTGTCAAAAAGTAGCCTTTATTCGGAACGGCTGCAATCCGATAGCCTTCTTCTTTCAGCTTCTGCATCCCTTTCCAGACGGCGGTTCTGGAAACGCCCAGTTTCTTCGATAATTCCCCTCCGGAAACATAGCCGCCTGCCTCCCGCATGGCCGTTAACAGTTCTGATTTCAATCCACGTTCTCCCCTAATGTCGCCAGCATAACCGCTTTGATCGTATGCATGCGGTTTTCCGCTTCATCAAATACAACCGACTGGCTGCTTTCAAATACTTCGTCCGTCACTTCGATCTCATCCAGCCCGAATTTTTCAGAAATACTTCTTCCGACCGAAGTATTCAAATCATGGTATGCCGGCAGACAATGCATAAATATCGCCTGTTCTCCCGCCTGTTCCATGACGGCACGATTGACCTGATAAGGCAGAAGCTCCCGAATTCTCGCTTCCCAGACCTCCTCCGGTTCTCCCATTGACACCCATACGTCGGTGTAGATCACATCCGCCCCTGCAGCGGATGCATGCACATCTTCGCTCAACGTAATCGTCGCTCCGGATTCTTCTGCCATCTTTCTGCAATACTCTGTCAGTTCCTTTTCCGGGAAGTAATTTTTTGACGTGCATGCCACAAAATGCATACCCAGCTTTGCACAAACTACCATCAGGGAATTTCCCATATTGTAGCGGGCGTCTCCCATATAAACCAGCTTGATGCCTTTTAATCTGCCGAACCGCTCTCGGATCGTCAATAGATCCGCCAGCATCTGCGTCGGATGAAATTCGTTGGTAAGCCCGTTCCACACCGGAACGGACGCATATTTTGCAAGCTCTTCTACGATATCCTGTCCGTATCCCCGGTACTCGATCCCGTCAAACATCCTGCCAAGCACTCTTGCCGTATCCCGGATGCTTTCTTTTTTTCCGATCTGAGAAGCAGACGGATCCAGATACGTCGCATGCATGCCAAGATCATGCGCCGCCACCTCAAACGCACAGCGCGTTCTCGTACTCGTCTTTTCAAAGATCAAAGCGATATTTTTTCCAGTCAGATGCGCATGCGGGATCCCCTGCTTCTTCTCTTTTTTTAATCGCTGTGCCAAATCCACCAGATATAAAATTTCCTCCGGCGTATAGTCCTTTAGTTTCAAAAAATGCCGTCCTGTTAAATTCATGTTCATATCCTCCTATCCAACATGCGGACAACTCCGCAGTGTCTTTAGATCCTTTCGTCATAGAAACCTAAATGGTCTCCTTATAAGATAAAACAGGGCGCCCGCCTGTGACAGCCCTGTTTTCCGTTTCTTTATGGTTCTTCCCTGACCACTTCCATCAGGGACCGTGCAAGCCCGGCCGTTCCCTGGATCTCCGACGGAATGATGATTTTCGTCGCCTTGCCGTCCGCCGCTTTCGCGAACGCTTCGAGGCTCTTTAAGTGCAGTACGCCGGCATTGGGATCCGCATCCTTTAAAAACCGAATGCCGTCCGCATTGGCCTGCTGAACCTTAAGAATTGCTTCCGCCTGCCCTTCCGCTTCCCGGATCATCGCTTCCTTTTGCGCTTCCGCGCGGAGAATCGCCGCCTGTTTTTCCGCTTCTGCATCTAAGATGGCGGATTCTTTTTTCCCTTCCGCTACCAAAATAGCGGATTTCTTTTCGCCTTCCGCCTTTAAGATCACTTCTCTTCGTTCACGCTCTGCTTTCATCTGCTTTTCCATCGCGTCCTGAATCGCCGCCGGCGGAATGATATTTTTCAGCTCCACCCGGTTGACTTTGATCCCCCAGGGATCTGTCGCCACGTCTAAAGAGGCGCGCATCTTCGTATTGATCGTCTCGCGCGAAGTAAGCGTCTCGTCCAGTTCCAGATCTCCGATGATATTCCGCAGCGTCGTTGCCGTCAGGTTCTCAATCGCCATAATCGGATTTTCTACTCCGTATGCAAACAGTTTCGGATCCGTAATCTGGAAAAATACGACTGTATCGATCTGCATCGTTACATTATCCTTTGTAATGACAGGCTGCGGCGGAAAGTCCACCACCTGTTCCTTTAAATTCACCCTTCTTGCCACACGGTCTACAAACGGTCGTTTAAAATGAATGCCTACACCCCATGTGACCCGGTATGCCCCCAGGCATTCTACAATTGCGGCGTGAGCCTGCGGCACGATCTTAATGCAGCTTGCCGCAATAATCAGAACCAGTACAAATAAAAATACAAATGCCACAAAAAATCCCATATGCATTCCTCCAAATAAAAATAGTATGTCAGATATATTTTATATCTAACATACTACTATAATTTATTTCGGATTACAACTAGAAAAATACATTCGCTCCGATTACGGTTCCCGCATATCCGCTTGCCGCGCTGCGGAAAGAAACTGCTCCGTTCGTATTGTCCACGCCGGAGATTGCTTCTCTCGCCGCCTGTAAGCATGCGCTTCGGACACCGTTTGCCATAACGTTTGCCACGCTTCCGTTCAATGCCGGAGTAAACTGTCCGCCCTGATAAATGACGCCGGAAATGCTTCCCGGATACGCGCCGCTTCTTACCCGGTTCATAACGACTGCTCCTACCGCAACCATACCTTCGTAAGATCCGTTTCCTGCTTCACACTGGATCAATGCCCCAAGCAATGTCACTTCGTCGGCATTTGCTGACGCTGCCGGCTTCTTTGCGCTTTCTGCCGCTTTTTCTTCGGCTTCTTCCGCTTCCTTTGCCGCAACTTCTTCGCTGTTTAATGCCGTGCCCAGATTCAGCTCAACGCCGACATATTCTGCGCTGACATACGCGGTTGCGTCCGACGTATGGACTGCCACCCAGCCCTCATCTGCGGCTGCGTCTTTATCCACCTTCAGTTTGTCGCCGCTGCTTGCAGTGGTAACAACTTCGGCTTCTTCACTCGGCTCGCTTCTAAGGCGAAGCCCGTCTGTATTTACCGTTGCATAGATACTGCATACTTCATTTGCCAATTCACTGGCTTCCATTCCGTAAACCAGATAATCGTTTTTTACATACCCGGTTACGTTCCCGGAAGAAATCTGTGTCCATTCTCCCTCTACGGAAACAACCTCCGCCACGTCTCCGCGGTAAAACTTGCCCGCCAGCTCGGCTGACTCGTCCGGCGCAGTGCGGATATTCATATCTTCTTCCACATTTGCCATTACAAGGTTCTGCCACTTCGATTCTTCCAAAGACTGCTCCGGCGCTTCCTCTTCCACTATCTCTTCTACTGCCGGCACATCTGCGGTCACTTCCGCCGCATCCGTTTCTACGCTCTGAGCCGCTGCTTCCGCCGCAAATTCTCCGACGCCTGCCGCACTGCCTGCAGCGTCTTCGGTTTCCGCTGCATCGGCCTGACTCTTAGATACAATGTCTCTTTGACCTCTGCCAATGCTGGCTGTTATCATCCCGCTTTCATTGAGCCGGTCCATTTCTTTATCGCACAGTTCGGAAATGATTCCCGCCCTGCCGCCTTTGCTCAATACAACTGTTTCTGTCAAACCGCTTTTGCTGTCTTCCGTGGAACCTCCAAATGCAGTGATCGTCGTCATAACAAGCATCGCTGATGTGACTGTCATGCTTTCAACCACTTTTTTGTTTAGTTTCATCATTCAACCTCCAAGTGTATCTTTCTGTTGAAATGTGTTTTATTTATTAAACCTTTTTTTGCATTTCAATTCAGAAATATTACATTTGTTACAGATTTGTTACGATCAGATAATAGCACACCTAAAATTCTTTGTCAACCCCTGATCTTAATATCCAATCTGATCCGATTGTCGACGCCAGGTTCTCTAAAATGGGCTGCCGGCCGTTTTTCCATAGCCATAGCCGCCGCTGTCCCCGATTCCACGCATTCCAACGCTTAAATAATATAGCAGTACATGACAATAAAATGGCAAAAACTTCCTGCCATTACAAACAGATGAAATATTTCATGGCTCCCGAAATATTTGTGCACTCCGTTAAATCCTTTGAGCTTCAGCGCGTACACCACGCCGCCCACCGTATAAAGGATTCCGCCTGCCAACAACCAGGCAAACGCCCCGGCAGAAAGCCGCTGAAGCAGAAGAGGAAAAACCAGAAGGCAAACCCAGCCCATGGCAATGTATATTATAGAAGAAAACCATTTCGGACAATTAATCCAAAGCGCTTTCAATAAAATACCGACAAGGGCAATTCCCCAGATTACGGTAAGCAGAATCATTCCCGTCGCACCGTCTAAAACCAGCATACAAACAGGCGTATATGTCCCCGCAATCAAAACAAAAATCATCATATGGTCTAATTTACGAAATACCTTTAAAACTCCTTCCCGGACATTTAACGCATGATATACGGTAGACGCCGCATATAATAAAATCATGGCAAGAATAAAAATACCCATCGCCATAATGGCCGACGGCGTTCTGCTCATCTCCGCTTTCAGCAACAGCGGCGCCGCCGCAAACAAAGATAACATCATACCGATATAATGTGTGATCGCGCTTCCCGGCTCCCGAATTGTAATTTGCATAACGATACCTCCTTATTGCCTCTGCACTATGTAGTATTGATTACTATGTATTATTTTATTCAATACTACCACTCGCTATGTCTCATGTCAACAAGAAGAGTTTCGATTTTTCAGGATGCATCATCGATCCGAAACAGTTTCCGAGCATTTTGTTCTGCCGCATCTTCTGCTTCTTTCCTGGTAATCCCTTTAAGCTGCGCTATTTTTTCCGCGACAAAAGAAAGCTTCCCCGAATCGTTTCGTTTTCCACGGAATGGTTCCGGCGCCATATAAGGCGCGTCCGTTTCCAATAAAATGCGATCCAGCGGAATGCGCTTTACGGTTTCTGCCAGTTTTTTTGCATTTTTAAATGTAACGACGCCGCCTACTCCGATATAATACCCCATCTTCACAAATTCTAACGCAAGCTCCGGCGAATAGGAATAACAATGTACGACACCGGGAATCTCTTCGGCATGCACCTGTTTCATCACCCGCATCGTATCTTCCGCCGCATCCCTGGAATGGATAATCACCGGCAGACCGCTTTCTCTCGCCAGTTCCATTTGTCTGGCAAACCAATCTCTCTGTTTTTTCCGTACCTCTGTATCTTTTTCCCAATAGTAATCCAGTCCGATCTCTCCGACGGCGATTACGTTCGGATGTGCTGTCTGTTCTTTCAGCCACGCAAAGCTTTCCTCATTCAGCTCGTCGATTTCGCTTGGATGAACGCCTGCCGCTGCGTAGATATTTTCATAGGTTTCCGCCAGGGCAATGGATGCTTTCGTGCTTCCTATCGAAGCTCCTACATTGATAATCCTGCAAATTTCTCCGCTCAATAAGTTTTGAAGCAGCAAATCCCTGTCATGATCAAACGCTTCGTCATCATAATGTGCATGTGTTTCAAAAATCATCTCAAATCTCCTTTCCGATTTTCTGTCGTTTCCGTATCCGGCATGTTCTCTGCATATGTTTTGTTTACTGATGTCTGTAATAAAAAACCGCAAGCTGTGTACGATCCCGCAGATCCAGTTTTTCCAATATCACGCTCACATAATTGCGGACGGTTCCCTCGCTTAAAAACAGTTTTTGCGCAATTTCTTTATTGCTAAGCCCCAATGCCACTTCTTCAATGATCTCCCGCTCTTTTTCGCTGATTTTGTATTCCGCATAATCCAACGGCCGCTTCGTATGCATCAGGAACGGAATTTTTTCCGCAATGTCTTCTCCAAAAACACTCTGTCCTCCCAGAACTGCTGTCAGAGCCGGCACGATCCCCTCGAAATCCTGCTTTAAAATATAGCCCTTTGCCCCGATCCGAAGCGCTTTGATAATATATGCATCGTCTAAAAATGTCGTCAGAAACAGGATCTTCGCCTCAGGATCCGAAAATAAAATCCGCTCTGCCGCTTCAAGACCGGAAATTCCATTCATTCTGATGTCCATCAGCAGAATATCCGGCTGTTCCCTTTCGTACAGGATAACTGCGTCTTCTCCGGAATAGCCAAGCGCGGCTACCGTAATGGCTGCATCCGACTCCAGGATTGTCTTTAAAGAGACGGCGACTAATCTGTCGTCGTCTACGATCACTACTCGCATAAGATCTCCTCCGTTTTTGGAATTGTCATAAATACGGCAAACCCGTCCTGCGCACGAAACAATATCGTTCCTCCCAGCGAATCTGCACGTTCCCTCATATTCTGTAAGCCGATTCCTTTTTCCGGCCTTACTTTTGCATTCGTACCGTTATCTTCTACCGACAGCCGATAAAATCCCGGATGTTCTCGAAAGCAAATCACCATCTTTTTCCCGTTGCTGTGCTTTACGGCATTGGAAACCGCCTCTTTTGCGACGGCAATCAGGCAGTATTTCACCCGTCCCGGAACGGCGTCTGTCATGTCAAAATCCAGTTTCACTTCAAAATCCAAACCGGCAGATTCTGCAATCTCATACGCCGCCTGTTTTAAATCAACCGAATCCTCATGCAGATTGTGCACGCTCTGGCGAATACTGTCCATCGCCGAATTGAGCGTATCTTTTATCTGAAGAAGAAGCTCGTACGTTTCCCCCTGCCTCTCCTTCGTCAAAAGCGCTCCCGTCATCAGCAACGACCGGGACAGCATATGTCCGACGTTATCGTGTATTTCCCGCGCAATTCGATTTCTCTCTTTGAGCGTCGCCAGATAAATTTCGGAATCCTGTTTTTCCAAAAGCACTTTATTTTTCTCCATCAGCGTCAGGTTCAGCTCTGCGCCGCTGTCCCTAATACGGATCAATGCATCTTTCAAACGCTTCTTTTGTTCCGTCGTATAAGAAAGCCAAACACAAAGAGCCGATGTCGCCGCCCAATAAACGGCGCACTTTGCGGTCACCGGAAGATACAAAAGCGCCAGAACAAAAAACGGCGCAGTCCACAAGAAATCGTTCCGGCGCAGCATATCATACAGCACGACCGGAAACAGCAAAAGAACCATCGGCCAAACAAGAGCCGACGCAAAAAACAGGGCGTACAACACATATCTTTGTCGTTTTTCTTCTATATAATTACCGAGCGCCCCCGCGGTAACTGCGAAAAGAAATGCAATGACCGCCTCCCTGGCCTCATTTACTCCCAATAGCAGAAACATGCAAAACCCCAGCAATATCAATTTATCGGTAAATACCTCCATCGCATCCGCTCCTTTTTGCCTTCATTGTACCAAACCCCCTGTAACATGAACAGAGTATCTTTAAAAAATGACATTTGTCATGCACGCCGGTGATTCTGTTCACTTTCTTTTTTTTAAACAATTTTATAAAGTAACGGTATAAATCTATGAAACATGACAGAAAGGAATTTCTTATGAGCAAACCTGTGATTAAAATCGAAAATCTTGTCAAACGATACAAAGATTTTATCGCCCTAGACCATTTCAACATCGAGATCCGCGAAGGCGAAATTTTCGGTCTCCTTGGTCCGAACGGTTCCGGCAAAACAACAACCATTAACTGCATTCTCTCGCTTCTTTCCTTTGATAAAGGAAGTATCGAAGTCTTTGGAGAAACGATGCGCCCCGACAGCTATGATTTAAAACGGCAGATTGGCATCGTTATGCAAAACGTCGCCGTTTTTGACACACTGACCGTCTATGAAAATATCGATTACTTCTGCGGACTTTACATCAAAGACAAACGTCTTCGGCAGAAATACGTGGAAGAAGCCATTTCCTTTGTCGAACTGGAACAATTTCGGAAGTTTTATCCGAAAAAGCTCTCCGGGGGCCTGCTGCGCCGTTTAAATATTGCGTGCGGCATCGCCCACAAACCGAAGCTCATTATTTTAGACGAACCGACCGTCGCCGTCGATCCACAGAGCCGGAATAAAATTTTAGAGGGCATCGTCGACTTAAACAAGCAAGGCGCTACGATCATCTACACCTCACATTATATGGAAGAAGTGGAACAGATCTGCACACGGATCGCCATTATGGACGGCGGCAAAAATATCGCCGTCGGCACTTCCGACGAGCTGAAGCAGATGATTAAGAAAAGCGAACAGATCAAAATCGAAGTTCCCATGCTTTCTGACGAACATCTGCGGGGTATCCGTGCGCTTGCTCATGTGTCAAACGCCGCTTATTCCGACTGCCAGCTCAATATTCAGTGCACGGGCGGACGGCATAATCTGGTACATATACTGGAATATCTACAGCAGCACAATCTTTCCTTTGACCGTGTGTATTCCGAACTTCCGACGTTAAACGACGTCTTTTTAGAGATTACCGGAAGGAAGCTGCGCGACAACGCATGAGGGGAGGAAGCGACTTGTTTTTACATGAATTTAAATATGAATGGATCCGCGTGCTGCGGCAAAAAGAAGAATTATTCTGGGTATTACTGTTTCCGATGATTTTAGGAACGCTGTTCCACGTCGCCTTTGGAAACCTGAACAATTCGACAGAAAATTTCCATACGATTCCGGCGGCGGTCTGCCTGGAAACAGGATCCGAAAACGAACCGTTCCGGGAAGTGCTGCACACATTGAGCGAAGAAGATAACGGCACGCCTCTGTTAGAGCTGACGGTTACCGACTGGGATCACGCCGTCGCCCTGCTGGAAGAAAACACGGTACGCGGAATTTTTAAAATCGGAAAAGACGTCACGCTGCACTGCGCGCCGAACGAAAACGCCGCCGCGGCGACGCTTGCTTTAGAACAGAGCATTTTAGAAACCATTTTACGGGAATACCGCACGGGCGCAGGCATTATAGAAAAAATCGCGCAGAAGTCTCCGGAAAAACTAAATGACATCCTTGACATGCTCCAGACAAAAGATTCCTACAAAACCGCGCTTTCTCTTACGCCCGGCAATATGGACAGCATCATACAATACTTTTTTAATCTGATTGCAATGGCATGCCTGTTTACTTCCTTTGCCGGTTCCTATATTGCCATGCACCATCAGGCAAATCTTTCTGCGCTCGGGGCAAGAAAATGTATTTCGCCGAACAGCAAATTTCTTTCCGTCACGGCGCAGCTGTTATCCTGCCTGCTGTCACAGTTTCTGTGCGTTGTCGTAAACATACTGTATCTCGTTTACGTAATTAAAGTTGAATTTGGAACAAATCTGTTTCTGATTCTGCTGACCGCCTGGATCGGATGTATCGTAGGCGTTTCGTTCGGATTTTTTATCGGCAGTATCGGCAGGGTCAGCGAAGCCGCCAAAAACGGCATTATGATTTCTGCATCGCTTCTCTGCTGCTTCTTAAGCGGCCTGATGCTTGATAATATGCGGATGACGGTTGAAAAATTCTGTCCGCTGATCAACGATATCAATCCCGCCGTTTTAATTTCCGACAGCTTTTTAACGTTAAATATTTACGGCATAACCGCGCGGTACGGCGCAAATCTCGCCGTTTTACTGTTTATTTCCGCAGGTTTTACCGTTTTGGGCTGTTTGATGATAAGGAGGAAAACGTATGCAAGTCTTTAAAGCATTTTTAAAATCCGCCAGAAAATATCTGCCGATCAATCTGATGTATTTTGTTATTTTCTGCACGATTGCAGTCGCAGCCACCAATTTTAACACGAATAAGGAACATGCTTCATTCCGGACAGCCGCGCTGGATATCGGGATTATTGATAAAGACGGTTCCGATGCGTCAGGGGCGCTGTGTGAGTATTTGGAGTCCATGCATACGCTCACGCCGCTTGCGCAGGAAAAAGAAGTCCTGCTCGATAAGCTCTTTTACCGCACTTTAGACTATGTATTGATTCTGCCGGAAGGATTTGAAGAAGATCTGTTTGCTGGAGAAAAAAAGAATTTATACGAAACGGTTCAGATTCCGGGCGTATACAGCAGCGCGTTTATCGACGAGCAGATCGATTCTTACTTAAAGACGTTGCGGCTTTGCCTTGCCGGCGGATTTACCCCAAAAGACGCGCTTTCTCACACTGCCGCAGAGCTTGCAGCCTCTTCCAACCAGGTGCAGCTCCTGAAACCGGAAGATGATACGCAAACCGATTCCCGCATGTCTGCTGTCTATTATTTTTACCAGTTTCTTGCCTATGTGATCATCAGTATGATCTTGACCGGATTGACGCCGATTTTAACGATTTTTCAGGAAAAAAACCTGGCAAAACGGATTTCCTGTTCTTCCACAAGCCTGCTGAGCCGCAATCTGCAGATCGCCTTAGGCAGTACGCTCTACTGTCTGGGTATCTGGGTCTTATTTATCGTAACTTCCAGAATCCTCTACGGATCGGCCATATGTTCCAAAGAGGGGCTTTTGTGTATTGCAAACAGTTTTCTGCTGCTTCCGGTCGGCGTTTCCATTTCGCTTATTGTCAGCTGCTTTGCGCCTTCCGGAAACACGATCAATATGATTAACAATATCCTGACGCTTGGCATGAGCTTTCTGTGTGGAATTTTTATTCCGCAGCAGATGTTAGGAAAAGGCGTGCTCGCCTTTTCCAAATTTCTGCCGCTCTACTGGTATATCAAAAACAACGACCTGATCTCCGGTTTTGGCGGAGAACCGTTTACAATGCATGCCTACCGGACTCATCTGGGAATCCTGGTTCTCTACGGCATCGCACTGTTTTCCTTAGCGCTTGCCATATCGAAATATAAAAGCCTTCGGCAAAAAGCATAAAACATCAGCAGATCTCCGCTCCCGACGGCATTTTCTTATCCGGCGTAAGCAGCGCAAGCTCTCCGTTTTCGTCTTCCGCGCATAAAAGCATTCCTTCCGAAAGCACGCCCGCCAGTTTTGCCGGTTTTAAGTTCACTAGAACCATGACCTTTTTACCGACCATTTCCTCCGGCGTATAGTGCTTTCGGATGCCGGATACGATCTGTTTTACCTGACTGCCGATTTTTACCTGGGAACAGAGCAGTTTCTTTGATTTTTCTACCGCTTTACATTCGAGAATTTCGCCGACCTGAAACTGCATTTTCATAAAATCGTCAAATGTAATCTCCTCTTTCGGCTCAATATCAATCCCCGCTTCTTCCTCGTTTGCTGCCTGCGTCGTTTCTTCTTCCGCAGGATAGCGCTCTTCCACTTTTTTGAGCACTTCATTCAAATCCAGCCTTGCAAACAGAATTTCCGGCTTCTCCGTTACCCTGCTGCCGCTTTCATAATGTCCGAACGTTCCAAGTTCTTCAAACGGAATCTCTTCTGCATGCAATTGAGAAAGAATTTTTTCCGCTGTTTCCGGCATAAAGCTCTTAAGGAGGGACGCGCCGATGCAGATACTCTCGACCAGATGATACAGCACGGTTTCAAGCCTTGGCAGCGTCGCTTCCTCTTTTGCAAGAATCCACGGCGTCGTTTCATCAATATACTTGTTGCAGCGTTTAAACAGATTGAAAATCTCTGTCATAGCGTCCGCCACGCGCAGCTGATCCATTTTTGCTTCCACTGCCGCCGCCGTCCGCGTTACCACGGCTTTCAAATCTTCGTCAACCGCTTCCGTTACGCCGCTGTTTTTCACAACGCCGCCGAAATATTTATTGCTCATGGAAATCGTTCGGTTGACCAGATTTCCCAGCGTATTGGCAAGATCGGAATTCATGCGCTCCACCATCAGCTCCCAGGTAATGATTCCGTCGTTGTCAAACGGCATTTCATGCAGTACAAAATAGCGCACCGCGTCCACGCCGAAAAATTCCGCCAATTCATCCGCATACAGCACATTTCCTTTGGACTTGCTCATCTTGCCGTTTCCCTGGAGAAGCCAGGGATGTCCGAATACCTGTTTCGGGAGCGGAAGGTCTAACGCCATTAAGAAAATCGGCCAATATATCGTATGAAAACGAATAATATCTTTTCCGATCAAATGCAGATCCGCCGGCCAGTTTTTTCGGAACAATGCACCGGAATCTCCGTCTGCGTCATACCCGATCTTTGTAATGTAATTCGTCAGCGCATCCAGCCACACATACACGACATGCTTCGGGTCGAAATCCACCGGAATCCCCCAGCGAAACGATGTCCGCGATACGCACAGATCCTGCAGCCCCGGAAGCAGAAAATTGTTCATCATCTCGTTTTTGCGGGCCGCCGGCTGAATAAACTCCGGATGCGTATGAATATGCTCGATCAGCCGGTCGGCATATTTGCTCATTTTAAAGAAGTACGCCTCTTCTTTTGCGGGCTTTACTTCACGCCCGCAATCCGGGCATTTGCCGTCTGCCAGCTGTGACTGCGTCCAAAACGACTCGCAGGGCGTACAGTAGAGACCCTCATAAGCTCCTTTATAAATATCACCCTTATCGTATAATTTCTTAAAAATTTTCTGTACCTGTGCTTCATGGTCTGCGTCAGTCGTACGAACAAAATTGTCATACGAAGTATTCATCAGATCCCAGATCCGCTTTACTTCTGCTGCGATCTTATCCACATGCTCTTTCGGCGTGATATTCTCCGCCTCTGCTTTTTCCTGAATCTTCTGTCCGTGTTCGTCTGTTCCGGTCTGAAAATACACATCATATCCCTGCTGCCTTTTAAATCTTGCAATCGCGTCTGCAAGCACGATTTCATACGTATTGCCGATATGCGGCTTGCCGGACGTATAAGCGATCGCGGTCGTCATATAAAATTTTCCTCTGCTGCTCATAACTGCCTCCTTACATTGTTGTAATAAAAAAGTCCCGTCCCCAAACATTGTTGAAGACGAGACGTTACTCCCGTGTTACCACTTCCATTCGTCGATGCCTTACGGCACAGACCTCCGTGCGTACCGGTTCGTTCCGATATGCTTCCGCTGTAACAGGCGGACCTGTCCGGGATTATCCTGCTTACGGTTCATCCCGTCTGCTCCAAAGCCATCTTCCGTAAAACTTCCGTCATCTCCTCACAGCCCCACAAACGATCTCCCTGCTGCCCTTTGTTCGGACAATTGCCGGTATTTCCCCGGCAAAAAACAGTTCGATCCGCCTGCAGTAGAGATTTTCTCTGTAAACTTCCATTTCACGTACTCTCTTTTTCACCGCATTTCACTTGTTTCAGACTACCATGCCAAGCGCAATCTGTCAAGGAATTTGAAGATCGTCGTCTTTGATTTCTTCTTTCGGTTCTTCTGCAGCAACGTCCGCTTCCGGCACATCTTCTTTTACGACTACGACAAGCTTCGCGCCGCAAACGCTGCAGTATTCCGCCGTATCGGATGCCTGCGCGCCGCATTCCTGGCAGACTCTCGCTTTTTTCAATTCGAGAATTTTAAGCTCCATCTGCGCAATTGCTTCCAGCGCTTCATCGATTCGTTCAATCCATGCTCTCTGTTCGCCTTCTTCTTCTTTGTGTTCCTGATAGTACCATTTCCCAAGCGCTGCATACTGTTCTTTGATAAAGTCTTCTTTCGCTTTCATATCCAGTTTCAGTTTTGCAATGCCCGAAACGTCCTTTGCTTTCTGCGTCACGTCTCTGCTCACATTTACGATGGTATCCCCTAGTCTTTCAAAAAAATCCATATTCCGTACTCCTTTCTGATCCGCTTTCTTTATTATATCAATTATATCACAATTTAGGAGCCTGAAACGGGAATTTTACAATTATTTTTGTGCCCGCGCCCTCGCTGCTCTCCAATGTAAGCTCCGCCTGATGCTGTACGACAATATGTTTGACAATTGCAAGCCCAAGGCCCGTACCGCCAGTTGATTTTGACCGGCTTTTATCGACCCGGTAAAACCGCTCAAATACGCGTTCCCTGTGTTCTCCTGGGATTCCGATTCCCGTATCTTCTACTTCAAGCAGCGGCTGAGCGTCTGCGTTTCTGATGCGGATCCATACCGTGCCCCCTTTGACATTATACCGAATCGCATTGCTGACAAGATTATACAGCAGTTCGTCGATTAAATTTTTTCCGGCATACAGCATCACATGTTCTCCGGAAAGAATCAGTTTTACTTCCTGCTTTTTTGCCGGAAGCTCCATCATATCCACCGTATTTTCGGCAAGCAAAAACAGATCGAACGTTTCAAACGGAATCTTAAATTCCTCATCGTCCAGCTCAGAAAGCTTTATAATATCATTGATTAACATGATCAGACGGCTGGAATTGGCATGGATCTGCTTTGCAAAATGCCGAATATCTTCTTCTTTCGCCATCCCGTTTTCCATCAGCTCCGCATAGCCGGAAATTGCCGTTAAGGGTGTCTTTAATTCATGGGAAACATTTGCCGTAAATTCCTGGCGCATCTTGGCATGCCGCAGTATATTTTTATGCTGTTCCTTAATCGTGATCACAAACGGACGGATTTCTTCATATACTTCCGACTTGTCCAAAAGCAGAAGATTCTCCGCCATCCGCTCGATCGGTTCCGCCATCCGCTTTGTCAGATAATGCGCAAGAAATGCGCACAGCAGAAATGTTGCCAGTGAAATCGCCAGAATAATCAGCCCCGTATTCACCATAACCCTGGAAATACTGCCGCTTTGTTTTGCAATCCGCAGCACGCTCCCGTTCTCTAACCGTTCCGCATAATAAAATGTGTGCGTGGACAGCGTTGCCGACCAGCGGACATTTACCGCCATACCGAATTGTTTTGCCTGCTTTATTTCCGGGCGGCCGCTGTGGTTTTCCATCGCGGCGCCGTCTGCCTGACTCTCATAGAGCACGCTGCCGTCCCGATCCACCCAGGTGATCCGCATTTCATCTTTTCCAATCGTAAGTTTTTCCGGATCCGTCTGCCGAATGATATGCGCATATGCCTTTAAATCGGCAAATACCTGATCCTCTAAAACATTATAAAACAATGCCGTGGACACAAGCGCCGTAATTACGATGGCAGCGGCGCAAAGCGCCATAAACTGTACATTAATCTTTTTTTTCATACCAGCCGATACCCTACATTGCGAACCGTTTTAATCAAGGCGCCTCCGTCTCCTAGTTTCTGCCGCAGCGTCTTAATATGCATATCCACGGTACGGCTCTCTCCCTCATAATCAAATCCCCAGACCTGATTCATGATCTTATCCCTGGACAAAACGATACCCTCGTTCAGCATCAGATAATGCAGAAGTTCAAATTCCTTAAACGTAAGCTCACAGGTTTTCCCGCTGACCGTTACCGTATGTCTCTGCCCGTCTAGCGCAATGCAGCCGCAGCAGATCTGTTCTGTCCCCGGAATTCTCTCAATCCTGCGCAGCAGGGCTTTTACGCGGGAGATCAGTTCCATCACCCCAAACGGCTTTGTCATATAATCGTCTGCTCCAAGATCAAGTCCTTTGACTTTGTCGATTTCCGTTGATTTTGCCGTTACCATTAAAACCGGTATCTGCTTCATATCCGGATCCGCCCGCAATTTTGCCAAAACCGTAAGCCCGTCTTCTTCCGGAAGCATAATATCCAGGATCACCAGAGACGGCATCTTTTTTCTGGCTGCCGAAAACATCCGGTCGCCGCGGTCAAACTCTTCTACTTCAAATCCGCTGTTTTTTAATGCGTAACGTTCAATTTCACGGATATTTACATCGTCTTCTACTATATATATCGTCGCCATATGCTCCTCCCGCGGGTATTTTTTGAAAGATTACGTTTTATTTTTTCCCAGACTGTACTCTGCCTGCAGCAATTCCACCTGCCGTTCAAAGGAAAGATTTTCTTCTTTTAAATGTGTGACATAGCTGTGCGCTTCCAGTTCCGTATCCTGTTCCTGGATCAAACAGACCGCAATATTGGAACAGTGATCGGCAACTCTCTCGTAGCTCGTCGCGATATCGGATAAGAGCAGTCCCAGTTCTATCGTGCATTTTCCTTTGCGCAGGCGCTTAATATGCCGCTTTTTAATCTCTTTATTCAGCTCATCGATCACTTCTTCCAAGGGTTCTACCGTCAGCGCCTCCCTCTCGCTGCCGCAGGTAAACGCGCCGACCGTCCGATCGAGAATCTCTTCAACGGCGTTTCCGTATATCCCCATTTCCTCTACCGCTTTTTTGGAAAAACTGAGTTTGCGCCGGTTCATTTCCCTTGCAGCCTCCGCCACATTGACGGCATGGTCGGAAATACGTTCCAGATCCGTGATACAATGCAGCAGCGTCGAAACGTTTTGACTGTCGTGATACGCCAGATTGCTGCCGCTTAATTTCGTCAGATAATTGCCGAGCTTATCCTGATATACATCGATCCTGTTTTCCAAAGCAATCACCTCTTCCAGCCGTTCTTTGGAACATTCCTCCAAAGAGCCGATTGCCATCAGAAAACATTCTTTTGACAGCTTTGCCATCTTATTTGCCAGGCTCCTGCACTGTTCAATCGCAAATCCAGGCGTTTTTAAAAACCGATCGTCTAAAATCTGAAACTCCAGATCCTCTTCCGACGTCTTTTCCTCCTCGGAAACGGGGATCGTAAGATATGCCATCTTTTCCAGCCCGCGAATAAACGGTAAGAGCAGGAACGTAGTAAACAGGTTAAAGATACTGTGGATCAATGCGATCGATGCAGCGCCCGCCGTTTGATCGGAAAACTCAAATCCGATGACTGCATCCAAGCCAAAATACAGCGCCATAAATACGGCGGAACCGATCAGATTAAAATACAAATGTACAAATGCCGCACGTTTCGCACTCTTACTCGTACCGATCGCAGACAGCATCGCCGTCACACAGGTTCCGATATTCTGTCCCATAATGATCGGTATCACAGAACCGTATGTGAATGCGCCCGTCACCGAAAGTGCCTGTAAAATACCTACCGAAGCAGACGAGGACTGGATCACTGCCGTCAAAACCGCGCCTACGAAAACGCCCAACAGCGGATTTTGAAACATGGTAAGTATTCCGGTAAACTCCGGCACATCCGCCAGCGGCTTAACGGCTCCGCTCATCGTCTCCATACCGAACATTAATACCGAAAAGCCGAGAAAAATTTCTCCCAGATCTCTTTTTCTTCCTTGTTTGCCGGACAGATACAAAATAATGCCGACCGCCGCCAGAACAGGAGAAAATGACGAAGGTTTTAACAGACGGATCCAGACGCTCTCACCTTCGATTCCGGTCAGGCTTAAGATCCAGGACGTTGCCGTTGTCCCCACATTTGCTCCCATAATAATCCCGATTGCCTGAGACAGTTTCATAATTCCGGAATTTACGAACCCCACGACCATAACCGTTGTCGCCGACGAAGACTGAATGACCGCCGTTACGCCTGCGCCGAGCAGCACGGCTTTCAGCGGATTTGAGGTCAAACGCTCCAACAGTCTCTCCAGTCTTCCGCCGGAAAGTTTTTCCAGTCCGCTCCCCATTACACTCATACCAAACAAAAATAATGCCAAACCGCCGACTAACGTCAGCACACCAAAAATATCCATCATAACCTCCATCATAAGCGCCCGGATGTTCCTGCGCTATAGTTTCATTATAACCGTATTGCCTGTATCATACCCACATGATGTAAAACAGACAAGCGTTTTATGTAAAATCTAAGTAAAAATATTCCATTCATAAATATTTTACACATTTTTTACGATTTTTCACATAAATATAATAGTGGAGTCAAAAATCCTGATGTATACTTTATTAGACCGCTTCGAAGAAGCGCGTCATGCGGGATGCCCTTTGGGTATCAGAACTACAGTAAATCATGCGATACGAGGTGAACCGATGGATCATACCGAAATTTATGATTCTGCAGACAGAAAGGAAACAGACAAAATCAATACATTAAATGAACATTTATCGGACGCTGAATTTCTATTAAAGAAAAACTGGACGATTCAGACGATAGAATTTAAACTGAATATGATCGACTTAGAATTATCAAACACATATAACCGGACCGTGATGCAGAAAGTAGAGCACCGAATCAAAAAAGCGGACAGTATTTCCCGCAAGCTGATCAAAAAGGGCCATGCTCCTACTTTTGAAAACGCCGTCCGAACGCTCAACGACATTGTCGGCATACGCGTCGTATGCCTCTACAGCGACGATGTCTATAAAATTGCGGAATTGTTAAAACAGCAGAAAGACTTTACCTTAGTCAACGAAAAAGATTACATTAAACATCCAAAAAAAAGCGGCTACCAGAGCCTGCATTTAATTATGGATGTTCCTCTTGTTTTTTATGACACAACCGAATACCAGCGCGTAGAAATCCAGATCCGCACCGTTGCCATGGATTTCTGGGCAGGCGTAGATAACCAAATCTGTTATAAAAAAAGTCCGGAAGATATCAAAAAAGCAGAAAAAGATCTGAAAATGTATTCCAGCGTGATCAGCAATATTGACCGTCAAATGCTTAATCTTAGAAAAAAAGTAGAAAATTCTTTTCAGGCTCCGTCAAATCTCTGACGGAGCCTGATACATCCGCCGGCGTACCGGATAGCCTTCCGCACGGCAGACGATGATCAAAACCCGTTAAAAATGAAATTCCACATTTGAAAACAGGGTTCCCTTTTTATAAATATCCGTTTTGTGATTGGACGGCCGTTGGAATGGGGCAGACAGTTTGCGGACCGTTCCGTTCTTTTTTTCCTGTCCCGTCTTTTGATTGGAAGCACGTTCTTGTTCTGCCGCCTGTTTCATTTCTAAGGACGCGTCCGAAAGAAATCCCATTTTGGCGCCCTGAAGCCGAGAAGCTTTTTTCTGCACTTTCTCCAGCTCCTGTTTTTTATATTCCGTATCCCTTCCAAGCATCTCGTCCTGCTTGATCTCTCCCTGCAGCACTCGTACGCGCCCTTCCATTGCCTGCGCCATATTTCCATGCGCCGTTGCGTGGTTTAAGGAAGCATCTGCGGTAACAATCGCTTTCATGCCGGTCTGAGTGAGACCCTCCGGAAACAGTTCTTCTTCTTTTGGATCTTTGCTCTGTTCTTTTCGTAATTCCTCCGACGCATTCTTTTTTTGTTCCTGCTCCTGCCGTTTTACTTCCATTTGGCGCTGCTTTAACTGTTGGTTTAACTCTGCGATCTGCCGTCTCAATTCCTGCTGCTTTTTCTGTTTTTCTTCTTCATTCAGCTCTCTGCTCGCAGATAATTCTTTCAGGCGATTTTTTGCGCCGGCAATCCGATCCTGAAACTCTCTGCTTTCAGAATCCATTGCCTGATTACCTGCAGCCGTTTCTTCTGTCTTTGTATACATTTTACTGACATTATATATTTTCACCCGGTTCCCTCCTGCCCATTTTACATCCATGTAATCATTTTGATCCCCTACGAATACCGCCACATGTCACATTGCTGTAGAATAGTCTCATAAGGTATATCGTTTATTTCGGCATTTTTCCCGAATTTGTTAACATATTTTTTGAAAATACTGGTAAAAATGTATACCGTCAGACCATTTACGATTCTTTTACGGTATCCGATTCCGATGTTCAGACTTATTTATAAATCACTCTGCAGAACTTCTTCTTTCCGCGCTTCAGCACAAAATCCTGCGCCATAATTTCTTCCGGCGTATAGGTTTTTCGAATATCCGTGATCTTTTCTCCGTTTACGGTCACGCCGCCCTGCTCTACGTTCCGGCGCGCCTGCGCCCTCGATTCTGCCAGCGATGCGCTCACCAATAATCCCAGAATATCAATGCAGCCGTCCCGCAGATCCGTTTCCGTAATCGCTGCCGTCGGCATTTCCGCCGCATTTCCGCCGGAAAACAGCGCTTTAGCGCTCTCTTTGGCCCTTTTTGCCTCTTCTTCCCCATGTACCAGCTCGGTCAGTTCATACGCAAGGATTTCTTTCGCCTCATTTAACTGGCTTCCTTCCCAGGATTCCATCACCGTAATCTCTTCCAGCGGAAGAAACGTAAGCATCTTGATGCATTTTAACACATCCGCATCGGAAACATTTCTCCAATACTGGTAAAATTCAAATGGCGTTGTCTTTTGCGGGTCCAGCCAAACGGCACCGGACTGTGTTTTCCCCATTTTCTTTCCTTCGGAATTGAGCAGCAGGTTGATCGTCATTGCATAAGCGTCTTTTCCCAGTTTCCGGCGGATCAATTCCGTTCCGCCGAGCATATTGCTCCACTGATCGTCCCCGCCGAACTGCATATTACAGCCGTACTTTTGGTACAGCACATAAAAGTCATAACTTTGCATGATCATATAGTTGAATTCCAGAAAACTTAAGCCTTTTTCCATACGCTGTTTATAACATTCTGCCGTCAGCATCCGGTTCACCGAAAAATGCGTTCCCACATCCCGGAGCACATCGATATAATTCAGCTCCAGCAGCCAGTCGGCATTGTTCACCATCAGCGCTTTATCGTCGGAAAAATCTATAAACCGGCTCATCTGGCGTTTAAAACAGTCGCAGTTGTGCTGTATTGTTTCCGGCGTCATCATCTGGCGCAAATCGCTGCGTCCCGACGGATCTCCGATCCTTGCCGTTCCGCCGCCGATCAAAGCAATCGGTTTATTTCCCGCCATCTGCAGCCGCTTCATCAGGCAAAGCGCCATAAAATGCCCTACATGCAGGCTGTCGGCTGTCGGATCAAATCCGATATAAAACACGGCTTTTCCATTATTGATCATTTCCTTAATCTCTTCCTCATCCGTTACCTGGGCAATTAATCCTCTTGCCACCAACTCATCGTATAATGTCATATGTTCTCTCCTTTTCATCGTTCCGGCGATCTTAAGAAACCCTGCGTCTTCTTTTACGCCAATCATAAAAAGCCTTCCGGCCATTAAAGGAAGAAGACTTCTCTGTTCGTGTTACCACCCTGAAGTTAGATTCATTATAGAAACTTACACATATTTTGTCAATGAAAACCATAAATTTGACCCGTTCCAAGCACAGACATACGAAAGGACGGCTGCTGCCGCCCTCTCATATATTCCGCTTCTGTCCTGCTCTACAGGCAATATCGATCCAATACCGCCCGCACTGCGCCCGGACCTTTACACATTTCAGTAAAATAACTGCATACGCACTCTGCAAGCCCCGCTTCATACAGATTCACTCCAAAAATCCTGGCGTCGCTTAAAATCGGACGCAGCGCCTCCGTATCTGCCCCTCCGTTCTGCTCTGCTTTCATGACATACGGGCAGACGGCGGATAACAGCGGGTCGGGACTTAGCTCAAATGCATTGCCCCGATCGTCCACACCCGTCAGGTATCGAAGCCATCCGGCAAATACCAGAGGTATTTTTTTCAGATCCGATACACGCAAACGCCCGTCATTTTCGTATGCTTTTATGGTCTCTCCAAACCGAACGGCGAGCTTTTGCGACGTATCGGTTGCAATACGCTGGGGCGTATCCGGCATAAACGGATTCGGAAACCGGACGTTTAACACGGTATCGATAAACTCTTTCGGATCTATGATTCCGGGATGTACCACCACCGGGAGTCCTTCCGTATAACCGACTGCTTCCACCAGTTTTCTAAGCGCTGGATCTTTCATCTCTTCGGCAATTGACGTAAATCCCAAAAGACAGCCGAACACGGCAAGCGTCGTATGCAGCGGATTTAAACAGGTACAGACTTTCATCTTTTCTGCCTGTTCCACGGTTTCTCTCGTCGTAAACAAAAAACCCGCCTTCTCAAGCTTTGGCCTGCCGTTTGGAAAAGCGTCTTCAATCACCAGATATTCGCATTCCTCCGCGTTGACAAACAACGCTGCATACGTATGTTTGGCAGTCACTACCGCTTCTAAGTCTTCTACTCCGTCTTTCCTTAAATCTGCTTCGATCGCCGCATCGGGACGCGGCGTAATTTTATCGATCATCGTCCAGGGAAACGACACGCAGTCTGCATTACAGACATATTCCCAAAATCCCCGGTCCGTCAGGCCGTTTTGCATCCAGTGTTCGGCAAACGCACAGACTGCCGCGTACAGTTTGTCCCCGTTGTGGGAACAGTTATCCATGCTTACCAGCGCGATCGGATATTTCCCGTTTCGATATCTCTCATATAAAAGCGACGTTACTTTTCCGATATAGCTGGACGGTCGGTCAGGTCCGTTTTTAAAATCTTTTTCCACGTCAGGCAGCGTTTCTTTTTTCCCGTTTTTTAAACTGTACCCTTTTTCCGTAATCGTAAAAGAAGCCATCTGAAGAGTTTCCTGACAAAAAATTTCTTTCAGCCGAAGGTAATCCGTATCGTTTTCCGAATCAAGTGCAAGCGATTCCACAATACTTCCGATCACGGTTTTTTCCACGGTTCCGTCTGCTTTTAACGTAACCAGAATCGTATAATCGTCATGCGGGCGGTTCATCTTTTCAATAATCTCATAATCATACCCTTCCGCCACGATCAGCCCCCGGTCCATAACATTCTCATTCAGCAGTTTCTGAACCGCATTTGCCTGGTATGCGCGGAAGAGATTCCCCGCGCCAAAATGAACCCAGACCGGCTGTTGTTTTGTACGCCCGGCAACCGCTTCCCTGTCAAATTCCGGCAGCCGATAACCTGCGCTCTCCCATTGCGCCCGATTATTGACGCCTTGTGTATTTAATTTCATCCTGCACTCCTTTTATCATTTTTCTCAATTGCTTCCCAAAGACCGTTCAGATAAACGGCCCCTAATGCCCTGTCATAAAGACCATATCCGGGCATCGCTTTTTCTCCCCATATCATCCGCCCGTGATCAGGACGGATCGGACCGTGAAAACCGATCTCATACAGCGCTTTCATGATCTCATACATATCAAAATTTCCGTCGTTCGATACATGCGCCGCTTCTTCAAAATCAGTCGGCGAATTGAATTTTAAATTGCGCACATGGGCAAAATGTATTCTTCCCTTTAAAGCACGTATCATATCCGGCAGGTCATTCTTTAGATTGGTTCCATAGGAGCCGGAACAAAACGTCACGCCGTTGTGCGGGTTGTCTACCATCCGAATCATACGCAGAATATTTTCCTTATTGATAATGATTCTTGGAAGCCCGAATACGCTCCACGCCGGATCGTCCGGATGAATTGCCATATTGATATCATACGCATCGCAGACGGGCATAATCCTCTCCAGAAAATATTTTAAATTCACAAACAGCGCTTCATCGTCTATGCCCCGGTACATTGCAAATAATTCTCTGACCCGTTCCATGCGTTCCGGTTCCCAGCCCGGCATCACCGTACCGTTCATGTCGTCTGCAATCGACGCAAACATACGGTCCGGATCCAACCGATCTACCGCTTCCTGGGTATATGCCAATACCGTAGAACCGTCCGGCCGCATTCTTGCAAGCTCCGTTCTTGTCCAGTCGAATACCGGCATAAAATTATAGCAGACCAGGTGAATATCTTCTCTTCCAAGATGTTCCAGCGTCTTACAGTAATGTTGGATGTATGTCTCTCTCTCCTGCGCTCCTGTTTTGATGCTTTCGTGAACATTGACGCTTTCAATCCCCGAAACGTGAAGTCCCGCCGATTCCACTTCTTCTTTCATCGCCCGGATCCTTTCCCGGCTCCATACTTCCCCCGGCGCAGTGTCATACAGTGTCGTAATCACCCCGGTTACGCCCGGAATCTGACGAATCTGCTGCAGTGTTACAGTATCATGGGCAGCGCCGTACCATCGTAATGTCATTTCCATGATCGAAACCCCTTTCTGTACAAAAAAATTATCTTACTTAAATTATGAATCATTCTGTCCGAAAAAATACCACCTGGATTTCTTGTCTCTCAAAGCTTCATTTGTCTTGATTTTATTGCAATCCTGTTTTAAAATGAAATCTGTGAGAATTTAGAAAATTCCGGATTAAATAAGGAGGCAGCTATATGCAAAAACGTATTTTAGTAGTGGATGACGACACAATGAATTTGAAAAGAACAATGATCATTTTGAAGAAGCACTATGACGTGCTTCTTGCAGAATCAGGACAGGAAGCTCTTGATATTCTTAAGAATGAAATTATCGACTTGGTTCTGCTTGATATAGCAATGCCGGAAATGGACGGCATGGAAACCTTTCAGCGCATGAAAGATTATGCCGAGGATATTCCCGTTATTTTTCTTACAGCGTCCGGATATGAAGACGACGTTTTGAACGCAATTATGCTTGGAGCTGTAAACTACCTGAAAAAACCGTTTCTTCCGCAGGAACTGTTAAAACGTGTTGCAAAAGGATTGGAGCAGAAATGAGAACGAAAATTCAGACCAGCATCCACCTCCTCCTTGCCAGCATCGTCACCATATTCGGTATTTTTTTAATTTTGATTATATTCGCTATGTCATGGGAACCTTGGATGGTTCCCATCATTGTGATTGGAAATTCAGTTATATGGTGTCTGCATATTACAAGAAGCGGTACGGATGCTTTTTATGAAAATTTATGCGTCAGCCTGCTGATGATCGGATTTTTTTTCTTTGGAGTACATAAAGGCATCCTGTATGACATACCTGCCGTAGCCTGCATACTCGTTCTTATTTTTTCCATGTTTGACAAAAAACGGCTGCTGTATCTGCTGAACGCTCTATATGTTTTAGATCTTTTATATCAGGGCTTTTTCCTTCGCACCATAACCAAAGATATGGACGCGCAGGAGTTTATCCGCCTGGGACTGGGCGCTGCCGTGGTAGCGGGCGCAACGGCAATCGCCAGATATCGGATCAATCGAAGGCAGCAATCCAGAAAATGGTATGATAAAACCCTGGAAGAACTGGAAACGGCAGGACGGCAGAACGCAGAATTTTTATCCAATGTATCACATGAATTTCGGACCCCAATCAACATGGTCCTTGGAATCAGCGAAGTCACTTTAGAAAAAGACATTTCTCCCGAAATCCGTGAAGACATCCATTCCATACAAATGGCGGGCAAACGTCTCTCCAATCAGATTAACAACATCCTTGACTATACAGAGATTGTGGAAGGCACATTAATACCGGCAAAAGAATCCTATATGATCACCTCTATACTCAATGACATTATTACGATGACTGCAATGCAAAACAACAGGCAACATCTGGAAATGGTGTTTGATATTGATCCACGGATGCCATCGGTTCTGATCGGAGATGCGGAAAAAATTTCCCATGTCCTTAAGATCTTACTGGAAAATTCGATTAAATTTACGGAAGAAGGCGGTATCGATGTCCGCATTGATTTCAGAACAGAAAGCTACGGCGTAAATCTGATCATAGATATCTACGATACCGGCATCGGCATGACAACTTCGCAGATTTCACAGATGTGCGATGATTTTTATCAGGCGGATTCCACAAGCAGCCGTTTTGCCGGAGGATTGGGTCTGGGAATTCCGATTGCACAGGGACTTTTACATGCCATGGGAGGATTTATCCATTTTGACAGCAAAAGCCAGGAAGGACTTCATGCCCATATTACCATTCCTCAGGGGGTGGCAGACGATACGCCGGCGCTTCAGCTTGCCAATGCAGGAGATCTTTGTATTGCATGTTATTTCCGCCCGGAAAAATACAATGGCGATGCAGTAAGAAGCTACTATGACAATATGATCCTGCACATGGTGGAAGGTCTTGATCTGGAAGGGTATCAGGCTCATAATTTTGAAGGACTCCTAAAGCTGCAGAATTCACATACACTTACCCATGTATTCATTGCACAGGCAGAATATAACGAGAACAGTTCTTATTACGAAGAGCTTTCCCGTACTCTTCAGGTAGTAGTGATTGCAGAAAAGGATTTTATGTTAAAAAGAGACAGCCGGCTGCTGGTGATACATAAACCGTTTTTTGCACTTTCTGTCGTCAATCTTTTAAACGGACAGATAAAAGAAAACGGATTTGACGAAGCACAGGCCGCAGGCCGCAGACCGTTTTCCTGCGTAAACGTCCATGTACTTGCCGTTGACGACGAGGAGATGAACCTTGTGGTCGCAAAAGGCGTCCTCGGCAGTTACGGGATTCAGGTTGACACCTGCCTGAGCGGGCGGGAAGCCGTCAAACGCTGCACCGGCATTGCTTATGATATTGTATTTTTGGATCACATGATGCCGGGATTCGATGGAGTGGAAACGTTAAAACAGATTCGGGAGATTAACAACGGCATGTATCAGGATCTTCCGATCATTGCGTTAACGGCAAATACCATCAGCGGCGCAAGAGAAATGTTCCGTCATGAAGGATTTACGGAATTTATACCAAAACCGATTGAACGAGCCGTTCTGGAACGGGTACTGCGCAAAGTTCTTCCAAAGCGCTGCATACAATACAATACAGCTCCCGACTCTTCCAGCAATATACAACAACCGTCAGATTCCGTCCCGGATCCGACGGAAACGAAGGAAGCTCCTCAAACTATGGCTTCTGTTCCGGATACTTCCATGCCGGAAGATACGTCTGTCGGCGAATCGTCTGCTGTATCGTTTGACCCTCTGGAACAGATCGGCATTAACGTACAGCTTGGATTGGATTATTGCTGCGGAGACGACGATTTCTATCTGGAAATGCTACGGACGTTCCGTTCGCAGGGCGCCGCAAAAAAAGATGAAATCATCGCGCTTTATGAATCGGCAAACTGGAAAGATTACACGATCAAAGTGCATGCCTTAAAAAGTACTGCCCTGACAATCGGCGCCGAAAAACTTTCCGAACAGGCAAAAATGCTGGAACAGGCGGGAAAAAAGAACGACACAGACTATATCCGGCAAAATCATCTTCAGCTGCTTGATTTATATGACGAAACATGTAAATGCATTGCCGCGCTATAGGACTACAAATCATGAAACAAAGCAATCCTAACATAACAGGAGGAATCACCAGATGTTGAAAAAATGGTTTGATATTATCTTTGACCATAGGATCAGCCTGAGGGAACGTATGTTCCGGATCGTCACAGGTATCTGTATGGTTTCGCTGATGGTCATACTGCCTATGGGAAGAAACCTTTTGAATCTGATTATACTGGCAGCCAGTCTTCTCCTTATCTACATTGTCACAAAAATCAGTATTCAAAAAGAATGTATCAATGGGGGAGCGACAGTCATTACCATCCTGCTCCTTATACTTTTTCCGCTGAGCTTTTTTACAGCAGGCGGCTTTTACAGCGGAATGCCGGAATGGTTCGTACTTTGCTTTATATATATCAGTATCACCCTGGAAGGAAGACGGAAAAGCATACTGTTTCTCTTCTGTACAATGGAAACTCTGCTTTGTTATTACATAGCCTTTTATTTTCCAGAATTTGTATCGCAGAATACGCAGAAACATTCCTTTTTTGATTCTGCCAGTTCTGTCATATTGGTAGGCATGCTGACCAGCGTGCTGATTATGTTCCTGAACAAATTGTATGAAGATGAAAATAAACTTTCCAGACAGCAAAAGAAAGAAATTGAAGAACTCAATAAAGCGGAAAATCACTTTTTCTCCAGCATGAGCCATGAAATCCGTACTCCGATTAATACGATCATCGGATTAAACGAAATTATCCTGCGGCAGGACATCCCGGACGATATAGCCGAAAATGCACGGAACATTCAGGGAGCCAGCAAAATGCTGCTCACGCTGATCAATGACATTCTGGATCTTTCTAAGATTAAGTCCGGAAAAATGGAAATCGTAAACGTTTCTTATGAAACAGGCGCCCTTTTTTCAGAAATCGTAAACATGATCTGGATCAAAGCAAAACAAAAAGGCCTGGAATTTAAGCTGCATGTAGATTCTTCTATCCCAAGCATGCTCTGCGGGGACGAAGTCAGGATCAAGCAGGTTCTGATCAACCTGTTGAACAATGCCGTAAAATACACAACCGAGGGATCCGTCACGCTTTCCGTCCGCTGTGAACGGCTGTCGTTAAACCGGGTACGCGTCTGGTATGCAGTAGAAGATACCGGTCTTGGCGTAAAAAAAGAAAACATTCCTTATATTTTCAATGCGTTCAAACGGGTAGACCAGGAAAAAAACCGCCATATCGAGGGAACGGGACTCGGACTCAGCATTGTCCATCAGCTGGTTGAGCTGATGGGCGGAGAGATCAGTGTAAACAGCGTTTATACCAAAGGTTCCACCTTTCTTGTCATGTTGGAACAGGATATCGTAGACAATAAAGAACTTGGAACATTTACGCTGGCTTCCCGCACAAAAATTCATGACAAAGACCAATACCGGCAGAGTTTTGAAGCCCCCAAAGCGCATATACTGGTTGTGGACGACAATGAGATGAATCTGATCGTCGTACAAAAGCTGCTTGCCGACACGAAAATTCAGATCGATACGGCGCCCGACGGAGCGGAATGTCTGAAACTAACGCAGAAATTCCACTATGACGGTATTCTGATGGATCATTTGATGCCGGAAATGGACGGCATACAATGTCTGCATGCCTTGCGTTCGCAGCCTGGCGGATTATGTCAGGATGTGCCCGTGATTGCACTGACAGCCAATGCCGGAAGCGATAATCAGCTTCTCTACCGCAAAGAAGGCTTTAGCGGTTATCTTGCAAAACCGGTCAGCGGTGCCCTGCTGGAAGCAGCTGTGCTGAGTATTCTGCCGCGGGAACTGGTAAAATTAAGCGACGAAACGGTTCAGTCAGAAATTGGAAAAGACATACTTATTTTTGAGAAAGCGCAGAGGCTTCCTCTTATGATTACAACCGACAGCGTATGCGACCTTCCCGAATCTTTCATAAAAGAATTTAATATATCAATCTGTCCGTACTATGTCTGTACAGACCATGGGCGATTTTTAGACGAACGGGAAATCAAAGCAGACGAACTCCTGCCGCACTTATTGGAAGGGGACAGCGGCTTTTCCCAGCCTCCGGATGTCATAGATTATGAACACTTTTTCGCGGAAAATCTGACGGAAACACAAAATATCATTCATATAGCAATGGCAAAACATGCCAGCGACGGATACGCCAATGCGAAAGAAGCAGCAAAATCGTTTGAAAACGTAACGGTAATTGATTCCGGACATCTTTCCAGCAGTCTCGGCCTGATCGTATTGTATGCAGCGTCTATGGCAGAAAATCACGCTACGCGGTCAGAAGTTGTAAAAACCGTAAAATATCTCCGACGCTATATTTCTTCGGCATTTATTATTGACAGCACACATATGATGTGTCAGTCCGGTCATATTTCCAAAAAAATACAGGTTCTCTGCGACGCGCTTCTGCTGCATCCGATCATTATACTCAGGAAAAGCAAAATGGTAGTCGGAAGCATAGAAATGGGCAGTTTTGAACATGTTGCAAAACGTTATATACGGAAAGTCCTCCTGCATCCAAGAAATATTGACACTCGTATTCTCTTTATCACATATGCCGGAATCGATGAAAAAAGCCTCAAATATATTCAGGAGCTGGTACAGCAGTATTGTCCGTTTGAACGGGTTTACCTGCAGAAAGCGTCCTCTGCAATTGCCTGTAACTGCGGTTCTGGTTCCTTTGGCCTGCTGTTTATGAGAAAAAATGATGCACTCATTACACTTTCGGAATCGTCAAAAGCAAATATGCCGGAGTAATAAACACTAAAACGCGGGACTGTTGCACAATTTTTATTTTGTACAGCAGTCCCGTGTTTCATCATTTCTAATATAAATCATCTGATTTTTATATAGGTCTGGCTTCTATTTGATTTTAATCTTTTTATTCAATCCCGCCTTTTTCAGAAGTTTTGTATAATCTTTTCGTTTCTTGGCAGGAACTTTGATTACGGCCTTTTTGCTGATCCCCTGAAAAGCATGTTTTCCGATTTTCTTTATTCCTTTGCTTTTGATTGTAATGGTTTTCATCGCTGTGCATCCGCGAAATGCCTTATTTCCAATCTCTTTTAATTTTGTGCTTTTGATCACAGTCTTCTTTAATTTTTTACAGCTTGCAAATGCATTCTTTCCGATTTGCTCCACATTTTTTCCGATCGTAACTTCCGCCGCTTTTTTCTTTGTAAATGCAGAACTTTGAATCGATGTGACGCGGTAACTCTTATTTCCAAAAACAACCGTATCCGGAATACGGATCACCTGTTCCGAATCTTTTTGAATTCCTGCCGCCTCTGCCGTAGAATCGCCTGTAATCCGGTACAGATAATTTCCACTTGCATATGTATTGCCTATTGTAATCTTCTGTTCCTGACCCGCCTGCTCCAGCATACGCAGCGTCTCTTCTGCATCGGTCAATATTTTTACGACACTTCCCGGAATCCTCTGTTTCTGTATATCCGTCAGGGCGTCATATGCCTTCCTGGCGGTTTCGATTTTCTTTTTACATTCTGCCGTATGGACAACTGCCCCAATCGCATGAATCTTTGCTTCTACCAAGGATGCTTCATACGTATCCAGTGCTTCTGCCGCATCTGCAAGTACCGTTCTTACCGCAATGGAAATATAGCTCTTTTGCTGTTTTGTCAACGCTTTATAAGCGGCCTTCGCAGTCAGAATTGCTTCTTTTTTTCCTTCATTCATTTCCGAAAAAGACGATATGAGATTAATCTGAGCTTTCACTGCACCTGCTTCCTGCGCATCCAGTATCACCTCCGCTTCCATCAGATGTTTCATATCTGCATTTAATACCAACGGTTTTTGTATTTCCGACAAAGCATCATAAGCAGCTCTTGCAGCTTTAATCATTTTTTTCTTTGCATCATCCAATGATTCTTCCGATACGGCGCCGATCGCCCTGATCTTTTCTGTCACTTCCTCTGCCGCCTGACGGTCAGCCGCACTTTGTGTCCCTTTCACTAAAAGAATTTCCTGTTCCGGAAATGTCACGCGTTTTGCCTCGCTTCCCGTTACTAATGCCGTAATGCTTACCGTATAACGACCGTTTGACGCAAGACCTATCGTCGCCGTCTCATCCTCCAACCCCATATGTTTCGTATATGTCGTTCCGTTTGCATCTGTTACCATCACGTTCACATCACCGATCGTTCCGTTTGCATATGCTTCCTGCAGCGCAGCTTTGCTGACAGTTACCGAATCTTTTTGTTCGCCCATCTCCGCTTTCGGTACACCTGCGCTCATTTCTTCCGTATACGTAAACGGATAAGAGATTTCTGCAATTCTGGTATTGGTATCTAACCCGCACGCTTCTATAAATTGCAGCGTCATACTCAAATGACCTGCCGGTCCCGGATGGATATTCCCGTCTCCAAGATAAAATTCGTTTCCTGCCATCAAATACGGATATTCTGCGGCTGCCTGATCCCATGTTGTAAACTGGTCAATAAACAAAATTCCATTCGCCTCCGCCACTTTCTTCATTCGTGCCACAGCGCCGTTTTCTCCTCGGAACTTCGCCGCATAACCGCTTCCGACAGGAGCCGCAGACGGCGTCCGGAAAATGATAATTGCGTTTTTGTTTACTTCTTTGATCTTATCCACGATTTTTTTCAGATTTTCTTCATATGCATCGTTGATCGTATCGTTCGTTCCCAACATAACGGATACAATATCCGGATGATATTTTTCCATACGCTCTTCTATATGCGCATATGTACCTCTTCCCGCTGCGTCTGTCGTAGTAGCCCCGGAAACCGCCGTATTCACTACGATATCATCTGCTCTTCCTAAATCTTCCTTCAAGTATTTTTCAAACAGCTGGGAGATACTGTCATATCCTTTTGTATGTGCTGCTCCATGTGTAATGGAGTCTCCCATAAACAGCCATGTCAGAGAGCCTTTTGTCTCATCCGCCAGCTTTCGTATCTTTTTAGGCAGTTCTCCTGAAATATTCGGCCGCTCTGCCGCCGCATGGTCTCGGATTCTTCCTTCTACCGGTGAAAGCTGCGCCGTAGTTTCTCCGTCTATACTCCAGACTGTCAGCTGATATGCTTCATCCTCCGGCAGATTCTCAATCACAAACGGATTCTCAAACACCGTTCCGCATATGACTGTGCCGCATATCGTCAGTGCATACTGCCATTTTGTACCCTGTACCTGCCTTGGAACGGTCACATTGAGATTACGGCCGGATACGACTGCTTCCGGTATTTCTTTCAAAAACAAGTCGGCGCTGCGTTCGGCACTCCAGGATTGCGTAATTGCAGGAAACCCGTCTGAAGAGCCGTATACTGTCTCTGCGAGCTGCTTTGCAATTTCCAGATGACCGTCTGCATTCAATAATTCTCCCGTTAACTTTTTCTCCTTAAAATTCTCCTGTTCAGTTCCTGCCAGATGATCCACACATGCCATATGTTCTCCGTTTTCTCCGACCGAAGCAATTTCATCGTATACTTCTTTTGCCGCACTGGCATACAGAGAAACGTCCTGCGCAAGCAGCTCATCATTTACCGCATGGGGCATCTGAAGCACGGCATAACCGCCGCCGGTATCTTTTTTCATATGAAGGGAAGTTTCCAGAATGGTAGAAACCGCCTGTTTAAATGCAGCAATTCCTTCTTCTCCTTTTTTGTAATCTTCCGGTCCGATCATATAACAGACTGCTTTTGGATCTGTTTTTTTGATATATTCCGGAAGTTTTGCTGCAAATGCAACCGCATCCAATCCTTCTTTTCCAATATTTATCATATATCGCTGCATGGTCAGGGGCTGATCCGAATTCTTTTCACTTTTTGTCCATCGGATATATTCTTCAAACTGCCTGACATAATTTCTTACACCTCCGATTTCACGAAACCTCCCCTGTGTTTCCACTCCGCCGCCAAACAGCCACGTATTGTCCTTCGCATCTGAAAACATGCCTGCTGCAAAACCGCTTCCCGCATGATTCACGGGACCTGCTTTCCCCATGATCGACAATTCTGAAATTTCCCCGGTCAGATTGGAGTACGCTTCGTTTTCAAAATAACTGCCTTCTCCAAGTCCTCCGATATAAATTGCATTTATCCCGCTGCGCCAATCCCGATAGCCGTCTACCGTCTTGCCAAAAAATGCCGTCATAAACTTTTTGGTATTTCTTCCTCCGTCTGCCGCAATTTCCTTTTCTGCCGCAGCGTCCATCTGACATTTGAGACTGTTTGCCGATACGCTGATGTGCAAGGTATGAAAAGCTCCGTCTGCCAGATTTGATAGGCCGGACGACGTCTGCCAATCCGTGCCTTCTCTCGCCGCTCCCGTCTCAAAAAAAACGGTTCCTGTTTTTGACACGATCACTGCAATCGTAGGCTGCACGTCAGAAGACGAAGAACTTTGATCCGACGTATCACAGATTTCCAGCAAATTAATATAATCTGTGGCTGCATCCGTAATTTTAAATTGAATACGAATGTCCAGCATGCCCGCATCTTTGACATTTTCCACGAATAATCCTGTATTTGAAACCTCAATCGGATTTCCTGTAAAAACCAAATCCTCTGCCCGCAGTCCATTTTCCATACTTACGGATATACGATCGTCTGTCTCCGCCGCTTTGACCGTTCCAAGAACGCTGCTGTTTTCGATCACAATAATAACTGCCAGAATGATACCAAACATCTTCTTCAGCAACTTCATTTCGCCCATTCTCCTTCCTGATTACTCAAATTTTCTAAGTTTTACTTTATTATTAATTATATACAAAAGAGCCTTCTGATTCAACGTAATTTTTGTGAAAACAGCAAATAAAATACCCCTTTCTCCGTATCTGCTACGGATGAAAGGGGTTGTGCTTTCCTTTAGTAACGCGCCGTAAACTGACCTTTTAATGTCATATATTTACCTGTTCCTGCTGCTTTTACATTTTTTATTTCATACGTATAAGTCCTTCCCAGCGTCAATCCCTCCGAAAGACGGACGTCACATTCATCGTCATCCCAATCCACATAAGAAGATCTGGACGCATACACCTTTCCGCCGGCATCCCGAATGATCACATAGCTTCCAACCTTATGAACAACGTCCTTATTAAACGCAAAGGAAACCTCCCATTCCATTCTTCCGTCATCATAATCTTCGTCATATGTTACCCTCTTGACACGAAGACTATTTTTTTGTGCACGCACTTTTACTTTAATCGCAACGGTTTTATAAGCAGACGCGCCGCGTTCCTTAATTCCGGATATGCGGATTGTGTAAGTCCGCCCGTATTTCATTCCGTCAATATAAAGCTCACATTCGTCGTCATCCGTATCTGTCAGATATCCTCTGTATTTCTTTCCTTTGTTGTCTTTTACGGAAATCACTTCTGCATCATATTTCCAAAGCACCTTTGATGCAAATTTCACATCCACTTCACCGTCAGCTTCGTCCACAGATACTTTTTTCACAGAAATATCAGAAGACGCTGATTTTTGTACAGGTATCTTTACTTTCAATGTCAATCTGCCAAAACTCGCCGCCTGCCTGTGTCTTATCCCGGTAATTTTTATCGTATACGTGCGTCCCTGTTTCAACCCTGCTATGGCAATTTCACAGCTGTCGTCGTCTATCTCCCATAAATAGCCCCGGTAAGATTTCCCTTTATTATCTTTAACCGAAGTAACTTTCGCTCTGGGTTCCCATGTCACGTCCGAAGAAAAATCAACATCCAGTTCATGCAATGTTTTGTTTCCCCTTCGGAGATTTTTGTTTTCACCTTCATAAGTTATCTTTTTTACATAAATCGTACGTTCGGATCCGGACGTCTTCGCATGGAATTTCAGTCCCTGCCCTGCCGATATCGTCTGCGGCAAAACTGCTAACAACAAACATATCATCAAAAGAGTCCGCCATAATTTGTGCATTCGTTTCATATAAATTCCCCTCCTGTCTCACTGTTTGATCCCATCATTGTTCCTACGGATCTTGCATTCAGCATCTCACTGTTCCATACAATATGTTCCCTTCTGGTTTCCCTTTTAATATACCAAGTTACTAGGGTAATGTCAAAATATTTTTCAAATTACTTGCAACAAATTTCGGAATCCTGCACACTACTATATATCAACTGTACAAAGCCAAGCGGGCGATTGACGATCATGCGCCCGTCTTGCCAGGGATCGCACAAACTATATTAGGAGAGATTATGAATCAAAATCTGCAGCAGATAAAACAAGCAAAATCCGGCGATACAGACGCCTTTGCAAACCTATACCGTATCTATTATACGGATTTATACCGTTTTGCGCTTTACACATTAAAAAACCCTGCTGACGCAGAAGACGCCGTCAGTGAAACAGTGATCGACGCTTTTGCCTCTATACGAAAATTGCGGCTGGAAGCGTCCTTTAAAGCCTGGATCTTTAAAATTCTGTCCGCAAAATGCAAACGACGTTTGAAAAACCGTTTTGAACTGCCTGAAGAATATCTGACAAATATTCCCGATACGGATCATCTAAACAATGTAGCAGAAAAGATCGATATACGCAGACAGTTTTTTCTTTTGAAAAACGAAGAGCGCCTGATCATCAGCATGCACATTTTTGCCGGATATACGACCAGAGAAATTGCAAAAATTCTTCATATGAACGCCAATACGGTCCGCTCCAAGGAAAGCAGGGCTTTAAAAAAGCTTTCCCTTAAGCTGTCCGAAACAGATTCTAAAAGGAAAGGTGAAGCCAATGACTGATCATGAATTATTAGAACAAATCAAACAATCTGCCCAGGATATCAAAGCCCCGGAATCTCTCACGCCGGAATCCGTTGCCGCAAAGCTTACGCCCCCTAAAACTCTCAAAAAACCGCGGCACGTTTCTTTCAGACGCACATATTCGGCCGCCGCCGTCCTTCTGCTGTTCTGCCTGCTTTCGGGTACCGCCTGGACCACGTCCCATACCGGCATAAAAAGCAATCACACGTTAAACGAAACAGCCCGGCATACCGATGCTGCCGTCCAGACAAACGATACTGCTGTCAAAGAAGTTCCGAAACGCAACGCCGGATCGCTTTACACCGTAGCAGAAAGCTATGACGACGTTTACCGGCACTTACGTTCCCCCGAAATTTCCAATATTTCCAGAAATACGGCGGATTTCGCAGCCGATGGAGACGAAACGGCAGGGATGCAAAAAGAAATGGCGGTTGCAGAAACTTCCCTAGACACAGGGAGCACAAAAACCGCTGAAAATACTTACTCTTCCACAAACCTTCAAACGCAGGGTGTTGACGAAAGCGATACGACAAAAACAGACGGAACCTACATTTATACCGTTACCGATCAAAAAGTCTGTATCACCGACACTTCAAATGCAGCTTTAACCCCTGCAGCAGCGATTGATCCGGATCTTGGACCTTCCGACTCTATTCTGGAACTTTATGTAGACGGCCAAACGCTTCTTTTATTGGTTGAACATTATGAAACTTCTTTGGATGAAGTCTCCTCGGTACAAACGGATTCTGCCGTTACCGGAGAAGTCGATCCTGGATTTGCCTCTGTCGACAAATGCATGAAAGTAAATTATATGGCTGCCAAGTCCTCCACAACACTCTATACGTATGATATTACAGACCCTAAACATCCAATACTGACGGGAAGTTCCACACAGGACGGATTTTACTATACCTCCCGTAAAATCGGAGATATCGTATACCTCTTTACACAGCAAACCCTTGTCACTCCCGTGCCCACAGACGTGCAAAAAGCATCTCTTCCTCACATAAATGGAGAAGACATCCTCTATGACCATATTTATCTGTCGAACGAAGGACAGGAAGGCCTTATCATTTCTTCTGTCAATATCAGACAGCCCGATACAATATTGGATCATTTGATGATTCTCCATAATCATGCTAAAATTTATGTGGGTCCGGACTCTCTTTATCTGTATGAATGGGATTATGTAAATGAAAACAGTGTCACGCAGATTGCAAAATTTGAAATAGAAAACGGAACCATCAATGCCGTAAATGCCTCCTCCGTTCAAGGTGAGATTTACGATACCTTCGCCATAAATGAATACGAACATACACTCCGCGTACTCACCACCTCTTATGACACAAACGGCACGCCTTCCAACAATCTTTATCTGTTGGATAAAGATCTGCTTCTTACAGGAACTTTGCATAATATTGCGCCCGGAGAAGAAATCTATGCTGCAAGATACCTTGGAAATACCGCATATTTTATCACGTATGAAAATACGGATCCTCTCTTTGCCGCAGACTTATCCGACCCGGACAATCCTGTTTTGCTGGGACAGCTTGAAATCACCGGCTTTTCGGAATATCTGCACTTCTGGGGCAAAGATAAACTTTTAGGCATCGGTTATGAAACCGATCCGGAAACCGGAAATCGAAAAGGATTAAAGCTAGTCATGTTTGATATATCCGATTCCGCTGATTTAAAGACGATCGACAGCCTCATATTGAAAAACTATTCCTTTTCCTCAGCGCTCTATGATTATAAATGTATTCTTGCCGACGCTTCCAAAAATATGATCGGCTTTACTGCAGAATACGACTATATTACGGATGACTACTATATGGACTACAATCTCTTTGCATGGGAGGACGGCCATTTTGTACAAAAATTAAGAGAACCCATACGACAGGAAATTATTTCCGGTACTGTACGGGGTTTATATATCAATGATATATTTTACATTGCAAATTCTTTAAATATAACAAGCTATGACAGCAAAAACGGATTCCAACCATTAAGCCAAATTGATCTGACCCAATAAACGGAACACTGGCAGCTTGCCGTAAAAGAATATCGGTTATAACAAAAACAGAGGATTTCGGACCCATCCGAATATCCTCTGTTTTTTATCACAAAAGCCGATAGATAAAAATCGCTAGCAAGACCCCCACAATACTGGCAATCGTTATTTTGATTGTCAATCCAAACGTAATCACAAGAATGCCCAGATTTAACACGATTGGTTCTGCAAATCCAAAGCTCTGTCCAAAACTAAGCCAGCTTAATCCCGCGATCCCTTTCGTCAATTCTCCAATAAATCCTCCCAGGACAATCCCTGTCAGCATCAATAAAAACAATGCCCAGCTATTTTTTCCGGCAACTCCTTTGCTCATCTGTTTCCTCTCCTTTACTCATCACAAGTGAACTGAAATCATTCATTGATATACTGAACAATTCCCATCATGATCGCCCATGCAACTTTATCTTGATATGTTTCCGATTTCAATAATTCTGCCTCTTCCTGATTGCTTAAAAAGCCGCATTCTACAATTACCGTCGGCGTCGGCGTCTTTTTTAACAAATAATAACTTTCATTCGCTTTTTCCACCCGTTTATTTTCCGGGTCTAAATGTTCTACTAAACTTCCCTGCAATTTCTTTGCCAAAGCCTCTCCTTCTGTAGACTGACCGTAATAAAACACCTGCGCGCCCTTCACGTATTCTTCCGGATAACTGTTTTGATGTATGCTGACAGTAAACACCGGCATGGCATTTGTTATAATTTCACAACGCTTTTGCATATCTTCCACTTTCATATTTTTCGTTCCAGGCTGATACAAGCCTTCACCTGTATCTCGCGTCATAATTACTTCAAAGCCCTGCTCTTCTAAAAGAAGCTTTAATTTATGGGCTATGCTAAGATTAATATCTTTTTCCAAAGCCCCGTTAATCCCTATTTTCCCGGGATCGTCACCGCCATGTCCGGCATCCACCACAATACAATTTTCGTTCACCATCCCTGCGGCAGATTTTCCCGCCATAATAAATGTCTCTCCCTTTGAAAGTACAAATGCAGAAACCAAGATCACAATTGCCATACCAAGCTCAATCTTTTTTTTCAACGCTTCACCTTCGTTAACTTCTTCGTTAAACTCTATGAAACAATAAATTGTCCTATTCCATTCACTCGAACTCACAAAAAAGAGTAAATTCAAAAAAAGTGCGTAGAACTACATGCTAAACGCAGACACAGGAATCAATCAAAAAAGCGCTTGCTATTCCTGAAAAAGTGTAATTAAATTGAGAATTATGCAAAAAACGGGAACCCTTGTATTTCAAGGATTCCCATACATTTACTAATGAGACATCGGGGGCTCGAACCCCGGACAACTTGATTAAAAGTCAAGTGCTCTACCACCTGAGCTAATGTCCCATACTCGAAATTATCTTCGAGAATGCCCAGTTCCGGAATCGAACCAGAGACACGAGGATTTTCAGTCCTCTGCTCTACCAACTGAGCTAACTGGGCTTGCTGTATCTCAGCAACGATATTATTCTACACAGATAACCGTGATTTGTCAATACTTTTTTGAACTTTTTTTAATTTTTTTAGTGGTACCCGAAAACTGCCCAGAAAGTTTTATCTTATATGTACTCTCGGATTTTCTTAGTTCCTAATTTTGCGAGAAGATTTTTTGTCAGATGTGCACAAATTTATGAAGCGTAACTGGATGGTACGTTGATAAAATTTGTGTGCATCCTGCAGAAAATCCGCCGTAAAAGCAGGTATAAGAGAGATTCCGAGAGTACATATAAGGCAAGGGTGCCGAAAGGTTTATATTTGCCCAGCAATAAAAATCAACCTTTTAACACCCTAATCCTTATAGGAAATTTCATTGCATTTGCCGATTCAATAGGAGAAGCTTCCTTACCTGCTGGGAATCATCTTAATGATTCTTCCTGCAAATTCATTAAAGTTCTGCGTCTGTAAAATAACCCTTCCTGGTCCGGTAAGCTTCGTCAGGAATAATCCTTCTCCCCCAAAGAAAATGTTCTTCAACCCTTTTACCGTCTCGATCTCATACTTGACAGACTTTTCAAAAGCCACTACGTTTCCCGTATCGACCTTGATCACTTCCCCTGGCGCTAAGTTCTTCTCAACCTTATTGCCATCAATCTCCAAAAACACCATGCCCTTTCCTGAAATGTCCTGCAAGATAAATCCTTCGCCGCCAAACAACCCTGCAGACAATTTCTTTGTCAAGGCGACGCTTAAGGTCACACTCTCCTGCGCACATAAAAACGCCCCTTTTTGGCAGATCATTCCTCCGGTAGATCCCACGTCAATCGGCAGCACTTCTCCTGCAACCGTGGATGCAAAGGCAATCATTGCGCCAGGCTTTTCCGCCTTATAAGTCGCCATAAACAATGATTCTCCGGAAAACATTCTTCCAATGCTTTTTCCTAAGCCGCCGCGCATGTTAGAATCCATGGCAACCCCTTCACTCATCCATGCCATTCCTCCCGACTGTGTATACATGCTCTCTCCAGCTACGTCAAAAACCACTTCTACTGCCGGCATCGTATCGCCTAAAACTTCATATCTCATATTGCCTCACCATTTCTTTCTCTATGCATGACTATAAACTCCTCTCCTATTATAATACATATTTCCCTGGTCTTCCATTGTTAAAATTAAATTTTTGCAAATATTAATCACAATTTTCTAATATTATCTCTCCGGTCTTATTGACCCTAGATGGGAAAGATGATAAGATGAACATATGTTGCAGATTTAACAATTTTATTATGATATCAGGGAGGTTTTAACATGGATTTTACACAGGAATACCAGCAGAAGCTCGTCTCTGCCGAAGAAGCTGTCAAGGTTATTAAATCCGGAGACTGGGTGGATTACGGCTGGTGCAATGGCACGCCGGACGCATTAGACAAAGCGCTGGCTAAACGTACCGACGAATTAACAAACGTAAATCTGCGGGGCGGCATTCTTTTAAAGCCCCTTGCCATATTTGAAAGAGAAGACGCCGGAGAACATTTTACCTGGAACTCCTGGCATATGTCTGGTCTGGAACGCAAATTAATCAACCGTGGATGCGCATACTATGCCCCGATCCGTTACTCAGAGCTTCCCCGTTATTACAGGGAATCCTCTACACCGGATGATGTAGCAATGTTCCAAGTTTCCCCCATGGACAAACACGGCTATTTCAATTTCGGTCCAAACGCTTCCCATCTTTCCGCTGTCTGTGAGACATCTGGCAAGATTATCGTGGAAGTAAATCAAAATATGCCAAGATGCCTGGGCGGTTTTGAAAACGGCGTGCATATTTCCCAGGTTGACTTTATCGTAGAAGGAACAAATCCTCCCATCGGCGAACTGGGAGGCGGCGGCGCAGCCACAGAGGTTGACAAAGCGGTTGCCAAATTGATCGTAGAAGAAATCCCTAACGGCGCATGTTTGCAGCTTGGAATCGGAGGCATGCCTAATGCAGTCGGCTCTCTGATTGCTGAATCTGACTTAAAAGATCTTGGAGTGCATACCGAAATGTATGTGGACGCATTTGTGGACATCGCAAAGGCTGGAAAAATCAATGGCTCCAAGAAAAACATCGACCGCTTCCGTCAAGCTTACGCTTTCGGCGCAGGCACCAAGAAAATGTATGATTACTTGGATGAGAATCCGGAACTGCTAAGCGCCCCGGTAAGCTACACCAACGACATCCGTTCCATTTCCGCACTGGATCATTTCATGTCCATCAATAACGCCGTGGATATTGATCTATTCGGACAGGTCAGCTCTGAAAGTTCCGGCATCAAGCATATCAGCGGCGCAGGCGGCCAGCTGGATTTCGTACTTGGAGCCTATCTCTCCAATGGCGGCAAGAGCTTCATCTGCTGTTCTTCCACCTTTAAGACTAAAGACGGCGAATTGAAATCCAGGATTCTTCCCACCCTGCATCCTGGCTCAGTTGTAACGGACACTCGTGCCAATATTCACTATCTGGTAACGGAGTACGGCAAAGTAAATCTAAAAGGATTGTCCTCCTGGCAGAAATGTGAAGCCATTATATCTGTGGCCCATCCTGATTTCCGCGACCAATTGATCAAGGATGCCGAAAAGATGAAAATCTGGAGAAGAAGCAATAAATAATTAGATAAAGAGGGCTGCTGCAAAATCAGAAATCGCTACAATTATCGCTAACATCGTTCCCGTATATTGTAGAATTCCTGTATTCTGCAGCAGCTTTTTATTTTAGCAGCACTTTTTCACGCAGGCAACTAGTGTGCTGACACATTTATATCTGGCGAAACTCTGCAGAACGATTGTTCATCAGCAAGACGGAAGAAGGAGGCGATGCGGTGGCATCGTTGACTGATGACAACGCAGTCTGATGGGCAATCGGGCAAGGAGGTTTGCCTGAATATAAATGTGTCAGTACACTAGTAAACCATATATCTTTTCTTTATCTTTATCCGCTTTCACTTTCAGCGGCATTATTCCACGAGGACAATGTCATTTGTGGACAAATACATTCTAGCTTCAAAGGGCTGATAAGTATTTAGATCTGTTCCTTTGGGATAATTGCTATATAATAGCTGCATATTCTCCCATGCTTCTGTCAGAGGGCAAGCTTCTGTCTTTCCATAGAAGTTGCAGATTACATATAATCTCTCTCCCAAATATGTTCTAACATAGGCAAAAAATGCAGGATCTTCTGGCAGCAGCAGTTCAAAATCGCCCTCTGCAAATACATCGTGCTTCTTTCTTAGCGCTATCAATGCCTTATAACAATGAAACACCGAATCTGGATCTCTAAGCTGTCTTTTGGCATTAATTTCTTGATAATTTGGATTTACCTTGATCCAAGGCTCCCCTTTTGTAAATCCGGCGTTGGCAGAATCGTCCCACTGCATTGGCGTACGGGCGTTATCACGGCTTTTGGCATAAATAGACGCCATGATATCACTGGTTTCATATCCCTGCTCTGTGCGTTCACGATAGACGTTCCAAGTCTCTATGTCACGATAGTCTTTGATATCGTAGCGCACGTTCGTCATGCCAAGCTCTTCTCCCTGGTAAATATAAGGCGTGCCCTGCATTCCATGAAGCAGCACCGCCAGCATCTTTGCAGATTCTGTCCGGTATTCTTTGTCATCGCCCCAGCGGGACACGATTCTTGGCAAATCATGGTTATTCCAAAACAAGCTGTTCCAACCACATTGAAATAATTCCTTCTGCCAATGTTCCATTATTTTTTTTAATTTTTTAAATGGCAAAGGCGCCAAATCCCATTTCTCTTTCCCTTGCTGCTGGTCTAATCCGATATGCTCGAACTGGAACACCATCGAAAACTCGCTGCCATCGGGATTGCTGTATAATTTTGCAAGATCGGTAGTCGCTCCCCAGGCTTCTCCCACAGTAATCAGATCTCCTTTTTGAAAGGTTTCCTGACTCAGTTCTTGGATAAACTCGTGAAGCCTGGAACCATTATTGGTAATCTTACGGTCTGGTTCCTTTGCGATCTGGTCAATGACGTCAAGCCGGAACCCTCCGACTCCTTTTTCCATCCACCATCGAATCATATCATATATCTCTGCACGGACTTTGGGATTCTCCCAGTTTAGATCTGGCTGTTTAACCGCAAACTGGTGAAAGTAATATTGTCCAAGCTGCGGCACCCATTCCCAGGCAGAGCCGCCAAAACATGCCCGCATGTCATTGGGCGGCGTCCCCTCCTCCCCGTCTCGCCATACATAATAATCATGGTATGGGTTTTCCCTGCTTTTTTTTGCCTCCTGAAACCAGAAATGCTCGTCTGACGAATGGTTTAATACCAAGTCGATGATAATTTTAATGTGATGCTTCTGCGCTTCTTGTATCAGACGCTCCATGTCTTCAAGCGTGCCAAACATGGGGTCAATGTCCTGATAATCAGAAATGTCATAGCCATTATCATCCTGGGGAGACTTACAAACCGGGGACAGCCAGATAGCGTCAATTCCAAGTTCTTCCAGATAATCAAGCCTTTGCATGATACCGTTTAAATCGCCGATCCCATCTGAATTGCTGTCCTGAAAGCTTTTCGGATACACTTGATATACTACCGCTTTTTTCCACCAGGGACTGTGTTTGTCCTCTCTCATAATCCATTCCTCCTGATCCTATTTTGCACCTATTATAAACCAAACATATAGCAGGCGCAAGACCATCACAGAACTTCTTTTACAGTGACAAAAACGGTATCGCCAGGCTGTTTGCCAATCTTGTTTCGAATGTCTTTACGAATGCCAATGATATGACAGACAGAACCATCGTCATTTTTGACGCCCATATTTACGATGCTTCCAAGATAAGGCTCGCCGTCAAACGTAATTTCCGCTTTCACTCTGCCCTTGCCAAATTCCTGGCGCACATCATACGGAACCCGCACATATGCGCCTCCCTTATCAGGGACAGCCTCTACAACTGCATCAAACTGATATATTTTGCCGCTCATTGCTGATCTCCTTTTCTATTCTCTTTCGGGATAATCCTTGTCTTTCCAGTACCACCATTTACACTTCTCGGCGTCCCGCTCTTCATGCTCCGCATAGTATACGGCGCAACGGAAGACATACAGCACGCATCGATCGTCCTGATATCCCTTTTTCAGGCAATTCATATGGTACAATTCCTCTGGATCTTTCCCTTTTAAATCCGCAACACACTGAATTCCAATATTCTGCAGGTGCTGTTCCATATTTGCGCCTATGCCTGGTATTTGCTTCAAGTCTCCGCCCAAAACTGCCGCATCCATTCTTTGTTTATTTTTCATCCCATGCCTCCAGCCATGTTTTTGCTTGATATAAATGATCTGCCCACTCAATATGCCATCTTCTATTACAAAAATAACTTGTCCGCTCAATATTTCATCTATATTATATGCCTCTCTAAAAAACGCTCAATCGATTTATAATATGTATCAGGATCCTTATCCTGTGACTGCGCATGTCCTGCCCCCTCCACGATCAAAAGTTCTTTGGGACAAGAAGCCGCTTCAAATAAATCCTTAGCCATTTGGACAGAAATCATCGCATCCTCGTCTCCATGAATAAAAAGAGTGGGGATCTTGCTCTTTCTGACCGCTTCAATTGCGGACGCATCTTTCAAGTCATAACCTCCCCGAAGCTTTAACACGAGACAAGCTGAATCTACCAGAGGAAATGCCGGAAGGCCAAACCACTCTTTTATTTTCTCACCAAACATCGCATAGGCGTCAGTATAGGAACAGTCAGAAATCACCGCTTTAACCTGCCTAGGCAAACTCTCCTCTCCTGAAGCCATTAGCGCCGTAGCAGCTCCCATAGACTGACCATGTAGAACAATTCTGGCATCTGGATCCTGCGCTATGATATAATCAATCCAGATCATGCAGTCAAAATGATCCGTCCATCCCATTCCTATAAAATCCCCTTCGCTCTCTCCCTGGCACCGCAGATCTGGCGCCAGCACATGATAACCTTTCTGATGATACCAATATGCAAAAGGGTACATTTCCTCTTTCCATCCTGTATAGCCATGGAGCAGCAATACCCAGTCATGGCTATTTTGGCTCGCCGCGTCTGCCTTGTCTTTTAACGCTTTTCCCTGTGCATCTTCTGTGCCGTCTGCTGGAAATTCCTCTGCGATAAGCGTATATCCATCCTCTGTTTTACGAGAATGCTTGAAACTCATTGCCGTCTCTAGCCACTCTTTGGTCTCACTGATGGCGGCACTCCTGTTGATCTTAATTTCAGAAGTCTGCACTTGCGCCGCATAGCTTTCCTCTGTGATCCGCTCAAATGCCTCTAGCTTCTCCATAAAGGAAGGGACCAAAGCGGCGCTGACCAGCGTATTTACCAGAAAGAAATAGCCTGCCAGCAACACGGCTGCAACTATGCATAATGCTGTGACAACCTTCCTCTGTGTTTTCCATTCCCGATTTTTTGTCATAATTTTAGCCATTCTATCACCTGCACACTTGTCTTTTTCCTATCATAACATGCAGCAGGCACAATTTCACCCGGAAAAAGCTTCCCTTCTAACGTCTTATTCTGGTTTCCTGATTTGGCGGGTGTTTTTCTCCACCAGCTTCCTTGCAATCATGATCTGGTGATTGCAACCTAAGCATTTTAGCCTAAAATCCGCCCCCACCCGCAGTACCTCCCATTCACTGCTTCCACAGGGATGCTTCTTTTTTAATCGGACGATGTCTCCTATTTCATATGGTATCGGCATATTTTTCTCCTTTTTACGGCGTCTATGATACTACGATCTTTTCAAACAACTCTCCAATGCTCTCAGAGAGCACCAAATCCGCTATCCCATCCCTGGGCGTGGCAGACTTATTTACCAGCACCAACTTATTCCCCTGATAATAGTCGATCAGCCCTGCAGCCGGATATACCGCCAAAGAGGTTCCTCCGACAATCAGCAGATCCGCATTGCTGATATAATAAACGGCCTCTTGCATGGTATGGTTGTCAAGTCCTTCCTCATAAAGCACCACGTCTGGCTTGATATCCCCGCCGCATTTTCTACAGCGCGGCACTCCTTCTGATTGCAACACATATGCTGCATCGTGCAAATGACGGCAGGACTCGCAATAGTTGCGATGCACGCTGCCATGAAGTTCCAGCACTTTTTTACTTCCGGCAGATTGATGAAGCCCGTCTATGTTCTGAGTCACCACCGCCCTGACCTTCCCTGCCTGTTCCAGCTGTGCTAATTTCTTATGCGCCATATTCGGCTGCGCTTTTAGGTATAACATTTTATTACGGTAAAAACGATAAAATTCTTGGGGATTCCTGCGGTAAAACGTATGGCTTAAAATGGTCTCCGGCGGATCGTCATACTCCTGGTTATAGAGTCCGTCTACGCTCCGAAAATCCGGGATCCCGCTTTCCGTGGATACCCCGGCTCCACCGAAAAACACAATATTATCTGATTCTTCCACCATGTCCAAAAATTTCTCAATCTTTTGTTCTCTGCTTAATTCTGCCACTGCTTCTCCTCCTTGTCTATTCTTTCAACACCCCATGTACTAGGAAGCGGTAATCATATCCCTCTGGCGTACATGTCATCAATGTCACCGTCTTCTGCTCTTTTTTTGGCTCGACGCCAGTCTCATAAAGGCTGCATTCTTTTACGTTCTTCTGCCACTCGGCATAATCCTCTTTCCCCTGAAACCGATACCGAAAAGAATCAGACTCAAGCGGCGCCACATGGCAGGAAAATATTTGGTAGCAATTGACTCCCTTAGGGGTATCGATATAAAATTCTGCGTTCTCCCGAAAGACTTCCTCCTGCTTTAATTCATTTAACTTGGCAAACATCGATTTATCTTTCATATTATGCCCATATACAAAGGTATTCTGATCGCTGAAATCTTTCTGATTCTGTGTTTCTATAAAAATACTGCCGCATTTATTTTCTTTTCGGTAAAAAGTATGGCACAGATAATAATCATTATCCTTTCCCTGAACGATTGGATAACTAATCCCCAAGTTCTCAAACCTAATCCAGCCCGCCGTATCACGATTAATGCTGCGCAGCTTATCAAAATCTACGCCAGATTCACCATCCGCTAATTTCTTTGTTTGACCAGAAGATTCAAGCTCCGTGGAAAGGGCTGCTTTTTTTAATGCCTGGTATTCCTGAGTTCCTTTGGAATATTCCCAGTAAATCATTCCCAGCTTTGCCGCTGCAAAGATAAAAATTGCCAAAGCGGCAAAAAACGGAAGTATGAATTTCCAATCCGGCTGTTTCTTTCTCACACGATCCCCTCCCAATGTAAATTCTTGTATTAAAACCCTTCTCTCTTTCTCTGAATTCGCAGTTCCTTTCTTCTTTCTGCCGCCTCCCATTCTGCCCTGTCATTTTCCGTCTCCAGCAGAATCGATGGCACCTGTCTAGGGACTCCCTTAGAATCCACTGCCACCAAAGTCAGATATGCCCGGTTGATCGGCTTGCGTATTCCCTGAAAATCCTCGATGTATGTGTCAACCCGAACTTCCATGGAGCTATTTCCGGCATAAGTGATTCTCGCAGTTAGCACGATTAAATCATTCTGATAGGCTCCTCTGATAAACCTGAGGTTATCGACAGACGCCGTGGTGACGGTTCCCCCAGAATGCCTCATAGCGGCAAACGCAGCAATCTCATCGATCCATTCCATCAACTTTCCACCAAACAGCCTTCCAGCAGGATTCAGGTGTTCTGGACGTACCTGGTAAATATGTTCCATCTTAGAATCGGATATCTTCTTTTTTTCTCGTTCCATTGCCGTTTTCCTTCCTTAACATTTACATCCATAATCTTATACTTTCATTTAGCATCTCTATTTGCAGGAACATTTCTATTATACCCTCACAATTTGGTTTTGTCACAAGAAATATAATATTTTCATCTTAATGCCGCCATGCAAAGTAAGCCGCCTACAATCTGAGAAATCGCCGCCACACAGGAAATAAATGTCGTGACAATCGCCACCCGCTGCTGCCCGCCTGACATCTCCGAGGTTTGTGACCTCTTTCTATGTTCCAGTCCTACCCGAATTAATGCTTCTGTTGCCAGCTTATGACGCTGGCTTCTGCCAATCCCCTGGTAACTCAAGGGAAGTTCTACATTTTCCAGTGTAGTAAGATTTGCAATCAGATTAAATCCCCGGAAAATGAAGCTGATTTCCTGATTCCTTATCTCTCATGGCGGGCACATCCTTGCCATTCAGAAAATAAGAAAATTATTTCTTCAAAAACTTTGATCTAAATTTTATTTACAACACAGGCATATAGATCGTAAAATGAACTAGATATTTTCTAAATTTATGAAACTTAAGCGTTTCGACGCATATTGGAAACTATTTTCGTTTTATTTCTCATAAATATGTTTTATGAACATAAATCAACTACCGCAAAAAAGATACAGGAGATTCTTTTATTATGAAAATCATTGACATGCACTGCGACACTATTTCCCGCATTTATCAAGAACGGCTCCAGAACAAAGAAGTCCATCTGAGAAAAAACTCTTTTCAGGTAGATTTGTTAAAAATGAAAGCCTCCCATTACCTGTTACAGAACTTCGCCCTGTTTATCGATCTGGGCGAAAGCAGCCGCCCTTATGAGACATTCTGCAGCCAGCTTGCCCTGTTTCGGGAAGAAATGGAAAAAAACTCCGATCTCATTACGCCTGTCACATCCTATTCTGATCTTATCGAACAGCAACGACAGGGAAAAATGTCCGCCCTTCTGACGCTGGAAGAGGGAGAAGCCTGCTGCGGCAGCCTGGACTGTCTGGAAGAATTTTACAATATGGGAATACGAATGATGACCTTTACCTGGAACTTTCAAAACAGCCTGGGGGCCCCCAGCGAACCAGCGCCTTTTTTCCTACTAAAATACCCAAAGCTCACAAATCAGCATATCCGGCAAGATCAGGGGCTAACCCCTTTGGGCATGGAATTTTTAGAAAAAATGGAGCGTTTAGGCATCATTCCAGATGTCTCCCATCTGTCAGACCAAGGCATTCTTGACGTGTGCCGTCTCGCAAAGAAACCGTTCTGCGCCAGTCATTCCAACGCCCGTGCCCTCTGCCGCAGAAAGCGCAACCTTCCTGACGAATTAATCCGCTGTATTGCAGAGCACGGCGGCATCATCGGTGCAAACTACTATGGACCTTTCCTGTCAGATATTCCAGATCCTCACGGACGCTATTTCAGCCAGGTAGCAGATATCGCCAAGCATATCCGGCACATGACAGATGTCGGCGGAATATCCTGTGTCGGCCTTGGTTCAGATTTTGATGGAATTGACGCAAATCTAGAATTAGAGAACTGCAGCAAGATGGAATTGCTGGCGCAAGAATTAAAGAAACACAGATTTCACGAACGTGAAATTGATCAGATTTTTCACAAAAATGTATTAAATTTCTATCGGGAACTATTATAAACCAAAATGTATTGATCTTAAAATCAAATATCACCTTTATCTTCTTAATAATTCGCCAGTCATCGCATAGCTGGCGCAAAAGCGATCAAAGAGCCCCAATCAAGAAAGGAGTCTTTATGCAGAAAGCCATTGTCATTCATCCAAAAACAGATCTTTATACCAGCTTTCCGGATAATTGCCGCCTCCTAGAACAAGAGGTTTGCGACGAGCTATTGTCTGGATGGACGGTAACCATTTTAGAACGCCAGGGAAGTTGGCTAAAAATCCTCACTGATTACGGCTACAGCGGCTGGCTAAACGATTGTGGCCTGCGCTGCCTGAATCAGCAGCAATGCAGACGCTGGGCAGACTCACCTTTTGACGTCTTGCTGATCCAGCGGCTTACAGACGTGCTGGCGTCTCCAAAAGTTCAGGCTCCGCGCCTGACAACGCTATTTATGGGCAGCCATGTCATTGCCTGCGTCTCCCAGGAAGACGGCTGGCAAAAGATCCAGCTGGCAGACGCAACGACGGGATATGTCCCCGCTATCGCTGCGTCTTCCCTCCCAAGGCTGAAAGTCATTCCAAAAGAGCCTGCAAAACAGGACGCCCTGCGCTCTGATATCCTTGCATATGCAAGTTCCTACCTGGGCGCCCAATACCGCTGGGGCGGCAAGACCCATGAGGGCATTGACTGCTCTGGACTTTCTTTTATGAGTTATTATATGTGCGGCATCACAATCTACCGTGACGCTGCGATTCAATCTGGATACCCTGTCAAAAAGATCCCATTCTCCGAGATCAAACCAGCAGATCTTTTATATTTCCCTGGCCATGTAGCGCTTTACATTGGAAATGGCCAGTATATTCATTGCACGGGAAACGTCAAAAGCTTCGGTTGCATGATCAACAGCCTGCATCCAGACGCACCTGACTACCGGGCGGATCTGGCGGAAAGCTTATATGCCGCAGGCAGCGTATTTGTCTGATATTCAAGCACCTGACGAAACGCTTCCTACTCCTCAAACAGCGGCGTGGAGAAATACCGCTCCGCTGTATCTGGCAGTATGGTTACCACCGTCTTGCCTGGGCCTAGCTTTTTGGCAAGCTTTAGCGCCGCCGCCACATTCGTTCCGCTAGAAATGCCGCACATAATCCCCTCCTGGGCCGCAAGCTGCCTGGAAGTCTCAAGCGCTTCGTCATCGGTGACAATACATACTTGATCATAAATTTGCTGATTCAAAATCTCTGGAATCAGCCCGTCTCCGATTCCCATCTGCAAGTGCGTGCCTATGGAGCCTCCAGACAAAATCGCAGCATGCTCCGGCTCCACAGCCCAGATTTCGATCTCGGGATTTTTCTCTTTCAAAGTCTCCCCTACGCCAGTGATAGTTCCTCCCGTTCCAATCCCAGAACAAAATCCATCAATCGGTCCCCCCACTTGGCGTAAGATTTCCAGTCCAGTCTGGATCTTATGTACAGCGGGATTATCTGGATTCTCAAACTGCTGGGGAACAAATACCCGGGAATCCTCCTTTGCCATTCGCAGCGCCATCTGCAGACATTCCTCTATACATGCCCCGATGTTTCCAGCGTCATGAATCAGAATCACTTGCGCCCCATAATGCTTGACCAGCTTGCGCCGTTCCTCGCTAACGGAATCTGGCATAATGATTTTAGTCTCATATCCCTGCACAGCTCCCACCAGGGCAAGGCCGATCCCCTGGTTTCCGCTGGTAGGTTCTACAATAATGGTATCTGCGTTGATCAGTCCCTTTTTCTCTGCTTCCCGAATCATGTTATAGGCGGTTCTGGTCTTGATGGAACCGCCTACATTCAATCCTTCGAACTTAACAAGAATCTGCGCTCCGTTTGGATCGCCCATGTGATTCAGGCGTATTAACGGCGTATTTCCCATCGCTTCTAAAATATTTTGATAAACCATGCTCACTCTTCCTTTTTATTTTAATTTATTCATGATCTGTATCGCCTTTTGACCCCCTGATCCTAATAGGTAATTTCAATAAAGTTTCACATCAGACAAGAAAAAGGGTATCGCTAAATCATCAAAACAGATGGTTGAGCGACGCCCTCTTTTACTAGTTGCGGGGGCAGGATTTGAACCTGCGGCCTTCGGGTTATGAGCCCGACGAGCTTCCAGACTGCTCCACCCCGCGCTAACAAGATATATTATATTCCAATTCACAGGAATTGTCAAACTATTTCTGCGAATTCTTTCTTGTAGCATCATATCTTTTTCTTAATACGCAAGATATTCTGCCCATCCTTATATTGATAAGAAATCTCATCCATGCTCTTCTTCACCATATAAATACCAAGTCCGCCAATTTCCCGCTCTTGTGCCGTAAGTGAAATATCGGGATCCTCTCTGGCAAGTGGGTCATAAGCCTTGCCATTGTCGATAAACGTCACCACCACAGAAAGCGGATCCTGCAAAACGTCAATGCGGACAGTCGCCGGGCCTGTCTTAGGATTGTAGGCATAGTGCGCAATATTGCCAAAGAGCTCGTCAATGGCAATGTCAATCTGCATCTGCGCTTTCAACGGACAATTTAACTGAGCTAACTGCTCGTCCACAAACGCCGTCACTTTTTCTATATTTTGTACTGTCGCATCAATTGTCAATTCTTTCATTTTGCATCCTTTCCCTGTATTCCAGACATAACATGGTAATATCGTCAAACTGCGGTGCATCGCCCACAAAGGCATCAATATCTTCTTTGATCTTCCCTAGCAATTTCATCGGCGCTAACGCTGTATTCTGTGCAAGTATTTCTCTCAGTCGTTCCATGCCATAGAGATTGCCATCTTGATCCATTGCCTCTGTCACGCCGTCCGTATACTGAAACAGCCGGTCACCAGGTGATAACTGCATCGTGCCGCACTTATAACGTATCCCCTCCATGCCGGCAAGCACAAAGCCAGCACGAATTTTATAGGGCTCATAGCTTCCATCTTTTTTACAGATAAACGGAATTTCATGACCTGCATTGACAAATGTAAACTCACCGCTCACAAGATCAAGCACACCCTCAAAGGCGGTGATAAACAGCCCTTCACTATTAGACTCGCATAAGAGGTCATTGACCTCTGTGAACACCTCGCCCAAATCCCTGCCAGGCTGGGTATGGTCCTTAATAAGAGTCTTGCCAATCACCATAAACAGCGCCGCTGGCACGCCTTTTCCCGAGACATCCGCCATGACAATAGCCAGATGGCTCTCATCCACCATGAAATAATCATAGAAATCTCCGCCGACCTCCTTTGCGGGATTCATTGTAGCATAGATATCAAACTCTGGTTTATCCGGAAACGCTGGGAAAATTCTGGGCAACATATCTGCCTGTATCTGCGTGGCAATGGAAAGCTCCGCTCCAATCCGCTCCTTCTCCGCTGTGACCATTGTAAGGTTTTCTACATATTCCACAATATCTGTTTCCATCTTCCCCACAGCCTTTGCCAACACCCCGATTTCATCATTCTTGTTAATAGCGGACAGCTTATCTGAGGGCGTATTAGAATCCGCAAAACGTTTTGCTTCGTCTGTGACAGCAAGAATCGGCAACAATACTTCCCTGTATAGGAACATGCTATATACGAGCAGAAACAGGCAGACGGCAGCTAGGACACCAAGCAACACATCTTTTACATAAGTATTGCGGGCATTTTCCAGCCTTTTCATAGCTTTCTCTACACCGAGGATTGCCACAATTTCTCCTTTTGAATCATATATAGCAATGCCTGCGGTCGTATGCGCTCCAGATTCCTCCGAATAAGAATAGAGATATTCCGTGGCACGCTCGCCTTTGGTAATGATACCTCGCACATTATTCACATACTTCTCCTCCACACCAACTGCCGTATAACCTAGAGGATAACGTTCAAAGCCGCTAGCAGAATTTACCGCATCAAAAATATAAGTAAGTGTTCGGTAATCTGAAGTGTCAACTTTCGCCACATAAATCAATGTCGTGCCTGTGGCATCCACCAAATCATCCAGCCGTTTTTCAATCTCATGATACTCCTCATCCATCTCCCCTGTGGACAAATATTCTTCAAATTTGTCTGGATTTAAGCACTTTGCCGCAGCCTCCGCAATCTCATAGGCTGAATCATTGTACTGCTGCTCTAACACAGACGTGAATTCCTGGTAGCCAATTATGCTGATCATTGCCCCCAGCAAAATACCAAAGATTATGATGGCGAGCGTCAGTTTTCCCGTAAGTCCGGTAATCCTTTTTTTCATTTTATTTCTTCCTTTCCCCAACGACACTTGGCCCTTGGGAACTTCTTAAAATTGCCTAGAATCGTCCTCCCTAGCAGCAAAAAACTTCTTCTTCTCCTCTGTGTCCAGAATGCATACCTGCTTGTTCTGCCCCATCATTTTGCCACTCTTCGCTAATTGTTCCTCATAGAGTCCAAAACTGCCTGCGTGCAGATAAGAAATCCGAACCTTGCCAATTTCATTCATCTTGCGGCAGCCCTGATATTCATAATTTACACGACAAAGGCAATCATCTAAAATGTCTTCTGCGCCTGAAATATGGATATCTGTGCATTCCAAATAAAACTGATACCGCGGCAATACGTCTGACATATCCTGCTGTACGCAATACCCCATAATTTCACAGCGCATACGAAATGCAAACTGCCTGACAGCCTCTACTAGCTGCTCCTGGTTGCTTTTTTCTCCCGCAATATTGATCACTTGATTTTTACGGTAACAAAACTGCACGATAGGAGCCTGTCCATGCCAACCAACGACCTCTATCACATCTTGCATACAGTAACGATACAGTCCCGAATGATTTGTAAACACAAGTTCATACCGCTCCCCGATGCCAATCTCCCACATAAATAAAGGCCGTTTTTCTTCCATCTGCTCCTCGTTTCGTGGCAGAAATTCAAAAAACCCCGCCTCTGGAAAGAGAATATAACGATCTGTCTGATCCATCTTCTCAGCCACGCCAAAAATCCCTTCGGAAGCTGCATAGGCATAAGGATGTATGGGAATGTCCCCTGCATATTCCTGCATCTTTTCTGTATAATAAGCAAACGATTTTCCGCCAATTGCCAACACATACCGGACCTTAGGCCAGATCTTCTTAATGATACCCTTACGCAACGTCTCATGAGAAAGACGGCGCAGTTGTGCAGCCCGCAAAGGATTGGGCGGCAATTTTCGCTCTACATACTCCCGCCACCTGGGGCTGAGGCTCACGCATTCATCCACTTTTCCACATTCCATATCCTTAAGCAACATTTCCCAATTCCGCCAAATATAGTCCAAAACCCCTGCTACCCGGTTGACAAAAACGCCATGTATGGCACGAAGATCCTGCTCTGCCAATGCGAATCGCACCTTAACATAGCACAAATCTTCCAGTGTATCTGGAAACAACACTTCCTTGGGCACACAGTAATCCTCTGCGTCAAACTGCCCATCCCTGTCCAGCCACTGGTAAACACAACCAGAGCGAATGCCGTTCATGGCACCATTTTCCATATAGGTCTTTGCAAACTCCCCTATCTGAAAAATCTTACCAAAAACCTCATCTTCTGGCAAATCCCAGTAATACTCTTTTACCATGCCAAAAGGAACACCATATGCATAAGTATACTGGATCTTTAAATCGGTCTCCGTAAGCGGCAGATACTTTGCATCCCCAGTGGTGCCAGAACTGATACAATAATAAACGGCTGGCTCTTCTGTCAGAACCTTTTCTTCACCTGCAATCATCCGCAGAATGTAATCCTCGTAATCCCCATATACACAAAGCGGCACTTTTTTCTGAAACTCCCCAACAGTCTCAATTGCCTCAAAACCATATTTCTTGCCATATACCGTTTCACGGTTGCGGTGCATAAGTTCAGCAAGAATCTTCATTTGCACTTCGGCTGACCGTTTTGAGGTATCTTTAAGTGAATCCATAGATTCCTGCCCCAGTTTTCCATAATTGGTTTTCATCCTTTCCTCTGTCTCCTGTCATATGTAAATCTGAATTGTATTCATGCCAAATGTCCGTTGGTACATTGCCTCCTCCACCATATCCTCAATCATGCGGATGCCCATGTATATATCATAATTCCCTGCTTCCTTCCCCAGCTCATCACCGCTCTTCTGTCTTTTTTCTTCTGTGTGGCATAATGGATTAAATTCTCTGCCACTGTAACGGATTCGGATTCCGATAACGCCATCCAGAGAATACACCCGCAGGTCAAATTCCACGCCTGTTCCTTGATTAACAGACAGAATCAACGTCATCATCTCTTCCATCGCCAAACTCACACGCATGACCTGTCCGGGAAGCATGCCATTTTCCTCACAGAATACCGTAATCTTACTGCTGGCATCGCAAATAGACTCCTCCTTGCCCTGGACAGAAAAATTAATAACCCGACCAGACTCCTCCAACGTATGATCCATAAACAGGAAACGAGAACGACGCCTATGGAAAAATTGATATACGCCTGTCGCCACAAACCAGACGAGCAGCGTAAGGATTTCACCTGTAAATAAAAACCACCAGGGATTGGCATTTTGCTGACAAAGCACAAACAGGCTTGCACATGGCATAACAAACACGCGCAGCAAAATAATTGCATTTGCCCACATGGCATATCCCGACACATTATAGTATCCCGACAAAATACAATTACACAGTGCGGGGATCATGCCAAATGACATACACAAAAAGGCAAATCCCAATGATTCCGTCAGCCCATATGAATCCGCAATGAAATCTGCTCCATATAGAATCACAATGGAAAATAACAGACAATAGAAGACGCCGCTCTTAACTTGCCTTGCCAGTAGCAGACATGCACTCTCATTATCATGCTCTCCGCTGTAAATGCCCAGCATTGCAGACGCTGCCTGGGGCACGCCGCCAGTAACGCTCTCCTCAAATGCACTGATACAGTTCACTGCCGTAAACGCTGCTACCAATCCGCTGCCGCCACTTTGCAAAAGCAGCATATTTACAACCATTACACGCAGTGTCTGAAACAAATTATTCAAGGCAGATGGGCTACCTGCCTTGGCAATGCGCAGAAAGGAAATGTCCTTGCAGCTAACACGCATGCCCAAAGCAAAACCACTCTTTTTATCGCACAGAAAGATAAAGCCCCACAAGCAGGAAATCGCCGTTGCCACAACACTGGCAAGCGCTGCTCCAAATACACCCATGTCAAAGACATACAAAAATAACAAGTCTAGTAAGACATTTCCCACACCCATCACAAGCATCATCCATGTGACCTGCCGGTTTCTCCCATCCAGCCTGAGATACCAGAATGGGATGTAAATCAGGATTTTTGGCAATGTCCCAGCCAGGGTCACGCCAACATACTCCATCACCAGAGGTGATACCGCCTCCTCAGAACACAACAGACCTGCCAGAGGTTTTATGCACAAGAGGCCCGCCGCCGTAACTACTGCTGAAATAAGTACACACCAGAAAACCGACATCTTGTAAAGTTCCTGCGCCTTGCCACCTTCATGATTGCCAATTGCCTCCGCTGCGCAGATGGCAGTCCCTGAAACAATAAAAGAACCAGCAATACACAGGAAAAGATAGACCGGTAAACTGAAATTTATAGCAGCTAAGGCATCCGTTCCGAGCCGCTGCCCGACAAGGATGCCGTCTGCAAGAATATTGATATTGCCACTTAAAATGGACAGCATACAGGGAATCAATGCCTCCCCATATGCCTTTTTTAGAAACTGTTCATTTTGCTCCAACGAAACGGAAGATATCTGCTCACTCATATGTTCTCATTTCTCATAATGGAATCTTAAAACGTATGTCAAGCTACGACTCTATGGTAAGGATATCAGCAAATCCGGTCACTTCAAAGATCTCCATGATTGTTTCATTCACATTCATGACCTTCATACTGCCCTGTTTATTCATCTGCTTCTGTGCACCCAGAAGAATGCGAAGCCCCGCCGATGACAGATAGTCAAGCCCACTCATGTCAAATGCCAACTCTGTCACTCCCTCCAATTTGCCTGCAAGCACCTTTTCAAGTTGCGGCGCAGTTGTAGTGTCTAATCTTCCCTCCAGGAAAATGCACAACTGATTTCCATTTGATTTCTCTGTGATATTCATATCCTCACTCCTTCTCTATTCTTATATATTTTCATATTAACAAATTATTTTCCCAATTTGCGCTTTTGGGGACAATTGATATCTATTTTGGGATGACTTTAATTTTTACGAATATCCAACTCTATTACTGTATTGTTCATGTTCAATACCCGCATATACTGGAACTGGGATGCCATCTTCTTAATCAGGGCAATCCCTCCAACTGTCACCTCTTCTTCCTCCTGTTGCTGATACTCCAACGGATTGAATGGCACGCCATCGTCACGGATTCTTAGCATATACTTATCATCCTGTATGGTAAAACTGATATCCATATAATTTTTCCCGCTGCGGTAGCCATACTGCACAATATTGGCAGCAATCTCCTCCACGGCAAGCCCAAGGATCTTGGCATCTCGTTCACTTATGTGGTTGTCTGCGCAGAATGCAAACAACTTTTCCCGAAAAGCAATCACCTCATCGAGATTGCTTTTAACGGAACAGTCTAAGAACTTCTCATTCGTAATCTGTGGCAGCATATAGACGCCTCCCGCTTCCAATTTCCCGCTGCGCTGTCCCTTGATTCGCCAGAGAATAGCAAGAAGAATCGTAACCGCCTCGCTTACCACTGCCATCAGGCATACGCCAGGAAGCCCCCAGAAAAAAATCCCTGCTAAGGTAAGCGGAACGATCACCACAAACCCCTGTAATACTGTCACTACCGTAGACAGTCCTGGCTGTAAAATTGTCTGATAGTAGGACATCAGGAACTTATTATACACATAAAAGGGAAAGCTACATGCAAAAATACGAAGCGCCATCTCACAGAGTGCAAGCATATCTCCCTCTGTGATTCCAAACAATCCCGCAATCCATCCAGGAACGGCAAAAAATATTATCAGCAAGATGACTATTGCCATGTAGCTGTAGCTGAGCACTCTCTTACAGAGGGTACGGATGCCATAATAGTCACGTTCCCCATAGAGAATTCCCGCAATATTCTGAACAAGTCCAATAATTCCTCCTACACACAATTCCGCAATCAACACAGCATTGGCACAAACAGAATAGACCGCCATAGGGCCATTTCCCAGAATACGCACAATCGCAGAATTGATAATCACAGATTTCAGCGCCGACATTAGCGTAAACGCTGCGCTGGGAATGCCTGCTTTCATGGAAAGCTTCACATAACGGTACGCCTTTTTATCCAGTTTTCGCAGGCGCAGCATCCGCTGTTTGGAACGAAAATAAATGATCACTGGCGCCATTCCAGCCAGGTAACCAATCACTGTCGCTAGCGCACTGCCTGCCATGCCCATATGAAAGCCCTGGATAAACACAAAATCCAGAACCAGGTTTACTACATTGGCAATGACGAAAAGCGCACTCCCCAACTGCGGATGGTTATCTGCATTCATAAAATAACAGAAAATGATAGCAACTGTCAGAATCGGGATTCCCGCAATATTCACCATAATGTAAGGCTCTGCCAGCGCAGCCAAATCATGATTTCCTGCAAGCAACATGGCAGCAGGTCCCGGCAGGATTGGCGTAAACAGCGCAAAAAACACGGATATTGCCAGCCCAGCTACCAGTGAGGCAGTGAACACCCCACTGGCTGTTTCCATGTCCCGCTTACCAAGGAACACTGCTGCCTCAGCCGCACCGCCCATAGCAAGCATTAAAGCCGCCATCTGCAATAGCAAAAGTACTGGCATAGAAATTTCAATTGCCGCCATCGCCTCCGCTCCTAGGAGGTTCCCGACAATCATGCCGTCCACCACATTGCCAAGCTGCATTGCAACTGTCATCAACATTCCTGGCAGAATATACTGGTGGATTTTTTTATTAATTAAAAATGCATTTCTCTCCATAGAATCCTCCTGTAACTGTTCGGCTAGCTGAGCTGTTTGTTATAACCTTCCATCAAAGAATCCCAACGTTTCAAGGGCTGTCAGCGCATTTTTAAGGTAAACACTGTCTGGCATCGGCCACTTAAACCCAAGACGGTACAAGGCTTTGGTCGTGAAACTATTGTCCGCATCTATGTAGACAGTGCTATGATCTGCGTCACTGGATGCATAGGCAATCAGGCCAGAGATTAGCTCGTTGTTCTCCTCATCCTCCAAAGCTGCAAAAAGCGCCTGATTAAAATCCTCATCACTGACTGTCTCCACAAGAATGCCTGACTCATTCATCTGCTCTATCACATCCGCCATCTGGATGAAATAGCTGCTATAAGCATGGAACACCGTAAATTCACCCTGAACCGCAGACAATTTGACAATCGCCTCCGCCGTAGCATCAATCGGTGAAAATTCTGTCGGCATATCCAGCATAGACACTGGGAATCTGCCAAGAGCCACATAGCCGCGCAGAGTGCGCATAAATCCATTTGTCACGGAGTTTATCTGAAATTCACCGTCACTGACACGGCTCATCAGGTTCCCTACACGGATGACCTTGCCCTTCATGCCCTGTGCCGCTGCCTCTAAGACAGCCTTTTCTGCACGGAACTTCGTGTCAATATACTTGTTGGAAAGGCTCTGTCCAAAGTAAAGTTCACTCTCGTACAGCTTCTTCTCCTGTGGGAATTTGCCACCTACATTTTCCCCAGCAATGCTCACCGTGGAAATCTGAATCAACTCGCGCCCTGTCTTTTCACACAAATGAATCAAATTCAAAACACCCTGGTAATTCACCTGCTCCAAAGTATCATCCGCAGAGAAATGCTTCACACACGCTGCACAATTGATAACCCTGGCAAAGTCGTACTGTTTCAGGCTTTCTACCATGGCAGCGTCCGTGATATCGCCTTCTATTAATTGGATCCGATTGCCGAATAATTCTTCATAGGGATTGCTGAAATAATATACCAGCATACTCTTTAACCGTTTCTCCAAGGTGGAAGCTTTCCCCTTGCGCATCAGGCAATATATCACATTGTCCTCATTGTCTATCATGTTCTTTAAGATGTGCGCTCCCAGGAAGCCATTTGCACCTGTAAGCAGAACATTTCCAAGTGCTGATGGAGCAATTTCGTCCACACGCTCTACCACATTGTGGCTTAACACCTGCTCTAAGGCGCTCTGTCCTTCCCCGCTCTTTTCTTCTCCTGTGGCAGTGTTCCCGCCCTGCTGATTTTGGATATGGCGTTCCAGTTCCAAGGGCGTCTTGTACTCGAACAAGTCAGCATATGCTACCTGAATGCCAGCACTCATGCACTTCATCGCCACTTTAGACGCAGATAGGGACGTACCGCCATTTTCAAAGAAATCATCCTCGATACCAATCTGATCCACACCGAGAGCCATCTCAAAGATCTCACATAATTGACGTTGCAGCTCTGTGCGCGGCTTTACATAATTCTTATTCTCCACTGTGTACTCTGGCTCTGGCAGGGCGCGCTTATTAACCTTGCCGTTATTGGTAAGCGGCAGCTCAGGAAGCTGCATAAGCACACTCGGCACCATATAAGGCGTCAAATATTTCTGCATAAAGCAGGTCAAATTCTGTTTCTCCACCTGGCTCTCAGCCACAAAATAGCCGCATAGGAACTGGTTGGAATCTTTTTCTTTTACAAGCACTACGCTGGATTTTACCGTGGGGTACTGGTTCATGACATTTTCAATCTCATCTAACTCCACACGAAGTCCGCGCAGCTTTACCTGGTTATCCATACGTCCCATAAATTCAATCTTGCCATGGTGGTTCCACTTCGCCAAATCGCCGCTGCGGTAAGCATTCATGCCCTCAAACTGGATAAATTTGTCCGCTGTCATCTCTGGTTTGCCCACATAGCCCCTGCCGACACCATTTCCAATAATCAAAAGCTCGCCTGGTACGCCAGCGGGAAGCAGGTTGCGGTACTTATCAATCATTACCATCTTAATGTTTGCCATCGGCTTGCCAATGGTAATCTTATCCCCTGTCACCTGGTCAAAGGCACAGCCAATCGTCGTCTCGGTGGGCCCATAGCCATTAAAGGTAATCGCGTTGGTTCCAAGAGCCATAATCTTGTCATAGAGCGCCTCTGGAAATGCCTCCGCACCCACGTTAAAGACCTTGATCTGCGACAACGATTTCTTCATCTCCGGCATGTCAATAATATTGATTAAAAACGACGGTGTACAAGTCATCATATCCACACCATGTTCCAGAATCAACTGGGAAAGCGCAAGCGGATTGTGGATTTCCTCTTCGTTTGCCATGCAGACGGTAATGCCGTGGTACAGTGGGATACATTCCTCCAAAATGGAGACGTCAAAGGTAATCGCTGCAAATGCCAGTGATACCGTGGCGTTGTATACATAAGAATGCGCTTCTATATTGTACGGGTTATCGTCCACATAGTTCACCAGATTCCGATGCTCAATCATGACACCTTTAGGCTTTCCAGTAGAGCCAGAAGTATAAATGCAGTAACACAGGTTTTCTGGGCGAATATCCACTTCAGGATTTTCGATATTGCCATCACTTTCCAAAAGTTCCTCTAAAATCAAAACTCTGGCAGACAGATTTTCAAGCAGTTTTTTCCGCTCTTTTGCAATCTCCCTGGGCATCAGCACAAACTCTGCTCTTGAATCTTCCAGGATATAACTGATACGCTCATCTGGGTATTCGGGGTCTATGGGCAGGAATGCACCGCCTGCTTTCATAATTCCCTGCCTTGCCGCATAGACATCCACAGTCCTTGGCAGCATCACGCCTACCATCTGCTCAATGGATAATCCCATCTCAATTAAATGGTTTGCAATCTTATTGGCATTCTCATTCAGTTCACAAAACGTCAGGCTTTTGCCGCAGGCAATCACCGCCGTTTTATCTGGATAAAGAGCAACCTGCCGCTCAAACAGTTTATTTGCCGTGGTCTGCTCCACTGCATAATCCGTTTTATTGTAGTGATCCAGCTCATGGCGTGCCTTTTGGCTAACCATGCAGACTTCCTTTAACTGCTTCTTATCCTGAAATTCCTGAACTACCACCGCAAGACTGTCAACCAGCCCAGCAATCGTATTCTCTTCATACATATCACTGCGATATTCCACCTGATAGCAGATCTCATTTTCATTTACCATAACATCTATGGATAATGGAGCCTTTGCCGTGTCTAAGGAAAGCTTCTCACTGATGGCCTTCTCCCCAGCAATCGTATCAAACAGGAAGTTGTCGCCCTGGAACGCGAACATAATATCCGCCTTAATACCGTAAGCCCTGCTAATTTCTGCAAATGAATAGATGTCAGCGTTCATGCTGTTCACCAATTGTTCGCCAGTCTCTTTCAGGTAAGAGCCAATCTCCTGTTCCCCATCCAGATTACAGTGAACTGGCAGCGTCTTCACCAGCATGTTGATGGTAGACGTAAGCCTGGAATCATTTCTGCCATTATAAATGGTTGTAAAGACTGCCTCATCTTTATAGACATAACGCCCTGTCACAAATCCAAATGCTGCCGTAAACAACGTATTCAAAGTAACTTTCTGCTCGGTGCAGAATCTTCGCAGCGCCTCCATATCCGTCTTATCTGCCCTCTGATATAAGCCTAGCCCTGGTATTTCCTCCCTGTGGTCCTTAGCTGGAAGGAAATCGGTGTTGCAGCCCATAAAAATACCATCATAGTATTGTTTGGCAAGGGCATACTCCTGTCCTTGTATCGCTTTCTGCTCCACAAGCGCAACCTCATAACCGCTGAACTTCTCCTTCTCTGGCGATTTCCCCCCATATGCCTCATTCATGTCGCGGAGAAAAATACCGCAGGATTCCCCATCGCTGATAATATGATGGAATTCTAAGAAAAGATATTTGCCTTCCGGCGTATCAAATAATTGTATACGAAACAGTCTGTCGCCAAGGATCTGATACGGTTTCACCAGTTCTTCCCTATGCAGCTTTTCGCATATCTTAACTTCAAATGGCAAAGCGTCATTGCGTTTCTGCCTGATATCACCGTCATCATCCAGCATAATCGTCGTCTTAATATAAGGATGTGCCTCTACTGTCTCCTCTATCGCCTTTTTCAAACGTTGTAAATCCACATTCTCCCCCAGGCGGAACAAGAACGGAATATTATAAATCGTACTTCCTGGATTGGCGGCACACTCTACAAAAATACCATTCTGTGTCTGAGTCAGCGGATATGTCTCCTGTTTCTCAAAGGTTTCCTTGTGGCTGCTTTTCGCCAAGAATTTTTCTAATTTCTCTACCGTATTATGCTCTTTTAAATCCTTGTTGCGGATCACTGCACCCTCAAAGGCATCCGACAACAGCACGTTCAACTTGACTGCGCCGATCGAGGTCAGCCCTGCCTTATAGATATCTGAATTTGCACCAAATTCTCGATGTCCAATAACTTCTGCGATACAGTCAAAAATCTTCTGCTGTGCTTCTCCCTCAGGCATCACGAAATCTTCCTGCTTGCGCTCTGGCATGGGCAGCGCACGCTTATTTACTTTCTGGTTCTGATTCAGAGGAATCTTGTCAATCTGCATTGTCACTGCCGGAACCATATATGGCGGCTTGCTCTCCTCGATAAATGCATTCATCGCATCCACATCAACTTCTTCGTCCGAAACCACATAAGCAGCAATGTATTTCCCACCGGATGGCTCGTCAAAAGCTGCCACCGTAGCATCCTTAATGCCTGGGAACCGACGGATAATCTCCTCCACCTCAGTCAACTCGATACGGAAGCCACGGATCTTCACCTGCCCGTCCCTTCTGCCGATAAACTGGATGTTGCCATCTGGCAAATAACGCACAATGTCACCAGTATGATAAATCCTGCTATACTCCGGCAAATCGCTATACGGATTGTCACCATACACTTCCGCCGTTTTCTCTGGACGGTTCAGGTAACCACGAGATACATGGACGCCAGAAATACACAATTCTCCTGGCACGCCAACTGGAACCCTTCTGCCCTGCTTATCTACAATATATAGTTTCACATTTGGCAAAGGCTTGCCGATTGGCAAATCCTCCTCATATTTCTCAAATGGGTAGGTGGTCGTTAAAATCGTACATTCCGTAGGTCCATACACATTCAAGTAATGCGTGCCGCCCTCAGGCGTAAACGGTGTCAGCGCTTCTCCGCCCATCAGCAGATATTTCAAATGTGTATTCTTTGCATCCGCAGCACTGCCTGAACGTGCCGCACCAGAAAGCATGCTGGTGGCAAACGCCCGCCCAATCTGGGTCGTCATAAATACGTTGGTAATACCATGTTCCTCAAAATACTCATGCAATGCATTCAAGTCTAAACGTATCGACTCATCTATGATATGAAGCACGGCTCCAGACGTCAGCGTGGGGTACATATCCATCATATTGGCGTCAAATCCGTAACTTGCATAAGCTGCTGCACAACTATCTTCCGTCAATTCATAATTCCTGCGATAGCTATCGCAGAACGCCGCAATATTTCTATGCTCAAGCATACAGCCCTTGGGCACGCCTGTAGAACCCGATGTGTAGAGCAGAATAAATAAATCCTCCGGTTTTGGCGGCTCTGGGATCTTGTCTGTCTTGGGCAAATTGGGGATATCCTTTGTCAACAAAACTCTGCCCTGCCACTGTGGTACCAGTGACAAAAGTTCCTCATCGGCAATCAGCAATTTTGCTGCGGAATCCTCCATCATAAACGCTAACCGCTCTTTCGGATAGGAAGGGTCTAAGGGCTGATATGCCGCACCGGACTTAGAAACACCAATCGAAGCAATCGTCATGTATTCACATCTGGGAATCAGCACAGATACCACTTCTTCCCTGCCAATGCCAAGCCCCGCAACGTAAGCGGCAAGACGGTCTGTCATTTCATCCACCTGGGCATACGTATAACTTCTATCTGTGTAGACAACGGCTGTGTGATCTGGCGTCTTTCTCGCCTGTGCGCGGAACAAATCAATCACTGTCTTACTTCGGTCATAGGAAACTTCTGTCTCGTTAAAACGATCTAAAATCTGTATATCCAGTTCAGACGTAAGGGCAATTTGTCCAAGGCTTTCGTTGGTTAACATCCCTTTTAAAACTTGCAACAACATATGAAGTAAACCGCGTGTCGTCTCCTCACAATATAAATCTGTGCGGTATTCCAGAGAAATTTCATATCCCCCTCTCTGCTTCATCACCATTACGGAAACGTCTGCCTGCACATCTTTGGTTGCAAGCGGCACCGCCGCATACTGTCTGTCTTCCAATGACAAGCCTTGAAACGTTTCCCCTTGGTAGACAAAAAGAATATCCGAGGCAATGCCATAATCTTTCGCCAGCTCGGCAAAAGAAATACAATCATGACTCATCACCGCATAAAATTCCTCCTGGAAGTTTTGCAGATATCGTTCCACAGACACGCTTTCCTCCCAGGAATGGTAAATTGGCAGCGTGCGCACAAACATTCCCGTGGAATTTGCCATATTTACTGTATGCCTGCCGTTATTGACTGAACAAAACAGGCTCTTATTTTCCCCGCTGAATTTGCCCAACGTATAGGAAAATGCCCCCAGAAACAATGTATTTTCAGAAATTCCTTTCTGTCGTACAAACTGCTCCACCGCCATGGACGACAATTCCCCGCCTAGAGAAATTCTAACCTCCTTGCTGGCAGGCGTTACCGTTTTTTTTCTATAATCTTTTATTAATGCCTCACCAACATCCTCACCTGCAAATTTGCCCGCAAAAAATTCCCGTGCTTTCTGATATTTGGCAGTATCTTTTAAGGATTCTTCATAGACAGAGAAATCCATCAGGGAAATTTCCTCAGACTCTGGCTCCTCTCCGTGGTAAAGCTGCGAAATTTCATCAAGAAATACCTTAACCGATGTGCCATCAAAAATAATGTGGTGCACATCAAACAAAAAAAAGTATTTGTTGCCGCAGTGGTACAGCGCCATGCGATATAGCGGCTCTCCTTCTAACCGGAATGGGCGTACAAACGTCCTCTTGACGGCTTCGATATCCTCTGTTTCCCACTGGCTGACAACTGCTTTCTGATATTCTGGATGCAGGCTCATCACTGGCGTTCCCTTATTCAATGCAATGTTCACGCCAAAAGACGGATGCATGGCTACCACTTTCTTCACAGCATACTTAAATTTCTCCATATCAATAGCATCTGGAAGTTCACAGCACATAGGAATATTGTACATCGTCGACTGCGGGTCATTGACACATTCTAAGTAAACGCCCATCTGGGAATCGGTAAGGACATATTCCTCCCTCTCCTTAGAATGCTTCTCCAACTTATCTTCCTGCTTCTCTTCTAAAAGCGCTGCAATCTTTGCAGGCACTCTGCCACTCAATACCAGTTCTGGCGCCAATTCTATATCACTGAGGAATTCTGCAAGTTTTAAAACATTGATAGAATCTCCGCCCAGTTTAAAGAAATCGTCATTCACACCAACCCTGCCACAGTGCAAAACTTCCTCAAAGCCTTGGCAGATGCGTTTCTCACAGTGGCTCTTCGGCTCTTGATACATTGTCTTATATTCGTCTAACCCCGGCGGCAGCAATACTGTACGATCCAACTTGCCATTCACATTCTTCGGCAGGCTGTCCAATCGTTTAAAAAATCGGGGAACCATATAATCAGGAAGCGTCTCTTTCAGATAGTTGCGGATCTGTTCCATCTTCAATTCTTCTGCTGACACATAGTATGCACAGAGGTAATTCTGCCCATTTTCATCCTCAAAAGCCTTTACAACTGCGTTTTCCACTTCTGGCATAGAAGAAATGCGCAATTCAATCTCTCCGGTTTCCACGCGCTGCCCATTGATTTTCACCATCCAGTCCTTGCGGTTGACATACACATAATTGCCATCTGGCGTCCTGCGCCCCATGTCACCAGTATGCAAAAGAACGCTGCCATCCTCCTGCTTGGCAAATGTCTTTGCGGTCTGTTCCTCCAGATTAAGATAAGACTTTGCAAGGACGCCCTTGATGCAGATTTCTCCCTCTTCTCCATCCGCAACCTCTTTTCCGTCCTCATCCAACAGGAAAAATTCCAGTCCATCCAACGGTTTGCCAATCGGCGTATTTTCCATGGGTTCCTCAATCTTATAGCTTAACACCGTCGCTGCCGTCTCACTAGCGCCATAGCAGTTATACAGTGCATAACCATCCCCTGCCAGCATGGAAACACGTTCGCTTCCGGTCGCCACTTTTTTCAAGGTACGGCTCTTATTTTTAAACAGACGCAGTATCTGCGGGCTGATAAATGCGCAGGTAATGCCTTTTTCGGCAAAATAATCCTCCAAAAGCCGCACGTCTTTCCTAGTCTCTTCCGGTAAGATATGGGAACAGCCGCCGCGCGAAAGCACGGCAAAATACTCTAAGATTAAGACAACGAAAGACATCGGCGCCCCCGCTGCCTGCACATCGTTTTCATCCACATTCATAACGCGCCTATTCCGCCAGACTCCCTGCGTAAGGCTCTCCATAGTATGTACAATCCCCTTGGGATAACCAGTAGAGCCAGAGGTATAGATAATCATTGCGCGACTGTCATCCTCCCTTGCTTGCGGCTGAATAGGTTCATAAGTCCCGATATCTGACAGCCAGCCATCATCTATCACTTCTACCGCCTTGCAGTCCTCTTTGATATAAGAAAGCCGTTCCTTGGGGTATTCTGGCAGCACTGGCACAAACGCAGCGCCAGCCATCATAATGCCTAGTTCCGCCGCAATATATTCCATCTTCCTGCCCATGCAGACCATGACGGCTCTGCCTGACACTTCCCTTGACCTCAAAAGCTTAGCGGCTATCCTACGACTGAGGTTTTCAAGCTCCCCATACGTTGTCATCCGTTCCCCGTTGCAGTCCGCCAACGCCGCCTTTTGCGGGTATGTGCGCACCACATACTGAAAGTCATCCAAAAAATTCATTTCTTTTCCTCCTACATTTATAAAAAATTTAGTTAACATATTTTTCAGACAAATAGTTAAATCCTCTTACCATAAGCTCCGTAACCACAATTGACAATAATGCGAGGAGCCAGCATTGATAGCTCTGAAAGCTCTCATAACTGTTTAATCCAAGGGCAACAAAATATACCAGCACATGCAGGGCATAGTATTTCGAAATATGTCTGCTGTAATATAGAAGCTGTCTCGCAACAGGATTCTTCGGTTCACATAACTTGTTATCTTTTCTGCGCATTTCTTCGATAAAGAAAAAAATTGTGGCAAAAAGAAATATATGCGCCAAACTTGCCACCACATGCCAAAAATTCGGATGCGTATATGCATCACTGAGAAAAGCGTGCATTTCTGATAGATCCGAACCATAATTTCTAAACACCAGTCCCCACCATACAGCGACAATTGCAATAGATGGAATAACAAACATTCTGTAAAATCTCGCTTTATCTTTCACATGTCTTATCATTTTGCCAAAAGCAACTCCGAACAACGCATAAGACAGAAAATAAAGCGGTGTAAAAGACACAAAATCTGCATCTCCAATCAAAAGCTTAACGATATACCCAATTACCGGCACATTCACAGGCATGCCATAAATAAATGGCGCCGCTATGCTGGCTGCTGCACCTATGATCACATACCATACCGTATTCAGATCCAATTTCTTAAGCAACGCCAATACCAGATAGATGATTCCAGTAATAAAAAAGATATTCGTATATTGCATGTAAATCTTTATCAGTGATCTTAAATTTTCCGTCATGGTCTCTGTCAACTTTCCAGAAACGAAAGGATAAGGTATCACCAATGCCACTATATAAGCAATATTATTCAAATACTGGTAAATCACCATGCGAACGCCACTCTTTGCAAAATCCGCCGGCGCTGCATGCTTGCTGTAAACAGTCCCAATTCCCATAACAAAAATGAAAATAGCTGCCCCAGACATCGTTGCAAACGAATAAATCCATGTACTAATGGAATCCTGCAAAGACAAAGTTGCCTGAAACGCATGGATCAGGTATATAAACAGCATGAAAATCCCTTTCAGATAATCGAACTCACTTTGCCTTCCTATATTTACTTCTTCCTTTGAAAAAATTGTATTCATCCTTTTAATCCTCCACGCATTTTGAAATCCATGGCATTGTCTCTTATCCTTTCCTTGATATATACGATTCTGCTAAATAAGATTCAGCAAAATTCTTGTAATAAACATTCCGTTCTCCACGGAAAAATCTGTTTCACCTTCATAGCGGGAAACCGCTTTCATAATACTGATCACACCCATGCCTCCGCCTTTATCCGACTGTGGCAGCCCTTTATGAAAAACCACTTCTTCGCTGCTTGTATTCTGGCACTGGATTATCACCTTGTTTCTTTTCTGTGATATATAAATGTCTATCTCTTGTTGCGGCTGCCCAGAACCGACACACCCATGAATTGCATTCTCAAACATATTTGCCAGAATTGCAATCCAATCAATATCCCGAATAGGCACATTCCCTCCCAGTCTCACATCCATAGCGACTTGAATATCCTGTCTCCTCGCCTTTTTCGCATAAGCCAGCAAAATACTGTTTACCGCCAGATTCTTGCTGATATCCTTTACTTTCCATTTTTCCACATCTTCATCATACTGTGTAAGATACACAAGAAGCTGATCATACTCCATGTTTTGAACATATTCCCGAATCAAAAGGACATGATGGCGCACATCATGGCGAATCCTCGCCGCCTCTATCTCTGATTCTCTCATAAGATCCATCTGCTGGTGCAAGAGCTGTTCATTTACTTCAAGCAGCTCTTTCTCCGCTTGATAATAATGTTCCTGACCTAAGTGAATATACAGATGAAGGATTGCATACTGAAGCGTTCCCGCCATAAACAGAATCAAAAACGCACGCACCATGTTAAATACAGAAAATCCTTGTAAATTAGGCCAATATGCCATAATTGCGCCAAGCATTACTGACACGAATAGAGCTGCTGCGCTGAACAAATCCATTTCCTGGAGCAAAAAATCCACGCCACTCAAAAACTGCTTGCGGAACTTAAACCAAGTAAAAATAAGGATTAGCACAAAACAGACAAAACGCACAAAAATGTCTACCCATAGATTACCTCCAAACCACCAGCGCGCCACATCCACGCCGCAAAAAGTACATACAGAAAATAAATAAAATGTCAATGCCATCTTATACAAAGACAAATACAAAACTTCGCTGCTCATGATGCTACAGAAAACCCCAATAACGGGAAGCGCCGACAGCGCGGCAAAACGGACAAAGCTGCTGTTTGCCACCAGAAACCAAACACTATAAGAAATAATCATAGAAAAACCAAATATAATGTAACACCAGGCTGTTTTCTTCATTGAAAACCTCGGTCGGTCCAGCATCATAAAAAATGACAACATTAATACTGTACTAATGGCATTACGCAAAAACGCAATCCAAAAAGAACCTCCCAACATGCTTTTCATTCCTCCTTATTACAAAACACTTTTCAAGTTTATGATAGCTTTTTAAGTATGGGAATTCCATCAAATGGGACAAATTGTAAATTAACAGGGATAAAATAAGATCGGGACTGTCGCACTAATATAATTTACAAAACATACATTCGTTCAGAAGGGACTGTAAAAAGTCCCATAAAAAAACAGCCACGATGACACCGCTTGGTAACTATCATGGCTGTCCCTTTGTTTTGAATTGTTTTCAACATTTTTAGACAATCTACAAAAGCCTGGCACAATTAAATCGCTGAATTCTCATAGCCTCAGCGATTTTTATGGGACTTTTTTACAGCCCCTTTTGAACAAGTCAATATATTAGAGCGGCATTCCCAATCTTTTTGTACAACATGTCTATGCTTACAAAAGCAGCAAGACCTTTTGGTATAAAAAAATCAGTCAATGCTAAAATGGGGAAACTCAAAGATTATGCTTTCCCATTTCGAAAATCAAAATAATAACCAAAGTAAACTTTTTTAAATTCCGCAGCCTTATTCCGTGGTATGTAAATCGTACATCCATTATCCATCACGATCTTTTCACGCTCCACTGAGACAATATGATCCATGTTCAGGATATAGGAGCGTCCGCACCTGCCAAACCGGCAAAAAGCTTCTAATATTTCCCAAAGCTTTCCCGCCGTCATGCGTATCCTGTACTCCCCTTTTGCCATATAAAGCACCTGGTAATTTTTTTGCGATTCACAGTAAACGATGTCATTCGGCTGGATTTGCCGAATCCCTCCTGCTACTTTAATCACAATCTGATTTTTCTTGCTTTTTCCAATCTGCCCCATTACAGAATCCATGGCATGAAAAAATCTCTTGTCATCAAGCGGTTTCACAAGGTACTGCACCGCATCCACCCCATAGGCTTTCAGGGCATATTCCGTTGACGTGGTAAGAAAGACAATCGGCATGTCCAAGCCCAGCATACGCACTTCTTCAGCAGCTTCTATACCGCTCTTCCCAGACATAAATATATCCAATAGCAAAATATCTGGCAGATAGTCATTTTCCCTGACCCGCCGTAGTAATGCTTCCGCACTGGAAAACCGCTCCGTTTTGTATTCCACTTCTTGTTTACTGTCTTGATAGCTTGCCAGGAAATTTTCAATCCGGTCAAGCTCCCTTTCGTCATCATCACACAATGCTATCGAGTACAATCTTTCCACATCCTCCAACTTCCTATCAACGCCTGCCAGTGCATTGACCGCTTCGACATCATTCGCCGCACACATTATAAAATCAATTTAAATAAAGAACAATCCGCTTTCTATCTCTTCCTCCCCCTATAAATCTGGCGGAATATTCATAACCAGCCGGAACACAAACACTCCGTTTTCATTTTTAAAATCGTAAATGCCACTATACTTTTCTGCTGTCTTGATAATGCTTGATACCCCGATGCCGCCTGTAAATTCTGTTTTCGGCTGACCGTTCTTTAATTCGGTCTCCATCCTGCAAGTATTGCTACAGAAGATCATCAGTTTATTTTTTCTTCTTTTGATCGCAAAATGAATAAAACATTCTCTTTCCTCTGAATGCTTCTTGACTTCCATGCAAGCGTAAATTGCATTTTCATAAGCATTTGCAATTATTGTTACCATGTCAATATTGGGTATCGTCAATTTCCTGCCAATTTGAACGTCCATCGTAACCTTAATCTGTTCTCCTTTTGCTTTTCTGGTATATGCTGAAAGGATATTATTGACCGCCCGATTGACACATATCACTTGCACCACGCCTTGATCTATTTCCCTGTCATACTCCTTTAGGTACTGCAGAAGCTCCTCGTTCTGCAGATTGCGTACATACTCTGCTATTACCGCATTATGATGCCTTACGTCATGACGTACCCTTCTTCCCGCTTCCACGGACTCTTCTAGAAGTTCCATCTGTCGTTCCAGAAGCCTGTGGTTCATCTGTATCAGCTGATTCTCTCTCTCATATTCTCTCTCTATCCCAACATGAAAATAGAGCCGGAACACCAGGAGCTGAAGGGTGCCTGTCAGAATAAAATTCACGACAATCTGGTAAATACGGTACGGGGTCATCTCCTTTGCATTTGGATTTAAGATAAATCCAATTCCTAAAAGAATGCTGATAATCATAATGGCAACACTGAACTTATCTACCTCTTTCTCTACATAATCGCCAAATTCCCTGATAGAGCTTTTCAGCTTTTTCTCTATAAAAAACGTCATAAGCAAAATCAATATCACACGAGTGATGATATCCGCCCATATGTTACTGTCAAAGAAAATTATGGCAACTTCCAATCCGCCAACCAGAAAAACCGCCAGCAGGTAAAAAGTCAGCGCAAGCTTATAAATAGACAAATACACGGAATCACTACTTAAAATTATCGCAAATACTGCAAAACATGCATACATTGCAAATGCAACGATCCGCACACAGCTTTTCCAATCCACCACATACCAGGCAGATGCCAATATAAGCACCACCACACTGAAACATCCATAACAAACAATTGTTTTATTCCTGTCAAACCTGGATTCACTTATCCTGGAAAACAATATGATTACTCCTGCAAGGCTAATCGCAAACCGCATAAATGCTATATACACAGAACCGCCTAACATACCCTTAGTCTCTCCTATTGATTTATTGGCTACTTTACAAAATCATATCTTTATTATTATATAGATAATCTTTACCAATCACTTTTTTTGGCATATTTGGTTGCTTTTTAGGCATATTTGGTTGGCATCCAATAAAATATCCCTAATGCAAAAGACCATTCATAAACATTTTTATATCCTATGAAAAGAAGCGCTTTCACCAAAACAGCCCCCCGTTTTCCATGGGGGCTGTCTTTTCAAAAATATAGCTTCAGAAAAAAATTTACTTGCTTTACGTCAACTTTCCTGAAAGTAATTGTAGCGGCCATCAACCTGCCGCATCCTGCGATTACTGTTACTATGCGATTACCTTTCCAAAGCTTTTTGCAGTTTATGAAAACCTTATTGAGGGTCTTTTTGTTGATAAATGTTTTAGAGGCCGCTCTCTTACTCTTTGCATTATTGGCAACTGCCGTAAACTTATCCGCATTTGCTTTGATAACTTTCTTAATGCGAATGTCAAATTTTTCCTGGCTTTGCCCGTTGCTTTTACCTTTGATAAAGGCTGCTTCATAACGGAGATAGATTTCTTATTTTTTGTAACCTTAACCAACTGTTTTAAAGCTTCGCCCTTGCTGTCAAGAGCAGTAACCTTTACCACGTACTTCTTGCCTGCTGCCAGATTTGCGCCACTGATTTCGTCGACTGCCAGCTGTGAAGATGTAAGCATATGCAAGGTATCTGTCAGAATCTTGCCGCCTTCGACAGCCTCCAGCTTCAGAGCGATGGTAACGCATGTCGTACAGTTCCTTGCCAATAGAATACGTTCCGTTGTCTTTGCTTGAAACACCTGTGAAGAACAGATATCAATCTGTGCCATTGCCTGTAAGATTATAGTCAAAACCTGCCGATTTTGATTCCTCACGCTGCCTAAGCCCTGTTTTATCTACCTCAAATTCGTCTTTCGGAAGCTTATCATATATGGCATGCTCATATGCTTCGGGAGTCATTTTAAATTCATCTGTTTTCTTCTTAATACCAATTCTGGTCTGCTGTATCTGCATTTTTATAGGCGCAGACGTCTGCGCTGATCAAATCTGCACCCGTTTCCGTATGCCCTGTAAAGATGTCTTCCAACAAGCCGCTTACATCTAACAGGCCTAACGTGTTTCCGCCTGTCAAATATGTCAGATACAGTCTGCCATTAAGGCTGGTAAGCTTGGGCGCGCTCGCAGAACTGTCCAGCTGCTCAATCTGCATTGGATAGTATTCTTTTCCTTTCGTAAGGTTCTTGATTTTCATCCACAGGCACCTGTTTTCTCCGGTGGAAAAACTGCCATCCTCGTCAACAGTAAATGTTGAGACAAGATAACTGTCTCCTGCAACCTCAATCGTTTCCATATGGTAATCAAATATAAGCGGGTCTGTAATTGTTGGATGTTCTTCCATAACATATTCCTCTTGTGCCTCAAGCTCCTTATCATCGATCCGGTATTTGACATATGTCATCGTGGAATAAATCCTCTCCATGTCAAGAAGCTCGTCTTTCTGCTCAACATTTTTCAAATCACTTTTCATGTAACTGCTATAAATATTACCTCCTGATTCGGAGATCTGCGGGGCAAGATTGCAGTATGCATCCTTGACAAGCGCTCTATTTTCTGACATGGTATTCGCCTGCACATCGTAGACTGCTGCTGAAATTCCCACTGCCTTAAGCTTATCTACGACCGCATCTGCAGCGGTAAACGCTCTGTCTGCTGTTGCAACATGATATCTTCTGCATTGAGATTGTTTGTTTTCTTATCTGCCTCAACACTTTCTTATGATCATTAAACACATTTAGCTTATCCTCTTTCGATGGCTTGCCTTTCTTTGAAACGCTGCCAGAAATATTAATGTCAAGCGTATACCCGCTCCTTTGCTCATCCCAAAAAGTCTCTGAAAATAACAAACGCCCTGTAGAAGCATTACCGCCTGCTGCGCCGACAATCGGAACATTCACCATCAAAAAAATATGCACATACAGGAATTATAAATAAAAGCCTGTGCTTCGCCTAGTAGTTTGGGACGGATTGCAATTTTAGAGGGATAATTTAAAATATTATGCAAAACCGACAGTCACAAACTTCGATTTCTGACCATATGAAATACTAGATTTTCAGAGACTTTTCTGTGCAAATCAAGGCTGCGGCATTAAGAAATATAGCTACAAGATATCATGTAATTTCCACTCACAAAATCTTGTATGCATATCGCCTTAATGCCCCAGAGGGCATACTATAAAGTAAAAAAATACAAAGACTCAAATTCGCTTGGAAATGACATTTACAGATTCAAAACTGCACAAGCAGAACATATTCCATGTTCTACTTTATACTCCAGATTGCCGTCATATTTCTGGCAAACGGCAAGAATACTGGAGATACCAATACTTTTACCTTCAGGCAGGCTGCCAGACAATGTTAAGTCATCGGAACAGATGTTGTCACAGACAATAGTCAGCCTTCTATTTTGCATCTGAATATAGATTTCAATATATAATTTCTCTTTTGCTGACTCCTGGCATCCGTGCAGGGCATTTTCAAGCAAATTTCCCAAAAGAGCAATCAGGTCAATGTCCCGTACAGCCAGTTCTGCTTTCACATTGCACTTAATCAAAAAGGCAATGCCGCTTTCTTTTGCCTTACCCGCATATACAGAAAGGATACTGTCTATCGTCTTGTTAACAGAATACTGCCTTGCCGCCGTTTCCGAGACTTGGTCGCTATATTCCCTGACATATGCAAGGACAGCGGGAGTATCGCCACTTTTTGCATATTCCGCTATTGTTTCAAGATAATACCGTATATCGTGCCGAAGCCTGCGGTGTTCCTCCCCTGCTTTCTGTTGAGCCACCAGCCGGGCTGAAAGATATTCTACATTCTGACGTACTAAGGCAGCCTCCGCATCTTTTTTCATGTAACTAATATTGCTGAAAACAAGCCAATATACTGCATACATAATGACGTTAATTATAGAAAGCACTGACATGAGCTGCACATCTGACATGACGTCCTTTACATTCAAAACACTCATAGAAGCCTGCAACAAATAGAACAGCAGGGCAACCAACGCCAGATTCCACCATCTCCTGTCTTTCTTATCCGCAAGGGAGCGCAGGATTGTCTCAGCAAATTTTTTATACAGCGCTAAAACCGCCAGCAAACTCATGCTTCGCAGTATGACTGCCACGTAAAAGCCCACTGGGGCAGAAACCTTGGGAAAAAGCAATTTAATCACTATCTTTAGAACATTATCCATAGCAGAAAACAAGCAGAAGTAGGTAATGAACAAAAAACACTTTTTAGCAAAGCAGCTTTGTGAAACAATACATGAAAAAAGAAATGTGCATACTACAATCACGATATATGCAAAAAGCAAAGTCGCTCCCCAGGTTACATATCCATAGCCGCCAATACCAACAAATCCAGCTATGTATATACAGCTATAAAGTGTATATTTCTTTTTGGAGTATTTGTGTTCTGACAGATAGCAAATCACAATTACATGGCACAACGCTGTAATGAATAGTCCTGGAATCTGGTACAGCCCGCTCATTTCATCGCCTCATTTCGGCAGAAATCCATATATGCTTTCAGCACTTTCTCACTACTCCGTCTTGGAATGGGAATTTTCGCACCATTATACATTCTCATGGTGTTAACAGTAATTTTACGCACAAAAGAAAGATTTGCAATATAAGAAGCTCCAACCTGGATAAATACAGAATATTTCTTAATTTCCTCAAACATTTGAAATATTTTTTTACGCATACGTAAGATTTCACCGCTTGAAAGTCTCAACATCAGATAATGACCCTGCGATTCTATGAATACAATCTCACTAATGCGGATACGGTACACGCCATCTACGCAGGACAGAGAAATAACATCACAATCCACCACTTTTTTTACAGCGCGGTCCATGGCTGTATCAAATTGTTTCTGCGAAAAAGGTTTGAGCAGATAATGTGTGGCATTGATTGCAAACGCTGTCACTGCATATTCGCTGCTTATCGACAGGAAAATGATTCCCATGTCTGGACTATGGGAAAGCATTTCCCCGGCAACATCTGTTCCCAGGATTCCTGGCATGCAAATGTCCAAGAAAGCAATATCATATGCTTTTCCTTTTTCCACTGCATTTAAAATATCCATCGCTGTACGATACTCGTCAATTTCAAAACACAGTTGCGGATGCGTCTTTTCATATGCGCCTAATGCTGCCAAGATTTTTTCCAGCTCTTTTGGGATATCATCGCATATTGCTATTCGCACGCCATCACCTTCTTTCCCTTGTTCCAGCACAATGCCGCATGATATTCCCCCTCTTTCCAATCCTCTATCTCATACTCTTCGTTATTAAAGCGCTGTTCCACCTGTATATGCCTGCCAATCTTTATATGAAATTGATCCATAGGAAGCATCAGCCCGCTTCCAACTGCTTTCATAAAACTTTCCTTTATCGTCCAAATGCGGTAAAAAGCCTCTTTTCTCTCCTGCTCCTGATGTTCCATGATAAACTCATATTCAGACTTGCAAAAAAATCTTTCTGCCAGCTTCAAATCTATTGAATCTATATATTCAACATCGCATCCTACTTCTACATCTGCAAATACAGCAATCACCATTTTTTCTGAATGGGAAACGTTAAAGTGAATATCTGGATAATCAGGAAAATATGGCTTTCCATACGTCCCTTCTACGATTCTTACATTTGCCTCACGAAGTCCGAATTTTTTCAAACCTTTGTCAATCAAAATTCCTGCTCCAAGTGACAGCATCTTATCCTTTTTCATCCGGTAACCGTCTATCTTTTGTCGACGTTTCTCTGATAATTTTTCATAAAAACTGAAAAAAGTTTCTGAATCCTCCAGCATCTTCGTATGAAGCTTATAAACCTGTTTCATATCTCATGTGCCGCCTTTACACTTTTGAATCATTTTGCAGCCTCAAATCTATCATGATGGTATGGTTTTGTCAATTATTTTCATTTTGAAAATAATATTTTCGACTTTTATGATGTTGAACATCTCCTTTGCTCTTTCACTTGTAGTATAGGCTGTTCAACTTTTTCTATCCACGTTTATATACTAACGCCAATAGGCAAAGAAGAATCCTCCGACCGTAATGGCATACAGTCGAGGGATTCTTCTTTTGTCGTGCTTTTTAGCCATTTGCTGACGAGGTTGCAAACCACGCTTACTGTGACAAACACAAGAAATGTGAAAAAAGCTCCATGCAAACAATTTCCCCCATTGCCAGGTGTAGATTGGACAACACAAGCATCATCACATACCGACAGAGAATCCTCTATCCCTTTCTGAAAAGACTTGCCAAACTGTTTCTAAAAATTCTTTCGATGTCCTTATTTTACTCTTCTTGATGCGTTTCTGACTCTACCACTGCAATCTCCGTATTACCTGTTCTCGCATGTTCCAGCAACGCCGTTGTCATCCGCTGAAAATTCCCGCCAGAAGAGCTCGCCCCTGCCAGTAAGTCAATCTCTTTCTTTCCCTGACTGTCAAGAAGCCGCCCAGCATAAGTGCGAGTGTAATGATTGGGATAAGTTCCCTGAACAGCATTCATATTACGCATATAGACGCCGTCCCAGGATTTGATAAATCCTGCCTTATTTCTTGCGTTATATTCTACGCTCACAATTTTATTGTCCATCACGCAGATATTGACAAACTCTTTCCATCCATGCGAATACTCAGACATAACGGCTGTATAATATCCATCCACGAGTTCTTTCTTCTCTTGCGAATTCCCACATCCGACAGGCATCATGCATAAGGTTACCGCTAGAGCTATTGCCATTTTTTTGTATCTTCTCATTGAAACCTCCTCTAATCCCCCGCCTGCACGATCTCAATCTCTGTATCCCCTGTCCGGGCATGTTCCAGCAGAACTTCTGTCATTTTCTGAAAATTTACTCCTGATTCCGTGGCGCCTGTCAGCAAGTCGGCCTCTTGCCGCCCCTGAGTCTGCAAGAGCTGTTCTGCATAAGCCCTGGTATAACGATTGGGATAGGTACCAGAGACGGGATTCATATTACGCATATAAGCGCTGTCCCAGGATTTGATAAATCCCGCCTTATTTCTTGCATTATACTCCACATTGACAATCTTATTGTCCATCACGCAAATAGTTACATATTCTTTCCACCCATACGAATACTCAGACATAACGGCTGTATAATATCCGTCTTCGAGTTCCTGTTTCTGGTTTTCACTACCACAGCCAATCATCAAGGCGCAAAGAAATAACGCCATAAGCATTCCTATCATCCTGTCAATCTTTATCGTCATTTGCCCCTCCTTAACTGGAAACGCCCAGACACGTTCTGTAATTGTTCTGCTTGCTGGTTTAGCTTCTGGCTTGCCATGGTACTCTCATAGCTGGCGTCGAGATTCTTCTGCGCAAAAGCATTGATCTGCTCTATCTGGCCCGTCATATTTTCCAAAGAATCTTTCTGGACCGTAACCGCCTCGCCCAAATGCACGGTGATCTCGGAAATTTCATTGGAGATCGCTTCGATCTCATCAAAAGATTCCGCCGCCTGCCTTGCATACTGCATTCCACGCTGGATGGCAAACTGGGAATTAGTAATAACCTCTGTGACATGATGCGCAGAATCTGTACTCTGTGCCGCAAGATTGCGCACTTCAGAAGCCACAACGGCAAATCCCTTGCCCATTTCTCCCGCCCTGCTGGCTTCCACGGAAGCATTCAATGCCAGAATATTCGTCTGTTGGGCGATGTCCTCCAACAACTTATTAATTTTATTGATTTCCACAGCATTTTCATGAATAGCTTCCATGGCTTTGAGAAGATTCTTCATATTATCATCACCGATACTCATGCTGCTCTTTGCCTGTTCCATCAATTCCCCGGCGCGCCTTGTATTTCCATCCACTTCAAGAATATTCTTCTCAATTGCTTTTGTCTCTTCCGTGAGAAGCATCAGAGAATTCGACTGCTCCGTGGAGCCGTCATGTACCATGGCAGCGCTCTCAGATACAGTTTTTGCCGTATGTAATACTTCTGCGGAAGAATCCTGCACCGAGATCAGCATCGCATTCAAAGACACGACGATTTTCTCCAAGGCATCCTTGATCTCAATAAAGTCTCCCTGGAATTCTTCTTCAATAGAGACGTCAAAATTTCCTTCTGAAATGCTAGACAATACCCTTGACAACTGGGAAATATAGCCGTTGACCCTTGTAATCGTCGTATTTAGCGCCACTGAAAGCACCTGCGTCTCGTCCTTAGTCTTGATAATCTCTGCCGGCGTTTTCAAATCTCCTCTTTCGAGCAGCTTGATACGGTTTGTAACAATTTTTAAAGATTTTCGGATCTTAGAAGAAAATCCCACAATAACTAAGATAGCAAGTATGATCATCAGCAACGTAAGGATAAGTCCCATGGAAATGCTGTCCTTAGCCGGTCCCATAAAATCTCTGTCAGGCACAATGATCGTCAGATACCAGTTAGCGCCGTTGATTGGCACATAACTTGCCAATTTACTCCCTTCTTTCTGCGGTAATGCCATGATTCCCGTTCGACCAGACACAACCTTTTTCTCCAACTCCTCAAACCCCGTATATTCAGCCAGATCCACTTGGCTGCGAATCAATTCCTTATCCCGGTGCCCCATTACCAAACCGTCTGTATTTACAATAAACGCCTCCCCATTGGCGCTGATATTAATGCTGTTTAGCACATCGTTCAACACGTCATATTTATAACTTCCCACTAAATAATAGAGAAGTTCCCCCTCTTTATCGCTGATTGGCTTTCCCACCGCAAGTTCTAGTTCTTCCTCGCTGGCATTAACGTCGTCCACCACCACGTTTTGCGTTTCCTGTAAAAGGGAAAATATTTTTCTCCCCTGCAGAGATTTCGGGCAAGAATCTGCTCCTGCAAATAAATCTCCCTGAGCGTCATATAATCCCAGCCAAAGAAATTCTATTCCTGATTGATAATTTTCCAGCTCTTCCAGTTTTTGTTCCCTTGTAGTTTTGACACTGGCTATCGTTTCATCGTCACTAATCATAATAATGCGGTCTGCCAGCACATGAAGGTTCCCCTCCACGCTCTGGGATGCCGTTTTTGTCATAGAGGGCAAGACATCAGATAAAATCGTATCTGTCAAAGACATCATAGAACGTGACATTAAAGTAACCAATACCACTGACAATAGCATCACTATCACGATAGTAGTCGTCAATATTTTTCCGCTAATGCTTCTTTTTGCTTTCACTTTTTGTTCCTCCTGATTTCCTGTTCTTACATCATAATCCTCTATTTTATGCACTTTTGCACAAAATAGGTCGTCTGGAAAAAATAACAAGAACTCCCACTCTTTTCTCTATAACATTTTACTATAAAAACCCTGCCATTTCAATCCCATGTAGTTTGAGTTTTCCCATTTTGCAATTCATAATGCCAAAAGGTCTTGCTGAGGTTGTCGTACTAAGATATTTACTCGTTCTAAAGGTTTCCATTGCAAAGCAATGCAAACAAAATGCACAAAGATTATCTTAGTGCAACAGCCCCATTTAGAACAAGTAAATCTTTGATATGCAAAATGAGAAAACTAGAATATGCAAATAAGTGCATGATTCTAAATAATCTAAAATCACGCACTTAAATTATCCATCGGCTGTCAGCTTATGAAATTTCCAAACCCCATAGTAGTGAACCATTACCTTTTACAAATTTCCAATTAAATTAAAAAGATAAGATTTTTCAAAAAGCTTGCAAAAGAGCACAACCCTGTGACTGACAAAATCAGCAATTCTCCTTTTTCAGCATTTGCCGGACATAATTTTTTTAATAGGAAGCTAATCAGCAAATATACTGCATAATAGCAAAAGATAAATATTCTGCTGCCTGAAACATAGATAGTCGGAGAAAAACATACGATGGCAACTGATCCAAATCCTGCGCACAGAATGATCAGCGCGGTAAAAAAATCCTTACTTTTTCCAAGCAGCCAATATAAATCCACTGCCAGCAGCAGCCATAAAAGAAGGGCGCTCACTGCCCTGAAAATATCCCCTCCTGACAACAACATATTTTGACCGCTCCCTCCCCAGCGAAAAACCGCCTCTTCGCCTATGATATGAGCCTTTTGCAGAAGAATAATCCCTATAGACGCACACAGCCAGACGCCGCCTGCTGCACATAGCGCTCTCTTCCATGCGCTTTTCACTTGTCGCATCGTCAACGCTGCCATGACAAAATACAAGATCAGTGCAATCAAATTTATGCTTTTGTTGTAAAAAAAATAGTCCACCGCATGAAGAACCCCGCACAGACATTTTTTTATCAGCGTCCAATTTGCAAACTGCGGCAGCCATTGTTCCGTTTCAACTATTTTCCTGAAAGCATTTCCAGGGCAGGTAAAAATAAAGATCATGCTTATCACGCAGATGAACACCATAATAACCTGCATCCATTGAATCTTATGACGAAAAAACATCTCGCATGCACAGGCACATAAATAAATTCCCAAAAGAACTGCAGATACCTGTTCCAGGTTACATGCGGCCACCGCAGAAAAAATATAAATTATGACTTCCCACCATGCCATCTTTTTACCATCCAGCCACTTGCGAATGGGAAATAACGCTACCAGTCCAACCACAGCGGAAAACAGGTACACGGACGTAGTGGTGACCCACCCTGCGCTTGCATAGTAGGAAATTGGAAACGCTGCTGCCAGCATACATAAAGTCGCATTCTGCCACCAGGAATTTCCAATCCCGATTAAATATTTCATTGAAAGCACGACCGCCATGCAATTTGCAGCCGAAAAGATCCTCCATGCCGTCATCCCCATGCCAAGCATCAAAACAATTACCGTTTCCGATATCATCCTGGAAGACCAACTTTCATACCGCATAGTCAAAAAAGCACCCAGCGAGTTTAGATCATGGACGCCTCTGTCTTGATAATATAAGTCGTCTCCAAACGGTTCTCTGACCATAAAGAACATCAGCAAAAACATCATGCCCAATACAATGTATAGATAATTTTCCTTATACGTCTTCATAAAGTTCTTTATATCCTGCAACATCTTTCGCCTCCTCTAAGTTATCCTATCTTCTTTACCTGCCCGTCACTACATTCACTGACAATATAGTGCGGCCTTTTCTTTGTTTCCGCATAAGTTTTTCCGATATACTGTCCGATCACGCCAAGACAAAATAATTGAATCCCTCCGATAAAAAGAATCACGCACATGTTTGACGCCCAGCCCTGCACATCTTCTCCAAACGCCAGCTTCTTGAAAATAATGAAAAGTATCGCCAGCAAAGACATCCCCGTACATGTCACGCCCATCCAGGATGCAAGGTTGAGCGGCATCTGGGAGAAACTGACAATTCCGTCGAGCGAATACTTCAAAAGCTTCCAAAAGCTCCACTTTGTCTCTCCGCTTGCGCGTTCCTTATTTTCATAGGAATACCAGTAAGTCCGAAACCCAATCCATCCAAAAATCCCTTTGGAAAAACGATTTTGTTCCCCCATTCGCACAACCACGTCGACCATCTCTCGTTTCATCATGCGGTAATCTCTAGCCCCGTCCACAATATCAGCGTCGGAAATTTTATTGATGATCTGGTAAAACATCCTTGCAAAAAAAGAACGGATGAAAGGCTCGCCCTCCCTGTTCTTTCGCCTTGTTGCAACACTGTCATATTCTCCATCTTCTAAAATCCTTACCATCTCAGGAAGCAGGCTGGGAGGATCCTGCAGATCTGCATCCAGAACCGCCACATAATCCCCAGTCGCATTGCAGAATCCAGCATACATTGCCGCCTCCTTCCCAAAATTTCTAGAAAAAGAAAGGTAACGAACGTAATGCCTGTCCCTCGACAACCGGCGTATCACCTGTAATGTCTTATCCTTGGATCCATCATCGACATATAGAATCTCAAACTCGTATTCCTGCATCCTTTCTATAATTCCTTCCATCTCCTGATCAAAAATCGAAATACACTCTTCCTCATTATAACACGGAATAATCAGGCTGATCTTCTTCATATTTTCCTCCATCCAACGCTTTTTTGCATAAACAGGTACTTCGTCAAAACTTTTACAAATTAGTCCATTGTTGATTCTCTCGTCAATTGTCTTTTGCTTTAAAAATTAGGAATTTGCTGGCAGCATAATTTGTCACTATCACGACTACATTCACAAAAATCTTCATCAACATGCCGTCCCAATGCAGCAAATCGACGCCAACAAGCATCAGCAAGAGATCCAAGATCCCTGTCGCAAGCCTGCAGCAAATAAAGGAGATCAACTCATATGCCGCTTTGAGCAAGTTTTTATAGCTGCTTTTAAAGACCCATGCCTTATTCGTCGCATAGGCAAACAACACGGATAACGCCCATGCCAGAGAATTGCTCAACACCGTGCCAAACTGCAGGACCTGTGCACAAAAATAATAGACTGCAAGATTCACCAGCGTGGTTCCTGCGCCGAATATCAGATACAACGATACTTCCCGGCGTCTTTCCGATAACCTTTTCATTATTTCTCTTTTCTTTACTAAGAACAACTGCGATACAGAATAAATGTTGAATATAACAGCATTACAGCCATCGCGCCCGCCGCTTTCTCTGCAAAATGACTGATCTTGCTTCTGTAGCCTTTGGGACATATCGCCGCCAGAAAAACTGGAATAACCGGGATAAAATAACGGCCCTGGACACCCTGGACGACATCAGAACCTACCGGATTCGCCCTGCCGTCTCCGATGTAAAGACCCATGACAATGCCCACGCTGATCAGCAAAAACACAAACAATCCTAAATATTTATCCCTTCTCCTTATATTTGCAGAGACGTCATTTTGATCCAGGCTTGCGACAAACACCGCTAACCCAGGCACCAAATGAACCATGGGACCCAACATACAGTCCAGGCTTCCCAATGTGTTCAGCCACAGCATATAATCATTAAACTTATATCTCAAGGTGCGATATAGCAGTTTGAAAATGAAACGCGGATGTTCCATCAGAAACTGCGTCTGGGTCATCCCATCCACAACGCCGAAAGACTGACCAACGCTAATGGTATCCGTCGCATTCCTCATTCCAAGCACAGCACAAATCACTAAGGGTATACATGCAATGGCAAAGCATTTCCAATAGTCTTTCCTTGTCCCAAACTTCTTTCTGGGAATTAAAAAAACTAAGAGACCCAGACAAGCATACACATATTTGTGCAAGGAAATAATCCCGAGCAGCACTCCCAAGCCGAGCGCAGCTTTGCGTCCCAAATGATCCCGCTCTCTGTATGCATAAGAAAAGCACAGCGCCGTAAACAGAAAGCAACATCCGTTCAGCATAGAATCCGGTGAAAGTGAGGCTGCCTGATAGACTGCCAAGGGAAACATTGCCGCAACTGCCATGATATTCTTAAATACCGGAGTAATGACAATCGCTGTATAAACTAGCGCTAAAAAAGCAAAGAGATTCATAATTCTAGATAATACGACCCCCCAGTACACGCTCACATGAAACAGCCTTCCCAAAAACAGCCCTAGCGCCTGCGGATAGTAAAACAGCGACGTAAAGATCCAGTCTCTCTCTTTCTCTCTGGTCTCTGACGAGAATTTCACGGTCTTTAAATAGCGAATGTATTCGCCTCCCTCTCCGGTGTCCGGTTTCACCAAACGATATTTTATATCAGAATAATTCTCGGGAACTGTCACGACGTCCTTATTATGTCCAGACAGGTTTGCCAACGGGCTAAGCACATTCCCATAAGAAACATCCATCGCCCATTCATAGTGTAGACCACCATCACATTCATAAAACGGGGGATTGATACATGCCATAACAATCCCGACACAAAAAACAATCATCAGAAATAAATTTGCTTCTCTATTTCTTTTAAACTTCTTTTGAAACCATAATGGCAAATGCTGAAATTTTTCTTTTACATCCACGAATTCTATTCCACTCCTTTCCTTCTAAATATTACGAAATTTCGTTAAAATTATACTATAAAAAACATTACTTTGCAACGATAAATCGAATATTATGTAACGATATACACACAACCATTACTTTTTTGATGGAGGTAGAGCAATGATTGACGTACTGGAACAGATCCTTTATTACAGAAAGCAGAAGGGATGGACGGAATACCAGCTTGCCGAAAAATCTGGCCTCACTCAGTCTACCATTTCCTCCTGGTACCGAAAAAACATGATTCCCTCCATCCCCTCCCTTGAAAAAGTCTGCAATGCTTTTGGAATCACCCTCTCCCAGTTTTTTTCTGAAAACGAGGACAATTTCGCACTGACTCCAAATCAGAAAGAACTTCTACTGGAGGCTGGACATCTGTCAGAAAAGCAACAAGCCGCATTGATCGCATTTTTTCGGACATTGTAACATAGCATTGTTTTTTCCTTACTCTTTGAAGCAAGTTACCAATAATTGAAATGCAAACCGAAAACCTTTTTCAAAGCCATATTCCTCCGCTATTGCGGCAGCCTGAAATGCCTTATCCCGATATTTTTCATATTCCTTTTTTTCAAGAAATTGTCCCTCTTCTTTTAATAAGTTCAATATTTCCTGTTTCATCTCCCTGCTACCTTTATCAGCAGGATCCTCCTCCTGTATCAGATTGCAGTACAGCTTTCTAATCATGTTCTCCATCTCATTTTCCAGAATCGATATCGATTCTGAGTCCTCCTTCCGCATCTTTTGTGATTTATTGTTTGTTTCCAGCAAACAGGACAAGGGACTGTCACACTAACATAAATTTTGTACATTCCGTCTTTGCCGCATGAGCAGCAAGACCTTGTGAACAAATAAATTTGTTAGTGCGACGGCCCCTTGCCTTACGCTTTCCGCTTCATTATCATAATGTAGATTGTTTCTTTTCACAATTGATATTTCCTTGTGTTTCTCAGTGATTTCCGTTATACTTATCTATACAAGAAAGGAGACGATCATGTCTAAAATCAAATACACCTGGCAGGATAAAGCCCCTCTCCTAGAAGAAAAAATCAAGGATCATTCGGATAGCGGCCGCTACCCTTTCCATATGCCGGGACACAAACGCAGAGCCATCGATTTTACGGATCTTTATTCTCTTGATATCACGGAAATTGATGGATTCGACAACCTTCACAACGCCCAGGGCATTTTAAAAGAAGCGCAAAAGCGGGCTGCAGACCTCTACGGCGCAAAGGAAACATTTTATTTAGTAAACGGCAGTACTGCCGGTATTCTAAGCGCTATCAGCGCTGCGCTGCCCCGGCTTGGCACATTGCTGATGTCCCGCAACAGCCATAAATCCGCCTATCATGCTGTCTTTTTAAGAGAATTGGAAACCGTATACCTTCTGCCTGCCGCCACGGAATTCGGCATTTCTGGCTCCATTTCCCCTGCCCATGTGGCACAGGCTCTGGAAGATTTGCCACAGATTTCCGCCGTGTTTATCACATCTCCCACTTATGACGGCGTTACCTCCGATATTCGGAGCATTGCAGAAATTGCCCATGCCTATGATGTTCCTTTAATCGTAGACGAAGCGCATGGGGCGCATTTTATTTTTTCCGAAGAGTTCCCGGAATCTGCGTTAGACTGCGGCGCAGATCTGGTGATACAGAGCCTGCATAAGACGCTGCCCAGCTTTACTCAGACAGCGCTGCTTCATGTAAATTCAGACCGGATTGACCTTGACGCCCTAAAACGTTTTTTATCCGTTTACCAGACCAGCTCCCCCTCCTATCTTCTGATGACCTCCATGGATCAGTGCGTACGCTACATGAAAGAGAAAGGACGCGCCCAGATGGAAGAATACTTGGCTGAGCTGAAAACTTTTTATGAACAGGCAAAATCCTTAAAGCACCTGAAAATATTTGACAGCACTTCGCTTTCTTCGGAATCCTGTTTTGGTCACGATATTTCCAAGATCTTAATTTCTGTAGGAGACTCCGGGCTCACCGGGCAAAAATTGTACCATAAGCTGTTAAACACGTATCATCTGCAGATGGAGATGTGCGCAGGTCACTATGTCACCGCCCTTACCACCATGATGGATACTGCCGACGGCTTTTCGAGACTGCTGCGAGCGCTGAAAGAGCTGGATGAAAAGGCTTCTTTATCTGCCCGCAAACCGCAAGGCGCAGCAAAGGTGATCTATGGCGCAAAAAGGCCTGGCGACTCAAAACTTCTGACCAGTAACGACATTTATCAGAATCCAAAGCCTCAGATGCCCATTTCCCTTGCCATGGAACAGCTTTCTGAGCGCCTTGCCTTGAAATCTTCCACCGGGCATGTCAGTCAGGAATTCGTCTATCTCTATCCCCCTGGGATCCCCCTGATTGCCCCTGGAGAAATTCTTACTGGAAAGCTGTTGGGCATCGTGGAGGAATGCCGCAAGCAGGGGTTGTCCGTGGAAGGGCTCAGTGACCCTGACGCCCAGAGCATTCAGGTTGTAAAGCTTTGACCTTTCCTTTTCAGCAGCCAGAGCGCAGGCACGCAAGCTTCCTGTGCCCTGGCATGCCGTCTTACATTACTCAGCCTTTTATCTGTTTCTCATTTCTATGAGCCAGTTGTTAAATTTTTCTTTTGCATTTTTCGTCATGCTATACTATACTATAAAAGAATTCCTGGACGCTCTTTTAAGCAAGATTGGCATACATGCTTTCTGAACTTATTTAAAGGAAGCGTTTTTGGCTTATCTCAATACTTAACTTCATAGAGTTGGATTCAAATATCATTCCCGCAGAACTTTCCATGCATCTGCCGGAAGCATTTTTTAATCTTGCTCTTATAAAGGACATTATGGGAAAAATATTTTGCTTAATGGGAAAAAGCGCCTGTGGAAAAGACACCATTTATAAAAAAATTCTCACAGATGACGCCCTTCCCTTAAAAACACTGGTTCCTTACACCACCCGGCCGATCCGGGACCAAGAGACAGACGGCGTCGAATATTACTTTTTAACAGAGCAACAGCTAAGAGAATTGCAGCAACAAGACAAAGTGATTGAACTGCGCTCATATCACACGATTCACGGCATCTGGCACTATTTTACGGTCAACGACCATCAGATTTGCTTAACCGAGCATCACTACTTGATCATCGGCACTCTGGAATCTTACCAGAAGCTTCAGCAGTACTTTGGAAAAGACGCCCTGGTCCCCCTATACATCGAACTAGAAAACGGGGAGCGCCTTCAGCGCGCATTAAACAGAGAACGCCTCCAGACAAATCCAAAATATGCCGAACTATGCCGCAGATTCCTTGCGGACGAAAATGATTTTTCTTCTGAACATTTAAACCAGGCGGGAATTACCAGAGTCTTTATCAATGACGATTTAGAACGCTGCACGCAAGAACTTGCTGACTGTATTAGAGAACATATATCCCTTAAAGCGCAGGCGTAAACCAAATTTTTTACTTATGTATTTTCGGAGTTTCTTTGTGCCTGATTTTACTATAAAATTCTTTCAGATATATACAAATTTATGAAGCGTACCTGGGATGCACGTTGATTACATTTGTGTGCATTTGACCAAAAATCAGCCCTAAAAGCAGGTATTGGGGAGATTCCGAGAGTACATGCTTTACAACTGTTGCAAAAAAACCGATAATAAATTATAGATAAGATAATAAGGAAAGGCAGGTGATTTTATGGCAATGAAAGTAGAACAGCTCCCCAAGGTGCAGCCCGTGGAAGCTCCTCAGGCAACGGAACGGGCGGACGGCAGCTTCAAATTTACACTGGCAAGCCATATCGAGGAAGCAGAACTGCAAGAGAAGCTCAACGGCTTAATGAACGAGATCACAGAGCAGGGGGAAAAACTTGCAGAGCATATGGATATACGGGATATGAAAAAATACCGCACTTTGGTAAAAGATTTCTTAAACGAAGTGGTCAACCGCTCTCACAAATTTTCCAGAGAGAATTTTCTAGACCGCAGAGGCCGTCACAGAGTATATGGCATCGTAAAACTGGTAGATAAAAATCTGGACGATCTTGCCAGCGAACTGGTGAAAGATGAAAAAGACCATCTTACTATTCTAGGCAAAATTGGGGAGATACGGGGACTATTGCTGGATGTCTCCACATGAGTCAACCATTTGCAATACTAGAACAAGAAATGAAAAATCATACTTCACAAAAGAAAAGTTCTTGTTCGCAATACCTGAACAAGAAATGAAAAATCATACGGAGAGAATTTCTTTATTCTTTCACTAACTACCTGTTTGTGCAAAAATGCACAGAATGGAGGAAAGGGTGAAAGAATTTGATTATTCTTTCACTAACTACCTGTTTGTGCTGAAATATGCACAGAATGGAGGAAATTATGGCAGGCTTTTCAAATATCATTGGACACGAACAGATTAAAGAACATTTACAAAATGCAATTTCCATGGACAAAATAAGCCATGCTTATATCTTTCATGGGCCGGACCGGGCAGGAAAGATGGCTCTTGCAAACAGCTTTGCCATGGCGCTGCAGTGTGAACAACGCTCGACCGACGGCTGTATGGAATGCCATTCCTGCAGGCAGGCTCTTTCTGGGAACCATCCAGATATCATCTATCTGCACCACGAGAAGCCAAATACCATTTCTGTGGACGATATACGCAAGCAGGTCAATAACGACATTTACATTAAGCCTTACGCTTCCCCTTATAAGATTTATATCATCAGTGAAGCGGAAAAGATGAATCAGCAAGCCCAAAACGCCCTGCTTAAGACGATTGAAGATCCACCTGCCTATGCAGTGATCATACTTTTAACCAACAACGCAGATTTATTTTTACCCACCATGCTTTCCAGGTGCATTACCTTGAATTTAAAAACGGTTCCTGACAGCGTGATCCATAATTTCCTAATGGAAAAATATCAAGTGCCAGATTATAAGGCAGATTTTTGCACTGCCTTTGCCCAGGGAAATGTTGGAAAAGCCATTCAGCTTGCAAGTTCTGAGGATTTTAACGAAATCAAAACTTCTGCGCTGCAGCTTTTAAAAAAGATAAAAGAACTTGAACTACATGAGATGACAGAGACGATCAAGAAAATTAGCGACTATAAGTTAGAAATTAATGACTACTTCGATATCATGTTCATCTGGTATCGGGACGTCCTGCTCTATAAAGCGACTTCTGATATTAATAGCCTTATTTTTAAAGATGAGATCTCTGATCTAAAAAAGCAGGCAAGCAAAAGTTCCTATGAAGGAATCGAGACGATTATCAAATCACTGGACAAGGCAAAACGCCGCCTGAATGCCAATGTTAACTTTAATTTGGTCATGGAATTGCTTTTGCAAACCATAAAGGAGAACTAAGCATGAAAAGGGACTGTCGCACTAACATAAATTATAAGTCATAAATTTGTGCATTCTGTCTTCGCCGCATCAGTGGCAAGACCTTTTTAACAAGTGAATATATTCGTGCGACAGCCCCTTTCACTAACTACCTATTTGTGCTGAAAAACACAATGTACTCTCGGATCCTCTTTGTGCATGATTTTGCGAGAAGATTTTTTGTCAGATGCGCACAAATTTATGAGGCGTGCCGATGGCACGTTGATGAAATTTGTGTCCATTGGGCGGAAAAGCAGCTACAAGAGAGATTCCGAGAGCACATCACATAGAATGGAGGAAAAAATGATAAACGTAGTTGGAGTCAGATTCCGCACCGCTGGAAAAATCTATTACTTCGCCCCTGGGACTTTTGAACTTGTCCAGGGAAGCCATGTGATCGTGGAGACGGCAAGAGGGGTGGAATTCGGCACTGTCATGATCGCTCCCAGAGAGCTGCCAGAAGAAAAGGTAATACAGCCTTTAAAGCCTGTATTACGCATTGCCACGCCCGAAGATGAGAAAACAGAAGAGAAGAACCGCCAGAAAGAAAAAGAAGCTTTCCGAATCTGCTTGGAAAAAATTCAAAAACGAGGCATGGAAATGAAGCTTGTGGATGCAGAATACACCTTTGACAACAATAAGCTGTTATTTTATTTTACCGCTGACGGACGGATTGATTTCCGAGAACTGGTAAAAGACCTCGCCGCCGTGTTTCGGACCCGTATTGAGCTGCGCCAGATCGGCGTGCGGGACGAGACTAAGATATTAGGCGGAATCGGCATCTGCGGCAGGCCCCTTTGCTGCAATACGTTTTTATCAGAATTTGCCCCTGTGTCTATCAAGATGGCAAAAGAGCAGAATTTATCCTTAAATCCCTCCAAAATCTCCGGCGTCTGCGGCAGGCTGATGTGCTGTCTAAAAAATGAAGAAGAGACTTATGAATATTTAAACAGCCGTCTCCCCAGCATAGGAGATTACGTTACCACGTTCGATCGCTTAAGGGGAGAAGTCCAGAGCGTCAATGTCTTACGACAGACGGTCAAGGTTATTGTAGAAATTGACGACGAAAAAGAGATCCGGGAATACAAGATAGACCAGATACGTTTTAAGCCGAAGCGCAGAAAAAATCATACAAAATTATCCCCGGAAGAATTAAAGGAACTTTCCGCGCTAGAGGACAAAGGAAAATCCAAAATCGACGACGCTCATTGACACCTGACAGATTGGAGTTTAATATGTCTGTAGAATTATTGGAACAGGAGCGGCTGGACGAGCTGCACCGCAACGGATATTACATTATCCAGAACCCCAAAAAGTTTTGCTTTGGCATGGACGCCGTGCTGCTTTCCGGCTTTGTGCGAGTGAAGCAGCAGGAAACCGTCCTTGACCTTGGCACCGGGACAGGAATCATCCCTATCCTGTTAGAGGCAAAGACCCAGGGCGCACACTTTACCGGACTGGAAATTCAGCCAGAAAGTGCGGATATGGCAAGACGAAGCGTGCTTTATAACAAGCTGGAAGATAAAATTAACATAGAAATCGGTGATATCAAAGATGCCTCTAGACAGTTTGGGGCATCTTCTTTTCATGTAGTCACCACAAATCCCCCTTACATGACAGGACAACATGGACTAACCAACCCCAATACGGCTAAGGCAATTGCCCGCCATGAGATCTTATGCAGCTTAGAAGACGTGATTCGGGAAAGCGCCCGGATTTTAAAACCACAGGGACGTTTTTACATGGTGCACCGCCCGTTCCGTCTTGCGGAAATTCTGGTGCTTATGCATCAATACGGCATAGAGCCGAAACGGATGCAGCTAGTATATCCCTTTGTAGACAAAGAGCCGAACATGGTATTGTTAGAAGGCCTTCGGGGAGGAAATCCCAGGATTACCGTTGAAAAACCATTGATTGTCTATCAGGCGCCTGGCGTATATACCGAAGAAATCTATGATATCTACGGCTATTAACCCATCAATTTTAGAAAGGACTGACTATGCAAGGCAAATTATTTTTATGCGCCACCCCGATCGGCAATTTGGAGGACATCACCCTTCGAGTGCTGCGCACCTTAAAAGAAGTCGATTTAATTGCTGCGGAAGATACGCGCAACTCCATCAAGCTGTTAAATCACTTTGAAATCAAAACACCTATGACTAGTTACCATGAGCATAACAAAATTGACAAGGCATATCAGCTCATAGAAAAAATGAAAGCTGGCACGAACGTTGCCCTGATTACAGACGCAGGAACCCCGGGAATCTCCGACCCAGGAGAAGAACTGGTTCGGATCTGTTATCAATCTGGAATTGAAGTTAGCTCTTTGCCTGGCGCCGCCGCCTGTATCACTGCTCTGACTCTGTCAGGGCTTCCCACCAGACGCTTTGCCTTTGAAGCATTTTTGCCCAGAAATAAAAAGGAACGCCTGGCTATTCTCTCGTCACTGGAATCGGAAACCCGGACGATTATTCTTTACGAATCTCCCCACCATCTACGCAAGACATTGGAAGAATTACAACAAGCTCTTGGGGACCGGAAGATTACCTTGTGCCGTGAGCTTACCAAACGATACGAAACAGCATTTGCTACCACGCTCTCTGAAGCAGTCTCCTATTACCAGGAACAAGAGCCAAAGGGAGAATTCGTTCTTGTGATAGAAGGGAAAAGCCTGCAGCAGTTAAAAGAAGAACAACAACAAAATTGGGAAATAATTCCACTCAAAGAGCATATGATTTATTATGAAGATCAGGGAATTTCGCATAAAGAAGCAATGAAGCTGGTGGCAAAAGACCGGGGAATTTCTAAGCGGGACGTGTATGCGATGCTGATGACGTTAGAACAATCTTCCAAACCATGCCCATGATCGATCATTGCCATTGTGCCGTCTTTGCTATTGAGTTTCCCCATTTTGCAATTCATAGTGTGGGTGTCGCACTACGATATTTACTTGGTCAAAAGGTTTACATTGCAAAGCAATGCAAACAAAATGCACAAAAGTCATCTTGGAAAGCTAGCTTTCCAGAGTGATTTTTGTGCATTCTGTCTTTGCCGCATCAGCGGCAAGACCTTTTGAACAGGTGAATGCATTCGTGCGACAGCCCCACTATGAATTGCAAAATGGGGAAACTCAAATCTTTACTATATTGACAATTTCGACAAATTCTGGCATAATAAAGCTTGAGTTTATATTATTTTAATAAACTTTAAAATAATTTTATAAAAGTTAGGAGTGTAGAAAATGGAAAATAGTAATGATAATGGTGGATTTTTATGGGGTCTCTTAGGATGCTGTATTCCAATTGTTGGTCTGATTCTGTTCCTGGTATGGAAAGATCAGAAACCTAAGACTGCAAAAGCTGCAGGAATCGGCGCATTGGTAAGCGTAATCATCAGCGTCGTATTCTACATTATTTACTTTGTAATCCTGGGCGCTGCAGGCATCGCACTTTATGGAATGTAAAGCGGGGAAATTCTTACGCATTTTCTTTGGCTGTCACGCTAGGCCAGACCGTTCTTTCTATTTCAGGGGCAAACAATTTCCAATCTGTGCACGATGCACTGGGGAATTGATTGGCATGATTGCAGGCATACCGATTGCCATTTTTTGGGGATATCCCCGGTTTGAAGTTGTCCTATTGATGATGCTTCCCCTGATTTTTGACGGCTTTTTGCAGCGGCTGACAGCCTACGAGAGCACAAATATCCGACGGCTGCTTACTGGCATCCTGTTTGGAATTGCATTTATTTTTGCATTTATATATCTTCGCAAGTTTTGCATCTGGGTTGCGGGAATGATTCTCAAATTCTTGGGTTCTGATCCCGCTTCCGTAGATCAAATGATGAAATCACTTGGCGGATGATGCTTATACTTGCATTTCCTGCATACATAAGAATATCATAAAACCGTAGAATCTTCTCTATGCCCCAGGCATTTGACTGATTCTGCGGTTTTATTTGTTACTGTTCCCAATATCTGGGGAGATATTTCTTTAATATGGAAAACGGCGCCGGTCCCATCTTCATCAGAGCTCTATGGAAACGGTAATTGCTATAGTCCTTTCCATATTTTTTTATAGCATACTGTCTTAGATTTAGAAATTCCAGATATCCAATATAATACTTTAGGTAATGCGCAGGCTCTTCTACAATAAGCTGGTATATTTCTTTAATTACCTGCTTATCTGTAATCTGATACCCTCCAAAAAAATCAACTGCGTCCCGCAGCGTCCATCCATCAAGATGAATCCCCATATCCGCAGTAGCATAAAGGCTCAGCAGCGCAGACTGGTTTTTCTGCATATATGCCGCCACTTTTGGATCCACGTCCGCATAATAAAAAGACTGCATTTCCACATAAGTCGCCCAGCCTTCTGCATATCCGCTACTGCCAAACAAGCTGCGAATCGTCGTAAGGCCACTGCTACGCTCCATCACATTCTGGTACAGATGTCCAGGAAAGCCTTCATGTGCAAGAGTCGTATAAAGCTTTAACTTTTTATCCCCCTTTGACTGATTGATGTAGATACAGTTTTGTGAAATGTCATCTATCGGGGGCGTCAGGTAAAATGCTGGCGCTGTATATTCTTCCAGCGAGGGATGCACTGATTTTACCGCATATCCTACCTGTGGAGCATCCGGAAAATCCTCTCGCATTTTTTCCTGTAAGTCCTCTAAAATCAATTCTGGCTCCTCTGTTGGAAGCTGATAATTGATGCACTTTTCACTGATATCTGGATTTTTTGCAGCCAGCTTGGTCAAATCCTTCAAATCCTGTTCCCGCTTCTCTTCTGTCTGCTGCTGCATTTCCTCCACGGTAAGATCCGATCCTGTCACATCCATCACTAGATAACGATAATATTCTTTTCCGCCTTTCAGACCACAAAGACCGCCGCTGTTCTTTCCTGTCCCTTTTAGCAAAGACATCTCCTGGGCAAGGACTTGATAAGCGGGAATTAACTGTTCCAACACTAGCTGACGGTTTTGCGCCTTATAAGCTTCTCTCTGCTCTGGCGTCAATTGGTCCGCCAATTCCTCCACTCGGCTGTCAAATGTGGATAACAGATAATTATTTTCTGGATACTGTGTAAAATTATTGCACTGGTTGACAATATCGTCCACGGCAAAATCCGCCATAAACAACCCTCTGGCTGACTTCCTTTTTTCTGCTTCCATAATGTCCCTGAAGAAATCAGGCGTACATGCAATTAGCTTTAGATAGTCCTGAATATCCTGTTCATCATAAAATACATACTCTGCCAGCAGTACCGGAAGCTGGGACTGGAATCCTGTGCTGGGACGCAGAATCTCCCCGAGATCGTCCGTACCCAGAGCCGAAAGCTCTTTTTCAATATAATCTATCATGATATCATAGGTCATTTGCTGCGAAACGGTCAATTCTTTCTTCTTAAAGCCCTCGAGCTTCTTTCTCCAATTTTCCAGGAGGACGGAAGATTCTTCCGCCGTATTTTCAGAAATCGTTCCATATGTAACATGATATTGGGAAATCCCATAGTTTTCTGGATGTGCCAACGTATAATGCATATTTAGTGTGCTCGCCGCCACCTCAGAACGAAAAATTTGATCCGTATATTCCGCAAATGCCTGCTGTGTATGCTCATTTCCCACAGTTCCTGCACATCCTGCCTCAATACACAGAATCAAGGAAAGCAAAATCGAAAGCCGCTTAATTAAATGTTTTTTCATAATACATACTCTCGCCTCTTTGTATGTTCTCTCTATATCTATGAAAATGGCTGCTTACTTAGACCATCAGGCTTTGATGCGCTATAAAATTCATTGGATTTTCTGCTTAGGTATGTTAAAATGATAAATGTTGAACACTATATACAAGGAGGGATTGCCATGGGAAATTTTGATAACATCAATCTAAACGAGATCGATTTTGTTGATATGGAGATTGAAGAGATCCAGGAACTGGCGGAAGGGCTGCTTTCAGAACGAAAATATTCCCTGTTAAGGCAGATGCTTAGCAATTTGAACGCTGCCGACATCGCTCTTTTATTTGATGAGATTGATGAAAAGGAAATCCCCCTGATGTACCGCCTTCTTCCCAAGGAGGAGGCTGCAGAGACCTTTTCTTACATTAGCCGTGACATGCAAAAAACCCTGATTAACACCCTTACAGACCGGGAATTACGGCAGGTGATGGACGACATATTCCTGGACGATACCGTAGACATGATTGAAGAAATGCCTGCAAACGTTGTCGCCCGTATTCTGAGGAACACCGACGAAGAAACACGGAAAATGATCAATCAGATATTGAATTATCCTAAAGACAGCGCCGGAAGCATCATGACCATTGAGTATGTCAATATCAAAAAGGAAATGACAGTGGGGGCTGCGATCAGCCGGATCCGGCGAACCGCCGTAGATAAAGAGACCATCTATACTTGCTATGTCACAGAAAACCGCAAGCTAATCGGCATGGTGTCTGTCAAGGATCTGCTGATGGCAAATGACTCCATGCAGATTGAAGAGATCATGGAAACCAATGTCATCCATGTAGACACCCATGAAGATAAGGAAGAAGTTGCAAAAGTCTTTAATAAATATGATTTCCTTGCCATTCCAGTCGTGGACCGTGAGGAACGCCTGGTGGGCATTGTCACATTTGACGACGCCATGGACGTCATGCAGGAGGAAAACACCGAGGATATTACTAAGATGGCTGCTATGACGCCCACAGAAGATAACTACTTCAACACTTCCGTTTTTTCGCATGCCAAAAGCCGTATTGGATGGCTGTTGTTTTTGATGCTTTCTGCCACAGTCAGCGGATCCATCATTACCCATTATCAGGAATCGTTTAAATTATATCCGCTTTTGGTTTCCTTTATCCCAATGCTCACTGGAACTGGAGGAAACTGCGGTTCCCAAAGCTCGACATTGATGATCCGCGGACTCTCTCTAGATGAAATTAAATTCAAAGACATATTCCGGGTTATCTTTAAGGAATTCCGAGTAGCAATCTTGGTAAGCGTGACCCTTGCCATTGTAAACGGGCTGCGCATTTACATTCAATATGGCGATATCCAAATGGCTGCGATTATCGGACTTTCCTTGATCGCCGTGATCATCTTATCTAAATTTATCGGTTGTACGCTGCCTTTGGCAGCAGAACATATCGGCCTTGATCCAGCGCTTATGGCAGCTCCATTGATCTCCACCATCGTCGATATCTGTTCTACTCTTTTGTACTTTAAAATAGCTACCATTGTGCTGCATATTTCCGTGTAAACACATAATTGATGCCAAAAAACGGCTTTCGCACAAATGCGAAAGCCGTTCTTAATAACTAAAAATTAATGATGTCTACCGCCATGATGACCGCCGCCATGATGACCGCCGCCAGAATATCCAAGGCTTGGACAAGCTCCATCATGATAGCCGCCGCATGTCCCGCAATTCAGGCTCGGGCAGGCTCCGTCATGATAACCGCCACATGTCCCGCAATACGGAGTCGGGCAGGCTCCGTCATGGTAACCGCCGCATGTCCCGCAGTACGGAGTCGTATATGCAGCCGTCTCAGCTACGTCAACTGTCTGATTAACTGCCGTATCTGTTGCCGCTACTTCCTGGATAGGAGAAGAAGGGTAAATATATCCCGTGCTAGAAACACCGGCGCCATTGCCCTGGCAATGATTCCAATCATAATTTAAACATAGGTTTCTATTAGCAGTTTCTACGCCTAGATTATAAAAACATTGATTGTGATGGCTGCCGGCATAATAAAATGCCGCCTCCTGTCCCTGCAGCTGCCCGCCGGAAGCCGCTGCATACACGGTTCCCCCTCCAATAGCAAATACAGATAACATACATGCTAAAACTACAAGCTTTTTCTTCATTTTACCTCCATTCCGTGCCTTGTCGCACAAACTGGCAGTTAGTGAAACAATAAAAAAATTCTTTCACTCTTACCTTCTCAACTTTGCCCCATCTTTTACTTAAAGATTTTCCCCTTAATCTTCCTTACCATACTCCCTGAAAAATTTACTTAAATTTTTCAATGCCTTTATCAACACCATTGTCTGTTCCTGATCTAAATCTGCCAAAGTTGCCTTAATCATCTCGTCGTGAAACTTCTCATGATGGTCAAAGGCATGTTCTCCTTTTGGCGACAATGAAATTAAGACCACCCGGCGGTCCTCTTCACTGCGTATCCGGTTTACATAACCTTTCTTCACCAGATTATTGATTGCAATGGTTAACGTGCCCACTGTCACCGACAGAGCTTTTGCCACTGTGGACATATTCTTAGACTGATTCTTGCCAATCGCTTCTATAATATGCATATCAGTATTGGAAATATCCTTGAATTCTTCCGTTATGATGGCTTTTTCCTCAATATCCATAATTTCATTAAACAGCTTTACTAAAACGTCGTTAATGGTATTGTAATTATCCACAAGAATACCTCCTAGCTGAATGTTTTCCACAGATATACGGTAAGTATAACATAAAAATAATTAACTGTCACACTTTTTCCAAATTTACATAGAATAAAACAACTGTAACTTTTGGAGTAGTGATGCTATGCTGAATTACTTATGGGGCTTTATGATTGTCATCGGCATTATTTACGCCGCCCTTACTGGAAATCTCTCAGCAGTGACCAGCGCTGCCCTTGATTCTTCCAAGGAAGCGGTAACATTATGCGTTACGATGCTCGGCGTCATGTCACTCTGGGTCGGACTGATGCGCATTGCAGAAAACTGTGGAATTATTACTGGGGCTGCAAAATTTTTGAATCCCCTCCTTCGCTTTATGTTTCCCAATATTCCAAAAAATCATAAGGCAAACGAGTATATTTCCACTAACTTGATTGCCAACATGTTCGGACTGGGATGGGCAGCAACCCCCGCAGGCTTAAAAGCAATGGAATCCATGCGAGAACTCAACCATCACCACAAAGTGGCAAGCCGGGAGATGTGCACGTTTTTGATACTAAACGTATCTTCTTTCCAATTGATCCCTGTTAACATGATTGCCTACCGCAGTCAATATGGCTCCGCAAATCCCACGGCCATCCTGGGACCTGCGATGATCGCAACTTTCATCTCAACCCTCGTGGGCGTGATTTTTGCCAAGGCAATGTCCTGTATGCCAGAAAATTCTAATCATACATACAAGAAAAAAGGAGGACGCCTATGAATCTCCTCCTTTTTCTCTCAGATGCGATCATACCTATTCTAATTTTTTCCATCGTAGGCTACGGAATGATCACCCACCATGACGTCTATGACGACTTTATCAAAGGCGCCAAAGATGGATTACATACTGTTATCGGAATCATGCCTACCTTAATCGGGCTGATGGTAGGGGTCGGAGTTTTGCGTGCATCGGGTTTTTTAGATCTTCTCTCCTCGATATTAGGCGTCATAACCGAACCACTGCGGTTCCCAGCAGAATTGGTACCCGTTTCCATAGTAAAAATGTTCTCTTCCTCCGCTGCCACAGGGCTTGTCTTGGACATTTTTAAGGAATTTGGACCAGACTCTTACTATGGAACGATTACTTCTATTATGATGAGCTGCACCGAAACCATTTTCTATACCATGAGTATTTACTTTATGACCGCAAAAGTTCAAAAAACCCGTTATACCTTGCCTGGAGCGCTGCTTACCACTTTGGCAGGCACCGTGGCAAGCGTAATTCTTGCCCAACTTATGTAACACCGCTTTACTTGGCGGCTAAATGGCGCAGCGCATTTCTGCGCCTTTAGCAATATCAAACGCCGCTTACTTTAAAAGCCCGCTGTCAACTTTGTGCAGATACTTCTTAGTCTCCGCCACTACCACTCCACTGAGCGCCACAATAGCAATCAAGTTGGGAATTGCCATCAATCCATTAAAAATGTCCGCAAGCGTCCACACAGCGGAAACTGTCATGAAAGGTCCAATAAAGACGCAAAGTATGTAAAGCCACTGGTATGCCTTGAGCACCCCAGGGCGGCTGCCAATCAGATATTCCAAACATTTCTCACTATAATAATTCCATCCCAGGATCGTGGTAAATGCGAAAAATACCAGGCAAACCATGAGGATAAATGAAGAAACCTGAGGTTGGAAAGGCAGTCCTATCTGAAATGCACGAGTAGTTACATCCACGCCGTCCAGCCCTACGTCCCAGCTCCCGGTAATCACTATGGTAAGCCCTGTCATTGTGCAGATAATCACGGTATCGATCACCGTGCCCAGCATAGATACCAGTCCCTGTGCCGCCGGCTCGTCCGTCTGTACTGCCGCTGCTGCAATCGGAGCGCTTCCTAGTCCGGCCTCATTAGAGAAAATTCCTCTGGCAACGCCTTTTTGCATTGCCGCCAGCATAGCCCCCAAAGCTCCTCCCGCTGCCGCTCTCAGTCCAAAGGCGCTTTGAAAGATTGTGACAAATGCCGCCGGAATTTCAGAAATATGAAACATTAAAATCAAGAAAGCCGAAACGATATAAGTTCCTGCCATAAATGGCACAATTACCTGTGCCACATTGGAAATACGCTTAATTCCTCCAATTAATACGAGAGCGACACAAAGAGTCAGCAACAGCCCCGCTATGATAACGCTCCAAGAATACTCTCTTTCAAACAACTGCAAACACCATTGATTTTCGGGATCAAAGAAACTGTTGACCGCGCTGGTTATCCCATTAATCTGGGTAAATGTCCCGATCCCCAAAAGCCCGGCGCCAATTCCAAAGATAGCAAATAGCTTCCCAAGCCATCGGAAATTTTTTCCCATCCCCCGTTCGATATAATAAAAAGGTCCCCCCACGATATGTCCATCTTCAGCCACGACTCGATACTTAATCGCCAGCAGGCATTCCGCATACTTTGTAACGGTACCTACAATCGCTGCAACCACCATCCAAAACAAGGCGCCTGGTCCCCCTGCCACCAGCGCAGTTGCCACGCCCACGATATTTCCTGTTCCAATGGTCGCAGACAGCGCCGTGCACAGTGCGGCAAAGCTGGACATTTCCCCATGCTCGCCCTTTTTCTCATTTGCAAACAAATTGCGGAGCGCTAAAGAAAACCGTCTCACTTGCAATCCCCGCAGACGAATCGTCATAAAAATCCCTACTGCTAAAATAAGCACAATCAGAGGAATCCCCCATACCAGGTCGTCCAACTGTTTTAAGACGTCATTAATCGCCTTTGTCATAATCTTCTCCTCCTAATCAAAATACCTTCCAAACTGCGGCATCCACTCTGCCAAATAAATTTCATCTCTTAATATTGCTTCAAACACTGGGGTTATGCAAGCTGTTAAAAGCTCTATGACTTGCGCCCAGGGAGGATATGGCTCCTGCCTGCACCTTCCTTGCCTGTTCCAGCGTTTTCTCATATATCCATAATTCTGATAGCCTTGCAAAATCTCAAGTCGCTTCATTGGGGATGGAATCGGAGATTCCATCATCAGCCGATGCAGTCCCTCCCACAATTTCCTGCCTTCCAGATATTCTTTCTGAAGCATTTCATAGATATCTTTATACCAGGATAAATCTCTTAATAGCTCTAGTTCGTTTAAGATAACATAAAATGCCAACGCCAGATATTGTTCCGAAGGAAATGTATAATACACAAAAGGCTGCTGATCATACATTCCCCGGCGGATCTTTTCCACGGAAAACATATCTTGCTTCGAACATGGTATCAATTTTAACTCAAAAGGAAAATGAAACTGATCGTTTCTTATATTCAAAAAGACGCTGACAGGCATTTCCTTGCGATCCAAAAACCATTCCTGGCTTTTGCAGTGAGAAATCTTAATCTCTTTTAAATCCATATTTTCGCCTTGCAATTTCTCCTTTTGATTGGAAGAAAATATATTCTCTAAATTTGCTATGGTATCTTCTATCTTGTGTTCTGGAACAAAAAACTCCATCTTACGGACCAATATCTTCTGCTTCTTATTAATTTCAAAAAAATTATCATTCTTTAATAGTATTTTCTCACTTTTTAAAAATGACTGCATTTTTTTCAATATTTTTTCCGCTGCTAATATTGATACAAGGTAAATAGATGGTATCTGTTCTGAATTCTTCACTCTTTTTACACTTTCCATTTACAGCACGCTCCCATTTGGTTTTGTATCATCTCTCTTTTGCAAATCTAAAATCAAAGATCATCTTTCCTAATCCATCCCTTTTGATCTTTTCCATGATTTTTTATTATATTCCTAATATAAATTCCTGTCAATTTTATTCATGCAAACATGATTCGCTCCTGCTATCGGCTATTACTAAACGTTTACTTTCATTATACTCATATTTTATGAAAAACTTTACAAATAATTTATTTTCATGTAAAATAGTAACTTGTAACTTTCAAACATATTAATATAGAAGCAATGGAGAAATAGAATGGAAACACATGAGAACAAAATGGGTGTTATGCCCATAGGAAAATTACTAATCGGCATGTCTCTGCCTATGATGATTTCCATGCTGGTTCAGGCGCTATACAACATCGTAGACAGTATCTTTGTGGCACAAGTAGGAGAATATGCAGTCCGTGCCGTATCCCTGGCATTTCCAGCGCAGACATTGATGATCGCCGTGGCGGTTGGAACTGCAGTTGGTATCAATGCGCTGCTATCAAGAACTCTCGGGGAAAAAGAATTTGACAAAGCAAATAAGGTGGCTGGAAATGGCGTATTGATATCTGTCCTATGTTATGCCGTCTCCGCCATTGCCGGAGCAGTTGCAGCGAAACCTTTTATTTACAGTCAGACAGATGTGGAACAGGTACGAAATTACGGCGTGTCTTACCTTACCGTTTGTACTGTATTTTCTTTTGGAATCTTTCTGCAAATTTGTTTTGAACGATTGCTGCAGTCCACCGGGAAAACAATTTTTACGATGATTACCCAGGGCGTTGGAGCCATTATCAATATTATTCTGGATCCAATCCTGATTTTCGGCTTGTTCGGATTCCCCAGGCTAGAAGCTGCCGGAGCTGCCATAGCCACTGTAACCGGGCAGATCATTGCCGCATTACTGTCTATTATTCTGAATCAAAAGTACAATGACGAAGTACGGCTGACACCTCATGCGTTACGTCCGAATTTACGCTTAATCGGTCAAATCTACGCTGTGGGCGCGCCTTCTATCGTGGTTCAAGCTATTGGATCGGTGATGACTTATGGCATGAACTTGATTCTTTCTGCTTACGGGATTGCCCAAACAGTGTTCGGCCTATATTTCAAGCTTCAAAGCTTTATCTTTATGCCGGTTTTCGGGTTAAATAACGGAATGGTACCGATCATCGCATACAATTTTGGCGCGGGCAAACGGGACAGAGTTGTCAAAACGATTAAATCCAGCATCTACTTCGCCATAGGCATCATGCTGGTAGGGCTGGTGATTATGGAATTATTCCCCGCCCAGCTTTTAAGCATGTTTAACGCCACCCCTGATTTAATATCCGTCGGAGTCCCAGCGCTTCGGATTATCTGCCTCAGCTTCCTGTTTGCAGGCTACTGCATCGTAGTAGGAAGCGCTTTCCAGGCATTGGGAAATGGCGTTTACAGCATGATCGTGTCCATCGCCAGACAGTTAGTTGTCCTTCTTCCGGTCGCGTACCTCCTCTCCCTAACTGGAAATGTCCGTAATATCTGGTGGTCATTTCCGATTGCAGAGCTTATGTCTCTGGCAATGAGCAGCTACTTCCTCTGGAAAATCAATCGCAAAGTGATCTCTCACATTGGGACATAAAGAATCGTAAGGCACTGCAAATTTATTTTTTGGCTCATCTGTCAGAAAAGATGCGGGATGTTTTTCTTTCGAAAATACAAAATCCCGCATCTTCCTATGAAAGCCGTATGTTTATCCTATCTCCTGCGGCGCCGTCTTCTCACCTTAATCTCCTTTAAGCCGCTCCTCATCTGTCTTCTGCTGGAAATCTTATAACGAATCAAATAAAAATTATCTGCCAGAAGATAAACTCCAAATCCCAATCCTATCAATCCAACCACTGCCACAATTCCTATCACGATATACTTTATATTAATTGTGACAACTTTTTTCTGCGGTTCTGCTGTCTCTTCCATCTCGTCTTTAAATTTAAATTCTGTGACTTTGGCATCCGTAAATTCAATATCAGTTCCGCCAACTTTGCGCTTTCCATATTTATATTCGATGCGTCCGATCAAATTACCGTTTCTTTTGGATTTCTTAATTTTAGGTACCGCATCCTCAAATGCCACAGCTTTCGGAAGAACGATATATCCTTCTTCATTTAATTTTGTAAAAGAGTCCTCGTCCCCAAAAATCTTATTATCAGAAATATTTTTTTCAAAACCCTTTTCATTTTCAGCAATATTCCAGATTTGATAATTTTCAAAGCAGTAATCAAGTAGCGACCTGGTATCTGTGTAATGGTTTGGCGACATTTCACGCATTACCACGCAGATCAATGTCATGCCATCTTTCTCGGCAAACGTCACCAGCGTGCTTCCGGCTACGCTGGTATAGCCCGTCTTGCCGCCGATACAATATTCATAGAGATACTGCTCGTCCCCTTTGTAATTATTCCTCATTTTATGATGATTGGAGAGGTATGTTTCCTCCTGATGCTTGTTGGTAGGAGGAATGCTGTAACGCCTGGTGTTTACAATCATGCGGAACAAGTCATTTTTTAACGCCTCTCTGGAAATTAATGCCATGTCATAAGCACAAGTCCAATGATCCTCATCCGGCAGCCCATGCGGGTTATTAAAGTTCGTGTCTTTACAACCCAGCCTGTCGGCCTCTTCGTTCATCATATTAATAAAGTTATCATAATTACCCCCTGTATGCTCTGCAATAGCGTAGCCGCATTCATTTGCCGATTCCAACATCAAGCCATAGAGGCAGTTGCGCATTGTCATTACTTCTCCCACGTCACGGGATATTCCCGAACCTTCCGTGTTGTACACAGCTTCTTTCGAAAACGTCACTTCCTCTTCCATTCCAGAGTTTTTTACAGCTAGCAAGCTTGTCATTATTTTGGTTATACTTGCCGGATAACAATGATCATGAGAATTTTTCTCAAAGAGCACTGTCCCGGTAGATGCCTCCATAACAACCGCTGAATCCCCTGCAATCTGAGGACCTTCCGGCCAGTATTTCTCTGCCTGAACCGGAATAACCTGAATCTGAAATAAACAAACTATTCCAAGCATCAGGCTTTTCCATCTCTTTTTGTTCTTCATGAAATTTTCTCCTTTATGTTCCTATTCTTCCTTTGCTTTTGTAACAAACTGTTATCTAAATCTTTACAAAATTATTACATTTTCTATAGTATATCATATCCAAAGAAGCAACGCAACTTTCCTATAAACGTTCTTTTTACATTTCTTTCTTGTTTTCCTTACAACGCTGTTGTAAAATATGAGCAGAATGCCAATTGACTCTGCATTTTCAACCTTTTGGTTAAAATTCATTGTAAATCATGTCTAAAGGAGCAAAACATATTTATGAGATTAAGAAATATTCCAGGTTCCCGTGAAGCCATCGCCGAAAATCCCTGGTGCATTCCGGAGGAATGCCACCCAAAAGGAAAATGGCACGATATTTTTAAAAATGACCATCCCATACAGATTGAAATTGGGATGGGAAAAGGAAGATTCATCCTAGAGCTTGCGAGGCAAAATCCAGATATCAATTATGTAGGAATTGAAAAATATTCCAGCGTTCTGGTGCGGGGACTTCAGAAAATGGAAGAAACTCCCCTTGAAAACATTCGTTTTATCCGCATGGATGCAGAAACGATCTGCGAGATGTTCGGCGAACATGAAGTAGATCGGATCTATCTCAATTTTTCCGATCCATGGCCCAAAGACCGGCATGCCAAACGTCGTCTGACCTCTCGTGAGTTTTTTAGACGCTATGATCATATTTTAAAAACAGACGGCAGAGTGGAATTCAAAACAGACAATTCCTCCCTGTTTGACTTTTCCTTAGAAGAAGTAAAGGAAGCTGGCTGGCGCCTCGATGGATTTACCAGAAATCTCCATCATGATCCGCTTATGAACGAAGGCAATGTAATGACCGAATATGAAGAGCGGTTTTCTGCTATGGGAAACCCAATTCATAAACTAATTGCCTCCAGATGACAAAAAAGGCCTATGGCAGCTTGCTTTAGCGACATTTTTCTTCTCCGCCACAGGGCAATCTTTCATGCATCAACGCCTGACACTGTAAAAAGCTGCCGCAAATAGAAACTAGTACAGGAATGCACTCTGCGTTCTAATTGCGACAGCTTTATTTATCTCTTGTCTTGTTATTTAATTTCTATTACTCGAGCCGGCTCATCTTCATCACTATAAGTGATTTCAATGGTATCTCCTGACTGATATTTTACAATCTCCAAAAGATCTGTGTTTGTCATATCTACGTCAAAAATTTCCTCTTTCCCCTCCAGTGCAAAGTAAATATGGGTATTTGATTCTATATTTACCGGGAAAAGATTTTTGATTTTTCCTGTGACAGTCTTATGTTCCTGATCAACCGGACTGGTTATGCCATTATTTTTCAGCAGCTTACTATAGGCTTTTTCACATTCCCGGATCGTATCTCCTGTCGCCACCCACTGATACTTCTGAATATTGACCATTCCATACATTTTCACCAGGCCTGCATCGTCTTTTAATGCCATAAAGTATGTCGGCTCACCAGAAATATTGAGCAATAGCGGGAATGTCGCCTGATACCCAAGATTCTGCACCTGACCTTCTGCCGAAGACATGGCAGACTCTTCCGTAGCACCCTCTATCTTATAGAAACGAGTCTCCATCGTCCTTTGATTCATCAATACGAAGCCCACGTTCGATTGGTCTCCGCTGACGCTTGTCACGCCAGAGTATACCCACACATCATCCTCCAAAGCGATATAATTATATCCGTTTGTCGTCTTAAGACAATCTTTTTGCCCTAAGATGCTGTTAAAAAATCCATGTTTTAACGTACCGCTGTAATCATAGAGATTCATCAGCAATTCTGCTTGATACACCTTATCTACCCATTGGGGCACATCCTGAATCTCATAATCCGTACATTCTCCATTCACAGCATTGCAAATCACTACCCGTCCTATGGTCTCTCCTCCAAACAATCCTACATTGAATTTCTTCACAGGACAAATCCAGAACGGAGTCCCTTGTTCGTCAATTTCAAAGAAAATCTGATCTGTAAAAATATAGGTGGGATAACGAAAACGCAGATGTCTGTATATGTTGCGGTTTAAATATTCTGCTTTGGAATATTTAATCCCCTGCTCGAGCTTGACGCACTCCGTATCCTGCGTAGCCATGTCAATTTTGATATATGCCGGAATTCCCTTGCTCTGATTCGTCAGCCATTTGATAGGGCTAGCATAAACAAGCGGCGTCACCCGGACAGGCTTATTATTGACATTAATTTGGCTATAATCCCCAGAGACCTCAAATTGCGAAACCATATCTACCATGCTGCCCATCTTTCGGTTTCCCAACAATGCTGCCGAGTCTTTGTCTAAAATAGGAATCGTATTGTAATCTACCTGTGAAATATCCTTTGCAAAGTCACGTTCCTGCACATCCATTAATTTTTGATACTTTTTGGCATTAATAATCGGAGATGATAAAAGTGCCCCGATTGCCAACACCACCAACAAAATAGCGGCAATGCACAACCCCGCCTTTGTCACCAGTCCGGCTTTGACATCTAAATTGATGCCACCCTTTTTGATTTCCACGGTTTGATGTTCCTCAAAAATTCTGCGAACCATCGACAAAATACTTATTGCGGCAATCCCTCCGATTAAAAACCACCAGGTACCCACGGAATGAATATTTATTGCCGGAATCGTAACATAATAATATACAAAAGCAATCAACAACAAAGCAATGGTTATCAGTATTCTTTTTCCTGCTTTCTTCATAGGCTTCTCCTTTTTTCGTTTATCTGTATTATTAGGTTAGTACAATTCTACTCTTTTCCGATTCATCTGTCAAGGATCTGCAAATCAATTGATGTATAAATAACTATTTCTTATTTTCCAAAAAAAACTTTAAAAAACTTTTAAAAAGTTCTTGCATTTCTTAAAGTTTTATTATATAATAACTTTTGTCTTAAGGAATAAGACATGCGCCTCTAGCTCAGTTGGTAGAGCACCTGACTCTTAATCAGGGTGTCCAGGGTTCGAACCCCTGATCGCGCAGTAGGTCACTGTTTTTGCGACGTTGAAGGTCGTGGGGATGGTGATTTTTTTGTATTAGAAATGAAAATGGATAATGGTGATTTTTTTGGCTACACTATAGGTAGAACATCGCAGTATGGGAGGGGAAAGATGAGGATACCAAAACATGTAGCAGTGATTCCGGACGGAAATCGCAGATGGGCTGTGAATCATAAACTCAAGAAACAGGAAGGATATGATCATGGTTTGGAGCCGGGATTGAAAGTGTTAAAAAAGGCGATAGAATATGGAATCAGTGAAATCACGTATTATGGATTTACGAAAGATAACTGCAAACGGCCGAAAGTACAGCAGCAGGCATTTCAAAAAGCATGTGTGGATGCGGTGAAGATGATCGAGGAACAAGGTGATGTATCGCTTCTGGTGCTTGGAGATTCGGAATCGGATAATTTTCCTGAGAATCTGCTTTCTTATAGAGAGCGGCAGGATATAGGAGAGCCAAAGATAAAAGTGAATTTTCTTGTAAATTACGGATGGGACTGGGATTTGAAAGGAATGCGTTCAAAAGAAATTCCAAGGGTGGATCTTGTGATCCGGTGGGGGAATATGAGAAGGCTTTCGGGAATGCTGCCAATACAGTGTGTATATTCTGATTTTTATGTGGTCGAGCGTTGTTGGCCGGATTATCAGGAAGAAGACTTTGATAAGGCATTGTTGTGGTATGATAAACAGGATGTGACCTTAGGAGGATAAAATGATAAAGACTTGGATTGCAGATGTGACGCCGCTATATGAGACGGAAACTTATCGAAGATATTATTGTCTGGTTCCGGATTTTCGAAAGGAAAAGGCAGATAAAATTACGGTATGGGAGAAAAAGGCGCAAAGCATCGGGGTATGGGTGCTTCTGCAAAAAATGAGGCAATACTATAGTTTGGATGAGCAGGCGAATTTTAACTTGTCACATTCGGGGAAATATGTTTTGTGCTCTGTAGATGATAGCGGTACGAAGGGAGCAGAGGTCGGGTGTGATGTAGAGATGGTAGGAAGATATCATGCCAAAATAGCAAACAGATATTTTGCGGAGGAGGAGATCGACTGGATCAATGGGAAACAAGCATTGGAGCGATCGGAACGTTTCTATCGCATATGGGTATTGCGGGAAAGTTTTTTAAAAGCAACCAGGAAGGGAATGCAGCTGGACATGAAGACGTTTGCATTTCATATGAAGAATATGGAACAAAAATGGGAACTTTCCAGGCAGCCGAAAGATTTTGGGAAAAAATATTATTTCCAGGAATATCGAGTTGGAAATGGGGAAGCGAGAGCAGCGGTGTGTGCTGACAGATGCGAGTTTTCAAAAACGATGAAGAGATTTTGCTTTTAGAAGGGAAATCTTTTATTTGAGAGAAGTCTGTGATATAATTTGAAAATATATGAAGAAAGAAAAGAAGATAGACGAGGTACATATGAAAATTAAGGATAGAAATAAATGGAGAAGATATAAACGGCTCATTGCTAAGAAAATAAGGGGGATCCGGAGTATCCCCAGAAAACAGAAAATTTTGACGGGGATTCTTGTGCTTTTGCTTATTACAGGAGTTATTTTAGGGAATACATTCGGACGGACGGCAGCAGAAAAGGAAGCAAAGAAGAAGATTGCCGCGGCAAAGAAAGAAACAGAGCAGGTGAAGGCTGATTGGGAAGCCGAAAAGGAAGAAGCAAAAAAAGAAGCGAAGAGGGAAGAGCAGATAAAGCATGAGGAGGAACGTCCATGGAATCTTGTTCTTGTCAATACATCTCATCCGATGCAGGATGGATATGTTCCTGAACTTGCAACGGTTGGAGATGTGCAGGTGGATGTAAGGATCAAAGACGCTTTGGAAAAGATGCTCAAAGATGCCCGCAAGGCAGGAGTGAATCCGATTCCCTGCTCCGGATATCGTTCTGTAGAAAGACAGACTCAGATTTTTAACGAGACGGTACAAGGCTGGCTCGATAAAGGAGAAAACTATTGGACAGCATATGATAAAACATCACAGGAAGTACAGCTTCCGGGAACCAGTGAGCATGGTGTGGGACTTTCTGTAGACATTATATCCAATCAATATAGCAATCTGGACGCAGGACAGGCAGATACTCCGGAGGCAAAGTGGCTGCAGGCGAATTGCCAAAAGTATGGATTTATTCTTCGTTATCCACCGGATAAACAAGATGAGACTGGCATTATATATGAAGCTTGGCATTATCGTTATGTTGGCGAGGAAGATGCAAAGAAGATCATGGAATCAGGACAAACTTTGGAGGAATATTTAAGCGAGACATATTAAGTACATATAAGCGATAAAAGAGTAGAGTGCGGTGAAGAGATAAGAAGAGGCGAAGCAGCCGGAAAGAATATGTGGAAGAAAAGGAAGGCAGGAATTTCAAGATGAGCGGAAACAAAGAAAAGGAGCAAGGCGTACCGGCGTATAAAAGTGTTGTAATAGAGGAACAGGCAGAATGTGAAGAGGCAGCAGCTAACGAAGCCATGGAGGCCGAGACGGTTGGGGAGATGAATCCATATACACGCAAGGAGTATGAAACCAACAGTGTTCGTATACATCCAAAAAGGATCGGATATGTGCAAGTATATGACAGAGGGGAACACAAATGGAGAGATATGACGGAGTGGGCATTCTTAGGATATCAGGAACGCAAAAAGGCACTTCTTGGAAACGCTTATAAACCACCGATTTATTTAGATTAGAATCTGATGTAAATGAAAATGGATTGCGGTAAGACGCAATCTATTTTTGTACAAGAGGAAGGATAAAATAGTATGGAATGGCAGCAATTATTATCAGAAAAACGATCGAGGGGAAGAAAAACACCTTATAAATCAAACGATTTGAGAAGTGAGTTTGAAAAAGATTATCATAGAATTATAGGGAGTGCATCTTTTCGAAGACTGCAGGATAAGACCCAGGTATTTCCATTGGACAAAAGTGATTTTATCAGGACGCGGCTGACGCACTCGCTGGAAGTATCTTCATTTGGCAAGTCACTAGGACAGAATATCGGGGAAAATATATTAAAATACAATTTGGATCCGGGATTTACACCACGGATGAAAGAAGACATTTGCCATATTCTGCAATGTGCAGGTTTGATCCATGATATTGGAAACCCGCCGTTTGGACATTTTGGAGAAACGGCAATCCGGGAATGGTTTCAAAAAAGAATACCAAAGATGCATTATAACGGACAGGTGTTGGAAGAGATGCTGACCCCGTGGATGAAGGAAGATTTTTATCATTTTGAAGGAAATGCACAGGCGCTTCGGCTGGTAAGCAAGCTCCATTTTCTTGTAGACGAATATGGGATGAATCTTACCTATGCGTTGCTGAATACGATCGTGAAATATCCGGTATCTTCACTTGGGATCAATCAGAGCAGCGGGGACATCAAAGAGAAAAAGATGGGTTATTATTATGCGGACCAGGCTTTGTTTGAAGAAATCTCAAAGGAGACAGGAACGCTTGGAAGGCGGCATCCTTTGACATACATACTGGAGGCGGCAGATGATATCGCGTATAAGACGGCAGATATCGAGGATGCATTTGTAAAAGGATTTATATCTTATTATCGCCTGTGTGAGGTGCTGCAGACGATTCCCCGAAAGGAAGGTGAGACGCATCCGATCGAGATGCTTCAGAGGCAGTATGAGCATGGGAAGGAGCACGAGGTGAAAGATCCGGAGACTTATGCGGTGAAAAACTGGATTATCCGTATGCAAAGTTTATTGATCAATTGTGCGACCTATGGATTCACGTCGAATTATAAAGCGATCATGGAGGGAGAATACAAGTATGACTTGTTCCATGGAACATTTGCCGAGACGGTCATGGAAGTTCTTGGAAGGCTGGCGTATGAAGAAGTATTTTGTTCGCCGGAGATCTTTAAGATGGAGGTGACGGAGTCCGTAATCATTAATTTCCTTATGGATAATCTTGCCGAGGCATTTTTGTATTATGATACGGATAAAAAGATGTCTTCACGGGCGGAACGCCTAGAAGCGCTTGTGTCTGATAATTATAAAAATGCATACCATCATCAGGCAGAAGGTAAAAGCGAAGCGGAAAAGCTGTATCTTAGATTTTTGCTGGTGACAGACTATATATGTGGAATGACAGATAGCTATGCTAAAAGATTATATCAGGAATTAAATGCGGTGATATAAGGATTAGCGGAAAACTTTTGGTATTTTTGTGTGCGGATGTGCATAAGCTGTCAAGAAATAAAAGACAGCCGCCAGATAGAAGCGGTTATGGGAAAGGCAGTTGTTATGGAGCGAACCGTAAATTATGTATATGCATATCACGAAGGAAAGAGAATCCGAAATGCGGGATTTGTCAGGAGAGCAGGAAAGGAAGGGAACTTTCTGCTGATTTTGCAGTTAAGGGGGATTACACCGGCAAAGATGTTGAAGGTATATGCGCTTTTTGAAGAAGAGGAAGAGGGACGAAAGATTTTTCTGAAAGAATTGAGCGCACCTATGCCAGTCCTTTCCATACAGTTGGAATTGAATGAAAGTTCTGTAGAGACATATAGTACGCCGCAGGAAATCAAGGGGATTTTGATTGAGGATGATGAGGGGAGGACTTATATAGGTCTTTGGGAACAGGTTGCGTTTGACAGTGTGCAGATTTTTCCTGCCAGGCAAAGAAGAGAACTTAAAGAAGCGGCAAAACCCGAGATGGATGCAGAAGTACCGGCAGAAGAGCCGGCTGAAAAAGAAGAAGATGACGGGACTCTTACCATAGAAAAAGGTGAAGAAGATGACGGGGCTATTGTCGTAGAAAAAGATGAAGAAGATGATGGGGATCTTGTCATAGAAAACGAGGAGAACGTTGCTGCAGAACAAGAGGATGAGGAAGAAGAACAGAAGCTGAAAGAGCAGTCTATGGGGGAGATTGGGTGGCAGAAGATTACGAGAGAGGATATTGGACGGTTCCCGCGATGTGAATGGAGATTAGTAAATAATCCATTTTTGATGCATGGATATCGCAATTATCATTATCTGGCGTTATCGAAGGAAGATGGAAAAACAATTCTTGGAGTTCCGGGCGTTTATGCGAAGCAGGAAGAACAGGCAGCACGGGCTTTTGGTTTTACGATGTTTAGACGGGCAAAGGAAGCGCAGGAAGAAGATGAGAATTTTGGATATTGGTGCAGGTTCGTGAGAACTGAGATTGTATAAAATAAGTATGGAGACAGATATGTATACACAGGATGAAAAGTACATGAAAGAAGCAATAAAACAGGCCAGGAAAGCATATGCACTTGGTGAGGTGCCGATTGGGTGCGTGATTGTATATGAAGGGAAGATCATAGCAAGAGGGTATAACCGTCGGACAATCGATAAGAACACGCTTGCCCATGCCGAGCTTTCGGCGATTCGCAAGGCGAGCCGGAAACTCAATGACTGGAGGCTGGAAGGCTGTACAATGTATGTGACGTTAGAGCCTTGTCAGATGTGTTCGGGGGCGATCGTGCAGTCGAGAATTGATAAAGTGGTTATCGGCTGTATGAATCCGAAGGCAGGATGTGCAGGTTCTATATTGAACTTGTTACAGATGGAAGAGTTTAACCATCAGGTGGAGATGGAAGTCGGTGTGTTGGAAGAAGTGTGCAGTCAGATGCTGAAAGAATTTTTTAAAGCGCTGCGTGAGAAAAAGAAAGAAGAAAAGAAAAAAGAAAAGGATGCAGGAACCGTTGACATTTAAGCAAAAATGAGTTAAAATGAGTTCTCGTGCAGCCGGGGTGTTAGCGGTACCTTGAACCTACAATCCGCTATAGTAGGGGTGATGTTACATGGAGGGCGTTTTCTTGTGGAGCTGCCCTTGGTACGTGGCGTTGATGTTTGGGTCTTACGCGACGAGACTCTGTGAACCGTGTCAGGGTGGGAACACAGCAGCACTAAGCAGAATCACTCGGGTGCCGTAAGGGTGCCTGGGCTGAGTTAACGGCCAAGGTAACGTCTGGGGGAATTCGTTCGAAGTGTAACGCACGAGAAAAGAAAATATAATCGTATTAAGAAAATAGAATTAGAAGAATTATAATAGAGATATGAGATGAGAGGGGCTGTCAGGATTGATATGCTCCTTTTGTGCATTACAGAGACGGGGCAATGGATAAGAACCTGACAAAAGGTATCAAAAAAGTGAGGAGACATTATGCGTATTTTATTAGCAGCAATCAATGCGAAATATATTCATTCTAATCTGGCGGTGTACAGCTTGAAAGCATATGTCCGAGCGGAAGAAGAGATTCAGATTGCGGAGTACACAATTAATCAGCAGGTGAATGATATCCTGATGGATCTGTATAAGAAGAAGCCGGATGTGCTTTGTCTTTCTTGTTATATCTGGAATCGTATGTATGTACAAGAGATTGTGCATGAGATAAAGAAGATCATGCCCCAGCTTATTATATGGCTTGGGGGTCCGGAGGTGTCTTATGACAGTAAGCGCGTATTAGAAGAGCTGTCCGAGGTCACAGGAGTGATGAAAGGCGAAGGCGAAGAGACGTTCCTCGAACTGGTAAGGCATTATAAGGGGGCGCCTAAAACTCTGGCGGATATTTCGGGAATTACTTTTCGCGATGAAGCAGGGAACATTGTGGAGAATCCATGGCGCCCTGTGATGGATTTGAGTCTTGTTCCGTTCGTCTATGAAGACATGGAGAAATTTCAACATAAAATCATTTATTATGAATCGAGCAGGGGATGTCCGTTTTCTTGCAGCTATTGTCTTTCTTCAGTGGATAAGAGTCTTAGATTTCGGGATATGGAGCTTGTGAAACGAGAGCTGCAGTTCTTTTTGGATAAGAAGGTGCCGCAAGTGAAATTTGTGGATCGGACGTTTAACTGCAAGCATGAACATGCGAAAGAGATTTGGAGATATATTTTAGAGCACGATAACGGCGTGACGAATTTTCATTTTGAGGTGTCGGCAGATATTTTGGATGAAGAAGAACTTGAATTGCTTGGAGAGATGCGTCCGGGGCTTGCACAGCTGGAGATCGGGGTGCAGTCTACCAATCCGGATACGATACGGGAAATCAAACGGACGATGAGATTTGAGAAAGTATCAGATGCGGTGAGAAGGGTCAATGAGAGCGAAAATGTACATCAGCATCTGGATTTGATTGCAGGACTTCCGCATGAGGATTACAAAAGTTTTGGAAAGTCATTTGATGATGTATATAGATTAGAACCAGAGCAGCTGCAGCTTGGCTTCTTAAAGGTGCTGAAAGGCTCTTATATGGAAGTGCAAAAGGAGACGTATGGGCTTTTGTATCAGTCAACGCCGCCGTATGAAGTGCTAAGAACGAAGTGGCTCTCTTATGACGATATCATACGCTTGAAACAGATAGAAGAGATGGTGGAAGTGTATTACAATAGCCGGCAGTTTATGCATACGATAGCGGCACTTGGCGAAGTATTTGATTCACCGTTTGCGCTGTATGAAAAGCTGGCAGGATATTATGAAAAGAATGGATTGTTATCGGTAAGTCACGGAAGGGCAGCCAGATATGAGATTTTGCTTGATTTTATCAAACAATATTTGGAAGAGCAGTGTAGGGAACAGGCGTGGGATGCAAAACATGTCGAAAAATATCGGGAGCTTCTGACTTATGATTTTTATCTGAGGGAAAATGCAAAAAACCGTCCGGCATTTGCGAAGGAAAACAGAGCAGAAAAAGAAGCATTACAGGAATTTTACCGAACGGAAGAGGAAGAACGAAAGTATCTCAAAACATATGATGGATATGACAAGCGCCAGATGCGTAAGATGACACATATTGAAAAATTTATTTTGTTAGAAGAAAAGCCGTTCTATGTGTTGTTTGATTATAAAAACCGAAATGCGCTGGATCATCGGGCATGGACAATAAGATTAGAAACGTTATTGCAAAATGAAGGTAAACAGTATAAAATGGACAGCAAATAGGTTGAGGTGATGATATGAACTTTTTCAACAATAAAAATTTTAAGAGGATTGCAGCGATCGTGATTTTGGCAGTTATCGCAGCAATGCTGATTACGATGGTCGTGCCATACCTGGCATAATCACAAAAAGGATGTACAAGATACCATGAAAATCGGAAAAGTACCGCAGACGGTAATCAAGAGAGTTGTTTTAAAGAATGTAAAAGAGAATATGGAAGAGAACCTATTGTGCGTTCAGGTTACAAAATACGGTAATGATAAAGAACTTTGCACATATGTCGTATATGAAGCGGCGAATGAGCTTTTAGCAAGGGGAGTAGCCCCGCGCTGTATGCAGTTTACGATTCTTTTACCGCCATATGCCTATGAATCCAGACTAAAGGCGATGAGCGAGGCGGCTGCAGAAGCGGCTAAGACGTGCCATATAAAAATCTCGGAAATCCATGCGGAAGTGATGCCGCATATATCCGCAGGGATCGTGACGGCTGCCATGCAAGGGGAAGTGCTAGAGGAGCTTTCGGTGCTAAGAAGCCCGAACGATGATGCCGGGAATGATATTGTACTGGCAGGAGCTGTCGGATTGGAAGGAAGTATCCGGATTCTGAAAGAGAAGGAAGAGGAGCTTAGAGAACGCTTCATACCGGCATTCTTAGATGGACTTGCAAGGAAGAAAAAGGAGCTGTATCGGGAAGAATTGTGGGAAATCCTAAAAGGCATTTCGGATGTCAATGTAACACAGATTACAGACGGAGGAATTTTGGCGGCGCTTTGGAGGATCACGAAAGAGTGTGAGTGGGGGATGGATGTAGATTTAAAAAAGATGTCTATTTGCCAGGAAACCGTGGAAATATGTGAACATTTCCGATTGAACCCTTATCAGCTTGCATCTTCCGGAAGCTTTTTGATATTGACGAAAGATGGAGAAGGGCTGCAGGCGAAGCTTAAGGAGGCGGGTATCCGCGCTTCCGTGATCGGACAGCGAAAAGCAGGATGTGACAAAATCATAAGAAATGGCGAGGAGATGCGTTATCTTGACCGTCCGGCTCCGGATGAATTTTTGAAACTATTTTGGAGAGAAGGAGAATAAAAAATGAGAGAGCAGATATTAAAGTATATTGAAAAGAACAGTCGTGTGAACTTAGGCGAGCTTGCAGTGTTGCTTGGAACAGACGAGGTTACGGTTGCAAATGAGATTGCTGATATGGAAAAAGAAAAGATCATTTGTGGTTATCATACCTTGATCGATTGGGAAAAGGCCGGACTTGATGAAGTGACGGCGCTGATAGAGGTTCGTGTAACTCCACAGAGAAATCAAGGATTCGAGCGTATTGCGGAGAGAATCTATAATTATCCGGAGGTAAAATCTGTATATCTCATTTCCGGTGCGTATGATTATCTTATCACGTTAGAGGGTAAGACGCTGCTTGAAATTTCCAAATTCGTTGCGGAGAAATTGTCTCCGATCGAGGGAGTACTTAGTACATCGACACATTTTATTTTGAGAAAATATAAAGATCATGGAACGATTTTAGTGAAGAAAGAGAAATCAGAAAGGGTACTGGTGATGCCGTAATGAGGAATCCATTATCAAAATTAGTAACAGGAATAGAGCCTTCCGGTATTCGTAAATTTTTTGATGTTGTCAATGAGATGGAAGGGGCAATTTCGTTAGGCGTAGGAGAACCGGATTTTGATACGCCGTGGCGGATCAGGGAAGAGGGAATCTATACACTGGAAAAAGGGAAGACATTTTATACGTCAAATGCCGGATTAAAAGAATTAAAAGAGGAAATCTGTAAATACTTAGAAAGAAAAGCAGATGTTTCTTATGACTATGTGCACGAAGTGGTAGTGACTGTCGGCGGAAGCGAAGGGATTGATATTGCGCTTCGCGCGATGCTTGATCCGGGAGATGAGGTATTGATTCCGCAGCCAAGTTATGTCTCTTATCTGCCATGTACCGTACTTGCGGGCGGCGTGCCGGTAGTGATTCCTTTGCAGGAGAAAAATCAGTTTCGTCTGACGGCGGAAGAATTAGAGGAAGCAATTACTGATAAGACAAAAGTACTTGTACTTCCGTTCCCGAATAATCCGACGGGTGCGATCATGACAAAAGAGGATTTAGAGCCGATTGCGAAGCTGGTAGAAAAATATGATTTGTATGTGATCTCAGATGAGATTTACTCCGAGCTTACATACGGGGAAAAGCATGTTTCTATCGCAAGCCTGCCAGGAATGAAGGAGAGAACCATCTTGATCAATGGATTCTCCAAAGGATTTGCAATGACAGGGTGGAGACTTGGTTATGCGTGTGGTCCGGCGGTGATTATCGAGCAGATGCTAAAGATCCATCAATATGCGATCATGTGTGCGCCGACGAACAGTCAGTATGCGGCGATCGAAGGACTTAAGAATTGTGATGACGAAGTGGAAGAGATGCGTCAGGCTTACAATCAGAGAAGACGTTTCTTGGTTCATGAGTTCAATAAAATGGGATTACAGTGTTTTGAACCGTTTGGAGCGTTTTATATTTTTCCTAGCATACAGGAATTCGGGATGACTTCCGAAGAATTTGCCAATGCATTTTTGCAGGAGGAAAAGGTTGCGGTAGTGCCGGGAACTGCATTTGGAAAATGCGGAGAAGGATTCCTCCGCATTTCTTATGCGTACTCGCTGGAGGATTTAAAAATCGCGCTGGAGCGTCTGGAGCGATTTATTACAAAGCTTCGTGAGCAGAAGGGGAAATAAGCGATGTTGAATATTGTATTGTTTGAACCGGAGATTCCGGCAAATACCGGGAATATCGGGCGTACCTGTGTGGCAACAGGAACGAGGCTGCATCTTATCGAGCCGCTGGGATTTCGTCTGAACGAAAAGGCGTTAAAACGTGCGGGAATGGATTACTGGAATGAGTTGGATGTGACTACATATATTGACTATGCGGACTTTCTGGAGAAGAATCCGGGTGCGAAGATTTATATGGCGACAACAAAGGCTTCTAAGGTGTATACTGAGGCGGAATATGAAGATGGATGCTATATCATGTTTGGGAAAGAAAGCGCAGGAATCCCGGAAGAGATTCTGGTACAGCATAGGGAAGACTGCATTCGCATTCCGATGTGCGGGGATATCCGTTCCTTGAATCTTGGGAATTCCGCAGCAATCGTATTATATGAGGCGCTTCGCCAGAATAATTTCGCAGGAATGAATACGGAAGGTCATCTTCACAGACTTACATGGGAGTAAAAATCATAGACAATATTTGGAAAAGTGAGTATAATTAGGAAGGAAATAAATTATGAAGGTTAATAAAAGTGAATATCGTGCATTTGCATTGGTTTCACAGTTTAGCATGAGTATACTGATTCCGCTTATTATATGTACGTTACTGGGTTCTTTTTTAGAGGAGAAATATAAAATTCCCGTGGCGCTCCCGTGCATTATCCTGGGAATGCTGGCAGGTGGAAGAAATGCCTATATTCTGATAAAGCATATCAGTGACGATATGGGAGGTAAGAAGGAGAAGAAAGACGATGAAGAGAGCAAATGAGACGTTAAAGGAGCTGCTGGTCGGGATTGGCATATATGGCGTGGCGGCGGAGATCATTTGTCTTATCATCGGCTATGATATTCTTCATGTATCAGCAGGTCTTTTGGTAGGAGTGCTCACAGCAGCCGGTATGGTGATCCATATGGACAGAGCGCTTGAGGATGCCCTGGATTTGGGAGAGGAAGGGGCGCTTGCACATATCAAAAAGACATACCTTATACGCATTACAGTTGTTTTTCTTATATTGGGAGCAGTTGTGTATTTTAAGATAGGCAACGTGTTCGCAGTACTTGTCGGTGTGATGAGCCTTAAACTTGCGGCTTATATGCAGCCGGCAGTGCATAAATTTATGGCATCAAAAAAATCTTAGAAAAGGAGGTTGAGAATGTGGGAAGCGGCTTAGGAATATTAGCTGCCAGAGAACCTGATTTTCAGATTCACGGTCTTTTGAAATTTGAACTTTTCGGACAGGAACTATGGCTTACGACGACACATATCAGTGTTCTTATTGTGTGTGCGGCACTTATTATTTTTGCCATAATCGTAAAAGCAAAGCTGAAAGATACAGAAGGAGAACCGGGCAGTCTGCAGAATATTGCAGAAATGGCGGTAGAAGCTTTGGATAATATGGTCTGTGGAAACATGGGGAGTAAAGGACTTTCTTTCCGTAATTATATTGGGACGCTTTTTTTCTTTATTTTGATAAGTAATTTGTCGGGACTTGTAGGATTAAGACCCCCGACGGCAGATTACGGTGTCACATTTACACTGGGTATTTTTACTTTTATCCTAATCCAGTTTAATAATGTAAGATACAATAAGGGAAGGGCATTTACTGACTTGTTCCAGCCAATACCGCTCTTATTTCCAATCAATTTGATTGGCGAGCTGGCGGTTCCGTTTTCTTTGTCCATACGTTTGTTTGGTAATGTGTTATCGGGAACGGTTATTATGGGATTGCTTTACGGACTGCTGAATCAGTTTGCGCTGGCATGGCCGGCGGTTTTACACGTATACTTTGATATATTCTCAGGATGTATTCAGACATATGTGTTCTGTATGTTGACAATGGTATTTATCACAGATAAAATACCGGATTAATTAAAAAAATATATTTTATAGGAGGATTACTATTATGAGTCAAATTACGAATGAAGCTTTAATCTTAGCATGTTCAGCAATCGGTGCGGGTCTTGCGATGATCGCAGGTATTGGTCCTGGTGTTGGTCAGGGTTACGCAGCAGGTCAGGCGGCCGCAGCAGTAGGAAGAAATCCGGGAGCACAAGGAGATATCAGAGCAACGATGCTTATGGGGCAGGCCGTAGCCGAGACAACAGGTCTTTATGGTTTGGTTATCGCTTTTATTTTACTTTTTGCGAATCCATTATTGGGAAAACTCTAAAAAACAGCAAGAGTAAAATAGGAGGAAGGAGGCTAAGGCTTGGAGCGTTTATTTAACTTGGATGCGCAGCTTCTTTTTGATGCATGTATCATGGCGATTGCCATGTTTGTACTGTTTACTTTGCTTTCCTATTTCTTATTTGAACCGGTTAGAAATATGCTGGAAAAAAGAAAACAGCGTGTAGTCTCGGAACAGGAAAATGCAAAGAAAGAGCATGAAGAGGCTTTGTTATATAAGGCAGAATATGAAAAGAAGTTAAGAGAAGTAGACAAAGAAGCGCAGGAAATCATAAGTGAGGCTCGTAAGAAGGCGATGAGACAGGAAACGTCTATCATTGCCGAGGCGCATAAAGAGGCAGAAAGGATTATTAGCCGTGCCAATGCGCAGGTTGAGCTTGAGAAGAAGCAGGCGTTGGACGATATGAAGCAGCAGATGATTGCGATTGCTTCTATGATGGCTGGAAAAGTTGTATCATCTTCGATTGACACGACCATTCAGGAAGAATTGATTGACGAGACATTGAAAGAAATGGGTGAGAACACATGGCTAAGTTAGTTTCGAAAACATATGGAGACGCCCTTTTTGAAGTTGCTTTGGAAGAAAATAAGGTGGATACCTTGTTCGAAGAAGCTTATGCGGTAAGAGAAATTCTTGCGGTAAGTAAGGAATTAAACCAGCTTATGGATCAGCCAAAGATCACAAAAGAAGATAAGATAAAGATCATGGAAGAGACATTTGGAGAAAGGGTTTCCGGAGAAATCACAGGGCTTATAAAGCTTTTGATTACGAAGGGGCATTATCAAGATACAGTGGATGTCTTGGATTACTTTATCGGATTGGTAAAAGAAGAAAAGAAAATCGGAATTGCGTATGTATCCTCGGCGATTGCATTGTCTGGGGCACGCAAGAAAGAGATAGAGAAGAAGCTGCTTGATACCACGTCTTATGAAAGCTTTGAGGTGCACTATGAGGTGGATGAAAGTTTGATAGGCGGTATGGTGATCCGTATCGGAGACCGTGTGGTAGACAGCAGTATCAAGAGTAAGCTTTATGAGCTTACGAAAGAATTGAAAAAGATTCAGGTTGGTGTATAGGCTGACCGAAAAGTAGAATATATGGAAAGAGGGTGGATTCGCTCCATGAATTTAAGACCAGAAGAAATCAGTTCTGTGATCAAAGAACAGATTAAGAGATATGCGTCAGAGCTTGAGGTGTCTGATGTGGGAACGGTTATTCAGGTGTATGATGGAATCGCACGTATCCACGGTCTTGAGAATGCGATGCAGGGTGAACTTTTGGAGTTCCCGGGTGAAGTATATGGAATGGTACTTAACTTAGAGGAAGACAACGTTGGTGCGGTACTTTTGGGAAACCAAAAGAGTATCAACGAAGGGGATACTGTAAAGACAACCGGAAGGGTTGTAGAGGTTCCGGTTGGAGACTGCATGTTAGGCCGTGTTGTAAATGCACTTGGACAGCCGATTGATGGGAAGGGCCCTATTCAGGCAAAAGCTTTCCGGCAGATTGAAAGAGTAGCATCCGGTGTTATCGCACGTAAATCCGTAGATACGCCGCTTCAGACAGGTATCAAGGCGATTGACTCCATGATTCCGATTGGAAGAGGTCAGCGTGAGCTCATCATCGGTGACCGTCAGACAGGAAAGACGGCAATCGCAATTGACACGATCATTAACCAAAAAGGACAGAATGTAAAATGTATTTATGTTGCAATCGGGCAGAAAGCTTCTACCGTTGCAAATATCGTACAGACATTGAGTGAATTTGGGGCCATGGATTACACGACGGTTGTTGCGGCAACTGCGAGTGAGCTGGCACCGCTTCAATATATTGCACCATATTCAGGATGTGCCATCGGAGAGGAATGGATGGAAAACGGAGAGGACGTACTTATTATTTATGATGATTTGTCCAAACATGCGACCGCATACCGTACCCTGTCCTTGCTGCTTCGCCGTCCGCCGGGACGTGAGGCTTATCCAGGTGATGTATTCTATCTGCACTCAAGACTTTTGGAGCGTGCGGCAAGATTGTCCGACGCGCTTGGCGGAGGTTCTCTGACAGCGCTTCCGATCATTGAGACGCAGGCAGGCGATGTATCTGCATATATTCCGACCAATGTAATCTCTATTACGGACGGTCAGATTTATCTGGAAACAGAGATGTTCAACGCAGGTTTCCGTCCGGCGGTAAACCCGGGTATCTCAGTATCCCGTGTGGGTGGTTCTGCACAGATCAAGGCAATGAAGAAGATTGCAGGTCCGATTCGTATCGACCTCGCACAGTACCGTGAGCTCGCATCGTTTGCTCAGTTTGGTTCCGAACTGGATGCAGATACCAGCGAACGTCTGGCACAGGGCGCACGTATCAAAGAGATTTTGAAGCAGCCTCAGTATAAACCGATGCCGGTAGAATATCAGGTTATTATCATTTATACGGCAACGAAGAAGCATCTTCTTGATATTGAGGTGGATGATATCTTACGTTTTGAAAAAGAATTTTTTGAATTTATCGATATAAAATATCCGGAGATTCCAAAAGCAATCCGTACAGAAAAAGTCATTTCTGAAAAGACGGAAGAAAAGCTTGTAAATGCAATTAATGAGTTCAAGGCAGAATTTAAATAGAAAGGGGTGATCTGTCATGGCATCTATGAGAGATATTAAAAGACGCCGTATGAGTATACAAAGTACGCAGCAGATTACCAAAGCCATGAAACTCGTTTCTACTGTAAAACTGCAGAAAGCAAGAGCAAGAGCAGAGAATACCCAGGCATACTTTGACAGTATGTATAAGACAGTGACTTCTATGCTTTCTAAGACAAAGCATATAGAACATCCGTATCTTATGAAGGGAGATTCTGACAAGATTGGGATTGTTGTCGTGACATCGAACCGCGGTCTGGCAGGCGGATATAATTCGAATATCATAAAGCTTGTGACGGGGCAGGATTTTGATAAAGCGAAGGTAAAAATCTATGCGGTTGGCTCTAAGGGTGTGGACAGCCTTGTAAGAAAAGGGTATGAAATTACTGCGGATTATTCCGAGATGATCGAGGAACCGGTATACGGGGATGCAAAAGAGATTGCGAAGCGTCTTCTTACGGATTTTACGACAGGAGAAATCGGTGAGATTTATCTTGCGTATACGTTCTTTAAGAATACGGTTAGTCATGTTCCGACACTGATGAAACTGCTTCCGATTAATCCGGAGGAAATGAATGTGAAAGAGGAAGTCGAAGAAGACGATGACAAGCTGACGCTTATGAATTTTGAGCCAAATGAAGAGGAGGCGCTCAACCTCCTTGTTCCGAAATATATGTCGAGTATTCTCTATGGAGCGTTTGTAGAAGCGGTTGCCAGCGAGAATGGGGCGCGTATGCAGGCGATGGATTCGGCGACGAGCAATGCAGAAGAAATGATCAGCGACTTAGGTCTGAAATATAACAGAGCACGTCAGAGCTCGATTACACAAGAATTAACAGAAATTATAGCCGGAGCGGAAGCAATCGGTTAATAAGGAGTGGAAAAATGGCAGAGAAAAATATAGGTAAAATTACCCAGATCATCGGTGCCGTTTTGGACATTAAATTCGCCGGAGGGCATCTTCCGGAAATCAACGAAGCCATTCATATCACCAGAAAAGACGGTGAGAGACTGGTTGTCGAGGCAGCACAGCATCTGGGCGATGATACGGTAAGATGTATCGCCATGGGTCCGACAGACGGACTTGTCCGCGGGATGGATGCAGAAGCGACAGGAGCGCCGATTTCGGTTCCTGTAGGAGAGAACACACTGGGACGTATCTTTAACGTGCTTGGAGAGGCGATTGACGAAAAGCCGGCTCCGAAGAATGTGGAGTATGAACCGATTCATAAGAAGGCACCATCTTTTGAGGAACAGGCGACCGAAGCAGAGATGCTGGAGACCGGAATCAAGGTCGTAGACTTGCTTTGCCCTTACCAGAAGGGTGGTAAGATTGGTTTGTTTGGCGGTGCCGGTGTAGGTAAAACCGTTTTGATTCAGGAATTGATCACCAATATTGCAACGGAGCACGGCGGATATTCCGTATTTACCGGCGTAGGTGAAAGAACCCGTGAAGGAAATGACCTTTACTATGAGATGATGGAATCAGGGGTTATCAATAAGACGGCCATGGTGTTTGGTCAGATGAATGAGCCGCCTGGAGCGCGTATGAGAGTTGGTCTTACCGGACTTACGATGGCGGAATATTTCCGTGATAAGGGTGGAAAAGACGTATTGTTGTTTATTGATAATATTTTCCGTTTTACACAGGCAGGTTCAGAGGTTTCAGCGCTTCTTGGACGTATGCCGTCTGCGGTAGGTTATCAGCCGACGCTTGCAACGGAGATGGGGGCTTTGCAGGAGCGTATCACTTCTACAAAGAACGGTTCTATCACATCAGTGCAGGCTGTCTATGTGCCTGCCGATGACTTGACGGACCCGGCTCCGGCAACTACATTTGCCCACTTAGACGCAACAACCGTATTGTCGCGTGCTATCACGGAGCTTGGTATCTATCCGGCGGTGGATCCGTTGGAATCCAGCTCCAGAATTCTTGATCCGCATATTGTAGGCGAGGAGCATTATCAGGTAGCCAGAGGTGTACAGGAGATTCTTCAGAAATACAAAGAGCTTCAGGATATTATTGCAATTCTTGGTATGGATGAACTTTCAGAGGATGATAAGCTGCTTGTATCAAGAGCAAGAAAGGTACAAAGATTCTTGTCTCAGCCATTCTTTGTGGCAACACAGTTTACCGGATTAGAGGGACGTTATGTACCGATCAGTGAGACAATTCAGGGATTTAAGGAGATTCTGGAAGGAAAGCATGATGATATTCCGGAGGGACATTTCCTGAATGCAGGTAATATTGATGACGTACTTGCCCGCGTGAAATAGGAGGGGTTCTTATGGCAGGAACATTTGAACTTAAAATTATCGAACCGGATGGCGTATTCTATGAAGGTGAAGGAGAGTTATTAGAATTCGTATCGATAGAAGGTGAGATGGGTGTATACAAGGATCATATCCCATTGACAACCATCCTAGAGCCATGTGTGATGAAAATCCACACCGGTGAAGGGGTTAAAAATGCGGCGGTGCTTGGCGGCTTCATCGAAGTCTTAAAGACGAAGATTACCGTATTGGCCGAGAACGCTGAGTGGCCGGATGAAATCGATGTAAAACGTGCTAAGCAGGCAAAGCAACGTGCGCAGGAACGACTCAAGAAAAGTGATGCAAGTATCGATGTAAGACGTGCAGAAGCAGCGCTGAAACGCGCGATGGCAAGAATTGATGCGGCGAGATAAGCGAATAGAATAAAAAAGATTTTTGACGGAGGCGTAAAGCCTCCGTTTTTGAATGCTTTTTGTTGCATAGAGAAGTTTGGGGTAATCAATTCGAGGTCAGAATCACTACCGTTCAGGGTCAAACGGGTGTAAAAATCTTTCTGATATGTTATGATTTTCCAGTATAAGAAAATCAGGCTTTTACAATTACCAAGAAGTTCCCAATGTTAAAAAGAAAATTTTTCTACAATATGGGAGTATACTACGCTAGTTTTAAACGTATTTGCTGTATGCTTAAAGCTTATATTCATCGGCAGAGCCGAGAACTCCTTCCATAGCTGAACTTATTACCTATTTTAACAATAAAATATAAAAAAAGAAATTTATGAATGCACAAGAGGTTTACAAATAGGAAATTCCGAATTACTATGGAAATATAAGGAGTGTATTATGTTATTATATAATGTAAGTGAAATAGAGAGCATAAAGATTGCAGTACATAATATTGAAAGCAGAGGTTTAAGAAGTAAAGAGATCTTATTAGGCAGTATAACCTGGCTTAGGATGTATTATGAGAAAACGAGGGAGAAAAGATATCTGGAGAAAGCGGTATCGCATATTTATGCATATCTGGAGCTGGGATATCCATATGAATACGGACAGTCAGAATTTGAGAAGGCGGTTAATTTTTTGCAAGTTGAGTTGGAAGATATATTTCCGGCAAGGAAGTGGCAGAATAAGAAGATTATATTAAATAAAGGAAATGTCAGAAATCTGCTGGGGAGATGGAATCCGTCATTGCATTGTATGAAAATATCCGAAGTGGTGGCGGATATTATGGATAAGGCGAACAGAAAAGTAATCGGTGAATATCTTTATCATTCAGGTAAGGTGTTAATTCGGGAAGGAGAGGAAATGCTGTGGGAACATACATTTAGGTTATATGTAAGAGAGGATGAAGTAATCCTGCATGACCTTAATGGAGAAAAATATTATATGTTGGAGCAGCAATAAGTATGATCAGAGTAGCAATCGTAGAAGACGAACAAAGTATACAAGATAATATATTAAAGTGTGTAAAAAGTGTTATTCCGGAACAAGGAGACTCATCCGCAGAGATTTTTGATACGGCGGAAGAATTCTTGGAGCGGCTTAAGGGAGAGAACGAGTTTCAGATACTGATTTTGGATATTGGTCTTCCAAGGATGCAAGGAATCGAACTTGGAAGATTAGTCAGGGAGAAGTACCCACATATATACTTGATTTTTCTGACCTCATATTCCGAGTATGCAGCGGACAGTTACAGTATTGAAGCATATCAGTATATCCTAAAAGAGGATATGAGAACAAGGCTTCCGGATATTTTGGGCAGGTTGATGCGAAAGATAGATACGGAAGAAAGACAGTATCGATTTATCGGAAGCTCTCTTGAGATGCAAAAACTATATTATCGGGATATTGTGTACATATGCAAAGAAAAATCTTCTAAGTATGTAAGATATATTACATTACATGGGGATTATAGGGAGAGAACCACATTAGAACAGGTAGCGGAAGAGTTGGCAGATGCGGGATTTATTGTGATAGAGCGTGGCTTTCTTGTGAATATGCGCCATATTATCGGTATGAAAGGGGAGAAGATATATCTTGAGGACAATCATCAGATTGTAATCAGCCGGGCACGCCTTCCGCAGGTAAAGCAGCAGATTCATGAGTACTGGAGGGATGTAAGATGAGAATAGGCAGTTTAATACTTATCTCCGTCTGGGAAATATGGATGATGTATTATCTTTTATTTCAGATGATTTTGGAGAAGGAATATCTTAGAAAGATAGATAAAGGTGTAATCTGGGGAAGTATTTTAATCGTAGGCGGTTTGGTAGGCATCAATAGAGATATAGGATTTTTTTCATATAGTATGTTTCTTATAGAAGTTTTCATATTGACAGGCTGTGTTTTTTATATTCGCGGACGCGATATAGTCTTGATATTGGCAAGTGTTGCAATATATCATATGTTGTTAACGCTATTGGATTTTTTCTTTGGATTCTTAAGCATGATATTTTTAGGAGAAAATTTTGAAGTGATGGTTTTTTGGAAACCGGTGTCTATCATACAAAGCGTTATATATATGAGTTCGCGGGGAATTGTCTTAGCCGTGATCTATGCATGCAAGGAGAAGGTTCGAACATATAAACATTATGTCGAAGAATATAAGAAAATCTTATTGGTGATGAGTCTTGTGTTTTTTCTTATAATTCTTAGATATTTGAGTGTCATGCAGGCAATGGCAAATGGAGGAAAAGAAAAAACACCGGAAAATGTCAGCATGTCGCTGTTACTGTTAATGGCCATTATGGTATTGGCAGTGGTGCTGGTATTTAAATATCGTGATATTGAGAAGCGAAACGAGATGTTAAAGCTGCATGAAAAACTGGCAGAGGAACATTACCTCAACATTATGTCCATGGTCGATAAAAACAGGCAGCTGATACACGATATGAAGAATCATCTGGCTGTAATCCGGGAGTATGCGGAAGAAGAAAATTCCGAAGGAATCAAAAAATATCTGGATGGGATGACACCGATCTTCACGAGCACTGATATGAGAGTGTGGACGAGACAGCGGATTCTGGATTTAATTTTAAGCCAGAAGAAACAGAGGGCGGAAATGCAGGGAATCCGTTTCGAGGTTCAGGCAGAAGCAATACAGGAGTTAGTGCTTCGGGACAGCGAAATCTGTTCCGTGTTTGGCAATCTTCTGGATAATGCCCTAGAGGCATGTGAGAAGATAGAGGATAGAAGCAGATGGATTTGGGTAAGAATTCGATGTCAGCGTCAGATGTTGTTTATAGAGATTACAAACAGCATTTCCGAGGTTCCCCATAAAAAGAAGGGGAGATTCGTAAGCACGAAGGGAAATGCATCGGAGCACGGTTATGGTCTGAAAAGTGTGGAGCGAATTGTCGACCAGTATGAGGGGATGATTGTCTATAATGTAGATGAAGCAAAATTTCAGGTAGAGATATCGTTATTTAATAGTAAGAATTAAGAGAGATGAATTGGAGGAATAGAAATGTATCAGGAGACATATATGGAATATGCAGGGAATTTGTGCAGAGAAACCAAAGAAGTGGAAAATATGATGTCAGAAAATCGAGAGGCTGAGTTAAGAGGGACTATAACACAGCAATGTGGGCAATTACTTACGATTATGTGTTGTTAGGAGAGAGCGGGATGATATTCATCCCGCTTTTATCAAGAGGAGCTATATGGAAAAAAGAGAAAGTTATTTGTCAGAGCGTAGGTACGAAAAAAAGGCGGAGACGTCAGTAAATGATGAAAAGGTTTCTTATTGGAAGCGGATATTAGGGGCGGATGTGTTTCGGACTGCGTTTGAGAATGATCAGAATCTGCAGGGATATTTGAAGGAACAGCAATATGATACGATTCGGTGCAGCGAAGAAGCAGCAGAATTAAGGGGCTTTATACAAAAGGGGCAATGGGAGTTTGACGAATATGAACAGATACCATTATCGGAAAGTATTTGTTTCGCTTCTTTTTATAAGCCACTTCTTTCATATGGGATGAATCTGTTGAAGAAAGAGAGTGCGGATTGGAAGGAATATTTTTCGGAGCAGATTTTTGAGGAGTTTGCAGGAGATTTGGTGACACAGCTGCAGAGCCTATGCGTACGCACATTGATTGTAAAAATGCATATGTATAAGGACAAGAATATGCTCGAGGGAGACAGTAAAGAAGCCGAATATGAATTTTTCTGCAATGTTATGATGCAGCGAGACGGGTTTATAGAAGAAGTATTTGAAGAGTTTCCGGTGTTACTTCGATGTGTTGCAGAGTGCATTCGAAATCAGGCGTCTTATTATCTTGAGATACTGACTTTTTTTGTAAAAGACCGAGATGAAATTCGAAGAATATCAAGGCAGTATGAGGCGGTTAAGATCATTGAAAATATCACGGGGAATCTGGGTGATACGCATAATCATGGTCGGCGAGTTGTAAAAGTTCATTTTGATCATGGACAGGCATTATTATATAAACCACATTCCATGGAGAATGAAAAGAATTTTATGAGGTTATTAGGATGGATTTGTAAGCATACCAAAACCAAACAGTATGAATATGCTTGTTTATCCTATGCTGACCATAGTTGGAGCGAGATTGTGGCATATAAGCCATGCCTTTCGAAAGAAGAAGTTGCGGATTATTATTATCGTATGGGTGAGCAGTTGTTTTTAGCGTATTTGCTTGGAACAAAAGATTTGCATTGTGAAAATATAATTGCATCCGGAGCATATCCGATTTTGATTGATTTGGAGACGCTTGTAAATTTAAAGAATGAGCAAAAAAGGACAAGGGCCTACGAAGAGATTTATTATCAGTTATCCAATTCGGTATTGGGAACAGGAATCCTTCCGTTCTATACTTGGAATAAGAATGGAAAGGGAGTAAATTACAGCGCGCTGAATGGAGGAAAAGGGCAGCAGCTGCCATTCAAAATCCCGGTAATCGTGCATCCGGGAACGTCTGACATGAGAATCGAATACCATCAGCCAATGTCCAAAGAGGCACAGAATCTGGTAAGATTCAATGAAGAGACTATGAGTCCGGCAGCATATAAGAACGTATTGACAGAGGGATTTACAGGCGCATACCGTGCGGTGATGCAACGCAAGGAAGAATTCCAGGAGCAATTGCAAAGCTTGAGAAAGACTACGAGTCGTTTTTTGATCACAGATACACAGCGGTATAGCATGGCATTGATAAGTTCCTATCATCCGATCCTTCTAAGGGATGGGGCAGAACGCGAGATATTCCTGAATACAATGTGGATGGGACGGGAAGCAAAAGATAAATATGTCGTAGAGACAGAGATAGAGGAGCTTTTAAAAGGAGATATTCCTTATTTTTATTATCGCTTAGATGATGTGGCATTGTATGCCGGAGGAAAAAAGACGATAGAAGGGTATTTCTATGAATCGGCGATGGATATTTTGCATGAGAGGCTGGAAAGATTGGATCTGCAGGACATGAGGAGGCAGTGCGGCTATATAGAAACGGCATTGGACTTGCTTCCTGAGAACCGGACAGCATATATGAATCGAATCTACCGTGTTCCCGATCAGTTCGTAAAAAGACGACAAAGCAGATATGAGGATATTATTTGCAGTCTTGAGGAATGTCTGTTGACTCATGCGGTGTGGAACGATGACAGAACACAGGTTAGCTGGCCGATACTGCAGATTGCATCTAATGGAAACATGGCATGGAATATGGTAGCGATGGGGATGTATTTATACAATGGTTTGGCCGGAATGTTGGTGTTGTTCTGTAAATTAGCAGATATACGGCAAGAGGAGCGGATGCATCACATTTTTAACGTATTGCGTAAGACGCTTTTTGATTATACGGAAAGCGGATTAGCGTCGTTAACGGCATTGCAGTCAAGACAGACAGGCGCATATGAAGGGGAAGCATCTATCGTATATGCATACCTTATCGTGTATGAGATGAGCGGGGATGAGGAATATCTTGCGTATGCAAAACGTCATGCCGGAATTGTCAGGAGCCTTTTGTCAGAAGATAAAAAGTATGATTTGATAGCCGGAAATGCAGGCGCGGCATATGTATTTATCAAATTATATGAAATTACGCAAGAGGAAGAATACATATCATGGGTTATCGAGGCAGTTAAGATTTTAGAAGAGGCAGCCTTAGAGCAGGAATGCGGGATAGGATGGGATACTTGTGAGGAAGCACAGCCATTAAGTGGGATGGCACATGGTAACAGTGGAATCTTAATGCCGTTTTTCTGGCTGTATGAAAAAACGGGTCAAAAGAAGTATGAGAACATTGTAAAACAGATATTAGCGTATGAGCAGTTTTTGTATGATGAGCGGATTCAGAATTGGGCGGATATGCGTCCCAAAGGAAGTAATCCGGATAGGATAACAGACGATATCGGTGCGGTTGCATGGTGTCACGGAGCGCCGGGAATCTTGCTTTCCAGAATTTATTGCTATGGACTGGCGACAGATGATACGTGGAGGCAGTATTTAAAGAAGGATATCCTGCGCGCGTATAAGAAGACAAAGGAATTCTGGATGCGGGATAGTCTTTGCCTGTGTCATGGCGTATGCGGGAACCTGGCAATTTTGAAAAAGGCAGAGGGAGTATTGCAGATAGAGGACAAGCCATATAGAGAATTGTTGGAAGAATATCTATGTGCCAGAGAGTTTAAAGAGAGTTTGGATTTGTTATTGCCGCAGGAAAAACTAAATCCGGGATTTATGAATGGATATGGAGGAATTCTGTTGCTGCTTTTGTGTAATTAGCTTTTTATATGATAAAGTAAAAAGCTAATGAAAGGAGAGGGCACATGGAAAACTTGTTGATAGATGTTGCCGTATCGCAGGGCATATGGGCATTGCTGGCAATTTTTCTTTTAATCTATTTTATAAAATCTAATGAGAAAAGGGATGAAAATTATCAAAATCTTATTCAAGATATCATGAAACAGTTTTCTGTATTAGATAATCTAAAAGAGGGATTAGAAGAAATCAAAAGCATGTTAAATAAAAGGCAGTAAAGTCAATATGACAAGTATCTGACTGTTCAGGGTCATAAAAAGACCGTTGAGGGTCAGATACTTGTTTTTTTATTGAGGAAAGGAGTAAGATAAAAATAAAAAAATGATGGAGGAGAGATTTTGGTGAAGATAGGTTTATGTGATGACCAGGAGATTTTTTTGAATCGATTAGGAAAAATTATGGAAACTGCAGCAAAGCAAGCAAATGTGAAGATGGTGATTCAAGTGTTTCATCGGGCGAGTGATTTGCTGGAATATTGTAAGTATAATAAAGATTTGGATATTGTAGTTTTAGATATTGTAATGGATATTAATGGGATAGAAGTTGCAAAGAGGATAAGGGAAAGAAATAATTATATCAAAATAGTGTTCTTCTCAAATTATGAACATTTTGCGGTTCAGGGGTATACCGTGAAAGCTACGAGATATTTATTAAAGACAGATAGTGAGAAAAAATTAGTGGAGGCAGTCAAAGAACTTTTGGAGGACTGCCAGAAAGAGAGAGGAAAGGTATTTTTGGAACAGATCGGAAGCAGAGTTATACCGATTCCGTTTTCAGATGTAATGTATGTGGAAACGTATACGAGAAAAACAAAGCTTCATACTCGGACTGGGGAATATATTAGCAATAAAAATATGAAAGGACATACCAATATTCTTACGGATATGAGATTTGGCCGTTGCCATGCGGCATATATGGTGAACATGGACTATATTAAAGAAATCAGAGGGTTAGAACTGTTATTAGATAACGGAGAGATAATTGGTATCAGTAAAGGAAAGCGGAAAGCATTCATGGAACAGTATCTACAGTATATGAATTCTTTACTGAGATAATCCCAAATAAGCATGAAAAAAGGCCAATTATAATAAGTAAGTTGTAGATTGTCCAATAAAAGTCTTCTTGAAAAACAGGAGGCGATTATATGGACAATTTTGTTAAAACGATACAACTGGCTAAAGATGGCAGTCAGAAAGATATGCTAAAAATAATTGAAAAGATGCAGCCCTTACTCAGGAAATATGCTGGAAAAGTATATGATGCAGAGTTTGAGGATATGGTGCAGGAATTAACAATTGCTTTGATAGAAGCGGTACAGAAAATTAAGGTGACAGATAACAGGAATCAATGTTTGGCGTATTTGGTGACAGGAGTGAAACATAGATATTATGAATCTTTAAGGAAAACCCTGGCATTCAATAATGAAGTGCATGGGGCGGACAAAGATATTGGGGAAAGCGTAAAAGGTAAGAGTGAAGATGGCTATACAGAAATGGAGTTACAAGTATTGCTGGAAGAAATTTGTATACTTAGGACGGAAACGGATAAAAAAATTTTTCGGTATGTTACACAGGAACATCTTTCAGACAAGGAAATTGCCGAGTATTTGGGGGTATCGAGGCAATATGTAAACAGATGTAAGAGAAAGATATTTGAAATAAGGCTACCGCAATCCCACTGGCTTTAGACGATGGGTTAAGGTAGCCAAAAGTGGCGGTATCTGTTATACTTGCGTTATGGGAACATGGAAATCTAAAAACAGACATAAGTATTTATTACAGTACCATATGATTTTTGTATGCAAATATAGAAAGAAACTGCTAGTATCAAAACAGATAGCGGATGATATAAAACAGTTTTCGTATGAGATATGTCAGAAACATCATGTAATTATCAGATATATGGAAACGGACAAAGACCCTATCCATTACATGATAGAAACAGAACCAACAGTGTCTGTGAGTAAAATTGTAAACCTGATGAAAAGTTACACTACATATCATATTTGGAAAAGGCATCAAAATTATCTGCAAAAACATTTCTGGAAAGAGCATACATTTTGGACAGATGGATATTTT
>OFGQ01000006.1_pt1 | contig 195778 bp, 163 predicted proteins | sample 1521791 | NCBI WGS metagenome assembly OFGQ01 (sample SAMEA3504116, study PRJEB24116) | mouse gut metagenome | biome: mouse gut; feature: mouse-associated habitat; material: faeces | place: Denmark | collected 2011 | reverse complement strand
GTGCCGCAACCCCGACCAGCACCGGCAGTTGGTTGCCATTCTTAATTATTTACATGTCAACCAATTAATCACTTATAATTCACCAACCCCTGTAGGGACTGCGGCATGCCGCGTCCGGACACAAACAACTGAAAATAAACACGTTTGCATGGAACAGTATCGAATCATCTGGTCGGGGTCACGGCACTCCGAGCCGTTGATCCGATAAACCGACATTGTTTCAAGAACAGGGGACTTCAACCACATTGCGAATGATGGCATTCGGTTAGCGGCTCGGAGTGCCGCAACCCCGACATACACCGGCAGTTGGTTGTTATCATTAATTATTTGCTTGTCAATCAATTAAACCGATATAATCCACAAACGCATGTAGGGACTGCGGCATGCCGCGTCCGGATACAAACAACTGAAAATAAACACGTTTGCGCGTAAATAACCGGCAAGTGCCGCAACCCCGACTTGATGCGACCATCCATTATCCGCACAAATCCGTTAATAAATATTAAAATATGGGGTTAATGGGTTGGATGCTTGAAAAATAATTAAATTTGCACATTCTCATGCCTAACGGGAGTGGACGCAGAGGCGACCACGAGGGTAAGGGAATAAAAGATTATTAGGTAAGGCGTTTATCAGGCGCTTATTCTTAGCTGATTGAAACTACCACACATTCAATTCCTTGACTGAGAGTGAGACAACGATAGATGCTCATGGGTATGTCATGTACCGACCGACTTCCGGCTTTATGCAAATTAGAGCCGAGAGGGCGGCGTATCTGCATATCGGCGTGAGGTCATCGTTGCTCGTTCCGTCAAGGATGGGCTGTGGTAGGCCTCAATCAGCGGGACGAGCAACAGGAACAGGCCCACGCTTTTTTTGTATCCCGACGAAGGCTTTACAGACACATACCTACGAGCAACTCAATTACCAACCTAATAACCCAATCATTATGAACAAAACCCTTACTTCACTGGCCATGGGAACACTGATAATGCTCAGTGCACCGGGCATGACCGCCAATGGAGCAACGAGTCCCGGCACCGCCCCGGGCACACCGGCCACCGCAGCCGCCTATCGTCCGGGCGAGGTGATCGTGAAATTCAGGACTTCAACCAAAACAACTATCAGCACCATGTCGAGCGGTCGCGTCTCGGCCACAGGATCCTCCGACCTGTCGTCACTGATGTCGAAATTCGGCGTAAGTAAAGCCGACAGACTGATGCCGCTGACCGGCGACAGCCCTACGCCAATCAGCTCACGCTTCACCACCAACTCTACCGGCTCTGCCGCCACCGACGACATGAGCAAACTCTACTGCCTGAAATTCGACGAGACACAGGCAGCAGGCGTGGAACAATTCGTCGAAGAATTGCAGACGCTCGACGAGGTGGAATTTGCCGAACCCAACTATATTGTCCGCACCCTCGACGTTGCCGATCCCTCGGCATTCGTGAAAGAACCGATGTACAGCATGCAGTGGGGCATCCCGGCAATCGGCCTCGACAAACTGTGGAAAGCCCCGTTGACATCCAACCGCAAGAGCGTGATAGCTATTCTCGACACCGGTGTCGACACCGAGCATCCCGACCTCAAGGACAATCTGTGGGTCAACACCGCCGAACTCGACGGCACCACAGGATCGGATGACGACAACAACGGATTTGCCGACGACATCCATGGCTACGACTTCGTGAACCAGACAGGCCGGTTGCGCGACAACAACGGCCACGGAACACACTGCGCCGGAATCGCCGCTGCGACCGGCAACAATGGCATAGGCATAGCCGGAGCCAACCCCGACGCGCTGATCATGGCAGTGACCGTGATGCAGAGCGACGGCACCGGCGACGTTGCCACCATCATCAAGGGTATAGACTATGCCGCGGCCAATGGTGCCGACGTGATCTCCATGTCATTTGGCGGCTACTCCAACTCTCTGGCCGAAGAGCAGGCCTTGGCCAAAGCCTATCAGAAAGCCGTGCTCGTGGCAGCAGCCGGCAATGACAATCTTTGTATCTATCCGCATCTTTGTTACATAAACCAAAAGTATGGTGCAGCCATGTTCCCGGCGGCCTACAGCTTCGTACTTGGCGTGCAGGCATCAGATCAGTCCGGAGCGTTAGCCTTCTTCTCCAACTACGACGAAGATGGCCCTGTGACCAGCACATTCGCAGATCTTTTCAACTACGAGCTGATGGCACCGGGACACGGAATCATCAGCACCTTCCCTGGCGGCCAATACCGCCAGCTCAACGGAACATCAATGGCCTGTCCGTTGGTGGCCGGAGCTATATCCCGTCTGCTTCAGGCCAAGGAATACGCGACCAAAGAGGAACTGTTCGGCGACCTTATCCACGCCTCAAACGGCAACCTCGACATCTATGCCGCATATCAGATCAGCGACAAAGACCGCCAGCCCACCCTGTCGCTCGTAACCTACCGCATTGACGACAGCGAGAATGGCGACGGTGACAACCGCCCCGATGCAGGAGAGACCATCTATATCTACCCCACGCTGCGCAACCAATGGGGCAACGCACGCAATATCACCTACTCCATCCGCCTTGCCGACACTGAAGATCCGGAGATAGCGGAATTTATCGACGCCGATGGCGGACACACCGTCATGGATCTGTCGAGCTATGCCTCGGCAGAAGCAGCCACCCCGTTCGGCATCAAGATCAGCCCTGATTGTACAGATGGCCGACGGATAAGATTCGTCGTGACAGCGACCTGCGATAATATCACAGAACCATTGACGCAGGAGATAGTGCTGACAGCGGAAAACGGCGTAGAGCTCGGCGGCGTTCTGCGCGAGGACATGACCCTCACCCCCGATAAAAACTACATTGTAACCTCCCTGCTCGGCGTACCTGCCGGCTGTACACTCACCATTCTACCCGGCACCACCATCAAATTCAAAGATGGTACAGGCCTATCAGTTGCAGACGGTGGCAAAATCATAGCCAACGGCGAACCCGGCAAAATGATCACTTTCACAAAAGCAGATCACGACCGAGGGGATGTGAAAATGCTGAGTTTTAATAATTATAATAACGAATATGCACCTCTCAATTATATTATAATATCAGATATAAATATCACAATTTCTTATGGGATTGAATATGCAACAATAACCAATTCAATTCTTTCAAACATTTCAGCAAGCTATTTACTGTATAGTGTCAAAGCTACAAAAACAAATATAATAAATTCACACGACACTCCAGGCATTCACACCAATGGGTTCTACGCACAAGACTGCAACATATTAAATAATGATTCATATATGGACATAGATATTTATTATGCTCCATTAAATTACGCATCCAACAGCAATATATTTAATAATAGCAATAAAAATTACAATCTCAATTACTCGGGAGCATATTATACTGTTACACCGAGTTTATATAGCCCGGAAGAACCGAATTATTTAGGATCGGGACGGTTGGATATTGTGCAGCCAACAGTATTGGATATCAAGAATCCGCTTAGTTCGTCGTTCGGGGAATATGACCTGTCGAATATGCTGACGAGGCCGTCGGCAGAGGCTCACGGCATTGTGTGGAAAGTGGTGGTCAACGGCTACGACGCGCAGGATGAATACGAGATGCTGCCGCCGTTGGGCGTGGGTCGTCATAAATTCGAGGTATATTTCAATCGCCCGATGAACACGGAGAAAGCCCCGATGATAGCCATGGGTGTACGCGAGCCCTACACCCAGACCGCCATCGGCGAGGATGGTTCATGGAACGAAACAGGCGACATCTACACCGCCTACCTGACCATCTCAGGCCGCGACAGCTACGACGGCGTGAACACCATCTATGTGGCCGATGCCGAGGATGATGAATTCTTCCCCATTCCGCTTGAAAACAACCGCTTCCGCGTCGACGTGCAGAGCGCAGGCTCGATGAGTGCCGGATTCACTGCAGAACCGGGGCTGGGCAAAGTGACCCTGACATGGGAGAACCCGGAAGAGAATGTGGACGACCTGCTCGGCTACAACCTCTACCGCTACACCGTTGACAGCGAAAACACAGTCAGCGACACACTGCGCATCAACACATCGCTGCTCGACACCGAGGAATATACCGACTTCGACGTGACACCCGGCACCACCTATTGCTACTACTACAAGGTGATGACCACGGCACTGACCGAGAACTCACCCTCAAAGACAGTGGCCACAACGCCGCTGACCTCTATCAAGGGTGACGCGAACGGAACGATGGATGTTGACGTGGCCGACATTGTGACCGAAGTCAGCTACATGCTCGGCCAGAATCCACAGCCGTTTATCTACGAGGCTGCCGACGTGAACAGCGACGAGGAGATCGACGTGCTCGACATAGTAGGCACCGTCAACATAATCACAGGCACAGCGCAGCCGGAGACATCGGTGGCATCGGTAGCCGGATATTACGTTGACAACGGCACGCTCTATGTGAAATCGCCCGTAGATCTGGCCGGCGTGCAGATCCGCCTGACCGACACCGACGGCACGACCACAATCTCACCACTTGAATCGCTCCAGGGCTTCGAGACCATGGGCGTGGACGGCAACGACAATGACTATACATTCCTCGCCTTCTCCCTCTCGGGCAAGACTCTCAAGGCAGGAACCCACGCCATAGCCACACTGGGCGACGGCACACTGTCGGCATTGGTACTCTCGGATGCCTACGGACGCAATATACCCACGGTTCCGGAAGAGACGATGGGAATAGAGGAAGTCACCGCCGACAGGATCACACCGGCTTATCCCAGCCCCTTCACCACGGAGATCAACGTTCCGCTGAGCATCACCGGCGAGGGCACACACCACGCCAGCATCACACTCACATCGCTGTCGGGACAGACCGTGGCCGTGCATAACGGAAACTATGGCTGCGGCGAGCACACCGTGCAGCTGCGCACCGAATCGATTGGCCGCGGATTCTATCTGCTGACCATAAGCATTGACGGTGTGATGAAAAACACACAAAAGGTAATCAAACTATGATAAGACACCTAACAGCCCTGATAACGGCATTAGTGACCCTCATGGTCGCCAATGCCGGAAACAGGGTCACACTGACAGATGCCGCCGGAACGCCGGGAAGCGAGGCCGTGGTCAAGGTCAATCTGGAGAACGATCCGGGTGCCGTGGCCATGCAGCTCAACATACCCATTCCGGAGGGTACGGAATATGTCGACGGATCATGCACGATAACCAGCGACAGGCTTGCCGGCCACACCGTCAGCGCGGCGGTGAACGGCGGAAAGCTCGTGGTGCTGGTCTACAGCACTGGACTGGCAGAGATCCCGTCGGGCAACGATGATGTGTTGCAGTTCACACTTCGCCTCGGCAACGAGCCGGGCAACTACACGCTGAGCCCGACGGTGAGGCTCGGCGATGCGTCGGGCAACGCCATCGGAACAGAGGCAGTATCGGGAACAGCAACCATTCTCGCTTCAAAAATCGAATGCGGAGCGGAAACAATCGACTTCGGACGATCGGCGATCAGAGGTAGCTACACCCGTAGCCTCACGATCCGGAACACCGGTAATCAACCGCTGAACATCACCGGTATAGCGACCTCGGACGGAACTCTGAGCGTAAGCCCCACGGATATGACGGTCGAGGCAGGAAGAAGCGCATCGGCCATCGTCACGTATGCTCCTACAGTCAGAGCTGCGGCATTCAACGGCAGTCTGCGCATTCTCTCCGACGCGGTCAACGGAGATGCCACCGTGGGTATCACCGCAATCCCCTACTCGGTCAATGAACTGCATATCGACGCAGCCCAATGCTCATCGGGGGAGGAAGCGACGATCACGGCACGCATGAACAACATGGAGCCTATCACCGCCGCCGACTTCTCCATGACGCTGCCCTCGGGATTTGAATATGTGGATGGCAGCGCGGCTTGCACTGACCGCGCCCCAACACATACGATTTCCGGCAGCGTGACCGACGGAAAGCTGAGGATAGTGATGTTTCACCCGGCAAACCAACCGGTCGACGGGTATGATGGCGAACTGCTGACATTCCGGCTCAGATCCGTGACCAACCGTGGCTCGTACGGACTGACACCGGAGAACGTAAGGCTTGCCAACCGCGATGGCGAGGATATGACCTCGGCCTCATCGGGAAGCTATATCACTATCTCGGCCCCATCGATCAGTTGCAACAGCACGTGTGACATGGGTGATCAGTCGATAACATCGGATGTGGCAACCGTTTTTTCAGTCAGGAACTATGGCAACGCGCCTCTGACAATAGAACGCGTGGTGTTCCTCTCCGACGGCTTCAGCATTGAAGAGGAACTACCCCTGACTCTCAACAGCTATGAGACCAAGCAGATCACACTGCGGCACTATCCGGCATCGGCAGGAGATTTCGCCACACAGATGAATATCTACAGCAATGATCCTGAGAATCCGATGAAGGCGATAGGTGTGACCGGAAGTGTGTATGAGCCGAACGGGATAACCGTGAGCGGCGAGCCGAACGATGAACACGACTGCTACACGCTCCATGTTGACCTGAACAACTATACCGGAATTGCAGCCGTGCAGCTCGACATTGAATGGCTCGACGGCATGACCACAGACCGGGATGACATGCAACTGAGCGAGCGCATCAACGGCCACAGCCATGAGGTGGCGCAACTTGAGGATGGCATACACCGCATATTGCTGTTCTCGATGAGCAACACCACAATAATCGGAAAAGAGGGCAATCTGTTTGACCTGACATTCCACGGCACGGATTTTATCGGCTCGCGCATGAAGATAAGCAATATCAAGCTCAGCGGCAAAGATGGGAAAAACTATCTCTCACCGGGTGCGTCGCCGATATATCTCGACATAAATCCGGTGTTGGCGGAATCGATAACGCTCGACCGATATGTCGAGACAGCGGTCGAAGGCAATTCGTTCCAGCTGACAGCCACCGTATTGCCGACCAATACCACAGACAAGACCGTCGTATGGCGCAGCACTGATGAAAGTGTCGCGACGGTTGACAGCGAGGGCAATGTCACGGTGATCGGAAAGGGCAGCTGCATGATCACGGCCGAGACCACCGACGGTAGCGGCCTGTTGGCGGAATGCACGCTGTCGGCTCTTGCCGGAATCGAGGATATTGTAGCGGAGGAAGTTACCGAGGTGAATATCTACAATCTGAATGGCATTTTGCTGTTCAGAAATCTGCCCAAGGAGAAGATTGCAGGGCTTCCGGCCGGAATATACCTCATCGGCAACAAAAAGATAATGATTAGATAAATCCTTTATCTGCCTATATATCAACCGGGCGGAAGCGACATGATCGTTTCCGCCCGGTTGTTTGTTTTGCGAGTCCCGGGCATATCGCAAATGATGATATCCGGTTAGCGGCCCGGAGTGCCGCAACCCCGACCAGCACCGGATTGATATGAAATTCAAATGATTACGGGTGGACAGAGCCGGACGCGACATGTCGCAGTCCCTACAGGTGATGGTAGTTTGTTACCATTCTTAATTATATGGGGGCGAGTTCCAAATGCGGACGCGCCATGGCATTGGGGAATGCCATGGCGCGTCTGTAGTGATTTATGTAGATTATGGATGTGGATCAGGATTTGTTGGCACGTTTGCGTTCGAGCTCGTCGAGGATTATCTTGCGCAAGCGGAGATGGTGGGGTGTAACCTCCACGTATTCGTCCTCTTTGATGTATTCCAGGGCTTCCTCAAGGGAGAAAACGACCGGTGGAATAATACGGGCTTTGTCGTCGGCACCGGAAGCACGCATGTTGGTGAGCTTTTTGGACTTGGTGACGTTGACCACAATATCGTTGTCCTTGGCGTTCTCACCCACAACCTGTCCGGCATATACCTCTTCCTGAGGGAAGATGAAGAAACGGCCGCGATCCTGAAGCTTGTCGATGGCATAGGCATAGGCTGTACCGGCCTCCATGGCGATCAGCGATCCGTTAGTGCGACGTTCGATTTCACCCTTCCATGGCTGGAATTCAAGGAAGCGGTGAGCCATGATGGCCTCACCGGCGGAAGCGGTCAGGACATTGTTTCGCAGACCGATAATACCACGCGACGGGATGTTGAATTCCATGTGTACGCGGTCGTTCTGAGTGGTCATGGACATAAGATCGCCCTTGCGACGGGTGACCATATCAATCATCTTGGAAGCATATTCCTCGGGGACGTTGATGGTCAGTGCCTCGATCGGTTCGCATTTCACGCCGTCGATCTCCTTGATGATAACCTGGGGCTGTCCGACCTGCAACTCATAGCCCTCGCGGCGCATGGTCTCGATGAGCACCGAGAGATGGAGCACACCGCGTCCGAACACGGTCCATACATCGCTTTCCGGATTCTTGACAACGCGCAGAGCCAGATTGCGGTCGAGCTCTTTGGTCAGACGGTCGGCAATGTGGCGCGAGGTCACGAACTTGCCGTCGCGACCGAAGAAAGGACTATCATTGATAGTGAAAGTCATTGACATTGTAGGCTCGTCGATCGCGATGCGCGGCAGAGCCTCGGGTTCATTGATGTCGGCCACGGTGTCGCCGATCTCAAAGTTGGCGATGCCGACAAGAGCGCAGATATCGCCACTCTTGACCGAGTCGACACGTTTGCGACCCATGCCCTCGAACACGTGGAGTTCCTTGATGCGCTGACGCTCCACAGTGCCATCCTTTTTGATGATGGCCACATCGGAACCCTCGCGCAATTCGCCACGATGAACGCGCCCCACGGCGATTCGTCCGACATATGATGAGAAATCGAGCGAGGTGATCAGCATCTGAGCCGGGCCCTCGAGAGTTGTGGGAGCCGGTATATGCTCAATGATCGCATCGAGAACGGCGGTTATATCCTCGGTGGGATTCTGCCAATCGGTGCTCATCCAGCCCTGCTTGGCCGAACCGTAGATTGTCGGGAAATCGAGCTGTTCCTCAGTAGCGTCGAGGTTGAACATCAGGTCGAACACCATCTCCTGCACCTCATCGGGGCGGCAATTGGGCTTATCGACCTTGTTGATCACCACCACAGGCTTCAGACCGATCTCGATGGCCTTCTGAAGCACGAAACGGGTCTGAGGCATAGGACCTTCAAAAGCGTCTACGAGCAGAAGACAGCCGTCGGCCATGTTCAGCACACGTTCCACCTCACCGCCGAAATCGGCGTGTCCGGGGGTGTCTATAATATTGATCTTGTATCCTTTATAGTTGATCGAAACGTTTTTCGAAAGGATTGTTATACCACGTTCGCGTTCCAGATCATTGTTGTCGAGAATAAGTTCACCGGCATTCTGGTTTTCGCGGAAAAGGTGGCCGGCAAGGAGCATCTTATCGACCAGTGTGGTTTTACCATGGTCCACGTGGGCGATGATGGCAATGTTACGGATGTTCTGCATACAAATAAATTTTCCTGCAATTTGATTTTCAGCCTGCAAAGTTACACAGAAATCGCGGAAAAACGTTCATTCGTTCAAAAAAATAACGGCAAATTGAATCAAACAACTCAATCCTCACCAATTTCCTTCAACCGATAATGTTCCTTTGCTATCGCTATCGCTCTTTGCAATTTTTCGGATAGCAACTTCTTGTCAGGCAACTCCGTGTAATATTGAGCCACTTTTATCGGAGACTCTTCATCCAACATCAGATATTCAATATGCTCCGAATTACCTTCTGAACATAGTATCAATCCGATGGGCGATTCCTCGCCATGCTTTCGATCATGACGGTTCAAATACCTCAAATACAATAACATCTGCCCTTCATAAGCAGGCTTAAATTTCCCCAGCTTTAGATCAACAGCCACCAATCTACGCAAACTTCTGTGGTAGAACAACAGATCCAACCTATAATCAATACCATCGACCGGTATCCGTTTCTGTCGATCAACAAACGCAAAGTCGGAGCCAAATTCTTTCAAAAAATATTGTATTTGATTGAGTATAGCTGTTTCCAAGTCGCTCTCACTAAAGACTTCCGGCAATCCGAGCAAATCAAGAAAATAGCTACTTCTGAAAACAAGATCAGGCTGTAGCTCATTGTTCTCTTTCACTTTCTCAAGTTCCGCTTTTATCACATCATCCGGCCGACGGCTAATCGCAGTCCGCTCAAACAATTGAGATTCAATTTTTTCATCAAAAGTTCTTGTTGACCAATGCTCCAACCTGCACATTTCCATATAGAATTGACGGGCAAGTCCGTTTTCCACAGCCATTAACGATCGCAAATGGGTCCAACTTAATTGTGTACGCACCGCGTACATAATCTCATCCTCGGAAAAAATGTACGCACTACGTACACAATGCTGTAATTTCTGAAATCCCCATCCGGCACCATATCTCAACTATACTGCAACCCGATAGCGTACTTGATCTATTATATCACAAACATCATCGTACAATTTACGTTCTACCGAATCTGGAAATAACCGTTGAGTCATATTGAAATTCTTTATGATCACAAAGGTACAATTTTTTTGTAAAATTGGCGAGGGGAGCTAAGATAAGTCCGGATCGGGTGGGATGTGTCATAAAAATTCATTAAATTTGCAGAAGTATCTATCTAATTGACTAACCAATCTATATTACCAGATGAAAACAGGCTTACTGAAATTATTCTTAGCATCGGCAGCCATGGTCGGTCTGACAGCACAGGCGCAGACAACCCTGGTGAAAAACCACAAGGCCACGGGACGTATCATCTACACCGATACGCTCGACCGTCAGGCTGCTGAAATGCTTCAGGACTTCACACAACGGATCAGCGGCACGACAATTCCTATCGTATCGGCCGATACAAAACTGAAAAAAGGAGATGTGGTGTTCCGCCGCACAGGAAATCCGGAAATCAAAGAGGATGGATTCCGCATAGACTCCCGACCAGGCTATCTGAGCATTGAGAGCAATCAGGGTAAAGGATCGGTTTATGGCGTTGTGACATTGCTTGAGAAATATCTCGGCTGCAACTACTGGGGCGAGAATGAATACACCATCCCGACGCTCTCCACAATCGAGATACCGGCAGATTGCTTTGTTGAAAATCCGTCCTTCACATTCCGCAGCAATGGCAGCTATGCCACCTCTTCAGATCCTGTCTACAGAGTGTGGGCACGCCATGAGGATCCGAAAGAAGTGTTTGCCGGCGGATACTGGGTCCACACCTTCAACCGCCTTCTTCCGGCTGCAAAATACGGGGAAACACACCCGGAATATTATGCATGGTTTGATGGCAAGCGTCATCCCGGACAGGCCGGGCAGTGGTGTCTGACCAATGACGAGGTTTTCGAAATAGTATGTCAAGAAATAGACTCCATCTTCAAGGCCAATCCGGGAATGAGCATGATTTCCGTAAGCCAGAACGATGGCAACTACACCAATTGCAAATGTCCGGAATGTGCGCGTATCGACTCCATAGAGGGCGCCCCCTCAGGATCGCTGATCCACTTCCTGAACCGACTTGCCGACAGATTTCCAGACAAACAATTCTCAACGCTGGCCTATCTGTACACGATGAATCCACCGAAGCATGTCAAACCGCGTCCGAACGTGAACATAATGCTCTGCAACATTGACTGCTATCGAGAAGTGCCGATGCAGGACAACGCCTCGGGACAAGCATATCTCAAGGCACTTGATGGATGGTCGAAGATGTCGGAGAACTTCTTTCTGTGGGATTATGGTATCAACTGCGACGGATTTGCCACTCCATTCCCCAACTTCCACATCATGCAGCCCAATATCCAGACATTCCGTGACCACAACGCAAAGATGCTGTTCAACTGCAACGGCAACGTCCGCGGTGGCGATATGACCGAGCTGCGCTGCTATCTGGTCAACAAACTGATGTGGAATGCAGATGCCGACGTAGATTCACTGACCAACACGTTCCTCACCGGTTACTATGGTGCGGCCGCTCCTTATATCGACCAATATCTCAAGCTGATGCAAGGCGCGTTGCTGGGAAGCAGAATACCCCTGTGGATCTACGACTCACCTGCGACACACAAAGACGGGATGCTCAACCCGATACTGCGCCGCACATACAACCAGCTGTTTGACAAGGCGGAAGAATCGGTAAAAGGGGATTCGGCACTGCTGGCGAGAGTGCAGCGTTCGCGTCTCTCACTGCAATACAGCGAGCTTGAGATCGAGCGTACGATACCCAACAAGAATGTAGATCGTCTGAAAAACATGCTTGACACATTCGAGACACGAGCAGCCCGATATGGCCTTGCCTCCATCAACGAACGCAGCAATTCACCCAAGGAGTATGTGGATCTTTACCGTTCGCGTTACCTGCCTCGCAGCGAGAAAAACCTTGCCGAGGGTGCAGAGATCACATTCTCGACACCGCTGCCTGCCCCCTATGACAAAATCGGAGGTCCATCGCTGGCGGACGGGCTGTTCGGCGGCATGAGCTACAAAGACAGCTGGATCGGCTGGGAAGGAAAAGATGTGGATATCACCGTGGATCTTGGAGATCTGACCGAGATAAAAAGCATAGACACCGACTTCCTGCATCAAATCGGCGCATGGATTCTCCAACCGAAATCGGTCACTTATCTATTGAGCGACGACGGTGAGAACTGGAGAGCGCAACCGAAGCATGAGCTTACTGATGACCAGGATGGTAAAGTGAAGTTTGTCAATGTTGTTGAAACTTTTACAACTCCTGAGAAAGCCCGTTATATAAAAGTCGCTGTAGAAGGTATGAAGCAGTGCCCCGGCTGGCATTACGGCGTGGGCAATCCGTGCTGGTTCTTCCTTGACGAGATAACGATACTGTAAAATGAAAAAAGACCGGCAATGCCGGTCTTTTTTTTTAGAGTTGGAGAGTTATTAGAGTGGGAGAGTGGGAGAGTTAGAGAGTGGTCAGAGCGGGAGAGTTGGGGAATTTTGATGGACAAAAGCGCAGAAAAGCACGCAAACGCCGAAATTTAGCCGTAACTTTGCAAGCAGAACCGAGAGAGGTTGATCTGAGAGACGGGAGGAATCAGAGCTATAGGCTTTAGTAAGCATGAGCATACCACTATCATTCCAGATGGTCAGTCTTCACGCCAAGTGTAGCCGCAATGCAGACATTGGTGCTCGATCTTGCCTCTGTTGCGGAAACCGAACAGCCATCCATGCTTTCCAAAGATAATGTTTCCCCAAAAAGCATCGCTCCAACTGAACCCGAGACGTTCAGTCCAGATATTGTCACTTCCGCATCTCGGACAATGGAGTTCATAGTAGAATTCATCATCGTCATCGCCGCCATTAAAAATTCGATCAATAAATCCCATATAGTGAAGTGATTTTAAATCAGTTTAATGTTTAATCCTCAAAATTACAAAAAATCCAACAATATGAAAACGAAAAAAACAATAAACCGACCGATCCGTATATTTGCCGTTCTCGCAATTTTCCTTGCAACGGCGCTGTCGATGACAAGCCGCGACACGCACGGGTGGACACTTGTCTGGAGCGAAGATTTTGACAACGCGACACTCAATGACAGCATCTGGTCGAAAATTCCACGCGGCGGAGCGGACTGGAACCGCCACATGGCATCGTATGACAGCCTCTATTCTATCAACGACGGCATCCTGACACTCCGCGGTGTCAACAACAGCAATCTGGAGGCTGACACGGCCCGGTTCCTCACCGGAGGCATCTGGAGCAAAGGGAAACACCAGTTTGAACCCGGCCGCATAGAGGTGAAGGCCCGATTAGGGAACGCCCAAGGAGCATGGCCGGCGATATGGCTGCTCCCAGCCGACACGGTTGAATACGGCTGGCCAAAGGGTGGCGAGATAGATATGATGGAACATCTGAATTACGACACCATAGCCTATCAGACCGTGCATTCGATCTATACGCTCTATGAAGGTGGCGAAAACAATCCTCCACATTTCGGCACCGCGCAGATCAAAATGGACGACTGGAACGTTTTCGGAGTCGATATCCTTCCGGAAGCCTTAGTGTTCCATCTCAACGGCGAGGAAACCTTCCGCTATCCACGCATCGACTCAATCCCGGGGCAGTATCCCTACTACCTTCCGATGTATCTGCTGATCGACATGCAGATTCAAGGCAGCTGGGTTGGAAAGGCAGATCCGTCAACCTTACCTGTAAAAATGGAGATAGACTGGATCAGACATTACAAAAAATGACTAAATTTGCAGCAGAATAAGAGTCAGACAAGAAACTGAAAAGATGAGCGACAATATAACAATCCTCGGTATAGAATCGTCGTGCGACGATACATCAGCAGCAGTGATCCGCGACGGGATACTACTAAGCAATGTGATAGCCTCCCAAAGCGTTCACGAAGAGTATGGGGGTGTAGTTCCGGAACTGGCATCCAGAGCCCACCAGCAGAACATAGTCCCAGTGGTCAAAGCAGCCCTTGACCGCGCCGGAGTTGACAAACACGAACTCTCCGCAATAGCCTTCACCCGAGGGCCCGGTCTGTTAGGATCTCTTCTGGTAGGCACCTCATTCGCCAAAGGACTGTCGCTGGGACTGAGATGTCCGATAGTTGATGTCAACCATCTTCACGGACATGTCCTTTCCCACTTCATACGCCGCAAAGCCGATGATGCCGTACCGGAATATCCGTTTCTGACGCTGCTGATCTCAGGCGGCAACTCCCAGTTAGTGCTCGTGAAGAACTACAACGACATGACCATTCTTGGAGCCACGATCGACGATGCCGCCGGTGAAGCCTTCGACAAGTGCGCCAAAGTGATGGGCCTCCCCTATCCCGGCGGCCCCCACATAGACCGACTGGCGCAAGAGGGCGATCCGAAAAAATTCAAATTCGCCAAGCCCCACATACCCAACCTCGACTACAGCTTCTCAGGACTCAAGACCAGCTTCCTCTACACCCTGCGCGACGCGCTTAAAACCGACCCGGAATTCATAGAAAAAAACCGCGCAGATCTGGCGGCCTCGTTGCAGCGTACGATCATTGACATACTGCTCGACAAGCTGGATAAAGCCGTGAAACAAACCGGGGTAAAAACAGTTGCAATAGGTGGCGGCGTCTCAGCCAATTCCGGAGTACGCCAAGCCATAGCCGACTACTGCGACAGACACGGACTGCGCGCATTCATACCGGAACGCGCATTCACTACAGACAATGCCGCCATGGTGGCGATAGCCGGTTATTTCAAATATCTCGACAAACAATTCTGCGGCTACGACGAAGTGCCGTTTGCAAGAGTACAGATATGAAAACCTCAGTCATAGTTATCGGGGACGAACTGCTGATCGGCCAGGTCACCGATACCAACAGCGGCTTCATAGCCCGGCATATAGCACCTTACGGATGGGAAGTGAACGACGTGCAGACGGTTGCCGATGATGCAAAGCAGATACGCCGAGCGATAGACCGCGCATTTGAATCATCGGATGTGGTGCTGACCACCGGTGGCCTCGGCCCGACAAAGGACGACATCACCAAATCAGTGTTGCGCGACTATTTCGGAGGCGAGATGATCAAACGGAAAGATGTGCTTGAAAACGTGCTTGAGATCTTCCGTCGTCGCGGCATCAAGATAAACGTACTGACCGAAGGGCAAGCCATAGTGCCAAGCACAGCCAAAGTGATCCAGAACCGTGTAGGCACGGCTCCAATCATGTGGTTCGAACGCGAGGGTCAGACACTCGTCGCCATGCCCGGCGTTCCGTTCGAGACCCAGGAGATGTTTACAAGCGAAGTGTTTCCCCAGCTTCTAAAAAAATACCAGACAGAAATGTCGGTAGCTCATCACACCATCATAGCCGAAGGGATCAGCGAATCAGCCCTCGCCATGCGGCTTGAAGAATGGGAAACCGCGCTTCCCGATTATCTTCATTTAGCCTATCTACCTAAGCCGGGGATCATCAGACTGCGACTCGACGGCCACCACCGCGACTCAGAACTGATAGAGCGCGAAACGGCAGAATATGCCTCCGAACTCATAGGGCTATGCGGCGACAACTTCCTCTATGACGGCGACAAGACCCCGGCTGAGATCCTGCTCGAAAAACTGATCTCAACAGGAAAAACAGTCAGCACAGCGGAGAGCTGCACAGGCGGAAATATAGCGCATCTGATCACCTCCATACCCGGAAGCTCGGAAGCGATGCTCGGCGGCGTAGTAGCCTACAGCAATGACGTGAAGCAAAGGGTGCTTGGCGTTGATGGCGAAACATTAAAAGAACATGGCGCCGTGAGCATTCCCGTAGTGGAACAGATGGCGGCAGGAGCATGCCGCGCCACTGGATCAGATATCGCGATGGCCACCAGCGGCATAGCAGGCCCCGGAGGCGGCACCGCAGAAAAGCCGGTAGGGACAGTCTGTATCGCCGTTGCCAAGCGCGATGGCACCACCATCAGCCAGACCTACCACTTCCCCGGCAACCGCAGCCGCGTAATAGACCGCGCGTCACAGACAGCCTTGATCATGGCAATCCGGATGCTCGATAAATTGGTGGAATAATTGAATTTTTGTAAATTTGCGATCAGTATGAACAAGGCTGTAATATTCCGGATGGTTTGCGTGGCACTGCTATGGGCAGTGTTATGCTATCTTCTTATCGCGAGTCAGCCTGTCACATTGAAGACCATTTTTTGGATCATAGCGTCGGGAATCATAGTATTCGTGCCGCTGTATAAAAAATATTTCCGCAATGGAAAATAAGAAACCGCAATCGATAATCCTCACTGCCCCGGCTGACGAATCAGTGCAGAGTCTCGACGAGGTGCGCTATCCGTTGCTCTCGCATATAGACAGTCCGTCGGATCTCCGTCAACTGCCACAGGACCGGCTGCCGGAGGTGTGCAGCGAGATCCGCGATTTCCTGATCAACGCCCTCAGCAAGAATCCAGGTCATTTCGCCTCGTCGATGGGTTCGGTTGAACTTACCGTGGCACTCCACTATGTTTTCAATACCCCATACGACAGAATAGTCTGGGACGTGGGTCATCAGGCTTACGGGCACAAACTACTCACCGGACGCGCCAAGCGATTCCACACCAACCGCCGTCTGGGCGGACTGAGCGGCTTTCCGAATCCGAACGAAAGCGAATATGACACCTTCGCTGCCGGCCATGCCTCCAACTCCATCTCGGCAGCCTTGGGAATGTCGGTAGCGGCGGCTCTCAACCATGACGAACCGCGACGTCATGTTGTAGCCGTGATCGGCGACGCCTCCATCAGCGGCGGTCTTGCATTCGAGGGTCTCAACAATGCCGCCAACTCGGCCAACAACCTGCTGATCATCCTCAACGACAACGATATGTCGATAGACCGCAACGTGGGATCGCTCAACTCCTATCTTGCTCATCTTACGACATCCAAAAGCTATAATAACCTGCGCTACCGGACATACCGGTTCATGAAAAAAGCGCATCTGTTCAACGACAAGAACCGCGGCCGTGTCCTGCGTTTCAACAACAGCCTCAAATCGCTGATAAGCCGCGAACAGAACATCTTCGAAGGGCTCAATATCAGATATTTCGGGCCATTCGACGGCCACGATCTGCCAAGAATCATCCGAATTCTTAACGATATAAAAGAGATGAGCGGTCCAAGGATCCTACATCTGCGAACCGTCAAAGGACGCGGTTACCGTCCGGCCGAACTTGATCCAGCCCACTGGCACGCTCCCGGTCTATTCAATCCGGACAATGGCGAACTGATCAAAGCCGCCCCCGGCGATAAACCGGCAAAATATCAGGATGTTTTCGGCGAGACACTCGTAGAACTTGCCAAAGAGAACGAAAATATAGTAGGTATCACAGCGGCAATGCCCTCCGGCACTTCCATGTCGAAGATGCTGGAAGCGATGCCCGACCGAACATTTGATGTAGGCATATCAGAAGGGCATGCCGTCACTTTCGCCGGCGGATTGGCCAAGGATGGCAAACGACCGGTTGTGGCCATCTATTCATCATTTCTACAGCGCGCCTACGACCATATAATCCATGACGTCGCACTGCACAGTCTGCCGGTAGTCTTCGCAATAGACCGCGCCGGAATAGTCGGGGAAGACGGAGCAACCCACCACGGAGCATTCGACCTGAGCTATCTCAGCCACATCCCCGGCATGACCATCGCCTCACCACGCAACGAGATCTATCTGCGCCATCTAATGAAAACGGCACTCTCGGAAGGCACCACAGGTCCGTGGGCCATCCGATATCCACGCGGCAACGGGAAGATAGTGCATTGGCAACAACCGATGAACGCACTTCCCATAGGCAAAGGCGAACAGCTGACAGAAGGGAAAGATGTAGCATTGCTTACCATAGGCCCGATAGCATCGGAAGCAAGCAAAGCAGCGGAGAAAGCCAGAGCGGAAGGGATCGGCGTAGCACACTACGACATGATCTTCCTGAAGCCCATAGATGAAGATATACTGACACGCATAGGCGAAAGCGGCATGCCGATCGTCACGGTAGAGGACGCAGCGCGTCGCGGCGGCCTCGGGACCGCGGTCATAGAATGGCTGTCGGATCATGACTACAGCAACCGTGTGAGCCGCATAGGCATCCCAGACCAGTTTGTCCCCCAAGGCACGGTGGATCAGCTGCATCATCTTGCCGGAATGGATTCAGACGCAATCTACAACGCTATTAAAACCATTGTGAAATGAAGATCGTGATAGCCGGTGCCGGCGAAGTAGGCACCCATCTGGCGAAGCTGTTATCTCGTGAGAATCAGGACATCACCCTGATAGACACCAACGGCGAACGCCTTGCACAGATCGACGCCACATGCAATCTGCTGACTTTGCGTGGCTCACCAATATCATTCGATGTACTCCGTGAAGCCCGTGCCGGAAAATGCGATCTGTTCATAGCCGTCACCCCCGAGGAAACGACCAATGTTGTGGCGTGTACGATGGCCAAGAACCTTGGAGCCAAGAAAACCGTGGCGCGAATAGACAACTATGAGTTCATGCGCGACGGAAACACCCAGTTTTTCCGCAATCAAGGAATAGACGTGATGATCTATCCGGAATATCTGGCAGCCAAAGAGATACTCAAAGCCTTGCAACGCAACTGGGTCAGAAACTGGTTCGAACTACACGAAGGACAACTGATTGTTGTAGGCGTAAAGATCCGCGAAACGGCTCCATTGGCCAACACCCAGCTCAAAGATCTGTCAAGCGTCACACACCAATTCCACATATCGGCCATCAAACGCCATCACGAGACCATCATTCCACGAGGCAACGACTACATCCGCCCCGGAGACATAATCTACGTGACCACGACACGCGACGGAGTTGACGACCTGCGCGAGAAATGTGGCAAAACGGAGGTAGACATACGGAAAGTCGTCATCATGGGTGGCAGCCGGATCGCCGTCCGCCTCATAGCCATGGCCGGCGACCGCTACCGATTCCGCATCATAGAACTCGACAGATCGCGCTGCACCCGACTGACCGAGCTGTGTCCGGAAGCCGACGTGATCCACGCTGACGCACGCGACATAGAGATACTTCGCGAAGAGGGCATAGAGGAAACCGACGCGTTCATAGCATTGACCGACCGCTCCGAGACCAACATACTCACATCGCTGACAGCCAAGGAGAGCGGCGTTCACAAAACCGTGGCCGAAGTGGAGGATATCCAATATATCTGCGAGGCAGAGAACCTCAACATAGGCACAACGATCAACAAAAAACTGCTTGCCTCCGGAAGGATATTCCAGATGCTGCTTGACGAAGATTCGGAATCGTCGAAATTCATGGCACTTGCCGATGCCGACGTTGCAGAAATCGAGGTCAAGCCAGGAGCCAAAGTAACCCGAGGCGCGGTTAAAGACCTGTCGTTGAACCGCGACATGACGATAGCCGGACTTATCCGCGACGGCAAGGGAATGCTCGTTGGCGGTAACACACAGATCATGGCCGGCGACCATGTGGTTGTGTTCTGTCTGTCGGGAGTAATCCACAAGATCGAGCGACTATTCAACTAAACGACCGATGGTCAATTTGCAATAAGTAAAATCAGCTCAATGTCAAGATACCGACATATCAATTTCAACCTGATATTCCGTGTTATAGGCTGGCTTCTGATGATAGAGGCCGGTTTCATGCTCATACCTCTTGCCACGGCGGCATATTACGGCGAAAGCGATTTCATGGCATTCGCCATAGGCACAGGCAGCACAGCAGTGGCCGGACTGGCACTCACCTTTCTCCTTCGCCACGGAGGCGAAGGGATGGGCAAACGCGAGGGATTCCTGCTGACAGCCCTTGTCTGGGTCATGTTCTCGATCTTCGGTATGATCCCGTTTCTGCTATGCGAGAACGGAGTCGACGTGAGCTCGGCATTCTTTGAATCGATGTCGGGGTTCACAACAACCGGCTGCACGGTTCTGGAATCAGTGGAACACTACTCCAAGTCGATCAACATGTGGCGCAGCCTGATGCAATGGCTTGGCGGCATGGGAATAATACTGTTCACCCTGGCCGTTATCCCGATGCTCAACCATTCGGGTGGCATGCAGATGTTCAATGCGGAGGTTACGGGCATAACCCACGACAAGATCCGTCCGCGAGTAAGCCAGACGGCAAAAAGTCTATGGGGACTATATTTTCTTTTGACGGCAATGCTGATCATACTTCTATGGGTAGGCCCCATGTCACTCTACGATGCCATTTGCCATGCATTCTCCACCATATCGACCGGAGGGTTCTCCACCAGAGATTCCTCACTCGCATTCTATAATTCAGATTACACGACGATCGTTGTCACGATATTCATGTTTCTTGGCGGTACGAGTTTCGCTCTTATCTATAAGGCGTTGCAAGGCAAGCCAATGAGTCTGATCAAGAACGACGTGTTCCGGGCATACGTGGCATTGATAGCATTCTTTTTCGTGTGTTTCGTTCTGAGCATCATCCACCGCGGACAGGTCAACGACTGGCGCGATGTCACGATCTATCCCCTGTTCCAGATAATCTCAACGATCACATCGACCGGACTTTCAGTCTGCAACTTCGAGAACTGGGGTCCATTTATCCTGGCACTGATGTTCGTGCTGATGTTCACCGGTTCGTGTGCCGGCTCCACGAGTGGCGGTGCCAAGATTGACCGAATGCTTTTTCTGGTCAAGAACTCACGCAACGAGCTATACCGGTGTATCCACCCCAACACAATCACCTCGGTCAGAATCAATCATAAGGTTGTATCGCCTGACATAGTGTCGAAAGTGATCGCATTCCTCTGTATCTATGTGATAGTAATAATGGTCGGCGGCATTATCCTGACGGCAACCGGATTGCCTCTGATCGATTCCTTCTTCTCGGCCTTCTCCTGCGTCAGCAACACGGGCTTCGGTGCCGGCGTGACGGGATATGGTGGCAGTTTCGACATCATACCGGCCTCCGGTAAATGGGTGCTGTCGATGCTCATGCTTATAGGGCGTCTGGAGCTGTTTACTGTGCTGATCCTGTTCACCCGAGGGTTCTGGACCAAATAACGCCCTCAATCATCATAGGGTATGCGGAACTTATCCAGAAGCAATTTAAAATTATCCTGCGCAGCCAAGCAAGTATCAAGCAGGAACCCCTTAATGGCCGGCCAATTCCGCAGTCCATTGTAATAGAACATCTTCACATCATCGGTAATGATAAAAGGGACATAACCATGACGTAGACATTCCCTAAACATAATCAGACGTCCGACACGTCCGTTGCCATCCTGAAAAGGATGTATGGACTCAAACCGATGATGAAAGTCTATAATATCCTCAAAAGAAGGCCTTTTCTTTTCATTATATTCCTTAAGCAGGGTCTTCATCTCCTGATGAACATCCTCCGGTTCCACAGTATCATTACCGCCAACCTCATTTGGTAATTTCTTATAGTCTCCTACCCTAAACCAGCTCTTCCGCTGATCGGAAGTACCTGATTTCAGAATATAGTGAAGCTGTTTTATATACGACTCCGTAAGCCTTCCATCCGTTTTTGATATTACAAAATCTATGGCTCTAAAATGATTTGTTGTCTCAATAATATCATCCACATTCACAGAGACATCCGTAACTCCAACAGTATTTGTCTCGAATATGTATCTCGTTTGATCGTGTGTCAGCCTACTGCCCTCAATATGGTTTGAATTATATGTCAGATCAACTTGCACACGATGATAAATCCCACCCTTCATTTTCCCAGACATCTGTTCACGGAGCATAGTCAGGAGTGGGGATTTCTTACCACTGATCTTACGCTGCGGCAATTCTGCGTCAGATGGTACATTCCATGTCTTACCAACCATATATGCACCTTCCAACTTACCATGGGCACAATAATTTCTGGCAGTCCGTTCCGAAACATCATGGCGTTGTGCCCATTCTTTAACTGAGATATAATCCATTTTTACAAGTGTCTGTTTTATGGCTGTGTCTTAACAACCTATTATTCTGTATGAATCTGCCGGCGCACAAAGTTATCGGCAAGGGATCATCAAGATTTGGATACAAAAATAGCGAAACTTGCCGATATCGGCAAGTTTCGCTATTTTTCATTGCGTTATAAGTTGTCGGGATCAGAATAAACGCTCGGGATATGTTCCGTCGGTATGGAGCTGAGCAAATTTCTCAACCACACCAGGACGATCGGCAGCATAAGTCACGCCAAACCATTTTGAATCGGTGTCGAGGACTTTGACTGTTGCCTCTCCGTTGTGGATCAGAGTGTCAATACACAAGGGAATGAAGAATTCCGACTTGGGAGTATTGATATCCTTGTCGAGGAATTTCTTAAATTCGCGCTCGCTATAATCGAAATAGTCGGGAGTGAATCCCCAGAGATTCATTGATACGGGAGTCTCGGGAGCGAGAGTCTGCACCTGTCCGTTCTCGTCGGTGAACACGATACGATGCTCAGGATCGTAGGATATGGCAGTGCGCTCAACAACGCCAGTCAGCAGACCATCCTCTGAAGTGGAGCATACACCACGAGCCACGGATCCGTTCTCGGTCATAGTGTTGCCGACACGGAAACCTACCATGCAGTAGTCGCCCTTGCGGTCGCGCTCACGCGAAAGTTCCTTAGCAATAACTTCAAAGGCATTGCGGCCATAGAAATCGTCGGCGTTGATAACTGCAAACGGTTCCTTGATCACATCCTTACCCATCAGAACAGCATGGTTGGTACCCCATGGTTTTGAACGGTCGGCAGGACATGTGTAGCCTTCGGGGAGATTGTCGATAGACTGGAAAACAACCTCAACGGGGATGTGTCCTTCATATTTTGAGAGGATCTTCTCGCGGAAATCCTGTTCGAAATCCTTACGGATAACGAAAACTACTTTTCCAAAACCGGCTTTGATAGCATCATAGATAGAATAGTCCATGATAGTCTCGCCGTTGGGGCCGAGGCCATCGAGCTGCTTGAGACCTCCGTAACGGCTGCCCATGCCAGCTGCAAGAACAAAAAGAGTTGGTTTCATTGTTGAAAAAAAGATTTATTTTGTTTTGAATTTGAACACGATCGTCTGTTGATAAATGTCGCCGGGATACAACTGAGTCGTAGGGAAATCGGCATGGTTGGGGGAATCGGGCATAGACTGGCACTCGATTGCGACACCATCATAATCATCGTAGGAACGTCCATCCTTGTTGAGAGGCGATCCAGCAAGCCAGTTACCGGTGTAGACCTGAGCGGCAGGCTGAGTTGTAAGAACCTCAAGGATACGTCCTGATAGCGGAGCTTCAAGCGTGGCCACGTGTTTCAAGTGGTCTTTCTTAAATCCGTCGACCACCCAGCAGTTGTCGTAGCCCTTACCATAGTTTAGAGCAGGGAAATCGGTTTTGATATCGCGACCGATAACCTTGGGGGTGGTGAAGTCCATCGGCGTACCCTCGACAGGAGCCATCTCACCGGTCGGAATAAGGGTATCGTCGGTGGGGAGATAGCGGTGTGCGCCAATCCATAGTTTATGATTGAGCACAGAGCCGGAGTTGTTTCCATCGAGGTTCCAGTAGCAATGGTTAGTCAGATTGACCACTGTCGGAGCCGATGTTGTAGCTGTCAGCTCCAAAGCGAGAGTGCAATCATCGCTCCACGAGTAACGCGCCTCGACATCGAGTTTACCGGGATAGTTTTCCTCGCCATCGGGGCTGACACGCGAGAAAACGATGGAATCGTCATCGTGGTCAACACGCGCTTTCCAAATCTGATTCTGGAAGCCTTCGGGGCCGCCATGAAGAGCGTTAGGGCCATTGTTGATGGCCAGCTGATAGTCGCGTCCATCGACGCGGAGCTTGCCTCCGGCGATGCGGTTGGCATAACGTCCGGGGACTTTACCGGCACAAGGACCGTCGGCAATATAGTCGGCAGGATCAGCGTAGCCAAGAGCGACATCGGCAAAGTTGCCTTTGCTGTCGGGGACTTTGACACTGACGATTCCGGCTCCGAGGCTTGAGAGAGTCACCTGGGCGCCTTCGGCATTTGTCAGCGTGAAGAGAGTGATGTCGCCTTTGGGCGAAGCCACTGTTGATTTTTCAATTTTCATTTTCAAGGGTATTGATTATTGAGTTCTGAATGCTAAATTACATAAAATATCCCGGCCAGCCCAAATTTTCATATAAAAATAGCTACTTTTGTAATATGAAAGAAGAAAACGACGAAGCCCGGCAATATAAGATCCTGTCGAGCGAATATCTGATACGACGACCATGGCTTACAGCCCGTAAGGATGCATTGCAACTGCCCGACGGGCGCGTGAATCCGGAATTCTACGTGCTTGAATATCCTTCGTGGGTCAATGTGATAGCGGTCACAAAGGATGGCCGCTACGTGATGGTGCGCCAATACCGCCACGGTCTTGGCGTTATGTCGACGGAACTGTGTGCCGGCGTTGTAGAGCCGGGAGAGGATCCGGAGGCAGCCGGCCGACGTGAACTTGCTGAAGAAACAGGCTATACGGGAGGCAAATGGACACTCCAATGCGTGATCTCCGGCAACCCCTCGACCACCAATAATCTGACCTACTGCTATCTTGCCGAGGGCGTTGAACTGACGCAGGAACAGCATCTGGATCCGACAGAGATGGTCACCCCTCTGACATTGAGCCGCGAAGAACTTCTGGAGATGATGATGGACGATGATATGAAACAATCGCTCATGCTCGCTCCGTTATGGAGATATTTCTATCTGAAAGAGAAAGGGTTGCCAACTGAAATACGTCGCTGATAGATGAGCCTGTACGCACAGATACTTCTGCCGCTGCCATTGCAATCGACCTTCACCTACGCCGTGCCGACGGAAATGGCCGGACGAGTGAAACCGGGACATCGCGTACTGGTGCCATTCGGCAGGAGAAAGTTCTACACCGGAATCGTGACCGAGCTTGGCAACACGCCACCGGAAGGGAACTATGACGTGAAAGAGATAGTCTCCACGCTCGATGACCAACCGATCATACGTAGGCCGCAGATGCAATTATGGAACTGGATAGCGGATTATTATCTGTGTTCCGCCGGAGATGTGCTGCGCGCCGCTCTGCCAGCGGCATTGAAGGTGGAGAGCGAGACATTTATAGAAGCTAACCCTGATTTCGATCCCGAAGATGTGCAACTCACAGAACGCGAGACGATCATCTTGCAGGTGCTGAGCCATGAGGAGGGACGAATGAAGATCTCGGAGATTGAAAAGTCGACCGGTTTCAACGGCGTAGGTGCCATAGCCACTGCCATGCTGGAAAAGGGCGCCGTGATCATATCCGAAAAGCTCGTGGAGCGATACCGGTCACGGAAGGTGACCTACGTCAGACTGACAATGCCACAGGGGGATAACGAAAGTCTGCGCGAAGCCTTTGAAAAGATAAAAACGAAGGCTCAGGTCAAACAACAGCAGACGTTGCAGACCCTTGTGGCTCTATCGAGCTTCATGCAGCGGACTTCGGAAATGAAAGAGGTCAGCCAGGAGGAACTGATGGAACGTAGCGGCGTACCCCGGACGGTGCTCAAACAGCTCGCCGACAAAGGCATAGTGGAGTTCTACAAGAAAGAGATCAACCGGTTTCAATTCAACGGCACAGTCAGTGGAGAATTGCCGACCCTCAGCGATGCCCAGGACCGAGCATTGAAAGAGATCCACAGGTCATGGTTTGAAAAAGATGTCACGTTGCTCCACGGAGTGACATCTTCCGGCAAAACGGAGATATATATCCACCTGATAGATTACGTGCTGAAACAACGTCGGCAGGCATTGTTCCTGGTTCCGGAAATAGCATTGACCACCCAGCTCACCAAACGTCTGCAACGCGTGTTCGGCGAAAAGGTGGTGATCTATCACTCAAAATTCACAGACAACGAACGAGTCGACATATATCGCAAGGTGCTGTCGGGCAATGAGCCGATGGTAGTGATCGGGGCCCGGTCGTCCTTATTCCTGCCATTTGCCTCGCTCGGACTGGTGATCGTTGACGAGGAACATGAGCCGAGCTACAAACAGCAGGATCCGGCACCACGCTACAATGGCCGAGACACGGCTATGGTGCTTGCACGGATGCATGGAGCCAAAGTGCTTCTAGGGAGTGCCACGCCGGCTATCGATACCTATTACAAGGCCCAGACGGGACGCTACGGACTCGTGACACTAAGCGAGCGATATTCGGGAGTTGAATTACCTGAGATCAGGATAATAGACACCGCCTTGTCGCGCAAACGCAAGACGATGCGCGGGGCACTGTCGCAACAGACAATCGATCTGGTGCATGAGGCTGTGGATAACGGCAAACAGGCCATAGTGTTTCTCAACCGCAGGGGTTATGCTCCGGTGGCCGTGTGCAAGATGTGTGGCTACACACCTAAGTGCGAACATTGCGACGTCACGCTGACATATCACAAACGGATCGACCGGCTCGTGTGTCATTACTGCGGAGCTATGTATCCCAAGCCGGTGGAGTGTCCGGCATGTCATGAGCCGGCGATAGAGACCTACGGCTACGGGACTGAGCGCATGACCGACGAGATTGGAGAGGCGTTCAACGGAGCCCGGACGTTGCGTATGGATCTCGACACGACCCGTAACAAGGATGGTTACGAGAATATAATCACTGATTTCTCGCAGGGGAAAGCTGACATTCTGGTAGGTACGCAGATGGTGACAAAAGGTCTTGATTTTGACCGGGTGGCCACGGTGGCCATTGTCAATTCCGACGCGATGGTGAATCAACCCGATTTCAGAGCTTCGGAACGTGCGTTCAACATGATGATGCAGGTGGCCGGACGCGCCGGACGCCGCGACAGCCGCGGAATTGTGGCCGTGCAGACCTCGCAGCCCGATCTGCCACTGTTCGGATTCATTTCCAACCACGACTACAACGGATTCTACGACACAGAGGTGGAAGAGCGCCGGAAATTCAATTATCCGCCGTTCACACGAGTGATCAATATCTACATCAAACACCGTGACCGCCATCTGATTGATGAGCTTGCCACGGCCTACGGACGCAGACTTCGCGAGCTGTTCGGCAACCGTGTGTTCGGGCCTGAGGAACCGGCTGTCGGACGCGTGCAGACGCTCTATATCCGCAAATTGATGCTGAAAATAGAGACTCAGGCTTCCATGAAGAAAGTCAAGGAGATAATGCGCCAGACTCTGGTCGAGATGCACGCCTCGGGGATGCAAGCGGTGAAAGGTGCGATAGTTTATTACGATGTTGACCCCTGAAGCATCGGATATTTGACGAAAAATTTGTAATTTCGCAGATGTTCTGATGAAACGGTTTTATAAAATCCTCCGCTCGATCATAGTCACACTGATAGTGCTGGCATTGGTGGTTCCGGCGGCGCTCTATGTTGCGCTGTCGCTTCCTCCCGTCCAGCGGTGGCTGTGCCATAAGGCTGAGGTCGAACTGACAAGTCTGCTGACTGTCGACGTTGACATTGAATATGTCCAGATCTCGCCGTTCAACCGCGTCACACTCCATGGCGTCGGGATCGACGGATCGGATGGCAAGAAAGCCATCGAAGTGCAACGTCTTGGTGCCGGTCTGAACCTTTGGAACTATCTGTTTCACGACCGTATAGTGATGGACTACGCGGAAATCATCGGCATGCAAGCCGACATCCACCGCGATTCCATCGGGTCGCCTCTGAATATCCAGCCAATCATTGACGCTCTGAAGCCGAAAGATAAGAGCAAGCCCCCGACAAAGTTCGATTTCAGGATCAACACCGTAGTGATCCGCACTTCGAAAGTCAGCTACAACGTGTTGTCGGAACCGGCAAAAGAATCCGGTTTCGATATGAACCATATAGAGATATCCGGACTGCGTGCCGACGTTCAGCTGCCGCAGATCAAGAACGATGACTTCATCATTGATCTGCGACGTCTGGCTTTCAATGAACAGTGTGGCCTGGCACTGACAAATCTAAGCGGTCAGTTCCATATCAGCAATCAGATGCTGGAGATTGCCAACCTGCAACTAAGCATGCCTCTGTCACGACTCACCATCAACAATCAAAAATTGACCTATGACGGGTTTGATGATCTGAAAGCAAATTGGAGAAAAATGCCGTTCGACATCCATCTGACGCCCGGAAGCCATCTGGCCACTACTGACATCGAGCCGTTAGTGCCACAACTCAATGGAGTTGACATGGTGTTCACCGCCCACATGCACGCCATCGGCGATCCCGATCATATCGAAATCAAGGATCTGCATTTTTCGAGCGACCGTGGAGCCGACATCAGACTGCATGGCGAAATATATGGCATGGCCGACACAATGTCGGTCAACGGAATGACTGTTGATCTACCGGCACTGGAAGCTCACATCAACGCGCCTCGCGCCGTAGCAACCGCCCTACGTTTCGCGTCGCTTGACGAAAAGACGCGCACGATATTGTCGAATCTCGGAGATGTGGATCTTAAAGCATCGTTCACCGGCGACATGCTCAGCGGAGAGATCGATGCCTCCCTGACAACATCGGAAGCCGGATCCATAAATGCACAGGCAGAATATTCAAGAACCCACAATAAGAACGGCTACGGCCCGGCACGGATCAATGGAGAACTCGGCATTACGGATCTATCAGGAGCCGCACTGATGAAAGGGCTGGACAGCAAGCTGTCAACACTAACGGATCTGGACGGCAACTTGGATTTCGATATAGTGCGCAGAGGGAAAAATATTCCTGACGGTACAGCCCATCTGGACATTTTGTCCGCAACTATCCATGGACAGACTCTCACCGACTTCACCGCCGACATAAGCAATGACCATGGACATATCGAAGGTTCGGTCTACATAGACAATGCGCTGCTCTATGCCGATGCCCAAGCGTCAGCCATCATAGACGGCGACAACCGATCCGTTGATTTCTCCGCCGATATCCGCGACCTCAATCTCACCATGCTCGGATTATCGCCCGAAAACGACCAACGATTGATCTCCATGCAGACCGATGCCACCCTCAGCGGTCATAACATAGATGACATAGAGGGCCGCATTGACATAAGGAGCTTCGCCATGAGCCGACATGGGCATCCGGATCTTAAAATAGACAACGTTATGGTCAAAGCCATACGCACTGAAGAGGCTGACACCATAAGCCTGAGCAGCGAGATTGCCGATGCCAGCGTGACCGGTAAGTTCAAGATGTCGACACTTGTACCGGTTGGCCGCAGCATAATTGCCCAGACGCTTCCGGCACTCACCGGCGAGCACCCCGGCGACGGCATGGCGGCTTCGACACCGGAGGATCCGGGCTACAATCACCTATCCTACACCGTGACCATCAAAGATCTTGAGCCGCTGTCTCCGTTGGCCAAGATGCCAGTGAAGATAATAGAACCTGTCAGCATCGGCGGTAGCTTCAACTCCGCCATGAGGGCCATCGACCTGCGCCTGTCGGCTCCATACCTTCTCCAAGGTAACAAACTGATAGAGAACACAGCGTTGCAAGCCGGAGTATTGGCCGCCGACACCGCCATATCCTCCCCCGGACGCGGATATATGTATTTCACCACTACCCTACCGACAAAAAAAGGCCCGGCAACAGTGATCACAACGGCCGAGGTGGGTAACGATCAGGTAGATTCTCACCTTGAATGGAAAATAGACCGCGAAAGAGATTTCAGCGGCGACATCAACATCTCCACCATATTCAGCCGCAACACTGAAAACGGTGCGCTCCACACTGACGTGCGCTTCAACCCGTCAAAGGCAGTGTTCAACGACACTATATGGACCATCGATCCTGCGGTTATAGCCATCGAAGGGAAAGAGATTGATGTTGATGGCTTCCGGGCATGGCGCGACCGCCAGTCCATAGCCATTGGAGGCAGAGCGTCAGAAAACCCGACAGATACCATAACCGTAGCCCTCGACGACATTAACCTCGACTATGTGTTTGAAACACTCGACATACCGACGGCGATGTTCGGCGGCAACGTCACAGGGAAGCTCTACGCTACAAAAGTGCTGACGTCGGATCCCGTAGCCTATACCCCGGGATTAAGCGTCAAGAGCCTGACATACAATAATTCCCTGCTCGGCGATGCCATATTGCGCTCGGAATGGCACAACGACAGAAAATCTGTGTCGATTCTTGCTGATATATTGCAGCGCAACGAACGACATTCTTATGTGGATGGCGAGATATTCGTAACCGCCGATTCTCTTGACATGGCATTCGATGCCGACCGTCTGGAGATCGGATTCCTGCGCCACTACATGTCGGCCTTCGCTTCCGATGTCAAAGGCTATGCTTCCGGCAAGGCAAGGCTCTGGGGTTCGTTCAAACTGATTGACATGACCGGCGATATCTATGGCGAGGATGTCAGCCTGACACTCGGATTCACCAACTGCACATACACCACCACCGATTCCATCCGCCTGCGTCCCGGCGTGATCGACATAGACAACCTGACTCTTCACGATGCATACGGCCACGAAGCACGACTAAACGGATATGTCCGACACAAATGCTTCAAAGAGCCACGCTTTGAGTTCCGTATCACAGATGCACGCGACCTGCTTGTCTACGATGTCAAGGAAAACACCGAGCATCCATGGTATGGACGTGTATTCGGCACCGGCAATGCAACTGTTACCGGAGTTCCCGGTATGGTTGATATCGCCGTCAACATGTCGACAGCTGCCAACTCTGCATTCACATTTGTCCTCTCGGACGCATTATCGGCACAGGACTACAAATTCATCACCTTCCGCGACCGTGATCAGGCCTTAAAAGATTCTATCGCCGCTGCTACAGCTCCACCACCTGCAGTCGTAGAGATCAAACGGGAACTTGCCAACGGCAATGTCGACGGCCCCCCCACAGGCTACAAGATGAACTTCAATATCGACATCAATCCGCAGGCGCTTATCACTCTGGTCATGGATCCGGTAGGCGGTGACCGCATCCGTGCATATGGCAACGGTGTGCTACGGATGATCTACGACTCCGCCAACGAGGATCTCAGAATGAACGGCACATACACCGTTGACCGCGGCAATTATAACTTCACCCTTCAGGATATCATAATCAAGGACTTCACCATCAATCCCGGAAGCTCAATAGCATTCCATGGCGATCCCTATGCCGCCCAACTTGATCTGACAGCAAAATATCAGGTTAAAGCCAATCTGACGGATCTCGATGAGTCGTTCCTTGAGGACAAAGAACTGAACCGCACAAACGTACCTGTCGACGCATTACTGATAGTCAAGGGGGATATGCGCCAGCCGGAAATCAGTTTCGACATTGACCTGCCGACATTGACCTCAGACACCAAACGCAAAGTCCGCAGCATCATCAATACAGACGAAATGATGAGTCGTCAGATAATTTATCTGCTCGCGCTAAACCGCTTCTACACCCCCGACTATATGAATGCCACACGCGGAAACGAATTCATGTCTGTGGCATCAGGCACAATATCCTCACAACTGAGCAATATGCTCGGGCAGCTAAGCGACAACTGGGCGATAGCACCTAATTTCCGCAGTGACCGTGGCGACTTCTCCGACATGGAATTTGACGTTGCCTTATCAAGTCATCTTCTGAACAACCGCCTGTTGCTCAACGGCAACCTTGGCTATCGCGATAAAACGATGAACAATAACTCGTTCATCGGCGACTTTGACATTGAATATCTGCTTAACCGCAGCGGCTCTCTACGCCTCAAAGCCTATAACCGCTACAACGACCAGAACTATTACTTCAAGAGCGCATTGACAACCCAAGGCGTAGGAATCATGTTCAAACGCGATTTCGATAGTTTCTTCTCATTCATGCGTCCTCTGCTGCGGCATAAAAAGGCGGAGAATGACACTCCCACTCCGACTGACTCTGTCAAACCCACAGCACCGGCGACAACCACACAACAAGCCGATACAATACCACCTACAGCAACATCAGGCGATTTTTTACGTTTTAAATAAAACTCCACATATCTTTTCTCCCGTATGAAACACTTTCCGCTTATAGCCACACTGATAATATCTCTATCCGCCATCATGACGGCTAACGCAGCCAAACCGAAAGCTAAAGCCAAGGCTAAGAAACCTTCGGCCACGGAAATTCTGCAACAGGCACGCACCGCTTTCGATGCCTATGAGTTCGATAAAGCGCTTGAGCTCATCGACGATTTTGGCGACGATGGGGATCTTACCCCCGAAATGGAACATCTGCGTCAGAAAGCAGAAATCGGATCAACTATGCTCTCGCGTGTGGAACACATTGCGATCATAGATTCCATTACCGTTGACAGGCGCGACTTCTTCCTAAACTATATGCTCTCTTCGCCGGCCGGCTATGTTTCCTCAACAGAAGAGCTGCCGGAAGGATTCGCCACCGACGACTCCACTACCGTTTACGTCACAGAATCGGCGGAAACAATGATCTGGAGCCGTCCCACATCCGATGGAGGCCGCCAACTCGTGGAATCCCATCTTTTAGCCGACGGCACATGGGAACAGCCCCAATCTCTCGGCGAAGCTCTTGAGGGTATCTCTGCCAACTATCCATTCCTACAACCCGACGGCACCACACTATATTTCGCTGCACGCGGTGATGAATCACTTGGCGGATACGACATCTTCATCTCCAGAAACGACGGCGACGAATTTCTCCAGCCACAAAACATCGGCATGCCTTACAACTCACCCTACGATGACTATCTGCTTGCCATCGACGAGCTGACCGGTGCCGGATGGTGGGCCACTGACCGCAATCGACTCGACGGCAAAATAACCATCTATGTCTTCGTGCCACAGGATCTGCGCATCAATTATGCGGTCAACGATCCGGAATTAACCAACCGCGCATTCATCACCTCAATCAAATCCACTCTCGATCCCAAGCGCGACTATAGCCCAATACTTAAGGCCATCGAAGCTCTTGACTCGGAAGCAGCCGGCGCATCATCCGATTTTGTAATAGAAATCCCAGGACGCGGCATTCTGACAGGGTATGATCAATTGAAGTCAGCCAACTCGCGCCGCACCATGGAACTGCGTCAGGACTGCATGGACGAGATTGCCGATCTGGAGTTATCGCTCGAGGAACTGCGCCGCCAGTATGCCACCGACAAATCTGTAGCCACGGCCATCAAAAACTCAGAAGAAAAACTTGAGTCCCTCCGTGCCAATCTCCGCACCCTGACCAACCGCATAGTTACCCTCGAAACGTCCAGATAAGCTCAGAGCCCGGACCGGATTGCATATTTTTTTAAGGGAGTGTCACAAACGTAAGTTTCTTGCGTCATAATAATGACAATACAAAAATTTACGCCAGATGAAAAGATATCTAAGCCCAATACTGACTCTTTCTGTGACACTGCTCGCTTCCGCTCAGGAAGTGGCCGACACCATAGCAACGCAAGAGCTACAGGAGATAGTTGTGCAGGCACCTAAGGTGGTACGTAAATCCGACATGGATGTGTACTATCCATCTGCAAGCGCGATGGAACATTCCAAGGATGGTATTCAATTGATCCGAAATTTAATGATCCCATCTCTGAATGTCAACGATGTTCTTGGTACTATAACATCATCCGGCGAGAGCGTACAAGTCAGAATCAACGGACGGGAGGCTACAATGGAGCAGGTCCGCAACCTGCTCCCCGAAACAATCCGGCGAGTTGAATGGCTCGATAATCCGGGACTAAGATATAACGGCGCCAATGCCGTACTCAATTTCGTAGTTACCAATCCCGAAAGAGGAGGATCACTCATGACTCAGGGCATGCAGGCACTTAACTGCGCGTGGGGACCGTACAATGGAGCCCTCAAGCTTAACAACGGCCGTTCACAATGGGGTCTGAGTGCGAACTATAAAATGACTAACCGGATCGGATCACACAGAGAATACAGTGAGACGTTCACTTTTCCTGACGGACAATCGCTGAGACGCAATGAGACACCGACAGGAGGCTACATGAGCGGCTCAATCGGGAGCTTACAGATCGACTACAGCTATATCAAACCCGACACGACTGTGTTCTGGATCGCGCTCCAAGGCTTCAAGCAGTGGCCTGAGGAATCCATGTATGAAGGGATAATGTCGCAAAACGATTCCCAGGCTGCAATCCGTCTTCGCGACCTTTCGGGCAAAAACGGCCTCACTCCGAGCATACGCGCATATCTTGAACAGCATTTCAGTCACAACCAACTACTTGCAGTTGATATCAGCGCATCGCTCTACAATGGTCGTAGCTACCGCATATACACCGAAGAGGACATCACTACATCCGACATGATCACCGATGTGAACACCTCCATCAAAGATCATAATCAAGCTTATGGCATAGAAGCCGACTATATCAAAAACTGGCGGAACAGCCGTCTGACTGCCGGGGTGTCCTATACGGCAAACCGCAACCGCTCCACGTATGAGAATCTCGGAGGCGAAGTGTTCCACCAACGGCAAGATCGTGTTTATTTCTTCGGAGAATTTTTTCAACGTATTGACAAGGTGACACTCACTGCCGGTTTAGGAGCGAGCTACACTTCCTTCAAATTCCGCGAGACCAACCAAGGAACCGACAGCTGGAATCTGCGTCCGCAGTTAACCGCCACATATAAACCGAACACCAAATCGCAATTCCGACTTAATTTCTCAACATGGCAGTCGACACCAACTTTGTCGCAAACAAACATAGCGCCACAGCAAACCGATGCTATCCAGTGGGCAATAGGCAATCCCGATCTAAAGCCATCCACATCCTACATGCTCACATTCCGCTATAGCTTCACCCTCCCGAGAGTGATGGGTTCATTCGGCATCCGCGCCTTTTCAAGCCCTGATGCAATCACCCCCATTCTCTATTGGAAGGACAACCGCCTGATAACCTCATACGAAAACAGCGACGGACTACAAAACCTTTCGTTCTTCCTGTCGCCACAAATTGAGATCATTCCAAACTGGCTTATGGCAACCGGAACCCTGCAATATCGTGCCGAACGAATGAAAGGGACAGGATATAAACTCTACAATCATAACTGGAGCGGAGACATCACTCTTCTTGCCCAGCATTGGAATTTCACACTCACCGCACAATATCAGAAATCACAGAAAGACCTATGGGGCGAGACTTATTCATGGGGAGAGTCAATTTCTATTCTTGCCCTCAGCTACGACTGGAAAAAATGGGAGTTCACCGCAGGCGCTCTCTGCCCGTTCACCAAATACGACCGTGGCTCTCAGTCGCTCAACCCATATAATCAGAATCTCACCCACATCCGTCTGGATATGGCTCCGATGCCTTTCATCCAGATCAGATATAACCTGCAATGGGGTCGACAGAAACGCGACATTCAGAAAATTGTCAATGCCGATGCTAATGTCGAATCCTCATCCGCAGCAGGACGCTAAATTAAGAACAACCGCATTGCAAAAAATTCATCGCCATCTGCAACTATTTGACAAAAGTCTTGTCTAATTGGACAGAAACTTAAAATTCTACAACGATGATAAACAATAAAATCAGACGTAATATATGGTTTGTTCTTGCAATTTTGTCGCTTGGAGCAATTATTGACAGAGCCATACGGGTAGCCGATGGAACGGCAGAGTGGTGGAACTTAGCATCTGCAATCGTCATCACGGCATTATGCACCAAATTCTATCTCTGCTACCGCCGTCAGGTGAAACAAGGCAACATATCCGGAAAAGTCAATCCTCTGAGATGAGATAATAAGCATCAAATTTTTCATTCAATATCATATTTTATTGCATTCCCACACGCATCTTTTATTAAAAAGATTATGTCGCGACAACGTTGTTCACTAAGTTTTATTTTCCTACCGACAGCTATAAAATCGGCCAGACATGGTCTTCCTTTCCAATTGACTGAAGTCGCATGTTCGCCATTATAACCGCCAGAACAACGAGTTAAATCGTAAGCCGGTGCCAATCGCCACCGCCAACCTCCGGTAAGATCTTTATCTACTATAAAGCTGAAGTTCTTGCAATGATCATCTTTGTTGTCCATAAGATAGTTAAACACCATCCGACGATACATTTCCTCTACCTCATCCACGCTTTGAGTCAGAAAGCCGGTCAAAGACAGGAGATTGGAATAATCCAGTACCGGTTCACTCAACGAAACGCCAAGCAGACCTCCAACAGTAACCACATGTTTTCTTTTGCCGTCTGACCCTATATCAAAACGTCGTGTTGCAAAATATTTCCCATTGACAAGCTTGAATTCAGGCACATTTATTCCACATTTTTTTGCAATTTCATTATATCTATACTCCTGAAGACCGATATCTAACGGATCATATGTATGACGAAATTTAACTAACCAATGTCCGCTGCCATCAGAGTAGACCGCCTTTGGGCGAGCACCTCCACTATTACCACTATTATATAGCAATAGTCCGGCATCTGAGTCCTGACGCTCTCTCAGCACCTCCAATGCCTTCTCCTGCAATACATCAAAATCGGATATCTCATTTCTATCACCCATCACACTTACCGGTTCATACGTCAATGCACCCATGCCGCCATCACCGACAAGACTCAGACGATCAAGAGCCGACAGAGATCTGTCATCAATACCCTCTCTTGCCAACGTCTTATGCAGTAAGTATCTGCCGTAACCATCCGGCAAACTATCTTCAAAAACACCAAAATTTCCAGCAAAAGGGACAGACTTGGCCACAAATATCCCTGACTTCAAAGGCAACTCCAAAGGCGAAATACTGAACCCATTTACAAGCCACATCGCATCATATTCAAATACGCAATAACGGGAATCAGGAGTAAGCGAAAGAACCCCTACCTTATGATTGCAATATTTCACCAATATTTTATCTATCTTTTTCATCATAAGTCTTCCTTGAATAAGCTTTTTTCTTTCCGACATTTCTTTTGATCTGCTCCAATTCCTCCATTGTCGAGAACTTGGGTTCTGAAAAAATAGCTTTTAGCTCAGAGCTATAACCAAGCGCAATAGCCAATTCGATCAAATGTCCAAACGAAATCAAACCTTTTTGCTCAAATCTCGCAATATTAGCAATCGCAACACCAGATTTCTCAGCCATAGCCCCACGCGTTATTCCTTTTTCTATCCTGCGTCGTCTGAAATCTCCTGCAATCTTCAACGCGATATCTTCTGGAGTTGGCAACGAATAGCTATCTAATAATGATAATATATTAGCAGTTTCTTTCCTCATACATTCATAAGTGATCAAATATCATCACTTACAAATATAACAAATAATATTGGCATTCACTGCAGACTATGGAATAAAAAACAAAAAATCCGCAAAGATCTGAAAACAGATTCTTGCGGATTTTTCAAGTGTCCGAGATGAGATTCGAACTCACACAGCCCAACGGCCACTACCCCCTCAAAGTAGCGTGTCTACCAATTCCACCACCCGGACGATTGTTTACTGACTGCGTCAGATAATTGGAGCGAAAAACGGGACTCGAACCCGCGACCCCGACCTTGGCAAGGTCGTGCTCTACCAACTGAGCTATTTTCGCGTTGGGCATCGGGGCGTTTTCCCTTTTGCGATGCAAAGGTAGGCATAATTTTTAAATCACCAAAATATTCCGGAACTTTTTTCAAAATTTTCTTCATTTTTGTTGTAAAACCCCTCTGTTTGGGTCGTACACATCCGGTCTGCCTATTTTTTTGTACATTTGCAGACAAATAATGAATCATTCATGAAACCGGATTTTTCAATACTAAGCGATCCGTGGGATAGGGAACACCTCTGGCATCCCTATACCTCCACAATAGATCCACTTCCTACATATAAGGTGTCTTCAGCCGAAGGCGTACGCCTGAAGCTTGCTGATGGCACAGAACTGATTGATGGCATGTCGTCATGGTGGTGTGCCATCCACGGTTATAACCACCCTGAGATAAACAGCGCCGCCGAATCGCAACTGCGGAAAATGAGCCACGTGATGTTTGGAGGTCTGACCCATGAACCGGCCATCGAACTTGGCAAGCTACTGATTGAAGCAGCTCCGCCATCAATGCACAATGTGTTTTTTGCCGACTCCGGATCTGTAGCGGTGGAAGTGGCCATGAAGATGGCCGTACAAGCTTCCGTGGCTCGTAGTGGCTCGCACAGGAAAACAAACTTCGTCACAATCCGTTCAGGCTATCATGGCGACACTTGGAATGCCATGAGCGTATGCGACCCGGTGACCGGCATGCACGGAGCATTCGGTTCTGCTCTTCCAATACGCTTTTTTGTAGAGCAACCGAGAGTTAAATTCGGGGAAAAGTGGGATCCTTCGGCCATGGATCAACTTGAACAGACACTGAGCGAACATGCCGATGAGATAGCAGCACTGATTCTTGAACCGATAGTCCAAGGCGCAGGAGGAATGTATTTCTACCATCCCCAGTATCTCGTGGAAGCACGCCGCCTCTGCAATAAATACGGAATCTACCTTATTTTCGATGAGATCGCCACCGGATTCTGGCGCACAGGACGCAAATTCGCATGGGAACATGCAGGGGTTGAGCCGGACATCATGTGCATAGGCAAAGGCTTGACAGCCGGCTACCTGACTCTGAGCGCAGTAATGACCACAAAGGAGGTAGCCGATACAATCTCAGGCGGAGAAGCCGGAGTGATGATGCACGGACCTACATTCATGGCCAACCCCCTGGCTTGTGCCATAGGCATAGCCTCGATCAGACTGCTCAACTCGCAGGATATGGCCTCACGAATAGCCCACATCGAAAACATGCTGCAACAGCTTCTCGCTCCGGCAGCCGGACTCGCAGGCGTCAAAGAAGTGCGCGTGCTCGGCACCATTGGCGTAATAGAGATGACTGAGCCAGTAGACATGGCCCGATTCCAGCGCCGCTGCATTGAACGCGGCATCTGGATCCGTCCATTCGGACGCCTTGTCTACACTATGCCTCCTTATATAATAAGCGATGCCGACCTGACTACGCTGGTCAGCGAAATGATAAGCATTATCAAGGATCAATATCATTGAGAAAATGTCCTACCGATCTACATTAAACTCATTATCCGAAACCGGGAACTATCGCCGTATTCCGCAGCCCATGCCAATCGGGGAACCACACCCTGCTATTGACTTATCAAGCAACGACTATCTCGGCATAGCGGCACGCAAGGATCTGCAACAGGAATTCTTCGATTTGATTGGGGACAACATACCTGCCATGACCTCCTCGGCCTCCCGGCTTCTCGCACAGGATCAGGACGCATATTTCCGGCTGGAATCTCAACTCTCCGCCCTGTATGGTTCTCGTCCATGTCTGCTGTTCAACAGCGGATACCACGCCAATACCGGACTCCTGTCTGCATTCGCATCTGAGCCAAAAACACTTATCATAGCCGACAAGCTGGTGCATGCAAGCATGATCGACGGCATGGTTCTCTCAAGAGCTCCATTCCGCCGCTTCGCCCACAACGACTTTACACAACTTGAGACACTGCTGCAAAGAAATGAAGCCGAATTCGACCGCATCATAGTGGCCGTTGAATCCGTCTACAGCATGGATGGCGACAAAGCCGACATCGACGCTCTGATCGGGATCAAGCGCCGCCATCCAAAGACCATATTATACGTTGACGAAGCCCATGCTTTCGGCGTATGTGGAGCAAATGGCCTCGGACTGTGCATGGATTCATCCGCACCGGAAGAAATCGATGTGATAGTCGGGACATTCGGCAAGGCCGCCGCCTCAATGGGAGCATTCGCCATACTCTCGGATGAAATGCGAGAGTACGCCGTCAACCGATCCCGCAGCCTCATATTTTCCACAGCCCTTCCACCATTAACCTGTGCCTGGACCAGCTTTGTGATCGGACAAATGACCGGAATGGACAAAGAGAGGGAATACCTGCAACATATATCAACCGAAGTATTCAACTGCATATCCCGTATCGCGCCTTCAGCCGGTCCATCCGAACCGAGCCACATAACCCCGTTCCTGATCGGTGACCCCGTAGCAACGGTAGAATTATCCAACCGATTACTGAACGAGGAATTCAAAGTTCTCCCGATCCGCACCCCAACCGTCCCGGCCGGAAAAGAAAGACTGCGCATAAGTCTGAGTGCATCGATTCCGGAACATTCCATCACAGAGTTCTGCAACGCACTGGAACGCATCCTATGAAAATAGAGCTGACATATACATCGGATTCACACAGGTTATTACTCATCTTCGCCGGATGGGGCATGGATCCACAGCCATTCCGCCACTTGACCGCAAACGGCTACGACATAGCAGTGGCCTTCGATCATCGTTCAGCCGAATGCGCCGACATCATCAATCTATTGCCGCGTTATAGCGAAATATGCCTGTTAGCATGGTCGTTCGGAGTCGCCGCCGCCGCCCACTTCCTACGCAATCACCCGGAACTGCCGATAACGGCAAAAGCCGCCGTCAACGGCACTCTATTTCCGGTCGATGATACCAAAGGAATCCCTCGCGCAATTTTCGATGGTACCATGAACGGTCTCAACGAACGGACTCTTGCCAAATTCGACCGACGCATGTGCGGATCCGCCGAACGCCTATCCGCCTACAACGCCATGCATCCGCGGCGTGATATCAACGAACTTGCCGACGAACTCAAAGCCATAGACACCTTACCGGCAGCCAGCCAAATGGACGACACCTTCGACATTGTCTACATAGGCACCTCCGACCATATAATTCCGACCGCGAACCAACAAAACGCATGGTCATCCCACCCTTGCGTAAAAACCATCGACTCGCCACACCTTCCCGACTTTGACCACATCATCAGCTCAATGCTGACCGACAAAGGACTCGTAGCCGGACGCTTCGGGCGTTCAAAGACAAGCTACGACGATGAAGCTATAGCGCAACGGCGGATCGCATCCCACCTCGCCGAGCTAACCGTCTCAGCCATCGACGGAAAAGACCCGATCAACATGCTTGAAGTGGGGACGGGCACAGGAATGCTCACATCGGCACTGCTCGAACGCATCACCCCCAACGCTCTGACCCTATGGGATCTCACTGAAATACCCCGGCACCTCCCCGGCAAACACGTCACATGCGACGCTGAAACAAAAATACGTGAAATCCCGGAACGGTCGCTCGATCTGATAGTAAGCTCCTCCGCAATCCAATGGTTCAATTCCCCGTCGTCGTTCATCCATCAATGCCATAGGACGCTCGCTTCGGGCGGACTGCTGGCCCTGTCGACATTCTCTCCGGAAAACTTCCACGAGCTACAGCCCTATCTCCCCTCGCAACCAGAATATTACGATGCCGCAACATGGCGTCGCATACTCAGCAGGGACAACTGGAAAGAAATCAACATTTCAACCGGCAGAATAGAACTGCAATTCACATCCTCCCGTGAACTGATCGAACACCTGCGCCGTACCGGTGTAAACGCCATAACCCCATCAGCGCAAAGCCTGACACCACTGCGCCACATCCTCGCCGACCAGGTGACAAGCCTCACCTACTCCCCCCTCTACATCCTCGCTCGTCGCTGATCACCATCAGAGCATATTTTTTTCAATGAATCACGAAAAAATATGGGTAAATGATATGCTTTTTACAAAAAGATTCATTACTTTTGTAAAAATTTAGCAATAAAATGGCCGGCGATCTGCAGCAACGACTTGACAGCCTGAAAGGCAAAGCGCAGCTCATTATTAAGCGCTACGCTCTGCTTGAGGAAGAAAACGCGTCAATGCGACAGAGAATCAGCGATCTGGAAAAAGCCATCGAACGTCAAGAACGGGAACTAACCGCGAAAGACCGCCAGATAGAGCAACTGCGGATGATGGGCATCATAGCCCCAGGACGCGAGGACGTTGAGAAAAGCCGGGCGTTTTTAGCTGGATTGGTGCGGGACATAGACAAATGCATCAACGAGCTAAAAGAATGATGCGATGAAAGATAAACTCGATATAACGCTGCGCATCGCCAACACTAAGCTGGCTTTGACAATCGTTCCCGATGAAGAACCTTTGTTGCGCGCAGTAGCCAAAGAGGTCAACCATGCCTACGAAGCCTACAGCCATAGGTTCGCCGACAACACTCCACAAGAGATTCTGGCGAAAGTGACACTGCTGTTTGCCAAAGGCTATCTCAACCTTGCGGCGCAAGCCCGTCAGACCGACGAGCTTCTTGGCCGGTTCGAGGCCGATCTCGACAAAATACTGATAGGCGAGAGCGCCTTGTCATAACAAATCTGTAAACCCGCACCGACTATCGTCGAGCCTGATCCGGAAAACCGACACAACGGATCGCAAGCCCGGCGTGAGTGATGCGGACATTTTTATTTATTAACCTTATATTACAAACCCAATATAATCAACACAATGGACAATATGATACTTTATGTGGCCTTATCAGCGATCGCGGCTTTGGCGATTGGTGTGATCGGCACAATTATAGTTCAGCGCAACATGGCACGCAGCAGAGCCAAAGCTATCATTGAAGAGGCCGAGGCTGAAGCCGAAGTGATGAAGAAAAACAAGTTGCTTGAAGCGCGCGAAGAAGAATTGAAGATCCTCTCCGATGCTGAGAAACAGGCTTCACAGCGCATGCAGAAAGCCCAGTCGACAGAAAGCAAGCTCAAACAGCGCGAATTGCAGCTAAACCAGCAGCAGAGCGAAAACCAACGCGCACGAAACGAAAACGAGCAGACCCGTGCGAAACTCAATGACCAGCTCGCAGCTCTCGAGGGACGCAAGAACGAGCTCGACCTGCTCCAGCGCAAAGCCCAGGAAGAGCTTGAACGCATGTCAGGCCTGTCATCGGAAGAAGCCAAGGAAAAACTCATCGAATCTCTTAAAGATGAAGCAAAAACCGCCGCCCAAAGCTACATCAACGACATCATGGACGAAGCCAAGCTGACAGCCAACAAAGAAGCAAAACGCATCGTCGTGCAGTCTATCCAGAGAGTAGCTACCGAAACTGCTATCGAAAACTCCGTCACCGTATTCCAGATAGATTCCGACGAGATCAAGGGACGCATCATCGGACGTGAAGGCCGCAACATCCGCGCTCTTGAAGCCGCCACAGGAATCGAGATCATAGTCGACGACACCCCCGAGGCAATTGTCCTCTCAGGTTTTGATCCCGTCCGCCGTGAAATTGCACGTCTGGCTCTCCATCAGCTCGTTAACGACGGACGAATCCACCCGGCACGCATCGAAGAAGTAGTTGCCAAAGTGCGCCGTCAGGTTGAGGAGGAGATCATCGAGACCGGCAAACGCACCGCCATCGACCTCGGCATCCACGGCCTCCATCCGGAGCTTGTGCGCCTTGTAGGCAAAATGAAATACCGTTCAAGCTACGGGCAGAACCTCCTGCAGCACTCACGCGAAACAGCCAACCTTTGTGCCGTTATGGCCTCGGAACTTGGTCTGAATCCCAAAAAAGCGCGTCGCGCCGGATTGCTCCATGACATAGGCAAAGTGCCCGACGAAGAGCCCGAACTGCCCCACGCACTGCTCGGCATGAAACTGGCTGAGAAATACAAAGAAAAGCCCGAGATCTGCAACGCCATCGGCGCACACCACGACGAAGTGGAGATGACCTCACTTCTGGCTCCGATCGTGCAGGTTTGCGACGCCATCTCCGGTGCCCGTCCCGGTGCTCGCCGCGAAATGGTCGAGGCCTATATCAAACGCCTCAACGATCTTGAACAGCTTGCCCTCAGCTATCCCGGTGTGATCAAGACCTATGCTATCCAGGCCGGTCGCGAGCTCCGTGTTATCGTTGGCGCAGACAAGATCGACGATGTTGAAACTGAAAAACTCTCGGCCGAGATCGCTAAACGCATCCAGGACGAAATGACCTATCCCGGACAGGTGAAGATCACCGTGATTCGTGAAACCCGTTCGGTCAGCTTCGCTAAATAACCATGGCTACAGAAAACGATAACATAGCCGAAGAATCCGCACGCAAAGATTCCGGAAACGCGCCTGTCCGCAATGGATCCGGATGTTGCCACAGACATCCGAGAGGCAAACTGCACTGCTACGACTGGCTGGCCGACATTCCCGGTCATAAGTCGAGTTTCGACATTGTTGAAGTACAGTTCAAGAACACCCGGAAAGGATTCTACCGTAACTCGCTCCATCTGCCACTCGCGATCGGCGACATTGTCGCTGTTGAAGCCGCTCCAGGCCACGATATCGGTCAAGTCACCCTGACCGGGGAACTCGTAGCCCGACAGATGCGCAAAGCCGGCATGAAAAGCGACACCGAGATTAAACGCGTGCTCCGTAAAGCCAAACCGGCCGATCTCGACAGATTCGAGGAAGCCAGAGCCAAAGAGAACGACACGATGATCCGCGCACGCAAGATTGCCGAAGATCTGAAACTCAACATGAAGATCGGCGACGTGGAATATCAGGGCGACGGCAACAAAGCGATATTCTATTATATCGCCGACGAACGCGTCGACTTCCGTCAGCTCATCAAAGTTCTTGCCGATGCATTCAAAGTCAGGATTGAGATGAAGCAGATCGGTGCACGTCAGGAAGCCGGACGCATCGGCGGCATAGGCCCCTGCGGCCGACCGCTCTGCTGTGCCAGCTGGATGACCAACTTTGTCAGTGTAGGCACAGCCGCCGCTCGCTTTCAGGACATCTCGCTCAATCCCCAGAAACTTGCCGGACAATGCGCAAAACTCAAATGCTGCCTCAACTTTGAAGTCGACACATACGTGGAGGCTCTCAAGCGTCTGCCGGGAAAAGATGTGCGTCTTGAAACAGCCGACTCCACATATTATCACTTCAAATTCGACGTATTCAACCGTCAGATAACCTATAGCACCGACAAGAACATTCCGGCCAACCTTGTCACGATCAGTGCCGACCGCGCTTTTGAAGTCATTGCAATGAACAAAGCCGGAGAAAAGCCACTTTCGCTGCTCCCCGACGATGACGACTCGACAAAACAGAAAAAGCCTTACGCCGACCTCCTTGATCAGGACAACATATCGCGTTTCGATTCCAAGCGGAAGAAAAAGAAACGCAAGCCGAAAAAAGACGGCCCGGCCAAAGAGCGGCGCGACGATTCAGCCGAAACCACATCATCCGACTCATCAGAACCCAAAGAGGGCAAGATGTCAAGAGAGAACGGAGCTGCCGAACGTCCGCAAAACCGCAACCGCAACAACGACCGTCGTCGCGGACGGCAACGCGAACGCGGTGACAGACGCGAACAGCAACAGCAACCACGCGATCCCGACCGGCAACCCGACCAGAAGTCCAACCAATAACAAGCATTTCTCCCACATGCCCCGGTTTAAGATCACATACATTCTTATACCATTGATTGCCATGGCAGCTGCATGCAGCGGACAGATCGACCGCTACAGCGAATTCCGGTCGCTTCCGGAAAAAGGCTGGGCCTACGGCGATTCCATTTCGTTCAACGCAATGGCCAATGTAGCCGGAGCCACCGACATGCGAATTGCCGTGCGCCACAACGACAGCTTCCTCTACCGCAACCTGTGGGTTGAAGTCTGCTACCGCGACTCATCAGGCATCCAGCGGACCGACAGCGTCAACATCGAACTCGCTGATCCTCTCGGACGTTGGAAAGGAACGGGCATAGGATCTTCCTACCAATGCGAAGCCCGTGTGCCCCATCCCGTCTCGGTTGCCGACAGTTCTGTGGTTAAAGTCCGTCACATCATGCGGCTCGACACCGTACGAGGCATCGAGAAAATAGGACTGACAATTGAATAACGACACAATGGAACATACATCTTTCGACAGTCTGATATTCGATATGGACGGCACCCTCTGGGATGCCGTCGACACTTATGTCAAAATATGGAACGTAACATACTCCAGACTGGGGCTTGACGCGTCAACCGACCGCACACAGCTCCTTCAGTGCATGGGCATGACACTCGACAGCATCATTGACCGCATTGCCTCCGTCTCAGTCGACAGGAAGCTGTTTGCTGGCACCCTCAGAGCCGTAGATAAAGAGATACTTCCTCGCGACGGAGGGACTCTCTACGATGGAGTGGCAGAACTGATCCCGGAACTGGCCCGACACTACAAACTGTTCATGGTCAGCAACTGCGGCCCCGACGGTCTCAACATGTTTCTAGATTTCACCGGTCTCCGCCCATGGTTCACCGACACATTGACAAACGGAGAGACTCATCGTCCAAAGGAAGACAACATGCTGACGCTTATCCAGCGCCATGGGCTCAAAGCTCCCGTCTACATAGGCGACACTGAAGGCGACTGCCGGAGCACCCATGCCGCCGGTTTGCCATTCATGCACGCGGCCTACGGCTTCGGATCAGCACCCGATGCCGACTTCCGTGCCAACACATTCAGAGAGATTGCCGACTTCTTTCTTCAACCAAAACAATAGTCACAGTCATGACACAGCAGATCAACCTTCTTTCGCCCGACGAACAGAAGACACGCCTCGGAAAACTGCGCGATGAAATGAAACGCGCCGGTGCCGATGCAATAATGATAAGCGACAACGCCAATAAATACTACACTACCGGACGCGTATTCGCCGGTTTTGTCTACATACCGGCAGAAGGAATGCCGATCTATTTCGTACGTCGTCCCGTCAAGCTCGAAGGCGACGGAATAGTCTATATCCGCAAACCGGAAGAAATCCCGGCTTCCCTGAGCCTCAACGTTCCGGCCACCATAGGACTTGAACTCGGCACTCTCGGCTACAATGCTGCCATGCGCCTGTTCAAGATCTTCCCCGGTTCAAAAACCATCGATGCCACCCCCATGCTACAGGCAGCCCGTGCCATCAAAACGCCCATGGAGATAGAACGCATTGCTGAATCCGGAATCAAACAGGAGAGAGTCTACCGCCGTGTCCCCCACCTCTATCGCGAAGGAATGACCGATCTCGAGCTACAGATAGAGATCGAACGCACATCGCGTCTTGAAGGCTGTCTCGGACAATTCCGGATAAGCGGTGACTCAATGGAACTATACATGGGCAATGTGCTGACAGGCGAGAACGCCGACAACCCGACGCCCTACGATTTCGCCATGGGTGGAGCCGGAATAGACCCCTCGCTTCCGGTCGGAGCCGACGGTTCTATAATACGCCCTACCGATAGCGTGATGGTCGATGTCAACGGCAACTACACCGGCTACATGACCGACATGACGCGGACATTCACCCCTGAAAAAATATCCGACAACGCCATGCACGCCCACAAATGCTCCATCGAGATCTGCCACACCCTGCAGAAAATGATGTGCCCGGGGATAGAGGCGAAAGTTCTATATGAAAAAGCAGAGGAGATGGCCAAAGAAGCCGGACTGCATCCCTATTTCATGGGCCATAGACAGAAAGCCGGATTCATAGGCCACGGCGTAGGAATCGAGATCAACGAACGCCCCGTCATAGCTCCCAGAAGCCGCGACATCCTTGCTGCCGGAAACGTAATAGCCCTTGAGCCGAAATTCGTAATCCCGGGAACCGGAGCTGTCGGAATCGAAAACACATACGTTGTGATGGCCGACGGACCGGCACGATGCCTCACTAATGCTCCCGAAGAAATTATATCATTTGAATGATGGATCAAGAAATCATCCGGCGAATAGACCGAAAAGCATTTGAGACCGTAGGCCGCGCTGCCGACAATCTCGGTTTGCCTTGTTACGCCGTCGGCGGATACGTGCGCGATCTTTTCCTGAAGCGCCATTCCAAGGATATCGACTTCGTGGCCGTGGGACAAGGCAGTGGAATTGCCATCGCTCGCGAAGTAGCTGCCCTACTTGGACGTGGAGCGCATGTCAGCGTGTTCCGCACCTATGGCACAGCCCAGGTGCGTCTGGGTGCCACTGAGCTTGAATTCGTTGGAGCACGACGTGAAAGCTACCGCGCCGACTCTCGCAATCCCATAGTGGAGGAAGGCACACTCGACGATGATATTTCGCGACGCGACTTCACTATCAATGCCATGGCAATCGCCGTAAACGCCGAAAACTTCGGGACACTGATCGACCGGTTCGGAGGTGTCGACGACTTGAGAAACCGGATTATACGCACCCCTCTCGATCCCGACATCACATTCAGTGACGATCCCCTCCGCATGATGCGCGCCATCCGCTTTGCCACGCAACTCGATTTCCGTATCTTCCCCGAGACCTTCGAGGCTATCAAACGCAACGCTTCAAGAATCGACATAATAACACGCGAACGGATCTCCACCGAACTGGAAAAAATCATGCGTTCTCCCCGGCCATCCATCGGATGGAGATTACTGTCCGACAGCGGACTGCTCGCCCGTATTCTGCCGCAATTGCAGGCCATGCGTGGAGTGGAGACGGTGCGTGGACGCGGCCACAAGGACAACTTCGACCACACCATGCTCGTACTCGACCGCGTTGCCGAGCAGTCCGACGACCTATGGCTCCGATGGGGCGCGCTGCTCCATGATATCGGCAAGCCGGCCACTAAACGCTGGGACGAAGAGACCGGCTGGACTTTCCACAACCATAATTTCATCGGAGCCAAGATGGTTGGCAAGATATTCCGTGCGCTGAAAATGCCTCTTGGCGAACCACTCAAAAGAGTCCAGAAACTCGTTGAGCTCCACATGCGCCCCATAGCCCTTGTCGAAGAAACCGTTACCGACTCTGCCATTCGCCGTCTGATAGTAGATGCCGCAGAAGATCTCGACGACCTCATGCTACTGTGCCGAGCAGACATAACCTCGCGCAATCAGGAGAAAGTACGCCGCCATCTGGCCAATTTCCAGCACGTGCTTGAGAAAATGGCCGATGTCAACGAACGCGACCACCTGCGCCTCTTCCAGCCCCCGGTCTCCGGCGAAGAAATAATGTCCACCTTCGGTCTTGCTCCGTCGCGACCCGTAGGTGAGATAAAGAACGCCATCAAAGATGCCGTGATCGAAGGTATCATACCCAACGAACATGATGCCGCATTCCAATTCATGCTTCAGCTTGGCGAAAAAATGAATCTCAAAAGAATCAACTGACACCCACCGACGATGTACTATCTGCAAAAAAGAATCGAAATATCCGGAGCCCACAGCCTTTGTCTCGACTACGAGAGTAAATGTTCCCGGCTCCACGGCCACAACTGGATCATCACAGTTTTCTGTCGCGCCGAAGGACTCAACAAAAACGGCATGGTGACCGACTTTTCCCACATCAAACAGGAAATCACCGAGATGCTCGACCACAAAAACTTCAACGAAGTGCTCCCGTTCAACCCTACCGCCGAGAATATTGCCCACTGGATATGCTCCCGGGTGGAAAACTGCTACCGCGTGGAAGTGCAGGAAAGTGAAGGTAACATCGCTGCCTATGAAATCGACTGACCGACGCTATCGGGTTAACGAAATATTCGCATCTCTTCAGGGCGAGGGATTCCACACGGGAACAGCATCCGTGTTCCTGCGGATGAGCGGCTGCAACCGCCGATGTCCGTTCTGCGACACCGATTTCACTTCATTCCGCGAAATGTCCGCATCCGAGATAGTGTCCGAAGTCTCAGCGTTTAAGCCACGCCACCTTGTGCTGACCGGTGGTGAACCGCTCCTGCAAGCCGACAACGAGCTGATCTCAGCCCTCAAGAACGCCGGTTTCACAATCGCCGTTGAGACCAATGGCACTCTTCCGGTCCCCGACGGCATAGACTGGGTGACATGCTCCCCTAAACAGCCGCCTCTGGCCATCGACCGCATCGACGAACTAAAGATAGTGTTCGACGGCAACGACCCGGAGGCCATCAGGAACTCCCTTCCGACAGCCCGTCACCACTTCCTCCAGCCCCTCTCCTGCTCGAACACTCAGGCGGTGGTCGACTATATCCTTGCCAATCCACATTGGCGATTGTCTCTACAGACCCACAAACTGATCGACATACGCTGATTATTGCTATTTTTGGCGATTTTTCACTAACTTTGCGACATGGAATTCAAACTACAGGCAACAGCACCAGGAACAGACGCCCGTGCCGGTGAAATCACTACCGACCACGGCACCATACCAACACCTATCTTCATGCCCGTCGGCACTGTCGGCAGTGTGAAAGGTGTCCACCAGCGCGAGTTGCACGACGATATAAACGCCCGTATCATACTCGGCAACACATACCATCTCTACCTCCGTCCCGGAACCGACATTCTCCGTCAGGCAGGTGGGCTGCATAAATTCATCGGATGGGACCGCCCAATTCTGACCGACAGTGGCGGTTTTCAGGTTTTCTCCCTCTCCGACCGACGCAAGCTATCCGAAGAAGGCGCTCATTTCAGGAGTCATATCGACGGTTCGCGCCATCTTTTCACCCCCGAGAACGTTGTCGACATACAGCGCATCATCGGTTCCGACATAATGATGGCTCTCGACGAATGCCCTCCAGGTATGGCTGAATATGACTACGCAAAAAAATCCCTCGGACTGACCCACCGCTGGTTGCTGCGAGGATGGAAAAGATACAAAGAGACCGAAGGCCTTTACGGCCACTCTCAGGCCTATTTCCCCATAGTCCAGGGCGTACGCTACAAGGATCTGCGACGTGAATCCGCCAAATTCATCAGCGATCTCGGTGCCGACGGCAATGCCATCGGCGGACTCGCTGTAGGCGAACCCACAGAAGTGATGTACGAAATGATCGAGACCGTCAATGAAATCCTTCCCAAGGACAAACCACGCTACCTCATGGGCGTAGGCACACCGGCCAACATCATAGAGGCCATTGACCGTGGCGTTGACATGATGGACTGCGTGATGCCCACGCGTAACGGACGAAACGGAATGCTCTTCACATCCCAAGGCATAATGAACATGCGAAACAAGAAATGGGCCGACGACTTCTCTCCGCTCGATCCCGAAGGCACAAGCTTTGTCGACCATGCCTACTCGAAAGCCTATGTACGCCATCTGTTCATCGCCCAGGAACTCCTCGCCATGCAAATCGCTTCGATCCACAATCTCGCGTTCTACCTCTGGCTCGTCGGGGAAGCCCGGCGCCATATCATAGAAGGTGACTTCGCAACATGGAAGCCTCAGATCCTTGAACGCGTGCAACGTCGCCTTTGATCCATTAATACAATCGTTACTATTCGTCCCGAACAATCGTGAACCGCATAAAACCGCCTCTGAAAATACTCGACTGGTATATAATCCGTAAATTCCTCGGAACATATATCTTCGCCATAGTTCTTATTCTGGCGATCACGATCATGTTCGACGTGAACGAAAAACTCGATGCGTTCCTCAAAGCTCCCCTGAAAGAAACGCTCTTCGACTACTTCCTCAACTTCCTCCCCTACTTCGCCAACCAATTCAGTCCGCTGTTCACGTTCATTGCCGTGATTTTCTTCACGTCAAAGCTCGCCGACAACTCCGAGATCATCGCCATGCTCTCCACCGGAATGAGTTTCCGTCGCTTGCTCCGGCCATATCTGATCTCAGCTGCCGTGATAGCCGCTGCGACATACATTCTAAGTGCATATATTATACCTCCGGCCAACGTAAAGCGAATAAACTACACCAACACCTACGTCAAGAACAAACGCGTTGAATACGGCATAAACATCCAGCTTCAGGTAGCTAAAGGAGAGATTGCCTACATGAGCCGTTACGATGCCACAACGCGCACCGGCTACAAATTCTCGCTCGATTCATTCAAGGACAAGAAACTTATCTCAAAACTCACGGCTCAAACCATCCGCTATGACTCCCTCCACAACTGGCAGGTGCGCGACTACACGATCCGAAACTTCAAAGGCGACCGGGAGGAGATCAAACGAGGCATGAAGCTCGACACGGTCATTCCTATCGAGCCGCGCGACTTCCTCATATCAGCCAACGACCATGAGACCATGACCACCCCCGACCTAAATGATTATATCAACCGACAGAAATCGCGCGGTGTGGCTAACATAAAATCCTTCGAGATTGAATACCAGCGACGCTTCGCCATGACAGCTGCCGCTTTCATCCTCACGGTCATCGGCATGTCCCTGTCTTCGCGTAAAGTCAAAGGAGGCATGGGTGTCAACATCGGCATCGGACTCGTGCTCAGCTTCAGCTACATCCTCTTCATGACCGTGACATCCACATTCGCCGTCTCAGGCTACACATCCCCGGCAATAGCCATGTGGATCCCGAACTTCGTATACATAATCATCGCCATCGTACTCTACAACAAAGCCTCACGAGGCTAATATCCCATCAAGCCATTCTATATTAGCTCAAATAGCAGATGAAGCCTTCCCGGCCCTTAATCCACCACGCTACAGCTGCTCGACAACGAAATGACCATCGGAAACCGACAGAGCCACTGTCCCTGAATAGAATCGGGTGAAAGGAATTTCGTGTTCAAAAGGGAAAAAGCGTACAGATCCGTCAGCCGAAAGCTCCGCCACATGTTTTTCATAGCAGACCCCTCGATACAGAATCTTATGCGCGAAAATCCGCTCCACTGATTAATCAAACTTTCCGGAATAACGCTTGGAATACGTCCTACGCATATTCACGCGCAAAGGCTTGCGGCCGGTGTTCCATCGCGTGCGTGTCAACGTCACGGAATCAATATAGGCTTTCTCCTGGCCGGGGGCATCATACCACACCGCTCCGTAGATCTCACGAGCCGTACGGGCTGAATCGAGTGCGAAGCCCACTTCATGCCAGCCTTCTCCGATCATGCTTTGCGAGAACGTTTCCGTGCTGCCATCGCTATAATCCACAGCTACAGAAAAACGGGCCGGATGGCTGTTGCCGATCAATTTGGAGCGCAATGTATAGACATCGCCACGCTCCCAGTTCATATCGTAGGTCAGGAGGAATGGAAGGTAATCCGACGGAAGATTGTCGGCAAACGGACGGAAGCGCACATCGTTCCACACATCTACAGAATCTCCCTCCAGAGCAAGCGACGAACCCGACTGGATAGCATCGCCACCGGTGACCCCGGCCTGCTGACGCGCCGTTTCCATATCCTCGTTGATAATCTCAAGGACACGGTCGTAGACCTCAACATACTTATCCATATGGTTGCCATACCAGCGCAGCGAGCGATCCACCTGCGCCGTTGTCAGGCCATGTTTTTTAAAGATCGACTGCTTGAAAGCCCGTTTCACGGAATCGGTTGGAAACGCCGATATATTGGCCTCCACTACAGCCTCACCGGTATGTACATCCGCTAAAAGTTGCGCCATTTCCTCTTTATCCAGCACATCGTCCGGCACTCCGGTGCAGGCTGCCATTGCAGCTGTCAGTGCTACAACCGGCACAATCCGTCTGATCAGTCGAATCAGTTCCATGTCTCTCTTTGCTTTATTCCCCGTCGGAATCGGTCTTGCAGGCATCCAGTTTGGATGGCGCGGCAATCTCTTTATGATAGAACAATATCAAGGCGATAATACCGACAGTTATCGCTGCATCGGCAAAATTGAATATAGGCTTGAAGAATTCAAACACCGAGCCGCCGAGCATAGGTACCCAATCGGGCCATGTGAATGAAAACAATGGGAAATACAGCATATCGACAACACGTCCATGGAACAATGTCCCGTAGCCTCCCCCTTCCGGGAAAAGGGTCGCCACTTCCGGCGGCATAGGATTATTGAAAATAATGCCATAGAACATGCAGTCAATGATATTGCCTATCGCACCGGCCACAATCAGAGAGAGACACACTATGTAGCCACGGCGCACACATAGCGAGTCCTTAATACGCCAGATATACCATATCAGCGCTCCGGCCAGACACAAGCGGAAAAGCGTCAGAAACAACTTGCTTCCAAGCTCCATTCCGAAAGCCATGCCATTGTTCTCGATAAACAGTAACCGGAACCACGGGAAGATCATCATCTCTTCTCCGAGATAGAAACCGGTCTTGACCCATATTTTCAAAGCCTGGTCAATGATTATCACCGCGAGGATGATAATCATTGCCATTTGCCCTTTGGATAATTTCATAATGTGTGATAATGAACTATGATTGATTTTCTGACGCAGCACCGCCACCCGATCAGCGGTTTCCCTGATTCTTGGCGTCAATGCCGAGAGTGGCATGTGGAACTGCGCGAAGACGTTCCTTCGGGATAAGCTTGCCGGTCTCGCGGCAGATGCCGTAGGTCTTGTTTTCGATACGCACCAATGCTGCTTTCAGATGCTGGATAAACTTCATCTGACGCTCTGCCAGACGTCCGCTTTCCTCTTTGGAAAGAGTCGTGGCACCCTCTTCAAGAACCTTGAACGTTGGCGACGTATCGGCGATATCGTTGCCTTCGGTATTTGTCACATCGGCTTTCAGCAGATCGTAGTCACGCTGTGCCTTAGCCAGCTTTTCAAGAATCAACTGTTTGAATTCCTGAAGTTCCTCGTCGGAATATCTTGTCTTTTCGCTCATAGTTGTTAAAACGGATTGTAATGTTTGTGTATCAGGATAACGCTATATCGACCGGGATGTTCAGTTCATCGAGTTCAAGAGTCTCAACTCCCTCTTTCGATGCGTCGAAATTTTCAACGGCCTTGATCTCCGTGGCCAGAACCTGACGGGAGATATAGTCACCGAACTGGTCGATTGCATCAGCATAAGCAGGATCGGCTGCAAAGGTCAGTACGATCTTGTCTGTGATCTCGTAGCCACGGCTCTTGCGGATATTCTGGATGCGGTTGACAATGTCGCGCGCAATACCCTCGTTGCGGAGTTCAGGCGTAAGAGTGATATCAAGTGCAACGGTGACATTGCCTTCATTGGCCACGAGCCAACCAGGGATATCCTCGGATATAACCTCCACATCTGCGAGATCAATCAGAGCCTCCGAATCGCCTATCGCCATTGAGATCGAGCCGTTGCGTTCAAGCTCGGAGATCTGCGGCTGGCTCATCTGCTGGATAGCTGCCGCCACCTGCTTCATCATCTTGCCGAATTTCGGGCCGAGTTTCTTGAAATCGGGCTTCACACGCTTCACGAGCACACCCGAATCGCCATCAACAAGATCGAGGCCTTTAACATTAACCTCACTAAGGATCAGATCTTTCATCGACTCGATTGCCTGGCGCTGGGCGTCATCCACGGCAGGAATCATTATCCGGCTCAACGGCTGACGGACCTTCAGATCCGCTTTGCGACGCAGGGAGAGCACCATTGAGGTGATCTGCTGGGCAAGTGCCATGCGGCTCTCAAGCGACGGATCTATCACGCTCTCGTCAACTTTCGGGAAGTCCTGCAAATGGATCGACTTGCTGCCGGGACGAGTCACTGCAGTCAGATCGGCATACAGACGGTCAGCATAGAACGGAGCCACAGGGGCTATCAGCAGTGCCACGGTCTCAAGACAGGTGTAGAGCGTCTGGAAGGCAGCCAGTTTGTCGGCATCCATCTCCTTACCCCAGAAACGCTTGCGGTTGAGACGTACATACCAGTTGGAAAGATTGTCGTTGACAAAATCGTTGATCGCACGGGCGGCACGGGTCGGTTCATAGTCCGCCAGAGCCTCATCCACGGTCTTCACAAGAGTATTGAGAAGCGAGATGATCCAGCGGTCGATTTCCGGACGCTCGGCAACAGGGATCTGAGGCTGACTGTTGTCAAAACCATCCACGTTGGCATAAAGCGCGAAGAACGAATATGTGTTGTGGAGTGTGGCGAACAGCTTACGGGCTGCTTCCTGCACCCCGGCAGGATCGAATTTCAGGTTATCCCATGGCGATGAGTTGGCGATCATGTACCAGCGCAATGGATCAGAGCCATACTTCTCGATAGCCTCAAACGGATTGACAGCATTGCCGAGACGTTTCGACATCTTGTTGCCGTCTTTGTCAAGCACAAGGCCATTGGAGATCACCGCCTTGTAGGCAACGGAATCAAACACCATGCCGGCTATGGCATGCAGCGTGAAGAACCATCCGCGTGTCTGGTCAACACCCTCGGCAATGAAGTCGGCCGGATAAAGCTCGCCATTGTCAAGACCATCCTTGTTTTCAAACGGATAGTGGATCTGTGCGTATGGCATGGAACCGGAATCGAACCACACGTCGATCAGGTCGGTCTCGCGGTGCATCGGGCGGCCGCTGGGTGAGAGAAGCACGATGTCGTCCACGTATGGGCGGTGGAGATCGATTTTCTCATAATTGGCCTTCGAATAGTCGCCCGGGACAAAACCGCGGTCGCGATAGGGATTCGACTTCATCAAGCCGGCCTCAACAGCACGGTCTATTTCATTGAACAGGGTCTCTACTGAGTCTATGCAGATCTCCTCCTGCGCGTCGTCAGTACGCCAGATCGGGAGCGGTGTGCCCCAGTAGCGTGAACGTGACAGGTTCCAGTCCTGAAGGTTCTCAAGCCACTTCCCGAATCGCCCTGTACCGGTCGACTGCGGTTTCCACTTGATACCCTCGTTGAGCTGCATCAGACGTTCCCTGACAGCTGTAGTGCGGATAAACCAGCTGTCGAGCGGATAATAGAGCACCGGTTTGTCCGTGCGCCAGCAGTGAGGATAGTTGTGGGTATGTTTTTCGATGCGGAACACCTTGTCATTCTGTTTGAGCCACATACAGATCTCGACATCCAGCGTCTCATCCTTTTCAGTCTTTTCCGGATCGTAGGCATTCTTGACATATTTGCCCTGCCACGGCGTGTAAGCCTCCACATCCACCATTTCACTAACGAATTTCTCGTCAAGATCACTGAGCAGATAGAAACGGCCTGTCATATCGACCATCGGACGGATATTACCGTCGCGGTCAATCAGATGAAGCGGCGGCACTCCTGCGGCTTTCGACACACGGAGGTCGTCAGCACCGAATGTTCCTGCGATATGCACTATACCCGTACCGTCGTCGGTTGTCACATAATCACCGGGGATAACACGGAAAGCACCCTCTCCGGGATTCACCCAGGGAATTAGCTGCTGATAGTTGAGACCCACGAGGTCAGAGCCTTTGTAGCGTGCAACAACTTCGTATGGGATCAGCTTGTCACCTTTGTTGTAGCTATCGAGAGCCAGATCGGCAGCTTTGGGATTGAAGATCGAACCCATCAGAGCCTCAGCCACAACTACGGTCACAGGCTGTCCGGAATAGGGATTGTAGGTGCGCACCGCACAATAATCGATCTGCGGACCTACGGCAAGCGCGGTGTTCGACGGAAGAGTCCAGGGAGTGGTTGTCCATGCAAGGCAATAGGCCTTCCCCCAGCCTGTCATCTCCGGCTTCGGATCGAGAAGCTCGAACTGGGCGATACAGGTGGTATCCTTCACGTCGCGGTAGCATCCGGGCTGGTTAAGCTCGTGAGAGCTTAGACCGGTTCCGGCAGCCGGCGAATACGGCTGGATAGTGTAGCCTTTGTAAAGGAAACCCTTGTCATAGAGCTGGCGGAGAAGCCACCACACGGATTCGATATAACGGTTGTCGTAGGTGATATACGGATCGTTCATATCCACCCAATAACCCATCGACGAGGTCAGGGTTTCCCACTCACGGGTATATTTCATCACCTCCTGACGGCAGGCGTTGTTATAGTCGTCCACCGATATTTTCTTGCCGATGTCCTCTTTTGTGATACCGAGGCTCTTCTCCACACCAAGCTCCACAGGAAGTCCGTGTGTATCCCATCCGGCTTTCCTCTTCACATGGAAACCCTTCATCGTTTTGTAGCGGCAGAATATATCCTTGATCGTACGTGCCATCACATGGTGGATGCCGGGCATACCGTTGGCACTTGGAGGACCCTCATAGAACACGAACGAGGGGCAGCCCTCGCGTTCTTTCATGCTTTGTTCAAAAAGATTGCTGGCTTTCCACTGCTCAAGCACCTGCTTGTTGACATCGGAAAGATTGAACTTATCGTAGACGTTAAACTTTTTCATAACCGGTTTACAAAAAATTTTTGCAAATTTACAAAATATTCAGCAATTTAGCGCGCTTTTCTGCGCTTCCGATCTTAATTTTTCATCTTACATCCTCCACAACACAAAAAAAGAGCCGGACGAACAGCCTCAGCCATCCATCCGGATCCTTTTATTCGGTCTATATCGGATTATTGATAAATGCCGTAATTCACGTGGGAATTGCAATAATCCACACGCTGCTGAAGCCATGTTTTCAGTTCCCCGAAATACTTGCGGAATTCAAACGATGACTCACTCAAACGCCAGGAAACATCATAATCAGCCGGCCACAGCAACCCGTTTTCTTTTGCCGTTGGCTCGATCAGAGTAGCATATTCCTCCATATACTTCAGCAATTCAGGATAACCGTCTGCGACAAACGTATCCCATTTCTGCTTGTAGATAGCCCGGAATGCTTTGTTTTGAAAGAGAGCCTTGATGAATGTATATCCACCACAATCGCCGTTTGATGAAACAAGAGGGACTGAAGCAGATGCGCCCTCTTTTCCGTCAAATGTGAAAGCCCAGTCGAAGTCCCATGTAGGACCAAAATGATACACTTCTCCTTCCTCGAGGCTTTTCTTGTAGAGATAGAAGCTCTTCGGATGCTTCATCTCATGATTATTCGCCAGGCTGTTGACAACAAAGAATTCAGCTACCGACTCAAGGTCAAGATATTTCGACAGATCGCCATCAGCAGGAGTCGACATGACAGCTTTTGCCATCTCCACAAAATCGGCCGTCCATTCCGAGAAATAAGCCGAAGTCGTTGTCCCGAGAGCCTCACATACTTCTGTCAGATCCGGATCCTTTACCATAACCGGAAGATAGCCGGTCATGCTACCATAAGCGGACGATGAAGTAGAATAGTTGCTCAGGTTGAAATAAAATTTGAAATCCTCATCATAATTCGAGTCAAGCTCAAATAGCATGCCGGTATTTTCATCAATGTCGACACTTCCGCCACCTACACCGATCTTCTCCGTCAGCATATACGCACCCTTGTAGATACCATTCAGATAAACTTTCACAGGCACACAATGGTTTGAGTAAGGCATTTCAAACCAATTTGACACCCAAAGTGCAACTGAATTGCGCATCAGCGAACAGTCTATATAATTAGCGATCAATGCAAATGACTTAGCCTTTGCAAGACCACAAACCTTAGCTTTGCTCGACATTTTGAAGCGATATGGTTTCTTTTTCATATTCCAGGTCGAGTTTCCTCGGCCTCTGAACTCAACCGTCTGTTCGGGAAGATCATCATACATGCCGTTGCCGTCCATGCGCAATGTCGCTTCATGAACAAGATCTTTCGCACCCCACAGCTCTGTTGCTGTCGGATCGTCCAGCAGATTCACGTGAAACTCCGGCAGACCGGTCATTCTGACCTGCACGCTATCGATCGCGCTGAGGCTTATAGTGGTCTGATTGCCCGACGCATCCTGAACCACAAGCGTATTGAATCCCGTCGTCGCATTGCCGCCTGAATAAAGTATGCTCTGAGCCTCAGTACCCTTGAAAGTATGGAAATTCTTATCGCTGCAGAACACATGGATATGCTCGTTCTGAGCCATTGCCGACAAGCCGATTCCCATGGCTGCCAAGCCAAAAACTAACATCTTTTTCATTATTTCACAGCAACTTTAAGTGATTTACCATTATATGTTAACACATAGACTCCGTTCGCAAGATTTGAAGTCGGGATCTCATAATATTCCGATACTCGTGCATTGACAATCATGCGTCCGTCAACAGAGTAAAGACCGACGGTTGAATTCTGTGGCAGATTATGCAGACTGATGCGATCGCCTTCAATCACCACACCGACCATATCCGACCCGACAAGCTCCAGCCCCTGCCAAAGTCCGCTGTCTCCATCCGATGCGGAATAGTTCCAATACTTCAACTGTTCACATGGGACAACCACGTCGCCCTTGGCACACGACAAGGTCACATTTCCTCCGGCCACACGGGTCGTCATTCCGTCCTCCATAGCCACAGCGAAACTTGATCCATCCGTATTATGGAAAACAACGCTTTTGTAGCCATTGATCGACGCTCCGGCCAGCAGAGCAGTCGCCCCTAAAACAGCCGAAAGTAGAATTTTTTTCATTCAATAGAATTTAAGGTTACTAAAAATTTATTTGACAAATATACATCTTTTCACATTCACTTGCAAACATTTTTTTGCCAAACACCCATTTTTCGTTAATTTTGTAAAGATAAGCGAAAACCAGAATGAACACAATTGGAATCATACCGGCTCGATTCTCATCAACCAGACTCCCCGGCAAGCCGCTTGAAATGATAGGTCCCGACCCAATGGTCTGGCACGTATATCGCAACGCCTCGCTCGCCCTTGGCAACAATGTATGGGTCGCGACCGACGACCGTCGCATATTTGAGACTGTGACCGGGCTGGGAGGCCGGGCTGTGATGACATCCACGGATTGCCCCAACGGCACTGCCCGTTGCCTCGAAGCGATACGAAATCTCGGGCTGACACCCGACATAGTGGTCAACATCCAAGGCGACGAGCCTTTCATGCCGGCATCCGACATCTCACGGCTGGTTGATGCCTTCCGCGATCCAGAGGTTGAGATAGCCACTCTGGCGCGGCGGTTCGATCCGGCCGACGGCTTCGAAGCTCTCTTTTCGCCCGACACTCCCAAGGTGACCTTCACCAAACAAGGCCGAGCGCTCTATTTCAGCAGATCAATAATCCCATACGTCCGCGACGCCAAGTGGCAACAATGGCTTGAAACCGCCACATTCCATATCCACATCGGCATGTACGCCTTCCGTCTCGGTGCCCTGGAGAAAGCCGTGTCGCTGCCCGACAGTCCTCTCGAACAAGCCGAGCGGCTTGAACAGCTACGTTGGCTTGAAAACGGGATGAACATCCGGATCGAAGTCACCGACTCAACATCTTTCAGCGTCGACACCCCAGCCGATCTCAATGAGGCTCGCCGACGCTATGACCATCAACACCTTGCCCTATGAATTTCCGACAGACTCCACCACCGATCTCAACAATAAGACCACTCACACTGCCGCCGATGCGCCGGTTCACACTGCCGTCCGGCATGACATTTCTGTTCTATGACCGCTGCGACAAAGATATAGCCAACATTTCAGTCATAGTCAACGGTGGCTTTGCCGAAGCGACTTCCCCGGCCATCGCTGTACTCGCCGCCGACATGCAGCGCGAAGGTTCGCGTTCGATGTCCGGGGCTGAGATCGCCTCTCATCTGGACTTCAATGGCGCCTGGATCAAATCATCACCATCATCACATCATACACGCCACTCCATATTCACCCTGCGCCATCGCCTGAAAAATGTGCTCCCCGTCTTTGCCGACCTGATCTTCCACCCGTCTTTCCCGGAACAGGAGCTGACAGTCCGACGGGAATCATTGGCACGCAATATCGAGGTGTCACGCTCCAATGTGGCCTATCTCAGCCGATGCCGTTCCGAGAAAATGATCATGGGTGAAAACCATCCCCTTGCAACCGAAGATACGCCAGACGACATACGACGCATCACCGCCGACGATCTAAAGCGGTTCCATTCCGCCCACGCCGGAGCCTCGGCCGTGACCGTCCTTATATGCGCCGATATCTCAGAAGATGAGATCCGCGAAATCATCGACATATTCAACATTGCCGCACTCCAGTCAAATCCATCGTCCCTCCGATGCCGGACATTCAACCCCATGGCTCCCTCCGGAGCTGAACCCGACCTGATCAGGCTCGAAAACGCCTCACAAAGCAGCGTCGTACTGACTCTCCCGGCCATTCCCCGTTCCCATCCCGACTATCTGCCACTCCACATGACAGTCTTTGCCCTTGGAGGATATTTCGGCAGTCGTCTGATGCTCAACATCCGCGAGGACAAAGGATTGACCTATGGGATATCGGCATCTCTGCAAGGATATATCGACGATTCCTACATAGAAATCGCCGCCGAGACCGACAACGCCCACACTGGCCGCCTGATCGATGAGGTGCGTTCCGAGCTGTCACGTCTTTCCTCCGACCCATGCCATGGCGACGAATTGACGCGTATCCGTCAGGCCGCACAGGCCACACAGGTGGCCGTCCTTGACTCTCCGCTCGCAATCACCAACCATCATGCCACCACAATACTCTCCGGTCTTCCCGATGGCTACTTCGAAGCCAAGCAGCAAGCCATCCGCTCCCTGACACCCGATATTATAGCCGAAATGGCCTCCAGATATCTACGCCCCGAGCTCCTGCGCATCGCAATAACCGGAAACCCAGTGAATATCTGATAAATAGGCAAAACATTACATTTCAACAATTTTACATAAAATTAAACCCGTCGGAATTGACAATCCCGATTTTTTTTACGAAATTTGCACCCAAATTACAAAACGAATTTTTAACCGTTAATCATACATTTAACTAAATGAAGAAAAGTGCTTTGCAGATAGCCCGCGCGGCCTATCAACCCAAGCTCCCCGTCACCCTCACAGGTGCAGTGGTAGCTATCGAGGGTGAGCCCACCCAGTCAGTTGCCGATCAGGAAGAAATCAAACAGCTGTTCCCGAACACTTACGGCCTGCCCGAACTTCGCTTCGAAAAAAGCGGCAAACAGATTGCCGGCAAGCCCGTCAATGTTGGCGTGATCCTCTCAGGTGGTCAGGCTCCCGGCGGCCACAACGTGATCTGCGGTCTTTTCGACGGCATCAAGAAAATCAACAAGGACAGCCGTCTCTACGGTTTCCTCATGGGCCCCGGCGGTCTCGTTGACCACAACTACATCGAACTCACTGCCGACATCATCGACGAATACCGCAACACCGGTGGCTTCGACATCATCGGTTCAGGCCGTACAAAACTCGAAAAGCAGGAACAGTTCGACAAAGGCCTTGAAATCCTCAAGCAGCTCGGCATCTCTGCCCTCGTGATCATCGGTGGCGACGACTCCAACACCAACGCCGCTGTACTCGCTGAATATTACAAGAACATCGGTGCAGGCGTTCAGGTCATCGGATGCCCCAAGACTATCGACGGCGACCTCAAGAACGAAGTAATCGAAGCCTCTTTCGGTTTCGACACCGCAACAAAAGTATATTCCGAACTTATCGGCAACATCCAGCGCGACTGCTTCTCCGCTAAAAAATACTGGCACTTCATCAAGCTCATGGGCCGTTCAGCTTCCCACATCGCTCTTGAATGCGCACTCCAGACTCAGCCCAACGTCTGCATCGTTTCTGAAGAAGTTGAAGCTAAGAACCAGACTCTTCAGGATGTTGTAAACTATATAGCCGACATCGTTGCAAAACGTGCTGAAAACGGCAACAACTTCGGTACTGTCCTCATCCCCGAAGGTCTCATTGAGTTCATTCCGGCCATGAAGAACCTCATCGCCGAACTCAACGACCTGCTCGCAAAGACTCCCGATTTCGCAGAATGGGCTCCCGAGAAGCAGCGTGAATTCGTCATCGCAAACCTCTCGCAGAACTCTGCTACCGTATATGCATCGCTCCCTGCCGGTGTTGCACGTCAGCTCACACTCGACCGCGACCCCCACGGAAACGTTCAGGTATCGCTCATCGAAACCGAGAAACTTCTCAGCGAAATGGTTGGCAACCGCCTCAAGGAAATGGCTAAGGCCGGTTCTTACAATGGTAAGTTCTCACCCCTCCACCACTTCTTCGGCTACGAAGGACGCTGCGCTGCGCCTTCAAACTTCGACGCCGACTATTGCTACGCTCTCGGCTACAATGCAGCCATGCTGATCAACGCCGGAGTGACCGGCTACATGTCGAGCCTCCGCAACCTGACCAAACCCTCTGTTCAGTGGCTCGCAGGTGGTATTCCAATCTCGATGATGTTCAACATGGAACGCCGCCACGGTGAAATGAAACCCGTGATCCAAAAGGCACTCGTACGCCTCGAAGGCACTCCCTTCCAGCGCTTCGCCGCTAAACGCGACGACTGGGCTCTCAACACCCAGTATGTATTCCCCGGCCCGATCCAGTACTTCGGTCCTGCTGAAGTATGCGACATGCCGACGAAGACTCTCCAGTACGAGCACCTCGACAAATAAGAAACAACCTTAATCCAGCTTGCAGCGGCCGCTGATGGGAAATGTCTCCCTCTCAGCGGCCGCTTTATTTCATTGAGCGATCCGACACTTCCGGATCCAATATGCGCCTCAATCAGAAAAATATCATCTGTTTTCCAACGAGTCGAGCATCAGGAATGCCAGCTTGCGCGATGCATCAATAAGTTCAGGATAATGGGCGTCACTGTTCACAAGGATCGTGACACCACTGTCGATCAGCCTGCGCCACATTCCGATAGCCGGGAACATACGGTGGTGATCAGTCCATTGCTTGGTGTTGATCTCCACAGCCACCCCACTCTTTATTATCTCATCGGTCAATCCATTCAGCCGGTCAACGTACCACCCCTCTTGCTCCAGACCGGGATGAAAGTGCGACGCGTTATGGCTCACCTTATCATAGTGACCGATTATATCAAGTCCGCCGCGCGACAGCATTTCAAGCGATTGGTCGAAAAACGTGTTGACCACATACCGGATATCATTCCGGAAATTTCGCGACATCTTGCGCCTGAACGACTCAAAACGCCCGTCGATATCCACAAGCTCTCCATCTTGCGACGGGATGAAATGCACCGATCCGATCCGGTAGTCGAGCGGAAGAGAATCGAAATATGCCGACGACGGCCCCCATTGCGGCCCGAGAAAGTCAATCTCCATCGAGGCATAGAACTGCGTCCCGGATCCATATAGTCCCTTCAGGCGGTCTACCTCGGAAAGATAAGCCCCTACATCATCATGCGACATATTGCAAGGCGATTCGATCGGAACTGGTGAATGCGGCGAAAAGCCATAGTGAGAGAATCCGGCAGCCGACGCGGCTGCTGCAAACGCTTCCATCGGTGCATGTCCGTCACAGAACTGCGTATGGGAATGAAAATTATATCTACGGTTCTTAAGATCGAGTTGTTTGAAGTCCATTGAGTGAATCCGGTTTAAAAACAGAAAACAAAACGCATAAAACGGAGGAGACTCCGGCAGCTATCGTTCCGGCCAGTTTAACATCCAGTCCAAAGCCCTCCGGCTGCGGAGCACACAGCAGGTAGGACGTACAGACAGCCGTCATGAACATAGCCGGGACAAGGCTTATGGCATAGAGATACTTGCCGTAACGCGAGAGATAGACCGTCACAGCCCACAGTGTGAACACCGCAAGTGTCTGGTTGCACCACGCGAAATAACGCCACAATATCTGGAAATCTATCATCATAACTGCCGCCGTCAGCGCAAATAACGGCACGGCGACAACCAGACGGCGCCATAATGCGCTTTGGTTGAATCTAAGGAAATCGGCAAGCGTCAGACGCGCCGACCTCAACGCAGTGTCTCCGGTCGTGATCGGTGCGGCCACCACTCCAAGCACGGCAAGAATACCGCCAAACGTCCCCAGCCAGCCAAAAGAGATGTCATGCACCAGAGATCCGGCAGTGTTGCCCGATGCCATGTATTCCGCAAGCTGTTCATAGCCGCCGGTGAAGGCAACCGCGGCAGCAGCCCATATCAGAGCCACTATGCCTTCAGCCACCATCGCACCGTAGAATATCGGTCGGGCAAGCTTCTCATTGGTCAGGCAACGGGCCATCATCGGTGACTGTGTGGCATGAAATCCGGAGATCGCGCCACAGGCAATGCTCACAAACATCATCGGCATCACAGGGCTTCCGGATGCTGAGTGGCTTTCGAAACCATCATTGAAACTGACCGGAATACTGACATCGCCAAACAACAGCACACCGAGGATTCCGATCGCCATAAAAAGCAACGCACCCCCGAACAATGGATATAGATTGCCGATAAGCTTGTCGATAGGCAGCAACGTGGCAAGAATATAATAAGCAAAGATAGCTACGATCCAGAACCCCGTTGTCAATGCGTCTGGCGTCATCGCGGCAAGAAGTCCGGCCGGAGTAAGCACGAACACGGCAGCCACAAGAATCAGCAGCAGGACAGAGAACACCCCCATCAGCCGACGGACACCATTGCCCAGCTGGCTTCCCACAATCTCCGGAAGCGAAGCCCCATCCATCCGGATCGAGATAACTCCTGAGCAGAAATCATGTACAGCTCCGGCGAAGATTGTGCCTAAGGCGATCCATAGAAATGCTGCCGGCCCGAACATGATTCCCATGATAGCACCGAAAATCGGCCCAAGCCCGGCGATGTTCAGAAACTGGATCAGAAAAACGCGCCATGGCTTCATCGGGCGATAATCAACGTCGTCGCGCTTCGTATATGCTGGCATCTTGCGGTTTCGGTCCGTTCCCATTATCCGGTCAACGGCTCCACCGTATATTATGTAGCCACCGATAAGGACGGCCAGTGAAATCAAAAAAGCAGTCATGAGATTTCCAGTGTAAACAGTTTCTATGTTTGTGCTTCTCAAAATTACTATTTTTTCCGCTATCCGTATCTGTTTTTCACCACTTATTATCTTTTATTTCCAATAAGAAATCAAATTGTAGCCGAAGAGTAACACTCTAATCACAAAATTGTCATTATTTTGTTGCACCACAAGCTTTTTTTGCATACCTTTGTATTTCCATAGAAAATAACAACACGCAATTACAGAATAACAGATATGAGCAACACAAACATCACACCGCTGAAATTTCGGCCCATCCTTAAATCGGCCATCTGGGGAGGCGAGAAAATAGCCCCCTTCAAAGGAATCACAACAGATCAGACCCAGATCGGTGAAAGCTGGGAAATCTCCGGAGTCAAGGGCAACGAATCAATCGTGGAAAACGGCCCCGATGCCGGAAAGACCCTGACCGAGATGATCGAAAAATATGGTGCCGACCTTGTTGGTGAAAAAAACATCCGCCGCTTCGGAACCACTTTCCCTCTGCTCATAAAGATAATTGACGCCGCCGGCGACCTGTCCCTGCAGGTTCACCCCGACGACGAACTCGCCAAAAAGCGTCACAACTCACTCGGCAAAACCGAGATGTGGTACATTGTTGACACTGAACCCGATGCCAAGATCTGCGCCGGACTCGCAGAAAAAATCACCCCCGACGAATACGTGGCTCGCGTTGAAGATAAATCTCTGATGGACGTTGTGGCTCACCACACCTCAGCTCCCGGCGATGTATTCTTCCTTCCGGCCGGACGTATCCACAGCATCGGTGCCGGCAATCTCCTTGTAGAAGTGCAGGAAACATCCGACATCACATACCGCATCTGGGACTTCGGCCGCGTTGATGCAAAAACCGGAAAACCCCGTCAGCTCCATGTCGAGGAAGCTAAGGACGCTATCGACTATCAGGTCTATCCGAGCTATGTAACAAAACCCGGTGTCGACGTCGACGGCATTTCCGACCTTGTGACCTGCGACCACTTCTGCGTCTACAAGCTCACATTCAACGGTGGCAAGAAATATTTCTACCCGAAAAGCGATTCTTTCACAACCTACACCTGCATCGACGGATCAATCGTTGTGACCGACAAGAACGGCAACAGCGTTCCCCTCAAGAAAGGTGAATCAATGCTGATCCCGGCCAACGTAGGCGAATTTTCCGTTGAAGGAAAAGGAACAGTAATAAGCGCAACCAACTGATTTCCCCCCACACACAATTACCATACTCAACTCAAAAGGCGGTCAATATGACCGCCTTTTTTACTGCACAGTTCTATCCTTTCTCTACTTGATTTTACGGATAACGCGTGCTGGATTCCCGGCCACAATAGTATCTGCATCCACATCTTTTGTCACTACGCTTCCGGCACCGACAACCGCATTTTCTCCCACCGTCACACCGGGAAGGATCGTCGCGCCGGCTCCTATCCACGCACGCCGGCATATCCTCACCGGGCGGCAGGTAATCACCATGCGATCCTCAAGATCATGATTGTTGGAGATCAACTGCACATTAGCGGCAATCATGGCATCATCATCAATCGTTATTCCTCCTGCCGACATCATCAGACATCCGGGCATTATAATCACGCGACGTCCGATCCGGACATTGTTGAACCGCACTCCGCTCAAAGGAGTGGAAATCCGGCTACCCTCCCCCATATCCGGGAATAATTCCTTTACCAAGGCATCATATTCCTCCGTTGCCGGCATAGTGTGATTAAGCCGGAACAATGTCTGCATCTGCTGTTTTGCCAAGGCGGCATCCTCTGCCGACGGATGCCCACAATCTATCCGTAATTCCTCCATCATCGCAATTCTTCTATCCAGGATTTCACCTCATCTAAAGCCTGAGCACGCCGGTTCTGTGCCACTTCGCCACGCACTGCAAGCCCTTTCACCACCGACGCGCCATCACAGGCCGCCGCTATACGGGTCTCCGTGTCTGAAAGACCGCTACCCTCATGAGTGCAGAACGGAGCTATGGTCTTGCCCCTCCAGTCGTGCTTCTCCAGGAAGGTGTAGACTGGCATCGGCATGTCGCCCCACCAGTTGGGATAACCGATGAAAACCACATCATAATCCTCAACAGCGATATCATCTTTGACGGCCGGACGAGCTTTACGAGCCTTTTCCTGCTTGGCTATCTCCACAACCGCATCATAGGAATCATGCGGATAATCATTTTCCGGAACAATCTCAAACAACGTGCCACCGGTCACCTCTCCTATCATTTTTGCTATGATATGGGTATTACCCTCCGATATGTTACCGACACCATAGTTTTCACCGGTATGGGAGAAAAAAACCACGAGAATCTTTTTGTCTGTCAATGTTTTGTTCATAACACTGTCATTTGTTGCGTTTTCACTTTCATTTTTCGTTGTTGAATTATTGTTGGCACACGATACAATTGATCCGATCGACGCCACCAGCATAATAGCCATACTGATTATCTTTCTCATTGAAATACGGTTTTATATCTTATCCATAAAGTATCATTCTCAAATTGCTCCACGCTTTGCAGCGACAATTTTACCGGTCCACGACCCATATCGGCAATTCCGTCAAACAGCGCAGTCTGCCCCTTACGGCCATCAATGCCCGGAGCAAGCAGCAGACTAACCTCGTCGATCAACCCGTCGGCAAGAAAACCTCCGTTGATATGTCCGCCTCCTACCACAGCCATGCGCTCAACGACGAATTCCGAATGCAATATCTCCATTGCCTTTTGCAGATCAATGGCATCACCACCAATACAGATATACGATATTCCCTGCTCCCTGAGCGTTTCAAGATACTCCTGCGGAACTTGCTCGCTGACTATGCAGACCAGTGGCACACCATCTATGTCAGCCGACGGCCATCGAAGCTTCCCGGAAGTGTCTACGGCCACAAAATAGTCATCCGACTCCACCGCTTTATACACCGAAGGAATGCCTGTCGGCGTAGGATCAACCGCAACAAAAGGCTCCTTCGAAGCACTGTAATGTTCCAGCGTCACGCGTCCTTCCAACGTCGCGGAACACCCGAGTCGTTCAAGAGTGGAATAATACTCGTCACCACTTATTTTATCAACCATCGAGCAATCTATGCGCCCGTCAATTGAAGCCACCATATGGCAGATTATATACGGTCTGTTCATCTTTCATCAGTATTTTTCACACTGCAAAATTACCGCAACCCCTGCAAAAAATATTAACCCCAACTACGGAACTCCCTACCATTCTTACCTATCACCCTCCATAACCTAAATTCTCCCCCATCAGACAAAAGCCAGCCCGGCGCAAAACGTCGGGCTGGCTTTTGTTTTATTTCGGCCGGATTGTTATTCGGCATCACCGGTCTCCGGTGCCTTGTCGATCAGATCCATGAACTGATCGAGACTCGGAGTGATGATGATTTCCGTGCGGCGGTTTCGCTCACGTCCGTCGGCGGTATCGTTTCCGGCAATCGGGTTATATTCACCACGGCCACCGGCGGTAAGACGCGACGGATTGACACCGAACTGATTCTGGAGCACCTGCACAACCGATGAGGCACGCAATGCCGAAAGATCCCAGTTGTTGCGGATATTCGTGCGTGAGATCGGCACATTGTCCGTGTTACCCTCAACCAGCACATCGTAGTTGTTGTAATCCTTGATGATCTTGGCGATCTTGCCGAGAATCTCCATAGCGCGGTCGCTGATCTCATAGCTGCCTGAACGGAACAGCATATTGTCGGCAAGCGAGATATAGACAACGCCTTTCAGCACTTTGATGTCGACATCGCGCAGATCCTCACGCGAGAGTGAACGCGTAAGATTGTTGGTGAGAACCATATTGAGCGAATCGCTCTTCGACTTCGCATCAACAAGCTGTTTGATGTAGCGGTTGGAGGCGTTGATCTCGTCAACGAGCTTGGAAATGTTGACATTGCCCTGAGCATTCTGCTGAAGACTCTGCGCAAGATTGCCCTGCAATGCGTCATATTGCTTGCGGAGCGATTCATTGTTGCGACGTGCTTCCTCAAGCAGCTGTTCGTAGCTCTTGTGGTTGGCACGGCTCTCCGCCAGGGCAACCTGTGATGCGTTGTACTCCTTGCTCAACTCATCATACTGTGACTGCAAAGCCACATATTTCTTTTTGCTGACACATCCCGTCATTACGAGAGCGGCCGATGCCAATGCGGCAAATAAGATTCGTGATGCTTTCATATACTTCAAATTAGTGTATTAATACTCTGATCTACTTATTATAACATCATTGATACGCCTCTGGTTCTATCTCAGCGTTCAAAATACCACGGATGGTTGGCGACTTTCAGTGACGGATCTTGCAGATCCACGCGACCGGCACACAGCACTCTGCGCGGAATATACCATGGATCTTCCGGATCGAAACTATTCTCCCTCACCATGCCTGACGAATGCAGGAAACGGGTGGCTCCACTGTAGATGCCAACATGTGTGATCCTTTCGCCGTCTCCCTCGCCGAAAAAGAGCAGATCGCCTCTCTCAAAACCGGTCATATCCGGTTCCGCAGCTCCGCAGAATGCCGCCTGACCGCGCGAGTTACGCGGAATCATGATGCCTGAATAGAAGAAACTCAGTTGCGTGAATCCGGAACAATCGGTAGCTTTCGATGTAGTGCCACCCCAGAGATATGGCGTGCCCATCATCGACCGCGCGGCATCAATGATCCTGTCGGCCGACGGCTCTCTGCGGCTCCATTCGTCGAGATCCTCAACGGCTTCCGAGCGTATGTAACCCCGGCGTCCGTCTGGCAGTCTGACCTCTGCGAATACCGATCCGGGGCTCTTCTCCCCCTCGAAAATGGAGCATAAAGTCACATCGGAGACTATCGCTCCGCCATCCGGCGCAAGCGTATCACCGACAATAAGCTCTGGGCGCAGCGACGTAGCTATCAGACGCGGAGATTTCCGCCATGCGGCCATCTCTGCCGAATCTCTCAGGACGATCGATTTCAACGGAGCATAGCAGTCAACACCGTCGGGCGTGCTGACACGCGCCCAGTCACCGGCCACAGAGTCTACACGTAACGGCATTCCACAGAAAGCCTGCGTCTCCATTTCCGAGCCGTGGGATGCAGCAGAGCGCAGACACAATGCCGAAACATTGCTCTGCGCCCACTGTTGGCCTCTCGCGGACAAAGCCACGATAAGGCTACATAAGACTATAAATATTTTCACACGCATGGAGAGAGATTTTGCGTTTGGAGTCAATAGCCCGGAACCGATCACTTGGATGCTGTGATCTTGTCCACGAGCCGCTTGATATCATCGGCCATATCATCAGCTTCAGCCATGGTGGGAGCCTCGGAATAGATGCGGATAATCGGCTCCGTATTCGACTTGCGCAGATGAACCCAACCATTCTTGAAGTCGATCTTGACGCCATCGATATCCGTGATACGTTCCGATGCGTACACCCTCTTGATCTCATTGAGGATTGCATCGACATCGATCTCCGGTGTCAGCTGTATCTTGTTCTTGGCAATGGCATAGGCCGGATATGTAGCCTTCAGTTCTGTCATTTTCTTTCCGCTCTTGGCAAGAAGTGTCAGGAACAGAGCCACACCAACAAGGGCATCACGTCCATAGTGGGCTGCCGGATAGATAACACCGCCGTTTCCTTCGCCACCGATCACGGCTCCGGTGCGCTTCATCTCTGTGGTCACATTGACTTCGCCAACTGCCGATGCGGTGTATGTGCAGCCATGACGCTCTGTCACGTCACGCAGCGCACGCGATGAACTGAGATTGGAGACTGTCGAGCCGGGAGTCTGTGACAACACATAGTCTGCCACTGCCACAAGCGTGTATTCCTCCACAAACATCTCTCCGTTTTCCATAACCAGAGCCAGACGGTCCACATCGGGGTCAACAACAATGCCCACATCGGCTTTTCCCTGCTTCATCAGCTCGGAAATCTGGGTCAGATTTTCAGGGATTGGCTCGGGGGTGTGGGCGAAATGTCCGTTTGCCTCGCAGTTCAGTTCTATCACATTCTCCACCCCGAGAGCCTTAAGCAACTGGGGGATCACGATACCGCCAACCGAATTCACGGCATCAACTGCCACCGTGAAATTGGCCTTTGCTATCGCATCGCGGTCAACGAGATCAAGCGCAAGCACCTCCTCGATATGACGGCGGTTGTAGGTCTCATTCTTATATTCCCGTCCGAGGCCATAGACTTCGGCAAATGAGAATGCATCATCCTCGGCGATCTTCAGAACCTGCTTGCCCTCGGCATCATTGAGGAATTCGCCACGGTGGTTGAGAAGCTTCAGCGCATTCCATTGTGTGGGGTTATGGCTGGCTGTGATAATGATGCCACCGTCAGCTTTCTCGCCTGTAACAGCGATCTCGGTGGTCGGGGTCGATGCCAGACCGATATTGACAACATCGAATCCCATCGCTGTCAATGTAGCCACAACGATTCCGCTCACCATCTCTCCGGAGATTCGGGCATCGCGGCCAACCACGATTACATTTGAGCCTACTGGCGAATTGGACTTGATGAAAGTTGCGTAAGCTGCTGTAAACTTTACAATATCAACGGGGGAAAGACCCTCTGATGGTGCTCCGCCGATTGTGCCGCGGATACCGGAAATCGATTTGATGAGTGTCATATTTTCTTGTATTGAACTGATTTTCTAAGTAAGAAACTTTAAAGACTTACTTATCCCGAGCCGTCAGATCTGGCTCTTGTAATAGCGGATATGATAAAGATAGGGTATAACGTATGAAATCTCGCTGTTCCAGCCGAACTGAGATTTGACAACGAGGTTCACCTCGCAGCCAATCGGCAGGAACTCAAGCGGCAGCTGGATTCCGGAGCCCCACTGCGACGACGACGGCAACGTGAAGTTCTGGAAGCGGAACGAGGTCGCCGCCTGGGTCAGGTCATCCTGATTGCCCTCGGAATAGAGCGCGTCAAGATCGCCCGAATAGTTCGACAGGTTATAGCGCTGGAAGCGGAAATAGACCAGCTCATCATCCTGTGCCTTCTCGCCGCTGCCGGCATCAAGCACCTGCATGTAGATATTGCCCTCATCATCGAGCATATAGTACGGTGCCTCCGGACCGACCTCAAACACGGTATCGGCCGGGATTCCGGGAATAACCCACTGGTCGGCCAGAAAACGGTTGACAGCCATATTTTCCTCATTGAGAAGTTCGGAATAGCTCTTTCCGCTTTCACACGACTGCAACACCCCTGCGAACGCCAGTCCCAGGATCATTGCCGACAATATTTTTGAAATTATCTTCATTGGTTCTATATTTATTCTGTTTCTTTCATTTTCTGATTAGCCGTCGGAAGCTGAGCGTCATATTCCGGCATAATGCCTATAACCTTCGCCACAACATCATCAAGCGGAGCATACATCTCCCCTCCGGCTGCATTGCAATGTCCGCCACCGCCGAAATGACGCTCGCAGATATCCTTCACCGAAAAATCCCCCTTGCTCCGCATCGACACCTTCACATAGCCCGGCTCATCCTCACGCAGGAACACGGAATACGTCACCCCCGGTATGCTCAGTGGCACATTGACCAAGGCCTCCGTATCGCCCCGATGATAGCCGAACTCGTTAAGCTCATCACGCGACAGAGTGATCAGCGCGGCCTGATGCTCAGGGATCAGCTGCATCTTGCGGCTCTGACCATAACCCATCAGGCGCACCCGGCTCTCACGGTTAGTGTTGAACAGCTTATTGTAGATAGCATCCTTGTCAACACCCTTCGACACCAGATCCGCCAATATGCGGTAGAGCTCAGGATCATTGGAATTATACGAGAAATTACCCGTATCGGTCATCATTCCGGTGCAGCAGCATTCCGCGGCCTCAGTCCCCATCATCACCGTCAGCCCCATAGCCTCGAGCACCAGATAGACCAGCGCGCAAGTCGACGAGACATCCGGACGCGACACCATCAGATCCGATTCTATCACAGGATTCAAGTGATGGTCTATAACCACGCGCTTCCCCCCCGACTGCTCCACCATCGGAGCCATACGGTCAATCCGTTTCAGATCATTGTAGTCAAGCACAAAAATCAGATCCGAATTGCGGAAAACACACTGGGCTCTCTCCGGACGGCACGAAGCCACGACTATCTGTCCGGCTCCGGGCAGAAACATCAGATTCTGAGGCGGACAATCCGGCACCACCACCGTCACCGCCTTACCCATGGCCGAAAGCACATGAGCCAGACACAGCGACGAACCCATGGCATCTCCGTCTGGAGTCATGTGACACGTAACCGCAATCCTGCTGGCGCGGTTGATCATCTCCCTGAGAGACTTAGCTTGAGCCGGTGTGATAATCTGACTGGACATAATTCGATTTAGAACCACAAAAATACGAAATTTTTCATTGGCATCGTGCTTTTTTGCGCTCTTATCCCGAATTTAACAATCATTACCACACAAATCCCCTCCCAACACGTTAATGACAACACCGCATACTCAATTAAGAGTCACCACGTTCCGGAGCATCTCATTGACAATTCCATTGTCATCATAGCAGAACAAGTACACCACCGTCTCTCCAAACACAGCATCACGCTTACCATAAGGATAAACCGTGCAGATTATCATATTGCCAAGTGGATATGAAAACCACAGCTCATAATCCGGAGTGGTTACTCTTTGATTTAAAGCTGAAAAAAGATCATACAGATCCGAATCATATTGGTCATCCCCCAGCTTGACACTCTTTTCAAGATACGAGTTCTCAACAATTTCTTTTTGATGACCGGCAAGTCGGTTTGAAAAAATATGGAACAAATCGGTATCCTCTATATCATACGACACAACCACGTCTTTCGCCTTATAACTGACCTTGACATAATCGTAGATTTGGCTATATACGTCCCTTTTCACGCTATTCTCTGCACACTCTGCGCCAACAGATATCGGAAAAAGCAACGCAATAATCAAGACTATTTTATATATCCCATTCATTTTCTCTTTATTTCTTTGTGAACTAATTCACCTCGGATCTGTGATGTTATTTGGGTACAACAAGCTGCATCCCACCATTTTAAAGATGCAACCATTCCCAAGCATCAAAAGTGTCTGCCGGACTAATGATATTTAGTGTCTGCCCTTCATGCCGCCATTTTAATCTGATTTCTCATTGCATTGTTGTCTATTAGAATGCCGACACACTTATCCGCAAATATAACACATCCTCCACCCCTTTTCCAAATCTCGCCCCAACTTTTTTCCACTATTCTCTCCCCACCATTTCATACCTCCACATGTAGGGACTGCGCCATGGCGCGTCCGGCTAAAGCCATTTTTAAGTCAATGCTTGATTACCTTCTCCCCGGCTCGTATCCTATTCTGTGAAATCCCGATATTCATTGGAATCTTTAGGCACAGGATAAAACTGTCCATCCTTATATTGCAGCACCTGCTTATAATATAAATACTTGTCAAAGAATCCATCGACATCCATGTCTTTGGAGTATAGCTCTGCATCATGTTTCATCTTCCTGTTCCCTGAAACTGTAAAGAAAACATCATTACATTGTGGCGGAAGAAGGAAGATTTTCCCTTTGTAAGGAACAACCACATAATCCCGATACAAAGTTTCTCTTACCGTTTGAGCAGGAGATAGGTATGTGTATAATATTACGCTTCGATCTTTTTTATATCTTTTTATATCATCTTCTTTTGAAAAATGTACATACACTATCGGATCCGTCTTGTATTTATTGAGTTTGAATGCCTGATCCATACCCTCAAAAAAGCATGAGTCTGTCACAACCCCCACTTTGAAATCTATCATCTGATCTTTCTTCACTCTTTTCTGTGCATCAATAGTTCCGTTCACACAAAAAAGCATCAGTATTATCAGTAAGGCTCTGATCTTGTCCATAATCATTGTTAATATGAGGTGAATGATATTCTATGTATGTCTTTTGGGCTACGAAGTATGTATAGGTAGGTATTGGAGAGAGCCGTGCCTGCCGCAAAACGACTCTTTATGCAAAAACGCCGATCCTCTCGGCCGGTTAATCCGATTCATAAATGCTGTTTTCCGTTGAACGGACAATACCCCTCACTTCTTCCTCTAATGAGTGCATTCTATGTAGGAAATTCTTTAATTGTAGAGCATTATCGCCCAATCTCCCCGGAAATTTTATCTCGATAAGATCTTTTGATAATGCCCCTGCATTATGCGAAAACCGGACTTTATTGTATTTCATAAAATCCAGAAGCACCTGTTGATCAACCTCATTGAGCGGCGAGTTACCATCCATGTTCTCGATCGCATTTACATATCCCTGATCGTCAATCGACAAGACCATCTCAAATTTAAAATCATCCAGCCACCGATTCACTCTATAATCTCCGAAAGCATATATCATCGACAGCAAAAACACGGCCTCATTTAAATTAGCCACATCGCAGTCTCTGGTGTCTGTTGGATTATTGATTATAGAATATATGGAAGTGCGATATGCCGTCAGGCTGTTTGTGATATAGCGGATGTAATGAGCGTGGTTATCTGTATATAATTTCTTATATCCTCCGGGAAATGTAAACACAGCAGTCTTATTGTCATAATTGAGTTTATCGAAATCATTACAAAGCTTGTCTTTTAATATATCCCAGTCCGAATACCCATCTATAAATTCATACCCAATTGAGAAAATATACTTATTGTCTATTAGGATTTGTTCTAATTCAGATAATTGCTTATCGGTTAGGTGAATAAACGTCAATCCTCCATCCTTGTCTACAATATTGTATCGCACCCTTACATCCTCTAATTCTGAAATATATCCTACAGAATCAACAGCTGCCTTGAGATATAAAACATTTTTATGGTCAAGCAGACTGATCAATGAATCAGCACCCCAGTATTTTTCAAGAGCACGTCCCAATTGAATTCCATTTCTTGCAAATCCTGCCGGTTGATTTAAACTGACATTATAACGCGCATTTGCAGAGAATGACACACTGCTTAATACCGCAAACACTACAGAGAATACAAATTGGTTGAACTTCATACTGTACCACTACCTTTATCCGCAAATATAACACATCCTCCATCCCTTTTCCAAATCTCTCCCCAACTTTTTTCCATCCCTGCCGAGTTGCATCGGGACTGCATCTTGATCCTACGAGCTACATCCCGACAATTTCAATGCCGGCCACCAAACATATTTTAATTCGCCTTGCCGGGGTAACGGTTCTCCGAACCGTCTACCGCCACACGCTCCGACCGCCTCTGTCACATCTTCTCATTCGCCACCGATCCACACCAGTTTGATCTCGTCGCCCGATATATCCAACTTCCAGACATCCCCATCAACTCCTTGAGCCAGTAAAATTCCTGCCGTCCACAGTTGCTCGGTAGTATAGATCTTATCAAGCGTAACCATTTTAGCAGTCCGTCGCAATAAACGATCCACCGCATATTCACTTAGATGGAAACTATAGTCTCCCTTAACATTGAATATTATTCTTGTCGGATAGCCATCTAAAAATGCAACTCCGTCACAATCCTCATAATACCCTATATATGGAGATTTAAATGGTTCGATAAACACATTGGTGGAGTCCTTTGAATAGAGCATTATAAAGAAATTTGGGTTCTTGTTTAACCATTTATTTGAATTTATAAATTCCGTCAGATATTGGCAGAATGCCGAATCCTCAATCTCATACAGCGGCATCTCAACAGACTGATCCTTCTGCTTTGACAGCGGTACAATATCTTCCGTTTTAAAAACATATGGATCTGGCAAAATGATCCGTTTGCTCCCACATGACACTACCGCCAAAAAAACACTCGCAACTATAATGACGCATGCGAACTTATGGATCTCTTTTCTCTGGTGGCACATCCTCGTATTTTCCATTTCTGTATAATTTTACTTTTGCTTTCGGATTACGGCTCAAAATTTTATAGCTAGCATCTTTATCTCCTGGGCTTGGATCGCCTCCAGCGGGATGATAATGGGCATCGTAATTTATTATACTGCCTTTGTTTAATAAGTGATTTGCTTGAAATGTTTTGTTCGTATCATGCGCATTGCCCACAGCTATAAGAGATTGGCGTTTAAATACAAACTCAGTATGTGACCATTCTACTTTAGTAGCATATTCTGACGATGCTTTTTCGAAAAAATTCTTTGCTGATTCCTGATCCTTTAAATAAAAAATAGTCATATGCTGGCATATGCCGTCATCATCAATCCATGATATATCCGGTTGTACTCCTAAGATGGTTCCGTATGGAAGTTGGATTGACAGACTTTGGCCATTCTCATCCACAACTGGAGTACCTTGCGAATCAACCCAAACAATCATATCATAAGCGGTCGTTTCAATCTCATTAATGACATTGCCTTTATCATCGATTTCCCATATGTTCATGCCATCCGGATCAATGAAACTTATAGGATTACCGATGCAATAGGTATATGAGGATGTGGATTGATACACATCCTGCATTAAATCCTGAGATAGGAATCTCGGAAATATGCTGTTGTACCACCTTGCCTCAAAGTCGTAGAGGTTCAGGCCACGGTCGGTGGTCAGCTCCTTGCCGCCGAACTTGCGGCGGTTTCCACAGCTGGAAGCAACCGCCATGGCGTGCGGCATGCCGTAGGGATAGTAGTCGGTAAACTGCTCCAGTGCCGCCGTCCGGGTGTTGTACACGCCCGTGATGTTCCCCTGATAGTCCGCGATGTAGGCGTGGAACACCGTGTCCGCCATCGTCAGATACCCATCCCCAAGGTGGATCACCGTATCACGGGGAACCAATGGCGGACGGATACCCTGGGGGACCATCACTGAGTCGTAGCGGATCTCAAAAGGCCCTAAATAGCCCCTTTTCACAACCCTGATCCCGTCCGGCGAGATCACGGTCTCCGTCAGTTTCGCCCCCGAGGCGGAATAGGTGTAGGATATCGCCGAGCCGTCCTCCATCTCCACGCGCTGCGGCAGGGTTAGAACGTTGTACGCCACATCCGCCACACCGCGGCTCATGTCGCGCGTCTGGTTGCCGTTGCGGTCGTACCCGAACGCATCCTCCCCGAAGTCGCCGCCGCGCAGGTCGAGCGACGATTCCAGCAGAACGTCGTCGGCATCGTCCCTCAGCCCGACGAGTTGGTTACCCCTGAGCGTAGCCGTCAGGTCATCGATCTGTCCATAGAGATCCGGTGCTATCAGTCCCTGCCGCGTCAGCGTCAGTATGTTCCCCTGCAGGTCGTAGCTGTAGGCCGTCGAGTAGTCGGCCGCCAAGGCCGCGCCGCCGTTGGCGAGATCCACACCCGAATAGTCCGCCCCCACAAGCCGCCCGAGCATGTCGTAGCTGTAGTCATACCGCCGCGTCTCGCCACCGTATGTCGTTGTCTTCGATGATATACGACCCGTGTACGACGGCGCCGCCCCGTCGGCATACGCCAACTGCTGCTCGACGAAGCCGCAGTACCATTTCACCATCCATCCGTGCATGTCGTACTCGTTTGTACGCGTCAGCCCTGCCATGCCCGGCATTCTCGACGTCGTCGTCCGGCTGAGCCGTCCCAGAGCGTCATAGCCGCTGGTGCTCACCGCCACCGTCACCGGCTGCGGTGGCCTCGGAGGCCTTGGGCCACTGATCGGGCCATCAGGTAGCGTGGCGGCAGCGGCTGTCGATGCAGCCGTCTGCGGCACCAGGGTCTGCTGCGTCCTGGTGAGCCGCCCGTGCCGGTCGTAGCCGAACGTGGCTCTCGTTGTCAGCGCGTCCCCGTTTTTCTGCAATGTGTATTCCGTCTGCGTCGGCTGTCCTCCTGCGTTGTATGCCGTGGTGCTGACCAGCAGCTCTCCTGTCGGCGTCTCCCCGACGGTGACCAATGGCCGTTCCTCACGGTCGTAATACGTGACCGACAGCAATCCTCTGCCTATGCCGTTGCCTACGAGCTGCGCCGTCAGCGACCCTGTGGTCAGTCCGCGTGGGGATGTGACGGCCGTCGATGGTCTGTGCTGCCGTATATCGCTCGCCTTATCCTGTGGTATGAAGCTGTAGTCGTCGTAGTATGTGGCCGTCAGCAGCTGCGCCTCGGCAAGATGATCTGTCAGCTCCGCCCCCACGCTGTAACCGCTGCCGCATAGTGTCCCTGACGCGCCGCACGCCCCTGTCATAGTGGCCGTCATGGACGGGTTGGCCGACGACGGCGCACTCCAGAACGCCTCGTCGAGTGCATCGCGGCACACTCCCGTCACCGCCACGCGTCCCTGCCGGTCATAAAGCATGAACGAACGCCGTCCCTGCTGCTCCTGGTTGCCGTCGCGAGTGAACGCCAGCAGCCCGTCGCAATCGTAGGCATATCTCACGGCTCCGCATCCCGGCAGTTTCTTGCTGCGCACACGCAGCTGATGGTCATAGCTGTAGACAAACGCGTATTGGTCGATAAGCTCGGCCATCTGCGCCGACCCCGGCAGGTTCTGTCCCGTCTCGCCGAGCCGCGCCGACAGCTCGGGCGGCAGCACTATCAGCGGATTGCCCCACGGATCGCTGACGGTGTAGGTGTCGGCCTGTTTGCCCCCATCGGCCAACGACCGTTGCAGCACCGTGCGTCCGAGACAGTCGGTGAATATGTATGTAACCCTGCCGTCACCATCCTCGGTGCGGACGGCTGTCAGCTCTCCTGCTCCATAATATCCCGAAGCCGACAATGCAGTGCCGTCCCAGCTCCAGCGCACTACTCTCCGCTCTCTATCCGAGGGGTTGGAGCAGGTCAGTTCCTGACGCGACGGATGCCCGGCGAACGCCTCGCCGCCGAGTGTGGCCGTGGCCGCGAGTTCGGAGGCCGAGCCTTCGGGATAGGTCATGACGGAATAAGCCTGTGTGTCGCCGAAGTGCTCCATGGCCGCGGATGTCAGCGCCACATCGCGGCGCAGCGCGTCGGCAAGGGTCGCGTCGCTCTCCGCCGAGGCCAATGTCAGCGGAAGCGGAAGCCACTGCCTGACCGGACGTCCCAGTGCGTCATATCTCACCACCGTGGCCACATCCTCGCCGCCGTTCCCGGCTCCCTCGGCAACCTCCGCCACCGCCTGGCCGAAGCCGTCGAACCGGCGCGTGGCCACTGACCCCTGTGATCCCCCAGCAGGATAGGTGGTGGTCGTTATGCGGTTGCGCCCTGTCAGGCCGTCGGTCTCGCCGAATGTCTCGTATTCATGCCTTGTCAGTATTTTGCCATATGTGTCCGTCACCGTCGCGAGCCGTCCGCCGCTGTAGCCGTATGTCGCGGTGCGTCCCGAGGGGAAGCGTATCTCCGTGCATCCCACCAAAGGTTCATAGTCAAACTCGGAGCGCAGCCCTGTGGCATCATCGCCGCCACCCACGGTCAGTGCCGTCAGCAGATCGCCGCCGCATCCCCATTCGTAGGTCGCTGTAGGGCGCGCCGTCTGACTGACGGCCAGTGGACGGCCAGACCCGGAGTAGCCCCCGGTCACGCGTTGCACATCGGCGGCATCCTGTCCCGGAATGCCGGTGATGATGGCCGTGGGGCGTGTCAGCGTCACGCCGCCCGTGGCTGCGAACCGCCCGTACTCATAACGACGCATCAGCGTGTCGCACCCGTCCATGACCCACATCTCCGCAACTGGCAGCGTCTGCAATCCTCGCCCCACGGCCTCACGGAAAAACTCCGTGTCCGTAGTCGCCGCATAAGCCACATGCCGCTCCAGCCTGTGCCCTCCCTCCCGGACTATGGTAACCACCGGAAGCCGCAGTCTGTTGCAAATCATGATGCTGTCTCCGGGAAACGCTGACTTGCCGGACGTTGTCAGCATGTTGTCCGGCACGTATTCATATCCATCCGGCAGCTGAGGTTTCAGTTCTCCTGGAGGTATCGGCCCGATAACTTCAGGTGTACCGGTAACGTCCGGTCCACTATATATGTTGCGCTCTGTACGCAGACTTTCCGAACCATCCGGGAAATAACATCTGTATTCGATGGAATCGAGCTGCCGGGAGCTCGCTTTAAGATCTATCTGGAATGTATTTACATCATAACAGCTCCTTATATCTCTGGTTATGAACATCGTCTTGTTGAAATAACGTCTCACAAGAGGTTCATGGAAAACATCTACTGTCTCTGTCATGGAATCTGTCGTCGAATAGAACCGGCGTTCACGGCTGGCTATCCGGTATTCTCCGTCACGGAATTCATAGACCTCTGTTTCTTTCAATTCGGGGACAGCTCCTATATGCTCATTGTAATAGCCTCTTACGGCATTGGCACCCATCATCAGGCGGTAGAACAGCGGCTTACCGCCCGGAAAACAATCGAATGCGAGCGTTCTGAACTCATAATCCGGTTCCTCGCGCATGCTTCTTGCTCCCTTTGTGTATTCAAGCGGACAGCGCGATGTGTCAAATCTGTATATGGTTTTTATCGGGATCACGACATCAGTTCCGCTTATACTCTCGCGAACCTCTCCGTAAAACACAGACACCCCCTCGGCACTCTGACCAGGCATCCGGCATGCTGACAAGGCCGTCGATACCGTGTTGTAGTATGCCACAGCCGCCATCGAGAGTCCGGGATCGTACACTCTTTTTCCAGACAGGGCAATATACTCCTGATGCCCGATGTGCGACATATCCATGTTGTACATTCCACAGGCATATGAAAATTCCCTGATCCGTTTCCGCCCGGTCGCAAGATCTGTTGAGGTTATGCTTTTGATCCTCACTCCGACAGGAATGTCTTCCGGTATGAATTCGCCGGTATAAGGTGCGGAAGGGTCATATCCGCCATCATCTTCCGGCGGATTGACAGGCTCGAATGGCTCAGATGGGCGGACTATATCTGTTATGATGGTGTCGATCATCCATAATGTCTGAATATTATCATCCTGTGCAGTCTCAGGCCGGTTAGGCTCGTAGACATATCGGGTCTCGACTCCTCCCGGACTTATGTGATAGTCCATAGCTCCGGCTATGGCGTAATCAATATTGAAGTCCCTGCGTGGGTTGAGCTTGCCGGTGCTTATGTCGATCACTGATGCCACTGCTGCATCCGTACTGCCTTTGGCTGTATTCGGATAACCGAACATATCGCCGAGATCCTGTGCGTTTTCGTTATGATAGAAATATGACGAACTGCTGACAACAGTGCCGTCTGCGGATCTTTTTTCTATTTTACTTAGCTTGCGGCGGCCGGCGGTGACATGACCGAACGCAACATCGCTAACGGTCTCTCCATACGGATTTTTCAGGGTCATTCCGTTTATCCACATGGTCGGCTGATTATAGCGGCTTCCCGTGCCGCTGACGGCATGACGGATCTCTGCATTTGCCGTCCGTGAGATAACGCGGTTCAGTATCAACGGATCCTCAAATGTAGTCTGTTGTGTCGGCTCGTCTGGTGTCGGTCCCATATATGTCCAGTCAGAAGAGCCCGATCCAAGCGACGATATACCCACCGATTGCATGAAGTAACTTTTTGCCCTCGTCCATTTTGGCATCCGGGCATATTCAAAACGGATGGTGTCCTGTCCTTCCGCGGTTATGATCCTTGACAGCATCCACGATGATACGGCTGTATAATCATGAGGATGGAAACTCTCGTCTATCGGTCCGGTATCCTGATATGAAATGTGCTCCCGTTCCGTGAATTCGTATCTTGTGCCGTCTGGTGTGGTGACCCTGAAATCACGTACCCCATCCACTGTTTCCCCGATGAATTCAATTCGATTATTTGTACGAGGCAGAGGGACTATTTCGCCATCCCTGATGATGAATTGGCCATTTCCGCCTGGACAGGAGTAGCTGTAACGGTCTCTTGATGCATCAGATTTGTAGTCCATAAGTCTGCTGATATAATCCACGCAGTCAGAGCCATTGGCTTGGGTGGTTGTCCTGACCTCCATAGGCAGTTTCTCGTCCGGCTGTCCCATCACGGTGCGTGTCACTGCCCCGGCTCCGGTCAGATTCCAGCCAAGACCGATCCAGCCCGGCAGCTCATCGGTGCGGAACGCCCCGATGCGATAGGTCAGGCCGAGCCTAACAGGATAGTTTCCGACAGTCCATTCGAGCAATCCGAACGACAGGGTGCCGCGGCCTGACGAAAGATCCACTTCCGGATCCCGGTAAGCCGGCAACGTCGCAACCTCGGGCGACGGAGACACGGCCATCTCGTCGGCGGTCATCACTGGCCAGAATGGCGCGGCCTGTTCCTGCGCCGGTGCGGTTACCGCCGTCAGCAGGATCAAAACCTGCAAGAATATTATTCTGAACCACCGCTTCATGCTGTCAACGTATTGAGATTTTCTCGGCGAAATGCCTGTTGCCACATTCCACCGCTACGACATACTCTCCCGGCCGAAGATCACCGAACACTACCGGCGAGGTGACTCCGCGGCGGCTGTCAAGCACACGCCCGGCCACATCACACAGTAAAATATCCACTTGTCCGGTCTCGGCAAACGCATTGACCGCCACTGCCTGTCCGTCAACCCGGACTTCCGGCTCCTTGCCATCCCACAGCTGACTCTTTGATGCGCCCGTGGTCGTGGTAGCGGATCTACGGGACATCCCACCGCCTGCCAAATCGCCGGCCTTACCTTCCGCCATCCGCGCCAATGCGCCTATCGTGGCCATCGCAGGAGCATTCCGCCTTGCCGGACCATCACTTTGCGGATGCCCGTCAAGCGGAAACAGATATGTCCCGGCCATATCTGCCGCACCGCATGCCACCTCCTGACCGACAGCCACCGGATAATCGCTTTCCGGAGCGAACCAGTAGCGACGGGTCACACGGACAGCCTGTCCCGTAGAATCGATCGTCCCATAATCATCCCCGGCGGCGTGCATCGTGCCTGAAAATGTTATTTGAAAAAGCCGCGCATCACGGATCGTATCGCCCGGTTGGAGAATAGCCGTCTGCCCGTCAGCCACACTGCTTGCCGTCACGCCATCCATAATCCATCGTTCCGCCAGATCGCGGCTCAGATGGTAATGTCCGGCATCTACGGATCCCGGTCTGATCGGACAGCCTCCCGTCTCGGCTCTCCATGTGCGCCCCTCCAGGCGTTCAAGAAACAACGAATCGCCATGTATCCGGAAATCACACCTCACCGACGGAAGAAACTCCATCACCATGCTGTCACCAACGGCAACATACCTCAAACGGGCGCGGCCTGTAGTCTCCGCATCTGAGAAATCCCACACTGCGGCTTCTGACACACTGTCGGCCACGGCATCCCATGCTACTGACCGTCCCTGCACACCTGTCACGTTTCCCCAGGCCAAGGACCCGGTGAAAATGACAACAGCCGCAATAATCGTGCCTAACTTTCTCATAACTCCCATTGCAAAAACGTGATACCGCTCCTGCAAATATAGCACATCCTCCACCCCTTTTCCAAATCTCTTGCCAACTTTTTTCTCGATTCTCTCCCCCATTTCACATCTCCACATGTAGGGACTGCGCCATGGCGCGTCCGGCTACACTCACCCAGCCGGCCTTAATCCGCCTTGTCGGGGTAACGGTTCTCCGAACCGTCTACCGCCCCACTCTCAAACTCTAAACTCTCACCCACTCTCCCCCACTCTCCAACTCTAAAAACTAAGATCCTGAATTGCAGCGCAACTCAGGATCTCGCAGTTTGTTATATTTAACTCGTTCTTACTTCTCAAGAGTGCAGATCGACACACGGTTCCAGTCGTTCTCCGAGAACATGTGGCCGATGCCTTCGCCTTCTGCCTTGATGCGGTCAGCTGCAATGCCGTATTTGTCAACAAGCGCGGTCTTCACTGACTCGGCACGAGCCTGCGCGAGCTTGATGTTGAATTCCTCGTTGCCATCCTGCGATGCGTAACCCTTAACCACAACCTTGGCATCCTTGTGGTTATTCAGGTAGGAAGCTACCATCTCAACGTTGGGCTGCTGGTCAGCTGTGATCTTGGAGCTGCCGACTTTGTAGAAAATGTAACGTACGCTCTGAAGATTGTTGCTTACCTTTTCGATCACCTCGGGTTTGCGGTTCTTGCAAGCCTCGAGTTCAGCCTGGAGAGCCGCCACCTGAGCCTGATTGGCTGCGGTTGAAGCAAGGCATGCGTCGAGTTCGCCGCGGAGAGCGTTGATCTTGGCATTCAGTGCGTCGATCTCGCCCTGATTCTTGGTATCGGCTACGATAAAGCCCGGGCCGAAGTTGTAAGAAACGCCGGCAAGAAGGTTGAATGTAGCCTTGCGCTTGTCGTATGCAGCGGATGTCTGCTCAACGTCAAGAGGCTGATATGTCGTACCGGTCATGTTGAAAGTAACCGACGGTTTGAGCGAAACAGTGACATTCTTGCAAACGTTGAAGTTCAGGTTCAGACCCACCTTGGTTGCGAAATAGTTCTGGTCAAGAGCGTCAACTGACATGGGGAAGAGAGCCATCTGGTTGTAGAAGTTATGACCGAGACCGGCACCGCCTACAAGCTCCATGTTGAAGAAACGGTCGGGGTTGTAGCCGCCGAACAGATTGAACAGATCGAATGAAGCATAAAGCCCAAGGTACATATTGTCAATAGCTGTTGCGCTACGACCCAGCAGCATATAATTTGCGTATGTATCTTCAAAATATTTCTCACTCCATGACGAGGTGTTCACGCCGAGGGTTCCTTCAAAGCCAACAGCTACTACCGGAGTAACCTGCTTCTGGAGGTGCAGACCGAACACACCGCGCATGTCGCCGAAGAATGCATGGTTTTTCAAGGGGGTGGTAACGCCACCGTCAACGCCTACCGACCAGTTGTCGAAGAAACCGGGAGTCTCATAGGCTTTCTGAGCCTGTGCAGTCATCAGACCGCAGGCTGCCAACGCGATTAAAATCGATTTTTTCATTGGATGAATGTTAGTTTTACTTATATATACTTGGCGCAAAGATAGTGATTATTAATTAATTTTGACAAAATCAGCCAATTATTTTTTACTTTTGAGAATTTATACCGGCATTATTCTGACATTTTGAACACACTGCCGAGACCCATCTCCCGGCCTTATCCCATCATTTTCCAGAAAAAAATGTCCGGCATGGACAATTCCATACCGGACAAGAATTATTACTTAGCTATTAGGCTTTTCTGAGAATGTTCCCGATTAGTCTTCGAGTGTGCAGATCGAAACGCGGTTCCAGTCGTTCTCTGAGAACATGTGGCCGATGCCTTCGCCTTCTGCTTTGATGCGGTCAGCTGAGATGCCATACTTGTTAACGAGAGCGGTCTTCACTGATTCAGCACGAGCCTGAGCGAGCTTGATGTTGAAGTCGAGGTTGCCATCCTGAGAAGCATAACCCTTAACGACTACCTTAGAGTCCTTGTGGTTCTTCAGGTAAGAAGCTACCATCTCAACGTTGGGCTGCTGGTCAGCTGTGATCTTGGAGCTGCCGACTTTGTAGAAAATGTAACGTACGCTCTGGAGGTTGTTGCTTACTTTCTCAACAACTTCAGGTTTGCGGTTCTTGCAAGCTTCAAGTTCTGCTGCGAGAGCGGCTGCCTGAGCCTGAGCTGCTGCGTTAGCGGCTACACAAGCGTCGAGTTCGCCACGGAGAGCGTTGATACGTGCGTTGAGTGCATCGATTTCGCCCTGGTTCTTGAGATCAGCGCATTTGAAACCGTCACCGAATTTGTAAGTTACACCGGCAAAGATCTGGAATGCTGATTTCTCTTTGTTGTAAGCAGCTGAGGTCTGGCTTACACCAGCGTCGCTCATGTTCCAAATAACTGCAGGACGCAGTGAGAGGGTCACGTGCTTCGAAACATTGAAGTTGAAGTTAAGACCTGCCTTGGTTGCGAAGAAGTTGTAGTCGCCGTCGCCATTTACATAGCTGTGACCCCAACCTGCACCGGCCTGAACTTCCATGTCGAAGAAACGACCGTCGCATTTGTAACCACCGAAGAGGTTGAAGAGGTTGACAGCACCGTATGCACCTACATAAGAGTTGTCGATAGCTGTCTTGGATTCGCCATAAGAGGTGTTGACATAAGCTGCACCTTCAACACCGAGTGCGAATGCAGGAGAAATCTGCTTCTGGATATGAACGCCGAAGCCGCCGCGCATATCGCCGATGAATGAAGAACCATCGTAGAGGGGTGTGATACCACCACCTTCGATACCTATCGACCAGTTGTCACCGAACGAAGGTGCTTCCAATGCTTGCTGGGCCTGAGCTGCGGTCATGCCTGCAGCTGCAAGAGCGATGAGGAATAATTTTTTCATTTGAATTTGGTTTAATGTTGATAAAATCGGCACAAAGATATAAATTATTTATTGAATTTAACAAATTTAACCTAAAGATTAGTGAATCCGGTGATCCGTTATCCATGATAATCATCAGGCTTTTGCTATAGAACGCCCCCTTTCGCATTTTTGTTTTGAAACGAGAAAAAAATTCTTGAATACGTTGACTAATACCGGAAGTCAACACCCCTCATAACGCATTTTTTCCATTGCAATTGGCAACTTTGAATATAATTTGTACATTTGTGCATAAAATAACACCCAATTTTTCCTATGAAAAAATACCTCGTCACAGGAGCCGCCGGATTTATCGGCGCGAATTTCGTGAAATATCTGCTTGAAAAGTGGGACAACGATGTCGATATCCTCATACTCGATGCTCTTACCTATGCCGGTAATCTACAGACTCTGAAAACAGAACTTGAACGCGATAATGTTAACTTCGTCCGTGGAGACATCGGCGACAAGGAGCTGGTCACAAAGTTGATCGCGGAGTTTGACCCTGACTTCATTGTCAACTTTGCCGCTGAATCTCACGTGGACCGTAGCATCACCAACCCACGGCTGTTTCTGGAGACCAACATCCTCGGCACCCAGAACATGCTCGACTGCGCACGCCACGCCTGGCTCGACGGGAAGAACGAAGATGGCACTCCGCGCTACCGCCAAGGCAAGAAGTTTCTCCAGATCAGCACCGACGAGGTATACGGATCACTGCCGAAAGACTTTGATTCCGCACAGCCGCTGCACGTGTCGGACGACGTGCGCCGTGTGATCGAAGGCCGCGACAACCTCCAGACTTTCGGCAACGGCTTTTTCACAGAGCTGACACCATTGGCTCCGCGCTCACCTTATTCGGCGGCAAAAACATCGGCCGATCTTATAACCCTGGCCTACCATGAAACCTATGGAATGCCTGTCAACATCACCCGGTGCAGCAACAACTATGGCCCGTATCACTTCCCGGAAAAGCTGATCCCCCTGATCATCAACAACATCCTTGAGGGCAAACCGCTGCCGGTTTATGGCAAGGGTGAGAACGTACGCGACTGGCTTTATGTAGCCGACCACGCAAAGGCTATCGACATGGTTCTACGCAACGGCCGCATTGGCGAGATCTACAACATAGGAGGATTCAACGAGGAACAGAACATCACGATTGTCAAAACCGTTATTGATATCATCGCACGAATCATGCGCGAACAACCGGAGTACAGAAGTCTGCTCAAGCATCCGCTCGAAAACATAAACCACGACATGATAACATACGTGGCCGACCGTCCGGGACACGACATGCGCTATGCTATCGACCCGACAAAAATTGCTACAGAACTCGGATGGTATCCCGAGACCTCATTCAAGGTAGGCATCGAAAAGACCATCCGCTGGTATCTCGACAATCAGGAATGGGTAGATAGTGTGACTTCCGGCGACTATCAGAAATATTACGACGAAATGTACGGCAACCGTTAATCTTTATCCTCATAACCAATGAAAGGAATCGTTCTCGCCGGTGGATCCGGCACACGTCTGTATCCCATAACCAAGGGTATCTCGAAACAGCTAATCCCGGTTTTCGACAAGCCGATGGTCTATTATCCGATCTCCGTGCTTATGCTTGCCGGAATCCGCGATATTTTGATTATCTCCACCCCCGACGACATGCCAATGTTCCGGCGTCTGCTCGGCGACGGATCCGACATCGGTGTCAACTTCTCGTTCGCCGTCCAGCCAAGACCTGAAGGGCTGGCTCAGGCATTCATCATAGGCAAAGAATTTGTAGGCGACGACGATGTGTGTCTCGTTCTCGGCGACAATATTTTCTACGGACAAGGCTTCACCGGCATGCTTAAGAACGCCGTGAAAACAGCTTCGGAAGGGATGGCCACGGTGTTTGCATACCCTGTCAGTGATCCGCAACGTTATGGCGTGGTTACGGTCGATGACCAGTGGCGCGCCACGTCAATAGTGGAGAAGCCGGAACATCCCAAATCCAATCTTGCCGTGGTAGGGCTTTACTTCTATCCAAACGATGTTGTGCGCATAGCATCTGAAGTCAAGCCGTCGGCACGCGGAGAACTGGAGATAACATCCGTCAATCAGGCCTATCTTGAAGCTAAACGCCTCAGCGTGCAGAGGCTGGGACGCGGTTTCGCATGGCTCGACACCGGAACTACCGACTCGCTGATGGAGGCCTCCAATTTCATTGAGACGATAGAGAAACGGCAGGGTTTCAAAGTGGCTGCTCTTGAAGAGATTTCATTCCGTAAAGGATGGATCGACGCTGAACAGCTGACCGCAATAGCCATGCCGATGAAAAACAACCATTACGGACAATACCTCCTCAATCTGGCAAAGAATGGAATCGAGTAAACCGCAGCTGATCGACATAGTCAAGATTTCCGATCCGAGAGGCAATCTCTCTGTTCTGCAATACCCCTCAACGCTGCCTTTTGAACCGGTCAGAGCCTACTGGATCCACGATGTCCCGTCGGGGATGATGCGCCATGGACACGCATTCTATTCAGCCCAGGAGCTGATTGTGGCTCTATCCGGACGGATTGAGGTGGCCACGGAATCGCCCGACGGATCCGTCAAACGGTTCACCTTGTCGCGCCCGGATCAGGCTCTGTATGTCCCACCTATGACATGGCGTGAGCTCGATAATTTCGCGACCAACTCCGCCGTTCTGATAGTTTCAGACTGTCTGTACGACGAGATGGACTATATCCGGGACAAAAATGTGTACAACAATCTTGTCAACGAAGAAACTGAAAACAATGACTGAGACTCCTGCAACCACGGTCGATGACTGCCGCATCATAAATCTGGAACATCATCCGCACTCGTACGGGACTTTGACCGTTGCCCAGAATTCCAATGCATTGCCATTTGCAATCAAACGCATATACTACATCTACGATATTCCGACCAACTCCACCAGAGGCGGACATTCTCATTTCACGGAACAGTGCATCCTGACCGCCGTTGGCGGTTGCTTCGACGTCAGTGTGTTCGATGGTAAGAACAAAAAGACTTTCACGCTGAAACGTCCGTTCGAGGGTCTTTATATTCCGCCTGGAATCTGGCGCACAATGGAGAATTTCTCTTCCGGATGTATCGTTCTTGTTCTGTCGTCAATCAAATTCGACGAGAAAGACTATGTGCGCGATATGGATCATTTCACGGAACTGAAGCAAAACACATTTGACAAACATCTGTAATGCCGGGACAGCCTATCAAATATCCGTTTCTTGATCTTGGAACCGCAAACGAAAGCTACATGGCCGCGATGCGCGAAGCCGCAATGCGTGTGATCAACAGCGGACGCTATATTGGCGGCGAGGAGGTGGAAGCATTCAATCGTGAGATGGCTGCAATGTGTGATGCTCCGCATGCCATAGGTGTGAGCAACGGACTTGATGCCCTCAGACTGATTTTCGAAGGCTACAAGGTGCTTGGCAAGCTATCCGTTGGCGACGAGATCATCGTTCCTGCCAACACCTATATCGCGACAATCCTGGCTATCGGTCATGCCGGTCTGACTCCGGTGCTTGTTGATCCGGATCAGCGGACCATGAATCTATCGGTCGAAGGTATTCAACGTGGTCTCTCACAGCGTACACGCGGCATTGTGGCCGTGCATCTGTTCGGACGCGTGTGCTGGGACAACGATATAGCCCGTATATGCCGGGCAAATGATCTGCTGGTGATTGAAGATGCGGCTCAGGCTATAGGGGCAAGAGCGGCAACCGAGGGGCTTTTCCGCTCCCGTGCTGCCGGTGCGATCGGTCATGCCGGTGCTTTCAGCTTTTATCCCACGAAAAACGTCGGTGCGTTGGGTGACGCAGGAGCTGTGGTAACCCACGACGAGGTTCTCGCTGACGCCGTCAAGGCTCTCGCCAACTATGGCAGCGACCGACGGTATCACAATATATACGCAGGTTTCAACTGCCGGCTTGATCCGATTCAAGCCGCTATGATCCGCGTGAAACTTCCGGACACAGACAAGGTGAACGCAGAACGGTTTGCACGTGCTGTTGCTTATGATCGGCATATCTCACATCCGGCCGTCATCAAACCACTAATGCCTGCTACGCCTACGCAGTGTGTCTGGCATCAGTATGTTGTCCGTATATCAGATGGACGGCGTGATGATTTCCGTGAGTATCTGAGAAAGAATGGCGTCGAGACAGACATCCACTATCCCACTCCGCCACATATGCAACCATGCTATGCCGCCGAGACAGCTCACGCTCCATTGCCTCTGACCGAAAGACTTGCAAAAGAAGTGGTGAGCCTGCCGATCGGAGCATCTACCAGCGAGGCCGACGCCCGGGAGATAGCTGCCATAATCAACAATTACCCTAATATCTGACAATCTTTTAGAAAATGGCTTCAAGAAGAAAACAATCTCAAGAGATGGGGCTTGGAAAAATATTGACTTTTGCCGCCATAATCATAATCTGCGTGGCCGCATGGCAAATGGTGACAGCCTCGGCTCAGAAATCAGATTCCGGCTCGATTCTGTCGGACTCGCTGCAACTGACCTATGTGGTGACCAACCGGCAACTGCCGCAAACTCGAATCGAATATCCCGGCATGACGATCTCGTTCAATGCCAAGATGCACGAGCCGAACTGGGTGGCATGGGAACTGACGGCCGATGAGACATCGGGTGAGATAGCCCGCGAGAAATCATTTTATTGCGACGAGAGCGTTGAAGGTTGTGCCGAAACCTACGACTATTCCTACTCGGGATATGACCGCGGCCACATGTGTCCGGCAGGCGACATGAAATGGAGCAAGGAATCCATGCATGCGTCATTCTCGCTTGCCAATATATGCCCTCAGGCAAAATCGCTCAACACAGGAGCCTGGAAACGTCTTGAGGAAAAATGCCGCACGTGGGCCAAAGCCGACGGATCGCTGATAATCATATGCGGCCCGATACTGACGGATCCTATCCGGGAATTCATAGGCGACACCAGAGTGGCTGTGCCGAAACGTTTTTTCAAAGTCATACTCTCGCCAAACGCCAATCCGGTACGAGGAATAGGATTCATCATGCCCAACGACAAGGTGCCGGGCGGAATGCAGGTGGCGGCCGTAAGCATAGACGAGGTGGAGCGCCAGACGGGACACGACTTCTTCTCCGCTCTGCCCGACGATATTGAAAATGAAGTTGAACAGCAATGCGATTTCCACTATTGGAGCACGATAAAATGACCACAACCAACGAAACAATCTGCGCAATCTCGACGGCACCCGGCGTAGGGGGCATCGCCGTTGCCCGTATAAGTGGCCCGGATGCCATAGCCATAACCAACAAAATATGGCGAGGACAATCACTTTCCGAAGCAAAAAGCCATACCGCCCATCTCGGCACGATCATAGATACGACCGACGGATCGCCTCTCGACCAGGCCGTAGCCACCATCTTCCGTGGCCCACGGTCGTTCACGGGGGAAGACACCGTGGAGTTGGCCGTACATGGCTCGCGATACGTGCAACGCCGACTGCTCGACATACTTTGCATGTCCGGTGCCCGTCTGGCGGAAGCCGGCGAGTTTACCCGACGCGCATTTACAAACGGCCGGTTGGATCTGGCTCAGGCCGAGGCTGTGGCCGACGTCATAGCCTCCAAATCGCGATCGGCCCACCGCATAGCAATGACACAGATGCGCGGTGGTTTTTCACAACGACTGGCTCAGCTGAGAGAAAACCTTCTGGAACTCGCATCGCTTCTGGAACTGGAACTTGACTTCTCGGAAGAGGACGTGGAATTTGCATCGCGAACCAAACTCAGCGAGATTGCCGGCCAATTAAACGACGAAATCAACAGGCTCCACCGCTCATTTGCCGCCGGAAATGCTATTAAAGACGGCATACCGGTAGCCATCATAGGCACCGCCAACGCTGGCAAATCCTCGCTCCTGAACATCCTGCTGGGTGATGACCGTGCCATCATATCCGACATTCCCGGAACCACACGCGACACGATAGAAGAGACCATCGAAGTGGGCGACTACCTGTTCCGCTTCATTGACACCGCCGGTATCCGCGAGACGTCCGACCGCATTGAACAGATCGGCATAGACCGGTCGCTCAAGGCCATCGGCAAAGCACGCATCGTCATAGCCGTTGTCGATGCCACCGCTCCCCTGCCCGACAATATCCTCGACCAAGCAGCAATGGCCGAGCATATGATCATAGCCATAAACAAAACCGACCTGAAGGCTATAAATCAAGAGACCATTGAGAGAGCACGCCTGTTTGCCGACGCACACACAAACTGCAATCTGATAGAGATCTCCGCCCTCACTGGTCTCGGCATCGACAATCTACAGCAGACCCTGCTTCGAAGCGCAGAAAGCGATGCGGCAGCCGGCACAGACGATATCCTCGTGACCAACGCCCGACATGCCCAGGCCTTAGCGCAAGCAGCCGAGTCGACCGCACGCATAATCGAAGGGCTATCACTCCAACTCCCTCCCGATCTCATAGCCCAGGACGTCCGCCAGACCATCCACCACCTCAGCGAAATCACCGGCGACATCTCCTCCTCCGAAATCCTCGCCACCATCTTCTCCCGCTTCTGCATCGGCAAATAGGTAAACACTTGAAATTCATATAATTAGCTAACAAATAACACGAAACGCCTCTTTTCAGGGGCGTTTTTTGTTGGTCAAAATTGCCGATTTTTGCGCATTTTGGTCGATTTTAGCGATTTCCTGTACCGCGATTGTACCGTTTCCGTGGTTTCAGTTGCGCCTCATCCGAGGTTGTGGAGTGTTGGGACACTCTGGGACACAGTGGGACGCGCTGGGACACTTTTGAATGGATTTTAACAGAAATAACCGATGAGCAGTACAATCGACATCAACAAAATCTGCGAGTGGTGCGGTAAGGAATTTATCGCTCACAAATGCTCTACACGCTTCTGCTCAAAGCGATGTAGCGAACACTCCTACAAGGCTTTACGCAGGCAAGCTCATATTGAGCAGGAGAACCATGCGACTTCCGAGAGCAAAAAACAAAGATGTATTCCAACTGGTAACTACTTTTCACCACGACAATGTGCCATTTTATTGGGGATTGGCAAGTCTTCCGTGTACCGCTGTCTTGCAGAGGGTCTAATACCGTGCATACGCCTGAAAGGTAAGACTCTCATCAGCCGGGCAAGCATTGACAAGATGTTTGAGAACCCACATGAATATATCAAGAGGGAGAAAAAGGTGGCTGAACCTATCGAGGAGTTTTATACGACTAAGGAGATTCTTGAAAAGTTTGGCATCAGCAATTCGTGGCTTTTCAAGATGGCTAAGGAACGGAACATTCCAAAGACCGTTGTCCGGGGCAAAACACTCTGGAGCCGGAAACATATCGACAATGCTCTTACTGATAAGCAGCCAACTGAGACGGTAGCAGAAAAATGGTATTCCGTCGAGGAGGTATGTGCCAAGTTCAATATGTCGAAAGAGGCTGTCTATCGTTTTGTGTCGGAGCGGAAGATTGGCAAGCGGAAGGATAAATGTAAGGTATTCTACTCTCGCCGTCAGTTTGACAAGGCTATGGGTGTTGAATGTGATGTGGAGCCGGAATACTACACCATGCCGGAAGCGATGGCGCGGTATAACATGACCCGCGACCAGATTTCCCATTACGTCCGGACACATGACATTCCAAGAAGTTATGAGGGCAGGTATGTGAGAATCGACCGCAAAGCTCTTGATACACTGTTCGCCCCTCCGAAGATTGGTTAAAAATCGGTGAGCGGTACAGGTGGTATTATCATCACCATTTCACCATCAACCTTTTATATAGTTTTGCATCACGAATAATCAACAAACAAGAAATACAACCATGTTACCATCTACCTGTTCAAAAGTCAGCCTACGTCAGCGTCCGATAAAGAACGAACGCCTGTCGCTGTACCTCGACTACTACCCGGCGATACGCAACCCGAGAACCATGAAGATGTCGCGCCGCGAATATCTGGGATTTTACATCTTCGCCAATCCGCGAAACAAATATCAGCGCGAATACAACGACTCTATACTGATGCGTGCCGAGATAATACGTTGCCGCCGTCAGGAGGCGGTCATAAACAATGAGTTCGGATTCCTCGACCGCGAACAGCCGAAAGCCGACTTCCTACTGTATTTTGAGGAGAAAGCGAAAAAACATTATGACAAGTGGATCATCGTCTATCGCCACTTCGAGAGATTTGTCAAAGGGAAATGCTCATTCGGTGATATCACCATAGAGTTATGCAGCAAATTCCGGGAGTATCTGCTTACCGCAAAACAGCTGCGCCACCCTAAGCTGACTATCACACGTAATTCAGCGGCCGGATACTGGTCAACATTCCGCGCCCTGTTGAAAGAGGCGTACAAGGAACGGTTACTGAAAGAGAATCTCAACGACTTCATTGAGGATATTGAATATGAGGAGGTAAAGAAGAATTTTCTCACTGCCGATGAAGTGAAGTTGCTTGCCGCCACACCATGCGAGAAACCAATACTGAAAGCGGCCTCGCTATTCTCTATCCTTACCGGGTTGCGAATAAGCGATATACTCAAATTAAGGTGGGAGGACATACGCCCTGATGCCGATGGCGAGATGGCTATGTTCATCCGTATTCAGAAAACGCAGAAAGAATCTATCCACCCTCTCAGTCCGGAGATGCTGGCATTGTGCGGAGAACGTGACAAAGGAATTGTTTTCAAGGGATTCAACCGCTCGATGACGCAGGAACCGCTGAAGAAATGGCTGAAAGCGGCAGGTATCACAAAGCGGATAACATTCCACCGTTTCCGCGATACATTCGCCACTCTCCAACTCGCCGCCGGTACTGATATATATACAGTAAGCAAAATGCTCGACCATGCCAACGTCACTACGACGCAAATTTATGTAAATCTGTTCGGTACATCGTTTCTTTTCTGCACAGCAAGCCAACCAATGCTTGACGGCGAACGGCATGGAATGGGAAACACAATATTCCAAGGCATAGCCCGTGAAAAGATAGCCCCCGTGATAACAACGGCAATGAACCTTCATTCGGAACTAAGAAGGGCAAGATTGCAATTTGACCCCACGCCCTCCACTATCGATGAGATCTGCCATCGTATAGCATCAGAGTCACGTGCATTATGCATTGTGAACAGCAGAAAGACTGCTTTAGAGATATTTGAACACCTTCCATCCGACGGTGCGAAAAATTACCATCTGTCAAGAATGATGTGTCCAGCCCACATACTCGAGACCCTAACTGAAATCAAACGGGAGCTCACCGAAACCGATAATCCAGTCAGAGTCATCTCCACACAATTGATTGAAGCCGGAGTTGACATAGATTTCCCAGTCGTATTCCGGCAGTTTGCAGGACTTGACTCATTGCTTCAGGCTGCAGGACGTTGCAACAGGGAAGGAACCCATCCCGATGGGATCACGCATGTATTCACTATTCAGGGAGACCGCACAATGGGTTCTATCGGATTTGCCATAGACGCAATGAAACGATTGCGAAACCAGCATCCGGACTACGATTGGTTCTCGCCAAAGACAATGAGAGAATACTACCGCATGCTTTATGCGAACACCCCGTCATTCGATGATGCCGAGATAGGATTAATGCTTGATAACCCTCTGAACTGCAACCATGAAACAGCGTCCAATAAATTCAAGATGATAGATGAATCCGGAGTTACGGTCATTGTTCCTTATGGCGAATCATATCAATTGGTCCGGGAGCTTCAGGAACGAGGTCCATCACGAACATTATCACGTAAGCTCGGACGCTACAGCGTATCAATCCGTAAAAAAGAATTTGACCGATTATTGCATTTCGGCCTTATCGAGCAACCATCTGAGGGATTTTTCAGCGTAACACTGCCGACTCAATACGATACTCACACAGGTCTCAAGACCAGCAATGAATATCTTGAGATAACAATGATAATATGAACCGACAATTATATCACAAATGGATTTTTTTGACAAAGAATACGGAATAGAGATCTCAGGTGATTATGCCTGTTTCACGAGACCAGAACTGAAAGTGGAGCGAGTGAGCTATGAGGTTATCACCCCTTCGGCAGCCCGCAATATATTTCAGGCGATATTCTGGAAACCGGCGATAAGTTGGGAGATCACACGCATTGAGGTGCTAAGTCCAATAAAGATGTTTTCAATCAAGCGCAACGAAGTCGGTGCGATTGGCTCAGGTAAAGCTACCGCAATGCCAATCATAGCGACAGAAAAACGTCAGCAAAAAAACACGCTTATGCTGCGCGATGTGCGCTACCGCATCTACGCCAAAATGAGATATATCCCACCCAAGCAAAGAGTCGGAGAGACAATGCGAAAAGCCGGTGATGATGAGAACCCCGGGAAATATCAGGCTATGTTTGAGCGCAGAGCAAGCAAGGGGCAGGCCTTCACAATGCCATATCTCGGAACGCGAGAGTGCGGTGCATCCTTCAAATTACTACCGGATGGAGCAAAAGGGGGAGAAGATCTTTTGAAAGAAAGCCGAGATTTTGGACTTATGCTGTATGATATCGATTACAGCGATAAGACTAATCTATCGCCTATGTTTTTCAGAGCAAAAATGATTGAAGGCGTTATTGAAGTTCCCGAACCAAACAGCAAAGACATATTCAAATGATACTAAGACGGCTATATGAATACGCCTTATCCTTAGGCGATGAGATTCCGCCCATGGGAATGGAGTTGAAGGAAATAGAATATGTGGTTGTTATTGATCACAACGGGCATTTTGTCAGATTCGAATCAAAACGCATTGATAAACGCCGATGTGCAAGTTTCCTTGTAAGCAAAGCGGTGAGCCGTACGAGCGCACCAAAAACAAATACGCTTTGGGATAACGGTAAATATGTGTTTGGCTTCGAAAAATCCCATGAAAAATATCATTCCCTGTTTGTTGAGAGGGTTAAGGAGATCCGGCGCCGCCATCCCGACAATCCAGGAATAACTGCGATGTACAAATTTTATGAGTACCCAGCGGAAGAACGAAAAGCTGAGATGGAAAAAGATCCGATGTATGAAGATGTTGCTTCCTCTCTGGCCAAAAACTTTTCATTCCGACTTGACTCGGAGGACAAATTGATTGCCGAAGATAAAAGCCTGTACCTTGGCGAAACATATGAGGAAGATGAACAACCAAGATATGGTCGTTGTCTTGTGACAGGTGAATACGGGCGAATTGTCCGAACCACAACTCCTACACCGATTCCGGATAATTCACCAATGGCAGCGTTGATTTCGTTTCAGGTCAACTCCGGTTATGATTCCTATGGAAAAACCCAGGCTTATAATTCTCCAATTTCAATACAAGCAGAATCTCTGATAACCGCGGCCTTGAAAAAGTTATTATCAAAGGACTCCAAAAACAAGGTCCGCATAGGCAACCGCATGTTTCTATTCTGGAGCAGTGGCGATCCGACGATCTGCGCAGACCTTGAAGACGGTTTGTCGCTTCTGCTTGATGTCCCGGATAAAAAATGGGCCGATGCAGATCAGATGCTCGGCAAGGTGCACAAATTAGTCAAAAGCATCTATTCAGGCGCAATCAAAACCACTCTTGATGACAGATTCCACATACTCGGTCTGTCACCCAATACAGGACGTATATCAGTTGTGATGTGGACAGAATGCAGTCTACAGGAATTCGCCCAATACATATCTGCTCATTTCAATGACATGGAACTTACCGACATACGTCGTCCTCAAGACCAACGGCCCTATCTCGGAGTATATTCCATTTTATCGGCAATAACACGCGAAGGCAAGTTATCGGGAGTACTACCCAATATTGTCAGCGAGGTAACAGCAGCCATAGTCACCGGCGGCCAATATCCATATCGGCTTTACACTTCAGCCATAGAGCGCATCCGTGCAGAACTCAACGAACATAGAGTCAGCATCCACCATGCATCAATACTCAAAGCCTATATCAACCGAAAAAATAAATACAATAATAATCACAAGCCCTTACAAGCCATGCTCGACAAGTCAAACACGAATCCAGGATATCTATGCGGTAGACTCACTGCCATTCTGGAAACGATCCAAGAAAAAGCCGGCAACGGAGATTCAATACGGACACGCTACATGTCCGCAGCATCATCGACTCCGGCCAGCGTTTTCCCGGCCATGCTCAATCTTTCAGTCCATCATTTGGAAAAACTGACTACAGGAAGCCGGATCTATTTTGAAAACATCAAACAGGAGATTATAGATCTACTACCAGTCAGCGGCTTTCCGTCGCATCTGGACATAAATGACCAAGGACGCTTCTTTGTAGGATATTACCATCAGAGAGCCGATATTTTCTCCAAAAAAGAAAAAAGTGACACAGAATAACAAAATTGCCAACCTCAAAAAAATCATAACATTATGTCAGAATTAAAAAATCGCATTGACTTCATTTATCTTTTTGACGTTCAAGATGGTAATCCCAACGGAGATCCTGATGCCGGGAACCAACCACGCATAGACCCTGAGAATGGGAATGGCCTTGTCACAGATGTCTGTCTAAAACGCAAAATCCGCAATTATATAGACACCGCTTTTAACGGACATCCGGGCTATGATATTTTCATCCAGGAAGCAGCGGTACTTGACAACCGTGTCAACGATATCTACCAAACACCTGAGGTGAGCGGAGCTGACAAAAACAAACAAAAAGATATTGCCAAGAAGGCACTCTGCAAACGCTATTATGATATCCGCGCATTTGGCGCTGTCATTGCAACAACCGACAAGCAGGGGCAAGTCCGAGGTCCGATCCAGCTGAATTTCGCCCGTTCTGTTGATCCTATTATCAGCCTAAACCACACTATCACACGCATGGCCGTCACAAAAGCAGACAAAAATGACAAGGCGAAAGAACGCACAATGGGCCATAAGTCAACGGTGCCTTACGGCCTATATAAGACCTATGGATTTGTCAATGCCAACCTTGCCAATCAGACCGGATTCAACACTGAAGATCTTGATGCACTATGGAAAGCTTTGATCAATATGTTTGATAATGACAGATCTGCCGCTCGCGGCATGATGTCGCCACGCAAACTTATTCTGTTTATCCATGAATCAAAACTTGGCAATGCACCGGCGAATTTGCTTTTTGACAAGGTGCAAGTGACTAAAAAATCTGATGTAGACGTTGCCCGTAGCTTTTCTGACTATGAAGTCAAGATTGATAAAGATCAAATTCCGGAAGGCGTTACAGTCAAAGAACTCATATAATGAACTGACGTAGCCCGTCATTTTCAAACTCATCAGTTCAATCACTATAATATAGCGCAATCTGGAACGTCAGAAAACATATCAAACGGATGAAATGCTTCCACTGTCAGGGATACAACACTATGTGTTCTGTTGTTGCGGATGTATAGTGCTGCAAAAAATCCATGCCATCCGCACCTCCAATAAATCAATCAATTAACAATATTTAAACCAAGATATAAGGCTAAGGACTCTCCCATTTTATATCTTCGCGAAATGTAAGGCTTAACCACCTGAAGCGAAGCCACTTTAAAATGTGGCAGTCGCACCCCATGTGGGTGCGTGAATTGAAACTACTACTACCGGCCTTACGTTCCTCTATCCTCAGGTCGCACCCCATGTGGGTGCGTGAATTGAAACCTCCCATGCCGCCGCGTCGGCTGATCTCACTGTGTCGCACCCCATGTGGGTACGTGAATTGAAACGTTGGTGATGTTGAGATTGCTATGACCCAAGACGTCGCACCCCATGTGGGTGCGTGAATTGAAACGAGGGTGCGATAAAACTGCTGCTCAACGCCACCGAGTCGCACCCCATGTGGGTGCGTGAATTGAAACTATCTCGTAATCCCGACCTTGCTGGTGAAGATCTGTCGCACCCCATGTGGGTGCGTGAATTGAAACGCTCAAATAGCCGAGATATGAGAGATGAAGAGGTCGCACCCCATGGGGGTGCGTGAATTGAAACATGTACGATAACTATAAAGGTAGCACGCATGCCGTCGCACCCCATGTGGGTGCGTGCATTGAAACTATATCGCATACAGCTTGGAGGCGGTACGATTTGGTCGCACACAGTGGCGTGTGCGAATTGAAGAGATGGATCAGTAAAAGCGTAATGTTTGTCATGTGAGCATGACCTGAAATTGTCATGCACCAAAGGGGAAATTTTAAATGCGATAATGATAGTGCTCTCTTGACAAGAGATCCCTTGTGGTTCTAAAGTATCTGTTATTCAGTCATTTAAGCTTCGTCAAGCAATTGAGTTTCGTGATTTTTTGCATTCAAGTTAATTTTATCAGCAGATATTTTTTGTGTAGTTGTCTGATGTTTTGTAACTTTGCACTCGAATTAGTATCTCTTGTCAAGAGATAGTACGATATACAGGAATTTAAACAAGCCGATAGAAGGATACGCAGGGTTTATGAGAAATCCTCTATCGCGCAGACATGATAGACTATAACGTTTTGTATATGCTTGGGAATCAGAAAATTACCCCCCCGGCAGGATTAGAGTGTTTTTACCCTAACTGAAGCAAAAGACAGAATGGCTACCGAAGTTTCAACGATAGGTCTACAGGGAAACAGGCCAACAGAAAAAAATGCGGATTTGAGCTGTCAGGAGGCTCCGGTCTGGTTCGTGATGCGCGACTTGAAAAGGCCCAACGCTAAGCTTCCAGCCCACAAGCAGCTTTCAGAGATGGGGTTTGAGGTTTTCACTCCGATGAAACAGCTGATAACCGTTAGAGCCGGACGTAGAATCCGTCAGGAAGTCCCGGTGATTCCGGACTTGCTTTTCGTATGCTCCACGCGTGGCAGCCTCGATCCGGTAGTTGCACGGACCTCCACGCTTCAGTATCGATTCATGAAAGGATCGGCCTATTGCTGCCCTATGACGGTTCGCCATTCGGACATGCAACGGTTTATCACGGCAGTAGAGTCGACCGAGTCACCGGTCTATTATCAGCCGTCGGAATTAAAACCGGAGATGATCGGCCGTAAGATCCGAATCGTAGGCGGATCGCTTGACGGCTACGAAGGTTCGCTGCTGTCGCTGCGTGGCTCGCGCAAAAGGCGGCTGATCGTGGAGATTCCCGGATTGATGGCGGTTGGCGTAGAGATCAACCCCGATTATATTCAGTTTATAAACTAATACCCGACCGACGGCATCTTGCCGGTGCCTGTCAGCGGAATTCTTTCTTTTATAACCTATGAGACTAAAACAGATCTTGCTGACCATCATGGCGGTATCGCTGATGGCAATTGTCAATTCATCCTGTTCAACCCCGAAGGATATTTCGTATCTTCAGGGGCTTTCGGACGGCCAGGCACAGGCTTTGGCGTCGCAGCGACGGCTGACGGTGCGCCCCGACGACCGTCTGTCGATCATCGTCAGTTCAAAGGATCCGGAGCTTGCGCAGGCGTTCAACCTGATGGTGGCGCAGTCGCGTCTGGGTCAGACGGGCACTTCGACGAGCAATAGCCAGACATCGGCCTACACCGTGTCGCCGGAAGGGGAAATTTCGATGCCGCTCGTAGGGACGATAGAGGCCGAGGGGCTCACACGCAGCGAACTCGCCCGACAGATCGAGAGCCGCATCAAGGCCGAGGGATTACTTAAAGACCCTGTGGTGACGGTTGAGTTTCTCAACGCGGCAATCTCGGTTCTTGGCGATGTTGAGTCGCCGGGGGAATATCCGATCGACCGCGACAATATGACTCTCCTACAGGCTCTGAGCAAGGCCGGCGACCTTAAGATCACCGGACAGCGCCGCAACGTGATGGTGCTTCGTCAGGAGGGGGACAAAGAGGTCAGCTATTTCGTCGATCTGACCAATCCGAAATCAGTCATGGAATCCCCGGCCTACCGCATTCAGCAGAACGACATCATCTATGTTGAGCCCAACAACATGCGCAAACGCCAGTCGACAATCAACGGCACGTCGGTGCTGACTCCGGGCTTCTGGATCTCGATCGCTTCGTTTGTGGCATCGATGTCAGTACTCATCTTTAAATAAACAATCAAGCCAGTCATTCATCCCACATACACCTATCCGCACAGCAATGGAAGAAACAACGGAAAAAGAAATCAAATCGCCGACAAATCAGGTTAAGATCAGCGATGTCATATTCACCACTCTGCGTCGCTGGCCATGGCTGATCCTGTCGATAGCATTGTTTGTCGGCGCAGCCGTGTTCTACATACTCCGCACGCCACCGGTCTACACGCGGTCGGCGTCGATCGTCATAAAAAGTAGCTCCACCGGCAATTCCATCTCCGATATTAGTGCGTTTTCGGAGATGGGGCTGGTGCAGACGAGCTCCAATATCAACGATGAGATAAACAAATTGCAGTCGCCCGACGTGATGGACGAGGTTGTCCGCCGTCTGGGGCTCGACAAGAGCTATTCGACCGAGGGCCGATTCCACCGCGAGATCCTCTACGGCTCGTCGCTCCCTGTCACTATCGACTACCCTACTCTGACCGAAAGCGAAAGCGGCTCGGCCACCATCGACATTGACGGCAAGGGCTCGATCACGCTGTCGGATGTCGTTCTGTCGGGCGAACGGGTGACACTTCCCAACTCAGGCCGCGTCATCCCCGGCGACACTATCCGCACGGCCCAGGGCAATATCGTGGTCAACCTGACGGGACGCGGATCGGCAAAAAATGCCACGATCTACGTCAACAAGCAGCCATTGTCGTCGGCCACCGCACAGTTTATCGGCGAGTTTGGCGTGGCTCTCAAAAGTAACAGCGGCAACACAATCAACCTCACGGCCACGGACTATTCGCCGGAACGCGCCGTCGATCTGCTCAATGGCGTGATCGCCGTCTACAACGAAAAGTGGCTTCAGGACCGCAATCAGGTGTCGGTCTCCACGGCTAACTTCATCAACGAGCGTCTGGCCGTGATAGAAAGCGAGCTCGGCGGCATCGACAAGGATATCGCGTCGTATCAGAGCGAGCATCTGATCCCCAACATACAGCAGGCGGCATCGATGTACATGTCAGAAAATCAGGAAGCATCCTCGCAGATGCTCAATCTGAACAATCAGCTCCAGATGACACGCTACCTGCGCAACTATCTCGGCTCGGCCTCGGGCAAGAACGAGATTCTTCCGGCCAACACCGGCATCGGCAACACGGCTATCGAAGGTCAGATCGGGCAATACAACTCCATGATGCTCGACCGCAACCAGAAGGTTGCCTACTCATCGGAGACCCATCCCATTGTGGCCGATCTCGACAATCGGCTAAGCGCCATGAGAGCATCTATCGTCTCGTCGCTCGACAATCAGCTGAAAGCCCTTGAGACCCAGATGCGCAACCTGCAATCATCGAAATCCACAACCACATCGCAGCTGGCCGCGGCTCCTACGCAGGCTAACTATCTGCTGACCGTCGAACGCCAGCAGAAGGTCAAGGAGTCGCTCTATCTGTTCCTGCTGCAAAAGCGCGAGGAAAACGAGCTCTCACAGGCATTCACTGCCTACAACACGGAGGTGATCAAACGTCCGTCGGGATCATCGGCTCCCACCGCTCCGGTGCGCGACAAGATCATTCTGATAGCATTCGTGATCGGCCTCGCACTGCCATTCGGCGTGACCTATCTGATCGAAAGCACCAACACCCGGATTCGTGGCCGCAAGGACATCGACAGCCTGTCGATACCGTTCCTCGGCGAGATCCCCGACGACAAGCCCAAGAAAGGCGAGCGTCAGGAATCACGCATAGTCGTGAAGCAGGGCAAGCGCAACGTTGTCAACGAAGCGTTCCGAGTGCTCCGCACCAATCTTGGCTTCCTGACGGGCAGCACGAAAGGCAACGTGGTGATGATCACCTCGTTCAACCCCGGATCGGGCAAAACATTCATAGCCATGAACACGGCTGTCAGCCTTGCCATCAAGGGTAAACGCGTGGTGGTGATCGACGGCGACATGCGCCGCTGCTCCACCTCGGCCTATATCGACACTCCGGAAACCGGTCTGAGCAACTATCTGGTAGGCGAAACCGACCGCCTGTCGGATATCATCTACTCCGACTCGCTGATCCCGGGTCTCAGCGTGATTCCGGTCGGCACTATCCCCCCTAACCCCACGGAGCTTCTCGAATCGCCCCGTTTCGCTGAGCTGATCAAGACGCTCAAAGCCGACTATGACTATATTCTGATCGACTGTCCGCCGGTAGAGATGATGGCCGACGCACAGATCATAGAGACCCTGGTGGACCGCACCATCTTCGTGATCCGCGCAGGACTCTTCGAACGCGCCATGCTCCCCGAACTGCAGCGGCTCTACGACCAGAAGAAATACCGCAACATGACCCTCGTGCTCAACGCCACCGCCGCCGAAGGCTCACGCCACGGCTACAAATACGGCTATGGCTACGGTTACGGCTACGGCAACTACTCCCACTACACCAAAAAAGACTAACATCTTTATTTGATCAAACGCTAAGAAATGGCCAACAAGATCGCAAAAAATACAATTTATCTTTATATAAGAATGATTATCACAATAATCATTTCCTTATATACATCCCGAGTTGTATTAGAAGCGCTTGGTGTTGTTGATTATGGAATATATAATGTGGTTGGTGGGATTGTAGCTATAATCAGTTTTTTAAGTTCAGCCCTGAGTGCTTCCACATCCCGATTCTTGTCCACAGCCTTAGGGCATTCTGATCAAACAGAACTGATTCGTGTATTTTGTACCGCAAAATATATCCATCGACTTTTTGCTGTAGCTTTACTGATTTTAGGAGAAACTATTGGCGTATGGGCAGTAAACCACGTATTGGTTATCCCGGAAAGTCAAATATATGCAGCCAATTGGACTTTTCAATTATCATTATTTGCCACAGCATTAGCTCTAACCCAAATACCATATGATGCCCTCATTGTAGCACACGAAGATCTTCACATTTTTGCATATCTTCAAATTCTCTCTTCCTTACTTAAGCTTGGCATCGTATTCCTATTAATGATCATAAGCTTTAATAAGCTAATTTTATATAGTATATTAGTATTTCTTGTAAGTATCATTATTCGGACTCTATATTGGGGATATGCAAAACGTAATTATCAGGAAACCCATAGCCATGCCAAAGTAGACAAACAAATAGTAAAACAAATGGCATCATTCTCCGGATGGGATCTATTGGGACATATTGGATTCACAGCTCGACAACAAGGTACAAACATTGTTATGAATATGTTTTTTGGAGCTGCCATTAATGCAGCATCAGGATTGGCCACCACCGTCCAAGGAATCATTTCATCATTTGCGTATAATATCGTGACAGCCGTTAGGCCTCAAATAATAAAAAGCTATGCAACAGGTGATCTACAGAAGTTCAGATCGTTAATAAAGAACGCTATATTCGCGACACTATGTATGATAATGCTCATATGCATACCTTTAATCCTAAATCTGCATACGGTTCTAACCATATGGCTTAAAAATATCCCTGATTATTGTTACCAATTCACACTTTATTGCTTGATTGGCTGCATTGTTTCAAGCATATCTTCAGTTTTTTTAATTGGCATACATGCCACTGGGGATGTCAAGCGAAGTAGTTTGGGTAGAAATATAATATATATTCTATCCTTGTTTTGCATATTTCTCTTTTTAAAAATGTCATTTCCACCGACATGCGCTTATATAATATTTATAATAACACAGTTAATGACGCTATGCAATGACGTTTATATTCTACATTCCGTATTATCCCCACAAATAATCCGCAATATATTATTTCAGAATGTTGCAATAATCACAATAGGTATGATTTGCGGAATAATTGCATACTATATAACAATAGAAAATACCTTTTTAAAGGTGATAATATCAACTCTTGTCTATATCCTTACCTTTATACCATTCGTATTCTTTATTGTAACAAATTCTTCCCAAAAGAAGATGATAATAGAATTAATAAAGGCTAAATTAAACTTTATATGAGTAATTTAAAACATCCTTGTAACAACATCTCAAAGTTAAAAAAATGTTACAGATGTTCTGTATGTGGAGGATTATGCCCAGTAAAAATTATAGATATCACTAACTCTAATGGTTTCATAGAGCCTAAAATATCCCATCAAGACCAGTGCATAAATTGTGGACTATGCTTGAAAGTTTGCAGTTTCAATAGTGTAGATCCAATAGAATACAACACTCCAATTGGAGCATATTCAACTGTAAGTACAAATCCAACAACTGTAGCTACATGCACGTCTGGAGGTACTGTTTATGAATTATTAAAACATGGCATAAACAATGGATATAAAGCAATAGTTGTCAGGTTTAACTTCGACACACAACGCCCTGAGCACTACATAGCCCACACAATTGAAGAATTAGAAGAATCAAAAGGAAGTAAATATCTCCAAAGTGATATATCAAAGATCATCCCCCTGCTATCAAGAACTGAAAAATACATAGTTGTGGGAACTCCATGCCAAATAGCATCTTTACGAAGATATCTTAAATTCAAAAAAATCGAAAATAATTTCATATTTATTGATTTTTTCTGCCACGGCGTTCCATCCACAAAGTTATGGGATCGATATATTTCTCTTAAATCCAAACAAATAGGGAACATTAAGTCTGTTTTATTTCGAGCAAAGGATTTTGGATGGCATCAAAGCATACGAGTCAAATTAATTGGGACCAATGGCACAACCATTACCAAAGCGCCCAAAAAGGATATTTTCTTCAATTACTTCCTTGGGGACAGATGTCTTTCGGCTGCTTGTTATGACAGTTGCTCTTTTAAACAAACCAATACCGCCTCTGACATAAGAATTGGTGACCTGTGGGGGACCAAATATCTAAAGAACGAAACAGGCATAACCGGAGTTATAACATTCTCCACACAAGGAGAATCGTTCTTAAAATCTGCCGAAAATATTCAAATAAGGTCTGAAAGTACAGACACTATACTTTCTGGGCAAATGAAGATGAATGCCAAACGGTCAGCATCATATCCTATTGCCCAACTTGCGATAAGATCCCAAATATTATTTATCGCTCTAACACCATTATGCGATCTAATTGATTTTATATATGGTCTGCCTAAACGTATCAGGAATCACTATAATTTTTAACTCCTCAAAATGACATACCTATTTCAAAAATTATATCGTTTTTTTTCCCCATTCCATATTTCCGGAGTAAATAATCAACTGAACATTCCGTCCAAAAGATCAAATGTAAAGATTACAATCCATGGAAACAACAATACTGTGGATATCGCACCGGCAAAGAACCTTGAAAATCTTAATATTTTAATATTAGGGGATAATAATCATTTATCAATTGGTGAAAATGCCAGAATATACGGGCCATGCTCTATTCGAGTTGAGGATGGCGCCAAGGTTCTTATTGGGCATGACACCGGATTACGTGGAGTGAAGATATTAGCCAGAGAGTCATCTATTTCGATTGGTAACGATTGTATGACAAGCTATGGTGTTACTATCAGAAATCATGACTCCCATAACGTTTTAGATGCGAATAGAACCATATGTAATCCACCCAAAGATATTATCATAGAAGATCACGTATGGATTGGTGAAGATGTAACTATTCTTAAAGGCACAAAAATTAAGCCAAATTCTATTGCGGCTTTTGGAGCTATACTAACAAAACAATATCCTCCAAATTGTATAATCGCTGGCAATCCAGGTGTGGTTGTAAAAGAAAACATAACATGGAGTAAATAAACCAATGCAAATATGAGAGTTGCCACAATTACATGTCATGATGTATACAATTATGGAGCATCGCTTCAAGCTTATGCGCTGCAACAATTTTGTGAACAGGCAGGTGCAGATTACCATATCATTGATTATAAACCAGACTACCTTTCGCAACATTTTAAATTATCAGTAGTCGCAAACCCACGCTACAATTTTCCAATAGTCAAGCAACTCTACCTACTTGCCAAACTACCTGGGCGGATACGTGACCTAAAAAAGAAACGAATTTTTGATAATTTCACAACTAATTACCTCCATCTGACTTCGACAAGATACCATACATGTGATGACATCAGGAACTCTTTGCCTGAAGCTGATCTATATATTGCCGGCAGTGACCAAATTTGGAACACATTGTTCCGTAATGGTCATGACAGCGCATTCTATCTTGATTTTGTAGGCTCACGAGGGAAAAAGATCAGTTATGCTGCGAGTTTTGCAACTGACAAAATCCACAAGGATGCCGATTCCTTTGTGAGTAAAATGTTAAGAAATTTTAACGAAATATCAGTTCGCGAAACAAGTGCCCTGCAACTTCTATCTAAATTAGGGCAAAACAAAGCAACATTAGTATGCGACCCTGTATTCTTGCTAAATAGAGGACAATGGATACAACTGCTTAAATCCACGATTCAACCAAAAGAAGATTATATCTTAGTATACGATTGCGAAAGGAGCTCAAAAATCAGAAACGTCGCACTAAAACTCAAAGAACAGACAAGCCTTCCAATATACATTCTCTCTAAAACAGCAGGAAGATATGCCGACAAAGATTTCTCCTTAGTCGGTCCATTGGAGTTTCTGTCATTGATTTTAAATGCAAGATACGTTATTGCAAATTCGTTCCATGCAACAGCTTTCTCAATAATTTTCCATAAAGAATTCTTCATAGTCAATCGTTCTGAAAGCATAAATACCAGAATGCATGATTTTTTGTCGTATTTAGGAATTCCCGACAGGATAATTTCAACGACTACATCATTGAATCTTAAGCCTATAGATTTCATTGACGTATCCCATAAACTTGATTTTCTGATAAATGAGTCAAAATCATTCATAAACAAGCATCTCCAATTGATATGAAGAAAAAGAGCATATTTATCAATATGCATTATCTTGAGCTAGGTGGAGCCGAAATGGCATTAATCGGACTTCTGAATGCTTTTGACTACAACAAGGTAGAGGTAGATCTATTCTTAAATAAGCATTCCGGCCCATACCTGAAATATATCCCAAAGGAAGTAAACCTACTTCCTGAAATAAAACAATATGCCAATATTGAGACTCCGATCTCAAAATTGGTCCGAAACATTCAATTTACATCAATAATTCACAAATTAAAAAGCCGTGCGAAGTTAAAGAAATATTTATCTTCTCATCCCGGATTTGACAGTGTAGCAAGTCATATATATATGGACTATTACATCAAAGTCCTACCTCCGATTAAAATTAACAAATATTATGATTTAGCAATCAGCTTTTTAGATCCCCCTCATATCGTACAAGATCTAATAAATGCCAGAACTAAAATAGAATGGATCCATACTGATTTTTCGGCTATACCATACGATACAAATCTAACATTTAATAGATGGGAAAAAAATGATTACATCATATCAATATCAGATGAAATAACCAAAACATTTATAAATGTTTTTCCAAGTTTTCACAATAAGATAATAAAAATAGAGAATATCATATCTCCATCTTTTGTCAGATCTCGTGCTGATGAATTTATCCCATCAGAATACAATCAACAAGAAAATACGCTTTGCTCTATTGGTCGACTAAATGCCGCTGCAAAAAATTTTAAAAATATCCCCCATATTGCTAAAATCATTAAAGATTCCGGCATAAAATTCAAATGGTTTATCATCGGTCCTGGTGACAACTCTGAAATAGAAAAGCAAATAATGCTAACTGGGACTTGCGATGTTGTAAAAATTATTGGCCCAAGAACAAATCCATATCCTTACATAAAAAATTGTACTATCTATATACAGCCATCTTTGTTTGAAGGAAAATCCATCTGTGTAAGAGAATCACAGATTTTATGTAAACCAGCAATTATCACAAATTATCCAACATCCAAATCCCAGATCCAACATAACATTGATGGTATAATTTGTAATATGGACAATTCCGATATTGCAGATGCTATCATTGAATTATTAGGGAATAATACTAAACAGCAACAAATTATTTCTCACTTAAAAACACATGATTACGGCTTTGAAGATGAGGTTAATAAATTATATCAATTAATTCAATCATAATGTTTAATCCAGATCATATACACATTGCAATAGCATCCGATCAGAACTATGCAAAATTTGTAGCTGTCGCACTAGCTTCTTTTTTCGATACAAATACATGGTTCAGACAAGCTACCATACATCTTTTATCAACTGGAATAACAAAAGATGGTATTGCCAATATAAAAAAACAAATGCCGGTAGATAAGTCTGAATTAATTATTCACAACTTAAGCGATATTTCCGACAGACTACAAATCCCTGTTCCTACGACCATCTCCATATCCTCATATAACCGGCTATTTTTATCCGAGATAATCTCTTCGGACGTTGATCGAATACTATACATAGATTGTGATGTTTTATTTAACAAAAATATATCCTCGCTATGGAAGTACAAAATAGAGAACAGCTACTTAGGTGGAGTTCTTGATACGCTACCTGACGATGTATCAAAATTAAAGATAAATTTGAAACCAACAATGCCATATATTAACGCCGGGATTCTGTTAATAAACCTAAAGAAATGGCGAGATGATAATTTATCCCATAAATTTTTAGCGTTTCTAAAAGCTCATAATGGCATTGTTCATCACCATGATCAAGGAATAATCAATGGTGTTTGCAAAAATAAGATTATAATTTTACCGCCAATATATAATGCCACTACATGCTATTTCTCTCATAAATACAATAGGATAAAATCCACTAACACACCATTCTATTCTATTTCTGAATTTAACGAAGCAATAAATAATCCTCACATCGTCCACTTTACAGAAGGGTTTCTTAACAGACCTTGGCGAAAAAATTGTAAACATCCCATGAAAAATATATATCGAAGGTATTATTGCAATACATTAGGATATGATCTCGAACCGGACAACAGGTCTTATGCAGTTAAGATTCTTAGCTATTCTTTTAGATATCTGCCATATTCTTTTTATTCTACCATATCAAGAACCATTTCTTTTATAAGTAGATTTCTAAAACACTAAACATGATTCAAAAAGAATTATCGGTTATAATACCTCTTTATAACTGCGAAAAATATATTTCTAATGCATTAGATTCATTATTATGCCAAAATGTAGCGTTAGAAATAATTGTTGTTGATGATGGATCATATGATAAAGGTCCTGATATTGTCCAACAATATATGAAAAAATATGATTTCATATATTTGTATAAGCAAAAGAATAAAGGTCCATCCTCTGCAAGAAATTTAGGACTAAAGTACGCTTCCGGTCAATATATCTATTTCATGGATGCGGATGATTTCCTAAAAACAAACACACTTGGACAAGCAATAGATTATTTAAAATCAGAACAAGCGCAGATAGCAAGTTTCAGACCTATAATTATTCCTGAAAAAGATATTACTAAACATCTGTTCCAGCCTTGTAACAACCTTTTTTTATCCAAAAAATTTTCAGGTATAGAGTATATAGAACAATCAAAGGCATTAGCAGGTATTACTTTAATCCGCCATGTCATAAGTTCAGATTTAATTAAAAAAAACAATGTCAAATTAAATGACTCCTTATTCTTAGAAGAGGACTATGCTTTTTTATTTGAATTATTGCTGAATACTTCTGATATTATTGTTTTAGAAGGAGATCGTCCATACCATTGGGTGAAAAGGTTGTCTTCATCAAGTAACAGCATAAATAACAGGGCGTTACACTCATACAAAGCACTAGTACTTCATTATAGTAAGTTATTAACGGATAATAGACTTCTAGCATCTCAAAAAGTTCGTAAATACATAATTTATCGACAAACGAATGCAATACAAACATACCTCCTAGCTTTAGCCAAAAATTATTCTATTAAAGACTTAAAAGAAGCAATTTCATATTTTAAATCAATAAATACGTACCCATTTAATGGCTTTACAACATTGCATTTATATCGTTTATGGAAACTTGCCGGAGGACTAAAAGCTTATGTTAATTATCTAGTTGTAAACATTAGTACACTACTACTATTATACAAACGTATCCATGGATAGAATACTACCACCGAAGAAAATACACTACTGCTGGTTCGGTAGGAATCCATTGCCGGAATCTGCGCTGAAATGTATTGCTTCATGGCGCAAATATTTCCCAGGCTATGAGATCATTGAATGGAATGAGGATAATTTCGATGTCAATTCCATTCCTTACACAGCCGAAGCATACGCAGCTAAAAAATATGCATTTGTAAGTGACTATGCCCGTTTCAAAATTCTGTATGATCACGGAGGTCTTTATTTTGATACAGATGTGGAGGTTATCAAGTCATTCGATGACATCCTTTCCCGTGGATCTTTTATGGGCGTCGAAATCGAACCGCAAAATGGATCAAAGATAGCAGTAAATCCGGGATTAGGATTAGGAGTTTCAGCTCATAACAACATATTATCTGAAATAATTGATTTTTACACAGTCCATAACTTCCGCCTTGAAAATGGGAAAATAAACCCTTATGCTGTTGTGAAAATAACAACAGATCACTTATGCCGACATGGTCTTAAAAACATATCCGGCATACAGGCAATAGAAGATATAACTATATATCCTGCTGAATATTTCAATCCATTGGATGACGCAACGGGCAGATTATATAAGACATCCAAGACCCACTCAATCCATTGGTTTTCCAAAACTTGGATGGATGTAAATCCATTTCGTCAAACTATTTCCCGGTTTATTCATAGAATATTCGGAACAAAACTGACACAATTAGCCAGAAGGCTAACACGCACAAAATAACATATTTGTGATTCCCGAAAAACTTTATTTCACCTTATATATAAACGTGATCCTACTGCTCACGTTATGGTACACGATTTCTTCGAAGAAAGAAACCGCAAAAGAAATCATACGGAGTAATGATTCTATTATTCCGGCAGCCTTCTTCTGTTTCATTCTTATAATCTTTATTGGAACACGTCCCATCTCGTATAAGTTCGGAGACACTCCAATGTATGCACACATGTATAACGTCATTGGAGATCTAAACGGAGCGGATCTTTCTCAATTATCAGAAGGCGGCTTTAAATGGCTTATGGCAACTTGTCGGCCATTCCTTGATACTACTGGATTCTTTTTAGTTGTCGCAGCAGGATATATAGGATTTATGTTCTGGGCCTGCAAACAACTGATGCCCAACAATGTTTTGGTTGGAGTGCTATTCAATCTCGCATCATTTTCTTTCTATACATACGGAACAAATGGTATAAGGAATGGTCTTGCCTGCAGTATGGTAATGCTTGGAATAGCATTAATGACCGGGAATAAAAAGGAACGGATGGCAGGTATAGCCGTCAACGTTGCAGCATGCACTATCCACACATCAGTATCATTACCAACTATGATGGCCATTGCATCATTCTACATAATAAAAAAGTTCAAGACAGCATATACGTTCTGGATTCTATCAATCATAATAAGCCTTATTTTAGGAAACACTATTGCCAATATCTTTGCTTCATTAGGCTTTGACGACCGAATGTCAGGGTATCTAAACAATCAGGACGCAATGGATCAATTCTCTTCCACCGGTTTCCGTTGGGATTTCCTTCTGTATAGCGCAATGCCAATAGTCTTAGGCTATTATATCATAATAAAACGTGGAATCCGCAACCGGACTTATGAGTTTTTATTGAACACATATATCCTCAGTAACGCATTCTGGGTGATGGTGATTCGTGCTGCATTTTCAAATCGGTTCGCTTATCTGTCCTGGTTTCTCTATCCGATAGTGCTTGCTTATCCGCTGCTTCGTCTTCCAATATGGAAAGATGAGCAGGGTAAATATCTAAAACAGATAATGATAGCCAATATTGGTTTCACCTACATAATGTGGCTTTTAGGAAAATGAAAACACTCACTATATTCACTCCGGCCTATAACCGCGCGCATACAATTGGCCGGACTTATGAAAGTTTGCTTCGTCAGACCTGCAACGACTTTGAATGGCTGGTGGTTGACGATGGTTCAACAGACAATACGGAAGAGCTGATAAAAGGCTGGATCAAAGATGACAAGGTTCCTATCCGATACATCCGTCAGCAAAATCAGGGAATGCATGGTGCGCACAACACAGCCTATGCCAATATATCCACGCCGCTGAACACATGTATTGACTCTGACGACTATATGCCGGACAACGCCGTGGAACTTATCATTGACTTCTGGAAAAAACATGGCAGCGACCGATACGCCGGATTAATCGGACTCGATTGCACAGAAGATGGCAAAACAATCGGGACACAGTTCCCGGAAGGAATGTCGGAAACAACACTACAGGATTTCTATGCAAAAGGAGGATCGGGAGATAAAAAAATGGTCTATCGCACTGAAATCATCAACCGATATCCTGAGTATCCAATTTTTGATGGAGAACGCTATGTTGGTCTCGCATATAAGTACATGCTTATTGATCAAGACTACAAACTGCTTACCATCAATGCCCCCCTTGTTGTTGTGGAATATCAACAGGACGGATCAAGCTACAATATGTACTCTCAATACTGGCGTAACCCTCGGGGCTTCTCATTCTTTAGAAAAACAGAGATGGTATGTGCTCCAACATTCAAACGCCGGTTCATATCCTGTATACATTACGTAGCAAGTTCCATCATAGCCCGTAATAAAAATTTCATAGCTGAATCTCCGAAAAAAACACTCACAATACTTGCAATTCCATTTGGCTTTGCCTGGTATCTGAGAATCCGATCGAAGGTCAAAGCAAAAGCAAAAATGAATTTCAAATCATAATACTATGAGGATACTGCATGTGATAACTTCGCTGAGAACCGGTGGTGCGGAGAAACTGATGGTTGATCTGCTGCCACGATTCCGCGACATGGGCGCAGAGGTGGATCTGCTGATCTTCGATGGCACAGCGACACCTTTCCGCAAAGCTTTAGAAGCAACCGGTATCCGGGTAATTGATTTTGGGAAAGGAGGATCGGTATATAATCCACTCCATGCCGTAAGACTGGCGAAGTTGATGCGCAACTATGATATAGTCCACACTCACAACACAGCTTGTCAGCTTTTCGGAGCATTCGGTTCTCTGTTCAGCAAAGCAAAGTTAATCACTACAGAACATTCATCTTCTAATCGCCGACGTGGCAATCGATTGCTCTACTGGCTTGATCTTTGGATGTATAGCCGCTACAATTGCATTATCTGCATAGCTGATAAAACGGCAACAAATTTACGCATGCATCTCAGACGAAAAGAGCATGGCGAAGACAACATCACTACAATTCTTAACGGCGTTGATGTTAATAAATATGCATCGGCCACTCCATCCTCTGAATTAAAAAGCGGACTTCCGGATGGGACAAAAGCTATTACAATGGTGGCAGGTTTCCGCTGGGAAAAAGATCAGGACACAGCCATAAAAGCCTTGACATTTTTGCCCGAGGAGTTCCATACGTTTTTCGTTGGTGACGGAGTGAGACGTAAAGAATGTGAACAATTAGCCGAGCAACTTGGCGTCAGCAACCGGACGCACTTCATGGGAATCCGCTCAGATGTGGCCAATATCCTTAGAGCGAGCGACTATATTGTCATGTCGTCCCATTTTGAAGGTCTGTCACTCTCTTCCGTAGAGGGTATGAGCGTTGGAAAACCATTTCTTGCATCCGACGTTGACGGGCTGCGCGAAGTGGTTAAAGATGCCGGAGTGCTTTTCCCTCATAGCGATGCCGAAGCTCTGGCACAGGAAATACGGATGCTTGACGCGGATCCGACCTATTACAGGAATGTGGCCGAGGCATGCCGCAAACGCGCCTCGCAATACGACATATCGACAATGTCCCGAAACTATATGAATGTTTATAAATCACTGATCTGATGAATAAAATTTACGAAAAAAGAGAGCGCATGCTCTGGGTTGACTCAATGCGAGGTTTTTCAATGTTGATTGTTGTACTCGGACATGTTTTACTTTCAATGGGATTGGGCGGTTATGACTCCGTGTTAAGTTCCCTCCTTCTCACTTTCCGGATGCCTTTGTTCTTCTTTGTAAGCGGCTTTTTCTCATATAGAGCAATTTCCTGGTGGAACAAAAGTCGATTAAGCGATATATTAAAACGGAAGATCCAGGCTCAAATCATCTCAACTATAGCATTTCTATCTATATTTCAAATAGTTATAGGGGGGGGTATCGTATGGCCTGAAAGCGGATTCGGAGGTTATTGGTTCACTATAGTCTTGTTTCAGATGTACGTGCTGTATCTATGTGTTACCGGGGTCAGCAACATCATAAAACGTGATATATCACTTCCTTTAATGGCTATTTTATCCATTGCCGGTGTTGCCATATTGGTTTTAATGCGTGGAGATTCATGGTTATGGAATTTCCTCTGCTGGGAGAACCTGACGAAATATCTACAGTTTTTTACGCTTGGACTTATCATATCAAAATATCGTAATAAGTTTTTCAATACGCTGACTAAAAACTGGTTTTCAACACTAATGATCGTTGGTTGGATAATCTGTATGCTTCTATGGTACAACGACAGTTTCCACAACAGATTCCCACTGGTTTACAGCTTGGTTCATGACATCGCCGTCAGATATTTCGCACTTATGACTGTGGTAATAATGTTCCATCGTAATGCTCAGTATTTTTCAAGTGAGGCAAGATCAGCCAGAACACTCCGATATATCGGACAAAGGACACTTGATATCTATATGATCCATTATTTCCTGATTCCAAGTTTAGGATTCCTTACCATTTTTCTATCAACAGGCAATATGCTGACAATCCAACTTGCAATTGGAATAACTATCACTGCAATCATCGTCGCATTGTGTCTATTAATCAGTTCAATTCTACGCCAAAGCCAGACACTGGGTTCATGGCTGTTTGGCGTTAAAGTACGCACAGCATAATTTATGGCAAAAACAAAGATAATACGGACGTCGACAGTGGCGACCTCGCTCAACACATTCTGCCGGGGACTGCTGCGACAGTTGCAGCAGGAAGAGGGTATGGAAGTGGTAGCCGTGGCATCGCCCGGAAAGGAGATGGCCGACATGGAGCAGCGCGAGGGGATCCGCACTATCGGCGTTGAGATGGAGCGGCGCATGTCGCCGTTGAAAGATCTGCGCAGCCTGTGGCGGCTCTACCGCGTGTTCCGGCGCGAACGTCCGGCTATGGTTCATTCCATCACACCCAAAGCCGGGCTACTGTCGATGATGGCGGCATGGATGGCACGGGTGCCGGTGAGACTGCACACGTTCACAGGGCTCGTGTTCCCGACAGCTACGGGGCTTCAACGCCGTATTCTGATGATGACCGACCGTCTGACATGTGCCTGCGCTACGCATATCGTACCGGAGGGAGAAGGCGTTAAAAACGATCTCATAAACAACGGCATAACCCGTAAGCCGCTGCAAGTGCTCGGCCACGGCAATGTGCGCGGAATCGACCTCACCCACTACGATCCGACCCTTGCCGATGTGGAGTCCGAAGCAAAAAAAATCCGACAGTCCGACCGACTGACATTTGTTTTCGTAGGCCGATTGGTGGGCGACAAGGGCATCAACGAGCTTATAGAGGCTTTCTCCCGGTTGCATGAGGAACGGCCATTTGTCAGGCTGCTGCTCGTGGGCCGGTTCGAGCCGACGCTCGATCCGCTACGTCCGGAAACCGAGCAGACCATCAACAACCATCCGGCCATAGAAGCCGTTGGCAGCCAGTCCGACGTGCGACCATGGCTGGCAGCATCAGACATTCTCGTCTTCCCATCCTACCGCGAGGGATTCCCCAATGTGGTGATCGAAGCCGGTGCCATGGGGCTCCCCTCGATTGTCACCGACATCAACGGCTCGCGCGAGATTATCCGCGAGGGGGAGAACGGCACGATCATACCGTCGCGCAACGCCGATGCCCTCCACGATGCGATGCTCCGGCTGACCGACTCCACCGACCTGCGCCATCAACTCGCCTCCAACGCACGCAGCCTCATAGCCAGCCGCTACGAACAGGGCTACGTGCGCCGCAGCCTGATCGACTACTACCGCTCGATCCTACCCAACTGAAATCCAGGAATTATGTCCTCGAACTCCTTAAAATTCTTCATTATAACAATTATAACGGTTACCATAGCCACGGTAATTGCCTGGATCGTTATGTGTAACTCATTTGCAGACCGTCAGGATAAAATCATCTCAGGATATAGTGCCAAAATATGCCGGGCCGACTCTATCCTGAATGAGAACAGACGGCTGATCCTGGCTGATCTTTCCGCCAAAGATTCGACATCATATCTGCATTTGCCTGATATCGAAGACCGTTTGGCGCGTGAAGAGCAACTGCTTGAGGCGAAGGAGACAAAGCATATTCTTGATATGGAGCTATCAAAGATCCAACAGGAATATGAGACGCTTAATCTTTGGGGAGCGATTCTGACAATCGTATTTCTTATCTTCAGCTTCTATTCTCTGTATAAATCCGACGAGATTGCCCGTCAGAGTTCCGAAGCGTTCAAGGAGATTTCCAAGATAAAAATTGAGGCCGAAAAACATAAAAATGATATTGCCGACATACCCAATAGAATAGAGACTGACGCAAACAAACGGTTGTCGGAAATAGAAAAGAAAGCGACCGACAATTTATCTTCTCTTTCTCAGAATATTGAGAATGAAAAGAAACGCCTGTCTGATTCTGCCGCTGAATTTGAAGCCCGGAACAGCAAAACAATATCTGATGAAAAGGAAAATCTCCGCAAATATATCGAGTCCATAAGCAAAGATACCAAGGCTGATTTCAATGATACATTGAGAAAAACCGGAGAAGAAGCTGATCGATTGAATAAGATGATCACCAATCTAAAATCAGAGATCAGCGATCTGTATTCCAGACTCGACGATCTGATCAAAGATGTTGATATGAACGACTCTGTGTCGACCAACAATGAAAACGCAACCGAGGATGGAACAGAATAACAATGGATCTTCGCTTCCACACATCCTGGATGTTCGCATTCGACATGAGCTCTCCGGTTTGTCCAACGACATCAAGCACGTCCTGAATATCTGTAAACGGCTCAATGCATCAATGCGCGAGCAAGTGGAGATGCACAACCGCAATCTGCTTTCGCCCGATAACACCGGATTGTTGATTGACCAAAACAGCCTGCGGTTTGAACATATCCGACTAATAGAAGCGCATCGACGACTGTGCGCAACCTACGAAAAAAAGGCAATGACCGTTCTGACATATATCTGTCAGCTTCTTGCTGATTCCATAAAACAAGATAATAGAGTCGGCATGTTGATCGGACAAAATCACTTATCTGAGTTCAATTCCATGATAACTGATATGGACCAAAGAGTTCCATTACGTAATGCACCGACGCTGGTAGTTCCGCTACTTGTGCAGATAATGGAATCAAAATCAAAATACTCCATGCTTCAGCTACGGAATAGGCTTGAAGAACTTCTTTAACAAATAAAACAATCATTATTATATAGACAATCTATCATGAGTCGAGTTATCGTATTTGGTGCAACAGGCAATCTTGGAGCATATATTGCCATGCATCTGAAATCAGAAGGTTACGATGTTATTGCTGTGGGCGGTCGCAAGGATGACAAAGGTTTCTTTGCGAAACATGGGATGAAGTATTATTCAGTCGACATCCGCAAACCGGAATCATTTGAGATACTCCCCAAAGAAGGGATTGATGCAGTGTGTCATTTTGCAAGTTCACTGCCATCACGATATGCATTTAATCCTATAGAATTATTTGAGTCCATAACAATAGGCACACTGAACGTGCTTGACTATATGCGCAGTTGCGGATGCAAGAAAATCGTCTTCCCTCAGACTCCATCCGATATGGCAAAATTCCATAACAATGGCTCAGTGATACCCGACGAAGCACCACGTCATTTCCCATTGAAAGGCGATCATGCAATCTATACAATTGCAAAAAATGCTGCTGTTGATCTTATGGAGCATTATCGTGCGGAATACGGAATAGCATTCTTCGCTCTTCGTTTTTTCACAATATACCAATATCATCCAAACGCATTCCATTACTGCGACTTCAAACGCCGCATGATGCCATTCCGCATGCTCATGGATCGTGCCTCAAAAAGCCTACCGATAGAAATTTGGGGAAACTGCAAGAAAGCAAAGGAAATGGTCTATATCAAGGATTTTGTCCGCCTCGTCAGAAACTGTGTCGATTCAGATCTTCCCGGTGGATGCTACAACGTGGGCAATGGATGGCAGGTATCGCTCGAAGAACAGATCAAAGGTATTATTGAAGTATTCTCTCCGGAAAATAATAAATCACAGATAATCTATCGTCCCGAAATGCCTGATCCACTTGAAAACGCATTCTCGATGGAAAAGACATTCCGCGATCTAAAGTGGACTCCGAAATATTCATACCTTGATCAGCTCCGCGACTTTAAACACGAAATGGAGACCGAGCCAATGGCCGGATTATGGGGAACAAAAGACGATTACAAAGAATAACACACACTAATCAATGTATAAGCATTTCTTTAAACGCCTGATCGACATAACAGTTAGCTTTTCAATACTGCTTATTTTCAGCCCTTTTCTGCTGATTATAGCTATTCTGTTATACTTTTTCAATGAAGGTGCCGGAGTTTTCTTCCTACAGGAACGTCCCGGTTATAAGGGTAAACCTTTTAAGATTGTCAAATTCAAGACAATGAATGAGCGAAAAGGTCCCGATGGCAAACTTCTGCCCGACAAGCAGAGAATAACCCGATTCGGAGCTTTCGTCCGAAATTCATCCATTGACGAGCTACCTCAATTGTGGAACGTACTATGTGGCGACATGTCGCTGATCGGACCGCGCCCATTGCTTATGCAATATCTACCACTATACTCCGCAGAACAGCGTCGACGTCACGATGTGCGCCCGGGTATATCCGGATGGGCGCAATGCCATGGACGAAACAACCTTACTTGGACTGAAAAATTCAAATTGGACGTATGGTACGTTGACAACATTTCCTTTAAAACCGATTGCTCTATCGTGTTTACAACCCTAAAAGGTGTGATCAAGAAAGAGAATATAGAAAATGACAAATCATCACAATTCACAACGGAACTTTTCAACGGTAATAATTAATAACAACAACCTATATGACTATTAAATTTATCCTGCGGTATTTTGCGGACAGCCACAAAAAACTTAAAAAGATATCGGAAAAAGGAGATGGAAATATCTTCTATCTATGGTACGACTTTATTAAATGCTCTATTATACACGGCGCAATAATCAACCACTATACGCGTGGTGGACTTTACAAACTCAAGGGATGCGAACGCAAAAAATCCATGACTTATCGCCGGATATTAAAAGCGTTCTCAAAAATGAACAGCCCTGAAGCAATAGAAATATTAAACAACATGCATCTATTTAACGCTCATTTTGCACCCTTTGTCAAAAGGAAATGGCTATATTCAAAAGAGATGTCTTTTGATAAATTTAATGATCTATGCGAAATCGCACCATACATAATAGCCAAGCCAGAAGATGGTGTAGAAGGGGTTGGGGTAAAGAAAATATCCGTTCCATCCGACACAAAAGACAGAAAAAAATTATATGAACAATTTTCTTCAAAGTCTTATATGATTGAGGAAGTCATTACCCAGCATCCTGAGATGATTTATGGTAACACCTCCGTCAACACAATTAGAGCACATTCTATAATTGACAAAAACGGCGAAGTTCACTTATTTAAAATGCTGTTTCGTGTTGGTGTAGGAAATACGGTGGTCGATAATTATGCACAAGGAGGCTGTGTATATGAAATTCACTTGGAAACTGGTCGAATCATTAGTCCCAGTCTAAAAAAGAATGGAGAAGAAGTCTATATCCATCCCCAAACTGACGTTTTTATGCTTGGTCGTAAGATCCCTAACTGGGAAATAGTCACAGCAGCTGTAAAAGAAGCCCATGCAATGCTTCCTGGTTGTAGATTTATTGGTTGGGATGTCGCTGTAACTCCTGATGGGATAGAACTTATCGAAGGAAATCACAATACAGACTATGAATTCCTTGAATTCTTTGGAAGCAAAGGTTGGTGGTCTATAATTAAACAATACATCTAATCATGACTTACCTTAAAGAAATTTGGACAAAGTGTGACCAACTTGCTAAAAAAGAAGGTGGATTACGTGTCACAAAACTCCTTGATTTCATAATTGCACATTTCAAACACGGAGTATATACTGCTCAATACTTTGATACAAATTTCCACACGCTAAAAAATCAGTATCGAAAAGATATAATAACCTATGGGCGTTGGTGCAAATTTGTAGATCAATTATCTGACCGAAAATCAATCCATTATTTACAAAATAAAATTGACTTCAACATTAAATTTGCTGACTTTATTCACAGAAAATGGACTACGAACAAGAATTTAACGTTGACGGAATTTGAAGCCTTTTGTAAAGATATAACCGAAATAATTATAAAACCAATAGACTCTTGGGAGGGTGCTGGAGTAAACAAATACATAATTGCTGAATCAGATTTAAATAACATTTATAAAACCCTTTCAACTGGTTCTTTTATAATTGAAGAATGTATCAAAAACGAAGAATCACTACAACTTAGCAAGTCTTTGAATACAATTCGAGTTACAACTCTTCTTGATAAAGACGGTCAAATCCATTATATCAAGCCGTTCTTAAGAGCTGGTGTTGGCAATTCTGTTGTTGATAACTATAATGCAGGAGGAGTTGAATACGAAATAGACCCCGAAACTGGGATAATATTCGGAAAAGGATTTCATAACGGCAAATGCACATGCACATACCATCCCCAAACACAAGTTTTAATGCCAGGTTTTAAAATTCCAAGATGGTCAGAGGTTCTTAATACAGTTGCTTCCGCTCACAAACTGATACCAGAATGTCGGTATATTGGCTGGGATGTAGCAATTACACCTTCTGCCATAGAACTGATTGAAGGGAATCACGATGCTGGATATTTCGGATTTGAATACTTTGGGACTACAGGATGGTATAAAATTATTAAGACATGTCTATAATCCATATGGGCAATTTAGCACAACACAATATTCGTTCATATTTAACCAATTCTTTGGCTAAAATTAAAGAAAATAGATTTTCTCTTGCTGAAGCAAGATATGAAAAAAAATTATTACAAACTCACCAGAATGAACAACTCTTAGAAGATGAAATTCAACAAATAAAAAAACGTTGGCAAAAACTAATACCAATTTCAGTAAAACGAGGATTTCCATTTTACCGTGGCATAAAATCCATAAATGGGTTTAACGCAGATTATTTACCCTCCAGTTTTTATGCTCCATACATCTTAAATCTGCTCAATCCAATTAATACTAAAAAATACATCACGCACAAAAGCCTCTCGGAATTACTTTATGGCGATATTATAAAACACCCCAAAACAATTTTCCGGTCTGTTGGTGGGCGAATATTTGATGAAAAATATCAACCAGTCTCATTAGATACAGTTGGAGATTATATTTCAAATACAGATTCGCCTTTATTATTTAAACAAGCTTTCGATTCCAGCCAAGGGTTAGGCGTAAAATTATTTAAGAAATCTGAAAAAGAGATTCTGAAAAAAACAATTTATAATTCTGTATATTATAGTGCCATTGATTTTATTATACAGGAACTTGTTGAACAAAGTCAAGATACTAAGATATTCAACCCAACATCCTTGAATTGTTTTAGGATTACAACAATTAGTTTCAACAATGAAATATTTATTGGATCAAGAGCTTTAAAATGTGGTCCCGAGAACTCTGTTGTCGACAATATTGGATCTGGGAAAAGAGGAGTTATAGTTGGCATTAAGGATTCCGGCAAACTTGCAGACTTCGGATTTTACGGAAATGGAGAAAAGACAAATTCCCATAACGGCATTCTATTTAAGGATTCACAAATAACAGCATTCCCACGATTACTTGAAACAGCAATTGCTTTGCATCAATGCATCCCTCACTTTGGAATCGTTGGATGGGATCTTGCCTTAGATAAACATAATGATCCTGTATTAATCGAAGGTAATGTAATTTATCCTGGCATTGCTCTCGAACAAATATGCTCTGGCCCCATATTTGGGAATCATACAGACGAAGTTATTGACTATCTTATATTTAGATCAAATATGGGGGGGGGTAATTAACCCTTATAACATTCCAATAAAGCCCTTCGCATACCTACATACTAACAACACAATCTATCAATTGTCCGCAGCTTAACACGTATTGTTTTTAATAGGACAATTCTTCTTATAAAATAATTGATATCCTAAATCAAGACAGCAATGGATTCAAAAATACGATTTGACTTACATACTCCTTGCTATATTTTTGATGAATCCGAGTTTGAGCGAGGAATCACAAGCTTTAAGGCTGCATTAGATGCAAAATTCGCAAAAACCGCTATCGGATACTCAGTCAAGACCAATTCTTTGCCTTATGCATTGAAACAAGCGCACAGCATAGGATGTAAGGCAGAAGTCGTCAGCCACGATGAATATAGACTCGCTCGCCTCTGCGGTTATGCTCCGAATGAGATAATATACAATGGACCGATGAAATCGTGGGATACTTTTCATGAAGCGGTTGAAGGAGGAGCTATTGTAAATATAGAGGCTAAACGGGAACTATGCTGGCTGGACAAACTGCCGGAGGGTAAAGTCTACAATATAGGCCTACGCCTGAATATCAATATATCGCATGTATCCCCTATGGATGCTGATGGAGATGACGATAACAGCCGATTTGGTTTCTCGGACGAAACGGACGAATTTAAAGATGCCTTGCAATTCATTGCTTCCCGTCCTAAATTACGACTTGCAGGCCTGCATATCCATCGTACAGCACATTCCAGATCACCTCGATTCTATGAAAACTCCATTAGATATGCCTCAACTATAATAAAAAAATACAATCTGGATATTGATTATATTGATGTAGGAGGCGGATATTTTGGAATTTTTCCGAATAAACCGACATTTGATGACTATTCAGAAGCGTTCCACAGGGCATTAAAAGAATCCGGGTTAGATAATCTGACAATCATAGTTGAGCCAGGGAATGCCTTGACAGCAAGTTCGTTTAAATTTTTGTCACAAGTTATTGACAAAAAGAAAGTAGATGCAAAAACATGTTTTGTCACCACAGATGGATCCCGTAACGATATAGATCCATTTTTCAAGAAATCCGATTATCTTAAAGAGATAATATATCAGAACTCCGACAGCCCGACTGTGCCGTTGCAAATCATAACCGGATGCACATGTCTGGAATATGACCGACTGTTCTCTCTGAACAATGCTCCTGCTCTTGAAGTTGGCGACCACATACTTTACAATAACGTCGGAGCATACACAATGACATTATCTCCGCAATTCATACGCCTTTGTCCAAGAGTGTACTCTCTGAATTCAAAAGGAGAGTTCAAACTCGTGCGGAGAGAAAGCCGGGCAGAGGACATAATCAATCTTGATAATAACGCATAATCATTATAACATGAATAATCTGATGTTCTGCAGCGTTGGACGTCGAGGACGCCTGCTGCGCAATGCAAAAGAAACAATTGGTAAAACAGGATCTATCATCGGTACAGATCTACAGTCCACTGCCCCTGCTCTGCAGTTCTGTGATATACAAAACACAGTTCCGCGTATCACGGATCCCAATTATGTCGACACCATTATAGAAATAGCAAAAGCAAACGATGCAAAAGCTATAACAACTTTAATTGATCCGGAGATAGAAATTCTCGCCGAAAATTACGACCGTTTCAAAGAGCTTGGAATCATTCCGCTTTGTCCGGCCAAAGAAAGCGCGATATACTGCTTTGACAAATACGAACTATACAAATACCTGACAAAGAATGGTATTCCTACGCCTCTGACTTTCCATGATCTTGATGAGTTCAAACAGGCACTTTCCGATGGCAAGATTTCGCTCCCCGTGTTTATGAAACCGATATGCGGAAGTGGTAGTGTTGGAGCCCACAAAGTGAATACCCTCGAACAGGTTGAGGCTGACTGGAACTCAGGAGAACACGATTACATCATCCAAGAATTAATGACTGGTGGCGACTGTGATGCCGATGTATATGTCGATACAATATCTCACAAAGCTGTGGCGGCATTCTCAAAGCGCAAAATAGAGACCCGTATCGGTGGTGCAAGCAAAACAATTTCATTTAAAGATCAGAAACTTTTTGATTTCATCGAACGCATTTGCTCAATATTCACCTTCAATGGGCCGCTCGACATGGACTTCTTCATAAAAGACGGAGAATACTATCTCTCTGAGATCAACCCCCGGTTTGGAGGTGCATATCTCCATGCCTATGGAGCCGGCGTTGACTTCTTCAAACTGATTGTCAACAACATAAATGGCATTGAGAATCCGGTTGAAATAGGCAATTACGACGAAGACATTTTGATGATGATGTATGACGATGTTGTTATCGCCCACAAAAATGATCTGGTAAATTCTGATTTTAAATTACTTTAATAAGGATATAACATGACAACATCCAAGCGGATTTATTTGTGTCTGGCCCATATGGGCGGACGGGAAATGGACTTTATTCGGGAGGCGTTCGACACCAATTGGGTGGTGCCTCTGGGGCCTAATGTCAATGGATTTGAAGAGGATCTGAAGCGTTTCTGCGGCGATGAGAGCAAGGAGGTCGTAGCCTTGAGCGCCGGAACAGCAGCCGTCCATCTGGCTCTGCTCGCATGCGGTGTTGGCCCGGGCGACGAGGTGATGGTGCAGTCGTTCACGTTCTGCGCGTCGAGCCATCCTGTGACCTATCTCGGTGCGACACCCGTGTTTGTGGACTCCGAGGCCGATTCATGGAACATGGATCCTGAACTTCTCGACCGCGCCATAGCCGACCGCATAGAGAAAACAGGCCGCAAACCCAAAGCAATCGTCCCGGTCTATCTCTATGGCATGCCGGCACGCATTGACGAGATCGTGGCTGTTGGAGAAAAATATGGCATTCCGGTGATTGAGGATGCCGCCGAGGGCTTTGGATCTCGATTCGATGGACGTGTGTGCGGCACCTTCGGCCGCTACGGCGTTCTGTCGTTCAACGGCAACAAGATGATCACCACCTCTGGTGGCGGTGCCCTGATCTGTCCCGGACCAGAGGCCAAGAACGAAATCATGTTCTATGCCACCCAGGCTCGCGAATCATATCCCTATTACCAGCACGAACGCATAGGCTACAACTACCGCATGAGCAATATCTGCGCCGGTATCGGACGCGGACAGATGCTTGTTCTGGAAGACCATATCGCCCATCATCGTCATGTGCAGGCGCTCTACCGCGAACTGCTCTCAGACGTGGATGGCGTCACACTCCACGAAAATCCGTCGCCACACTACGATTCCAACTTCTGGCTTTGCACCGTGACCCTCTCCCCCACACTCAAAGTCAAAGGGCACGATAAGGCTTACGCCACAGCCGTCTCCGGAGCCGTAGGTGGAGCCGCCGGCGTGACACATGCCGCTGCCGACACCCATACCGACTGCGAGCCCAACGCCAACGTGGAGGCCATGCGAGTGTTCCTCGACGCTGCCGGCATCGAATCGCGTCCGCTCTGGAAACCGATGCACCGACAGCCGGTCTATGCCTCTAATCCGGCCTATGTCAACGGCGTCAGCGAATCGCTGTTCAAAGTAGGTCTCTGTCTGCCGTCGGGACCGATGGTAAGCGATGACGATGTGCGCTATATCGTCGACAGCATAAAGGCAGCCATCGACGCTGACTGATCCGCTATGCAAACAAACACACACGAATACATCTCTCCAAAAACAAAATAATATGTTGTAATATATGAACCCTTTACGCAAAGTTTTCGATTGGTATTTCTCACGCGGAGCAATGCCCTACTGGAGTGTCCTGCTGGTGGATTATCTGATCCTCTACGTGTCGGGCATCGTGGTCTACGCGCTCAAATACGGCGCGCTCCACACCCTGACCATCTTCTATCCCCTGTCAGTCACCCTGATTGCCTATTCCCTATTCTTCATAATAGGGTTCCGCATATTCCACACCTATGCCGGCGTGATCCGTTTCTCCTCATTTATAGATCTTAGGCGTCTGGGGTTTGCAGTGCTTGTCGGCACGTCTCTGACCCTGGCCTCGCAATACCTTTTCGAGCTCAACCGATGGCTTGTCACGCTGAGCCTGAGCCGTGTAGTCCTGTGGGGCTCCCTGTCACTGGTACTGATGTGGACAATGAGGATCTGGATCAAATCGCTCTACGACAATTCAATCCTTAGCCACCGCACCAACCGTGCTTTCATCTACGGCGTGCGTCAGGGTGGCATTGCAATTGCCAACAGTATCAACAGCCAGACTGAATCGCCCTACATGCTCCAAGGTTTTATCTCCGACGGTGCCGACATCCACGACCGCTATCTGATGGGAGTCAAGGTCTACCCCAACGACGACCATCTGGTTTCGACTATGAAAAGATGTGGAGCGACTACTCTTCTGGTCTCGCCGCTCAAAAGCGACATGTTCCGCCACAACGACAAGATGGTCAACGCCATGATCGAAGCCGGCATCAAGATCCTCATGATTCCGGCAGCCCAGGAATGGGACGGGAAAAGCGAACTCAGCTACACCCATCTCAAAGAGGTCAACGCGGAGGATCTTCTGCCGCGCGACAAAATCGAGATCGACATGGATGCCGTCGGTAATCTGCTCCGCGACAAAACCATCCTCATCACCGGAGCCGCCGGAAGCATCGGATCAGAAATGGTTCGCCAGATAGCCACGTTTGCCCCGGCCAGGATGATTCTCGTAGACCAGGCCGAGACTCCCCTCCACGACATCCGACTGATGATGGCCCGACGCTGGCCCTCCATACCGGCACCTACCATTATCGCCGACATCTCCAACAAAAACCGCATGGAAGAAATCTTTTCCACCTACAAACCGGAATACGTGTTCCATGCGGCGGCCTACAAACATGTCCCCATGATGGAGGACAACCCCTACGAGAGCATTGAGAACAACGTCAACGGGACGCGCATCATAGCCGACCTCGCCGTCAAATACGGCACACGCAAGTTCGTCATGGTCTCGACCGACAAGGCCGTCAACCCCACCAACGTGATGGGGTGCTCCAAGCGCATCTGCGAGATCTATGTCCAGTCGCTCGACAAAGCGATCAAAGACGGACAGATCAAAGGCTCCACATGCTTCGTGACAACCCGTTTCGGCAACGTCCTCGGGTCAAACGGCTCCGTAATTCCGCTGTTCGAGAAACAGATCAAAGCCGGTGGCCCCGTCACGGTGACCCACCCCGACATCATCCGCTACTTCATGCTGATCCCCGAGGCATGCAAACTGGTGCTTGAAGCCGGTACCATGGGCAACGGCGGCGAGATATTCGTGTTCGACATGGGCAAACCGGTGCGCATCGCCGATCTCGCCCACCGCATGATCCAGATGAGCGGCGCCAAGAACATCGAGATCAAATTCACCGGTCTGCGCGACGGCGAGAAACTCTATGAGGAAGTGCTCAACGATCAGGAGGTGACCCTCCCCACATTCCACGAGAAGATCAACATTGCCCGTGTCCGCGAATACGACTTCTCCGATGTGAGCCAACGCATAGACCATCTGATCCGCATCGCACCGGACTCCGACGACATGACCATCGTGCGCCACATGAAAGATCTCGTTCCTGAATTCAAGAGCCAGCATTCGAAATATGAAGCTCTCGACAAGGAAAAGACCGCTGACGCACCCAATGTCATCACAGCCACCGACAACGCAGGTCTGCAACCGGCATAGCAAACTTCTTTCTCTATCCAATAAACATCATAATCAAAAAACAAACAATAGGTAACATTCATTACTATGAACAAATTCTTTCTCAGGCTACTGCTACTGTTGGGAATAGCAGCGAGTAGCCACATGGCATCGGCGCAGCGCGTGGCCGTCAGGACAAATGCCCTCGACTGGCTCACACTGACCCCGAACGCCACAGTAGAGGCTCGCCTCAACAGCCGTCTGACCCTCGGAGTAGGGTTTGCCGTCAATCCGGTCACAAAACCGATCGGCGGCATCAAGACATCTCACTTCCGTTTTGAACCGGAACTCCGCTATTGGTTCAACCGTCCGATGGCTCGTCACTTCATCGCGTTCTCGCCGATGTTTGCCGACTACAGCCTCCGATTCAACCACCGCAACTATCAGGGCGATCTCTATTCGCTTGGCCTGACCTACGGCTACGCACTGGTAATCAACGATCACTGGAATGTTGAATTCTCGGCCGGAATCGGTGCCGGATACACCAAGTGCTACAAATACCTCGAAACCGAGGAGCGTCCGCTCAAAGCCAATTATGAAAAATGGATTCCCGTGCCCCGTCTCGGGATTTCTTTTGCTTACGTATTCAAATAACCGCTCATGAAAATGTCAAGAAAACTACTGATATTGCTTGCCGGCGGCGTGATGACGCTGTCCGGACTGACCGCCGCAGCCCGAAACATCAATGTACGCGGCAAAGTGACCATGAGCGGCACAGGAGAACCGATCTACGGCGTGAGCATCTACAACGGATCGACCGACAAACTGATCGGCACCACCAACGATGAGGGCCGCTACACGGTCAACATCGACGAGAACGGCTCACTCCTATTCCGAGTGATGGGAAGCCAGGACCAGACAGTGGATGTCAATGGCCAACTGTCGCTAAACGTATCAATGCAACCGGCGGCCACGGAACTTGGAGAAGTGGTAGTGCAGGCAAAAGCCATCAACAATCAGCTGATAACCGAGCCTACCGACATCGACGTGAAAGGCAACTACCTCCATGTGAAAACCCACGTCAAAGTGCCCCACAAACTATTCTCATCCAATGTCCGCATGATCGTACAGCCGGCCATCTACAACGTGACACGCAACGAGATCTCCTACATGCGTCCCGTAGTGTTTGACGGCCACCGCTATGCCATCACACAGGAACGCATGCTCGACTGGGACAAATCGAAAGATCCGCTGACCCCCTACGTGCAGGTCAAGAACACCGGACGACGCACTGACGACGTGCTGACTCTCCATGATTCGGTCTATGTCAAGAATCCGCAGGACGATTTCCGCTGCGATGTGATGAGCTCGCTCGAGGACTACAACAGCATTATCTATGCCGACACATTCATCATTGCCCGTGGCACCGTCAACCCCATGCGCTTCCTCTCCTACTCCCTCAACGGAGCGCCCATGACCGATGAACGCTTCTTCCCCACACCGGAAATGCAGCTCCGCGACACCCGTGGCGAAATGCAGCTCTCCTTCAAGGTTGGCCGCTCGGATCTCGACCTTGCCCTCGGCTCCAACCAGTCAGAAATGGATCGCTTGCTTGCCCAGCTCCGCGAGATCGAAAGCAACCCCGACATGGCCATCAAGAGCTTCACCATCTCCGGTACGGCCTCGCCTGAAGGCAACTACGACAGCAACCGTCGTCTGGCCGACAACCGAATGAAATCGGCCATGGACATCATTCTCCGCGGACTCTCGTCGACAAGCCGCCAGAACATCGAGTTCAAGACAGAAGCATCGGTGTCATCCTGGGAAGATGTGGCTAAACTGCTGCGTGCCGACGGCCACATCGAAGAAGCCGAAGCCGTTGAGACAATCATAGACAGCTATCCCGGCAACAGAACCCGTCAGGACCGCAATATCAAAGGCCTGCCCTTCTACACCAAACTGATACAGCCTACCTATCTGCCACGTCTGCGCAACGTAAGCTACCAGATCGTGACACAACGCTACCGCTATCTGACCGACGAGGAAATAGCCGAGCTCTACCGCACCAACAGCAGCGAGATGTCGCGCTACGAATTCTGGCGCCTCTATTCTCAGGCCGCCGACACCACCGAGCGCGAGAAAATCATACGCCGCGCCCTTGAAGTAGACCCGAAATTCCTCACCGGAGCCACAGACCTCGCGGCAATCCTTATTGATCGCGATCAGCCAGATCCTGAACTGCTCGACAACCTGCTGGCAACAGCAAAACACGAGGTACCCGACGAAGCACGTCTCAACCATGGTATAGCCCTCTTGAGTGCCGGCCAGTACACCAAAGCCGACTCACTTCTGAGCCTCACTCCCGATATTGAAAAATACCATAAGGCACGTATCTACAGCGCGGCTCTCAACGGACGCTATCAGGATGTGGTGGAAGAGATCGCCGCCGACTCCCCGTTCAATGAAGTGCTGATGCTTCTCGCCCTCAAAGCCAATGATCAGGCCTGGGAGAAAGCCCAGAAACTCGGCGACTCAGCCAAGGAAGAATACATCAAAGCCGTCGCAGCAAACCGCAACGACCAGTATCTGCCGGCCCTCACCCATCTTGAGAACGCTTTCCGCCTCGATCCGTCGCTGCGCGATATAGCACGCGTAGACGGTGATGTGGTCGATCTTCTCAACGAAATTGACAGCGAGTCAACACAAGCATCCGAATAACTTCCCACAGACAAAATAATCGACAATATATGATGAAAAAATTCAACAGCATATATCGCAATGCGGCAACAACAATGATGGCCGCATGCTCGCTACTGGTTTCGGCTCAGTCGGAAACCATCGCATCAGCCGAAGCCGATGATGCGGTGGGTGAAATGACAGCAACCGTGACATCAGACACAGTTTCGTCAGGCTTCAACGCCCTCGACTATGTTCTCCAACGTCCAAGCCAAAGCCGTTTATTTGAGCACAAGAAATTTGGCGACCATCTTTTCATGTCCATAGAAGCCGGTACAGGTTGGTACCACAACCCCGAACATCTGTTTGATTTCGAGGATACCGACGTCAAATTCGGCCTGAATATAGGCGACTGGGCCACTCCGGTTCACGGATGGCGCGTCGGCATCAATGGCGGAAGCCATCACCTCGGCATCCACAAACCGTTCTACGTGGGCGTATCTGCCGACTATATGGCCAATCTCTCGTCTTTGGTTCGTGGTGAGAGCCGCTCACGCAAATTTGAAGTGATCGGGACAGCCGGTATCGAATACCAGCTCAACCACCACTGCGACCACAACTACAACGTGTTCGGCGTGCGCCTTGGCCTCCAGGGCCGCTGGAACTTCAGCAAATCCATGTATGCCTACATCGAGCCAAGAATTGGCGGCTATTTCGGCCCGGGCATACACCACGGAATAGAAAATCCGTCGGAATTCCACTATCGCATAGAACCCTCCATCATGCTCGGCATCGGCTTCCGCCGTCCCGACAGCCACGTGTTGAAAATGCTTTCGGACCAGTTTGAGAGCAAATCTTTTGAGGACAACATGTTCTACGAAGTATCCGTGGGATGGATCGACCTTAAGAAACACGACGGCCGATCTGCCATTTTCGATGACCACAACATGGAATTCGCATATTCAATAGGCAAATGGTTCTCGCCCGAGTCAGGTCTGAGACTGACAACCACCTATGGCAAACTGACCCATCCCCATCAATTCGTGATGGCCGGTCTTGACTATGTATGGAACCTCACATCGGCTTTCAGCGGCTACCGCATCCGAGATCATTTCGAGCTCGACCTCACAGCAGGTATCGCCGGCATCTACGTCAACAATGCCCGTGCAAAACTCTATCCAGCCGTTGAAGCCGGACTCAAAGCCATCTACAAGATCAATCCCAACTGGGGCATATTCGTTGAACCGCAGCTTAGAATATTCGGACGCCACTTCACTAATGACATCGTCGACCGCCGTCCCATGTCATCGGTCAATATCGGTCTGCGCTACACAGTTGGTGACTTCCAGTATGACTATGCCGAGAATCTGGCATCGTTCCAGGCTCCCGACCAGAAACGCAACTTCATCACGGCCACCGTCGGCCCGGCCAAATACAAAAAAGGCCCCTACGGAATCGGATATGCTCTTGAGGTGGGCTACGGACGTTGGTTCTCACCCATGTCGGCATGGCGTGTAGGCATCGATGCCCAGACATTCCCCAACTCTGACCCCGACACTGATTTCCGCAACATATCCGTTGGCGGCGACTATATTCTCAGCATTTCGTCGGCACTGTGCGGCTACAACCCCGACCGCTTCTTCGATTTCTCAGGATCCGTCGGAGCATACGCCGGTGTGGCTCACTGCCTGGGCGAGTCGGCCAACGATCCGACAACACGCTTCACGGCCTCATTCAAAGCCGCATTCCTCGGACGTTTCCGCATCTCCGAATCGGTAGGTGCCGTAGTTCAGGTGCAGTCCATAGCCGCTGCCCTGCCTCTGCCCACGCAGAACTACCGCATGCGTCCCGAAATGCGCCTCATGCTCGGAGCCCACTACTCCTTCTGATCTCCCCATCTTGCTTGATAAAATCCACGGCGATGCGTCTTTTCAATCAGACGCATCGCCGTGCTGTTTTATGCAGAATGGCCGGAAAGTCGACAACATATTTTAACATGTAAGGTCGTTTATCTCGCCCATACTATGAACTATCTTTGCCGACGAAAATAAAGTCCCGAAAATTATGTAACTTTGCAATCAATACCACCAATCACCCAAACAAGCATCCATGAGCACCACCAACCTCAACATAATAGACCTTTTCTGTGGCTGTGGCGGATTCTCGCTCGGATTTGAACGAGCCGGATTCAATATCCTGCTTGGTATTGATATCTGGAAGGATGCATTGCTGACATTTTCCCACAACCATAAACATAGCAGAACTCTTCAAGCCGACTTATCAACCCTTGACCCCAAGGATACACTCCGACTTCTGGATAACAAACGTATAGACGTAATAATCGGAGGCCCTCCATGTCAAGGTTTCTCAGTGGCCGGGAAACGCATTGTCGACGACAATCGGAACAAACTCTACAAACGGTTCGTGGAGTTCGTAGATCACTTCAAGCCCAAGGCATTTGTCCTTGAGAACGTTCCTAACATTCTATCGATCGGGAATGGCATCATACGTGACTCCATAGTCTCCGACTTCTCAGCAATCGGTTATCAGGTTGAATACAAGATTATGACAGCCTCCGATTACGGTGTCCCACAAAACAGGCGGCGTGCGATTTTTGTAGGTTTCAGAAACGGTCATAAATTCTCGTTCCCACTCCCGTATGAGACGCCCAAAATAACAGCCAAGGATGCATTATCGGATTTGCCTGAATGCGGTGTGACCGATGGCGACGAATATCCCAAGGAATGTGACTCTGAATATCAGAAACTAATGCGCGAGAATTCAACCGGGATATTCAATCATCAACCCACCATCCACAATCAGAAAACCATCGACATAATCTCAAAGGTTCCGGATGGAGGAAACTACAAAGATCTTCCACCGGAATTACAGTCTACACGCAAAGTACACATTGCCTGGACACGTCTGAACAGCGAGAAGCCGAGTTTCACAATCGACACAGGACACCGCCATCATTTCCACTACTCATACAACCGCATTCCGACAGCCCGTGAAAGCGCCCGTATCCAGTCATTTCCGGATGATTTTGTGTTTTTATGCAGCCGCACAAGCCAGCTTAAACAGATAGGTAACGCCGTGCCCCCTCTATTAAGTGAAGCCATCGCGGAATCTCTCCTTAAACAACTTTAATTCTCATGATCAATTTCTATAAAATTCCTGACGAGTACTTCTTACGGATCCATTTCGTGCGCCCCAGATTCAAGGGTGATATTGAAAATGTGCTCCTGTATTTTGCCAATGAATGCTGCAAGACACCGGACTCCGATTGCGCCACCTATAAAGCCGCTCTGAATAATGCGATCCGCTTATTTCCGGGAAACGCAAGTCTAACACAGAAAACCATAGACAATTGGCGGACCGAGATATCAGCATTATGCGCTTTTTATATTGAAGATAAAAAATCAAAACTGACAAAAACATCAAAGCTGGCTCATTTTCTTAACGAGAATCAGGATCTGACACAATTCTTCAAATTCATCATGCTGTCATTCCAGTTTCCCGGAGGACATATAAAAACGCAGGACAACATTGAATTGATTAAGAATGGCATACGCTTCAAACCTGCACAATTCATTCTACAGGTATTGCTTGAAGGCAACAAAATAATGTCGGCTGAAAACAAAGAAATGAGCATAAACGATGAAGAAGCCACATATTGCATATTCAATGATCTCAGAGTCACATCCGGATTGCTCACTCCAAGGGAAGTGGCTCAGACCATTATCCACAATCGCCGTAACAAACTGAAATATTTTGACAAGACAGATAAACGTAATTTCAGTTCAGCCGGAAAGCCCCGGTCAAAAGGGGATGTGACCCGATATGCCGGCGACGTTCTTGATTACATGGAATATGCCTCGCTTCTGGAAAAGCGTATGGATGGTTATTTCATACTTAAGCCGAACGAACTGAACTCCATATCAGCATTCGTAACCGACAATTCATATTTTTCCGGATACGAACCATTCTATGGAAAAGAGAATCTGAAGCCATCCATGCTCGCACCGGTAGAAGCAGACTGGTTCACTTATGTCGAATCCCTTTTCGATCCGGACAAATTCAAGACAGATGTGGCAGCTCTGCTTACAGATACAAAAATCATAGATTTAATTGACCAACGCATCTCTGAGATCCTCACCAATGACAATACTACCACAAAGGATATAGGAAATATCGGAGAATCCATAATTTATTCACACGAAAGAATGCGCCTGAAACTTGCTGGCTACGAAGATATGCTACATAGGATAGCAATCGTGGACAGTCCGTCATATCATCCGGGTTATGACATAGACAGCCTTGAAGGTGACGGAACACGCGATCATCGCTATATCGAGGTCAAGACCACCATCAGCAAGCAAAAGATCAAGCTATTCGGGTTTCACATGTCACCCAATGAATGGGATGTAGCCAATACTACCCGAGAGCATTATTGCATCTATCGACTGATGCTCAGTGCGAATGACAAAACGCTCTATGTCCTCCGAAATCCTGTAGCACTTTACAAAAGAGATCAGATAGAAGCAGTTCCGCGCAACGGTATGGAAATAACTTTTGACGCATCAAAATTCAAAACCGAACCATTGCTGGTATGGCAAGACTGAAAGTAGCATCATTATTCTGCGGCTGCGGAGGTATGGATCTGGGAATCTTAGGAGATTTCAGATTTCTCGGCACATCATATCCGCGTTCAAATTTCGATATTGTATATGCCGTAGACAATGACAAATATTGCACACAGATCTATAACGCCAACTTCACACACCCATGCGAAGTCAGAGATGTACGTGATATTGTTCCCGATGAAATTCCAGACTTCGATATTCTCGTCGGTGGTTTCCCCTGCCAGTCTTTTTCAATATCAGCCCAGAATCCGCCAAGACTCGGATATAAAGATGAACGGGGAATGCTTTTCTTCGAAATGGTCAGAATCCTCAAACAAAAGAAACCTCGCGCTTTTATTGCTGAAAATGTAAAAGGGCTGCTATCGGCAAACAATAAAAGAGCATTCCCCATGATCCTGCATGAGTTTTCCGAAGCCGGGTATCGGGTGCAATACTATCTTGTGAACGCATCAAGATTTGGCGTTCCTCAAAAAAGGGAACGCGTCATCATAATCGGATTCAGAGATAAGGTTGATGAAGACAATTTCAAATTTTCACACTATATACCGGCTACATCAATCCTACGTGATGTTCTCGATCCCACACAGGATCTCAATGAAAAATTATATTTCAGCGATAAAGCTGTGGCAGGAATGATGGCTGTACGTGAAAAAATGAACAAAGGGCGAGCACAGGATCCTGATCAGGCATGTAATACTATAAGCGCTCATCTCGCCAAGGTGAGCCTGAATTCAACAGATCCCGTACTACGCATAGGGAACCGGTTCCGGCGTTTCTCCTGCCGCGAAGCCGCACGCATCCAATCATTTCCCGACTCATTCCGCCTTGACGTCGTTTCGGACATACGCCAGTATAAAGCGATCGGCAATGCTGTTCCTCCGGTTTTAATGTGGCACATCGCGAACTCCATGCAGCGAGCCTTTGAAGCATCAGATGGAACGAATAGAAACACGTTGAAGAAGAAGGTACAGTCCGTATACTCAATCACCATGCAGAATGAGATGCAAGGCTGCGTATTCGAGCAGGAGGCATCCTACGGCCACCCTCCGGTATCAGCGGATGGTGGAGAGTTGTGACGCGAGGGTGGCGGTGATTTCGGGGTTCGAGGAAGCCACGTTGGTGGTCTGCAATGGATCCGAAGCATTGTTATAGAGCTGAGGCTCGCTGAGCGATCCGGTCTCTATCTCAGTGCCCCATGGGACAATTGCCGGCCCTGCCGATGGTTCGATATAGGTCCAGTCGGCAGTACGGAAGGTCAATGCTTTGTTGTAGGCCTGCGTGATCACCCATGGCGCACCTGCTTTGTCGGCACCTATAAGCGCGTCGAGCTGCTGCCGGCTGTCGGGCGCGGAACCGAGAGGCATACGGGCGTCTATCAACGATGCCAATGACTGCATCCAGTCCACCTGGGATATCAGCGCGTCGGACTGTTCTCCTTCGGCCACTTTGCCCGGCCAGCGGACAATCATCGGGATTCGTGCCCCACCCTCAAATGCGCTGTATTTTCCACCGCGGAGGTTTCCCGTCGGCGAATGTCCGGCCAGCAGTTCTTTAGCGCCATCGTCGTAACCATCATCAACAACGGGACCATTGTCGCTTGAAAGAATCACGAGAGTGTTCTCTGCAAGACCAAGGCTGTCGAGTTCGTCGAGAATCCGGCCAACGGTCCAATCGAACTGCACGATAGCATCACCGCGCAACCCCATCGGATTTTTCCCACGGAAACGTTCGTGGGGGAAACGCGGAACATGGACATCGTTTGTGGCGACATACATGAAAAACGGTTTGCCGTCCGACGCATGGTCACGCATGTATTCAATGGCATGTTCCGTGATGGAATCAGCAATATTCTCATCTTTCCACAGAGCCTTTCCACCGCCTTTCATATATCCAATACGGGAGATGCCGTTGACAATCGACATATCGTGGCCATGGCTCGGCTTGAGATTATAGAGCAGTTCCGGATTATCTCGCCCTGTAGGCTCTCCCGGGAAGTTCTTTTCATAGTCCACATAGATTGGAGCCGACGGATCATAATTGGCCACCATACCGTTTTCGATGAAAACACACGGCACGCGATCCGAGGTCGCCGCCATGATATACGAGTAATCAAATCCGATATCAGCCAGGCCGCAAGGCAGCGGCGCGTTCCAGTCCTGTTCACCGGTCTTGTCGCCCAGACCGAGATGCCATTTACCGAAAGCCGCCGTTGAGTAGCCGGAATTCTTGAACATATCGGCCATTGTGTACTGCTCCGGACGGATAATCATACCGGCATTTCCGGGAGCCACATCGGTGTCGGGGCGACGCCAGGCATACTGTCCGGTCAGCATGGCATAGCGCGAGGGGGTGCTCGTGGAGGCAGCGGCATGTGCATTGGTGAAGCGCGTGCCCTCAGAGGCAAGACGGTTTACAGCCGGAGTCTTCACGTTTTTCGCGCCATAGCACTCAAGATCCCCGAAGCCAAGATCGTCGGCATATATGAGGATCACGTTTGGACGTTGCTGTTTAGCAGGAGACTGAGACTTGACTGCCGGGGCCAATGAAAAAGCTCCGGCAGTCAGTGCTACAGCATAAATCTTTGAGGATAGCTGCATAGATACGTTTTATAATGTTGGTAATCAATATGCGAACATTGGATATGCCTCCATTGTGCGGTTGACCTTCTCGCGAACGGCCGCGATGGTCTCGGGAGATTCAGGATTTGCGAGTACCATGTCGATCATCTCCACAATCTCGCCCATAAGATCCTCCTTGGCACCACGGGTGGTGATGGCCGGAGTTCCGAGACGGATACCTGAGGTCTGGAACGGAGAGCGTGAATCGAAGGGCACCATGTTCTTGTTGGCAGTGATGTCGGCCTCGACGAGCACACGCTCAGCCACCTTACCGGTAAGATCGGGGAATTTGGTGCGTAGATCGACGAGGATACAATGGTTGTCCGTACCGTTTGAGACAATCTTGTAGCCCTTATCCATGAGAGCCTGTGCCATTACAGCGGCGTTTTTCTTCACCTGCTGCTGGTATTCGCGATACTGAGGCTGGAGAGCTTCGCCGAAAGCGACAGCCTTGCCGGCTATTACATGTTCAAGCGGACCTCCCTGCACACCGGGGAACACGGCAGAGTCGAGCAACGACGACATCATGCGCACAACGCCCTTGGGAGTTGTCTTGCCCCACGGATTTTCGAAATCCTCACCCATCAGAATGATACCGCCACGGGGACCGCGCAGAGTCTTGTGGGTTGTGGATGTCACGATATGGGCATACTTGACAGGGTTATCGAGCAATCCTGCTGCGATCATACCGGCAGGGTGAGCCATATCGACCATGAAGATAGCACCGATCTCATCGGCCAGACGGCGCATACGGGCATAGTCCCACTCACGGGAATAAGCACTGGCACCACCGATAATCAGTTTCGGACGTTCGCGGCGAGCCACTTCCTCCATCTGGTCATAGTCAACCAGTCCGGTTTCCGCATCGACATTGTATTCCAGCGCATGGAAAACAAGACCGGAGAAATTGACAGGGCTACCATGGGAGAGGTGTCCGCCATGAGCAAGATTGAGGCCGAGGAACTTGTCGCCCGGTTTCATACAAGCCATGAACACAGCCATATTGGCCTGTGCGCCGGAGTGGGGCTGCACATTGGCATAAGCGGCACCGAACAGCTCCTTTACGCGGTCGATTGCCAGCTGCTCAACTTCGTCCACCACCTGACAGCCGCCATAGTAACGGTGGCCGGGATAGCCTTCAGCATATTTGTTTGTCAGGCAAGAGCCCATAGCACGCATCACTTCTTCGCTTACGAAGTTTTCGGAGGCGATCAGCTCGATACCTTTTTTCTGGCGTTGATACTCACGGTCAATTAACTGGAAGATCTGATTATCAGTTTGCATAAAATACTTATGTGTTATAATGTTGGATATTTATTTTTTCTTTTTCACACTCCATCCGAAGCGTCCTATATGTTCGCCCTGGGCATAGTAGTTGCCATGGGCATAATTGATCAGTCCGGCCTTACCGAGCTGGAAAGCACCGGTTTCCGGATCCATCAGAGATTCATCGGCCAACACACAGAGGACCTCGGCCAGAAACATGTCGTGGCTACCGAGGCTCACAATCTCGCGCACACGGCATTCGATGCTCAGCGGCGATTCGGCGATAGCCGGACAGGCCACCTTATGTCCCGGTTCCGGAGTCAGCCCTGTCTCAGCCCATTTATCGTAATCACGTCCGGATCTTACGCCGGCCCAATCAACGGCACGTGCCATGCTCTCAGTGGTCAGATTGACGGTAAACTCCATATTTTCCTTTATCAAGGCATAGGAATGACGTTCGGGACGCACAGAGATATAGAGCATGGCCGGATCTGTGCATACCGTACCGGTCCACGCCACCGTCAGCATATTGCTACGCTCCGCAGTGCCGCATGTCACGAGCACCGCCGGCAGCGGATAGACCATTGTTCCCGGTTTCCACTCCTGTTTCATCAGTCAATGATTGCCTCTCCGCTCTTGACGGTCTGTCCGCAATAATGGCAACGAATGGTCACATCATCGCGGTCAACAACCGTGAAGCGCGTGCGCATCGGCTCGTTGTTGGTGATACATTTCGGATTTCCGCATCTTACAATACCCACAATCTCCCCGGGGAGCTTGATAGGGAGTTTCTTCACCACGGCATAGTCGCGGATAATGTTGATATTGGCATGCGGCGCGATCAGGGCAATGCGGTTCAGGACATCGTCGGGAAATTCCACGTCGGCCACCTTTATGATGCCCTTCTTTCCGAGACGATGGCTCGACAGATTATTGCCGATGGTCACATTTGTAGTCATCTTCTCAATGCCAAGAATCTTAACGGCCTTGAAAAGCACATCGGCCGGGATGTGGTCGATCACGGTTCCGCAACGCAGAGCGGCGACGGCAAGTTCTTTATTCTCCTTTGTCATAGCTGTAGATATCAATGCCGAGTGCACGGCAGATGATGGCCTGACGGGCATAAAGACCGTTCCGGGCCTGATCGAAATAGTAAGCTCTCGGGTCGTTGTCGACATCCTGTGCGATCTCGTTGACACGGGGCAGCGGATGCAGCACACGCATCGACGGTTTTGCATCGGCAAGCATGTCGGCGCGGAGGGTGTACAGATCCTTGACACGTTCATATTCCATTATATCGGCGAAACGTTCGCGCTGCACACGGGTCATATAGATGATGTCGGACGTGTTGATAACCACCGGCGAGAAGTCGGTATGCTCGGTGTAACGGATGCCATTGGCATCGCAGAAGTCGCGGTATTCCTTAGGCATGCGCAATTCCTCGCAGGCAACGAAGCGGAATGTGGGGTTGAAATATCTCAAGGCCATCAGAAGTGAATGGACAGTACGGCCATATTTCAGGTCGCCGACCATCGTAATCGTGAGATTTTCAAGTGTTCCCTGCGTTTTGGAGATAGAATAGAGGTCGAGCATGGTCTGCGACGGATGCTGGTTGGCACCATCTCCGGCATTGATAACCGGAACATCGGTCACCTCAGTGGCATATCGCGCCGCTCCTTCGAGATAGTGGCGCATCACGATCAGATCAACATAATTGCTGACCATCTTGATCGTGTCCTTGAGGGTCTCCCCTTTTGACGAGCTGGTGGTCGAAGCATCGGAGAATCCGATCACACGACCGCCGAGACGGTTTACTGCGGTTTCAAAACTGAGGCGGGTGCGCGTGGACGGCTCAAAGAAAAGCGTGGCCACAACCTTTCCGTCGAGGATTTTATGGTTGGGATGCTCTTCAAAGTAACGAGCTCTTTCAATAAGGTCGAGGATATCGTCGCGCGAGATATCATCAATTGACACGAGGCTGTTCTGGTTCATAGCTCGGAAGAGAATTACAAGTTGTGATAACTTGCATGCAAAATTAGCAAAATTCCACGACTTATCCGCTACCTCCGCGCATATTTGTTCCGCATCGAGCAAGAAAATTGACAACGGAACGTGTTGTCGAGCATTGGGATGCACTGGTACGAATAAGGCGGTCTGTGTCTATTTGGGAAACCAAATTTGGACGTTCATTTCGTGTAGATCCTATTTTAAAAATAAATGAGCCTCCTTCTTCATATATCAAACACCACCTACTACCATGATGGCCATAATCGTATATCATGTATTTTCTATTGGAGACAAGCTCTTTAACTGAATCCGGCAAAAGGTATAACGAACTGCATGAATTATCATCAATGACATTTTTCACACCACCAGCACCCATATTGAAACTCATAAAAAGAAATACGGGAATAAGCAGCAATATTAAAACTGTTTTTTTCATTTATCTCTCAGGGGGCAGTAGTAAGGGGCATAGTCCTCTGGATGTATTCGAGGTGTCGATAAACCTCATACCTCAAGTCACTAATTACCAGAATTAACATAGCGACAAATAGTAACACTTCAATAATTATCAATAATTTATTTGGAACTATTTTTCTTATAAAAATATGATTTATAACCACATACACACCAAAGCATAATAACGCATAGAACAGCATAAATACCCATCCCTCGGGCTTATTTGCAATACGAATATAATATGAAATATAATAGATAATATATGAATAACCGACGAAGAGGTATAGATATGAGAGTATAGTTAGAATACTTTTGTTTCTTCTCTTTTTCACGTTTATCATATTACGTTATGCTTTTATTTTTTTTGCAATAATTGACCGGATGGATTGAATTTGATAATGGACTGAAAAGCAGAACTTGGCATCATTTTGATATCGCATTTCATCTGATATCCATTGAATACATCAACAACACCAAATTGAGTTGACATTGGAATATAGGATGGCTCCATCGTGGGTTCCGAAACGGGAATACCAGCTTCTACCATTGCTTTTTGTACGGCGGTAGCACAATTATTGTTGAAAACATCGTATTCAGTTTCGGCTGTCGTTGAAAAGCTATCTCTCATTATTTCGTCCTGTTCCGGTGTGGTAGAAATCTGATAGCCCTCTGAAAAGCCAAAATGATTCTTAGATTTATCATCCTTGCTATCATTCGTTCGAACATTATATGATGAATCTAAAAATTCTTGAGGCGAATCCCATGAGCCAACTGCGACATCATTGAATTTTCGTCCGCCTGAGTGATAACCGGACATATACATGTTGTTACCATTCACAGAATAATATTGCCATTTACCATCCTCATTCTGAATCAACATCGCTAAATGCTGATGAGATAGATCGTATCCATAATTCAAGATGACAATATCTTTACCTGTCGGATCAATACAATTTATGGGATCTCCACCACAATATGAATATGATGAAAAATTAGTATATGCCAGAGCACCAATCGGATAAAGCATAATTAACATTAATAATAAAAGAATCTTTTTCATTTTGGCAATAATTTTTATTGAATATATTTTTGAACTTCTATCGTTTGTTGTTTTCGACGTTCTCTGATTTCTTCGGTTTCTTCTGTCATATACGTTTTATCAAACCTCAATTTTGTATCGTTCATTAACTCAATTAGATGAGCACAATAATCATCAATTATATTATTGTTTTTCATAAGGTAATCATGAATTATTCGCTCCAATGATCTACCTCGTATTATCCAAGCATTAGGATTCATCGGATAGAACTCCAATGATCTGCTTGAACAATAGTAGGTAAACTCATCATACCGCTGAAATTTTTCGTAATATCCAAAGGCAAGATCAGCCATTTGACAGGCAACTGTCTGAATGTCTGTCAACGGAGTCATATAAGTTCCTGCATTTACCGCAGAATCACATATCTCAAAATCCTGCTTAATCCACCATGATGGCTGCATCTGATTGCTAGTCAATTCAAGGTTTATCCATTCTTCCGGCGTAATTTTATCCTCATCTTTATACATGATATAACTATGGCGCGGAGCGCGAGCTATTGACACATTAACACTTAATTCATTTGCAAGGATTTTATACATCCAAGGAAGAGAACGACACTGCCCTTTATGCGTTTTTAGCGTCCTGGAGACAAATTGGCGATCCCAAGGCTCGTCATCAACTGAGAATGTATCATAATCATAGGTGTATGGAGTATAATTATTCCCGGAAAATGGATTTACCATATATGAACTGATAGCCATCTGCATTCCTGTTTTGTATGTATGGAGTCTATTTACCGCATAAACAGATCGGATAAATTTCGTTATCCGATCAATCTCATCGCAAAAATCTGTTTTATAATCCAATTTTCCTTCAAAATATGCCCATTCCGCAAGAAACACAGCTCTTTTTATTGACAGACTATCTCGTCCAGCAAGCATACCTGACATCTCATTAAAAGCTGAAATATAATAATCCTCAGCTGTCTTTGATTGTGCTTGTATAGACAACTGAATAAAAATGGAAATCAATATAAACAGTACCTTTCTCATATTCTCCCTAAATTTACTATTTAATCTTTAATAACTCAAATCTGCGAAATGTGTTTTACAGCATATTTCCTCTAAGCCAATGTCGCCAATATTTCCCTGATTGATAAGTCGACATATCTTAAGCCCATATAATAATGTAGCATGACTGCATGCTTGCAGATTTTTTTGAAAAGATTGCAGGAAAGTTTGGTTTATAAAATAAACTTGATTACATTTGCAAGCATGAAGGAGTGAAAACGCGCGATCGCTCTTTTTTTATCAGCCAATGGTTTATAAAATAAACCTATTTACGAATCAAAAAAACTCTGATTATGGACGAGAAAAAATTAACCCCACAGGAGAGCATGGAACTGATAACATCCATGATCCAAAACACAAAACGGAGAGTTGCCACTCCCGATCTACGGATATCGGTAATGTGGGCAGTCCTGACAATTGTCACCGCCATCGCAGCATGGGCACTGCTGTCCACCACCCATAATCCATTGTATAATTTCATTTGGTTCGCCATCCCTGTCATCGGGATTCCGACAAACATACTCATGGCTCAGAATGACAGGAACAAAAGCATGACAAAGAGCTATCTCGACAAAGTCAGCGAGTCGATATGGAAAAGCGTAGGGTATATAGCCATGGGGCTTACCATAGGCTGTTTCATAGCCCAGCAATGCGGCTATCCCCAGGCATGGCTTGCAATGTTCTACTATGCATTCATCATAGTTGGCTTCGGCGCTATGACAAGTGGATTTCTTCTGCGCGAGAACTCGTATGTGTTCGGCGGCCTTTTCTCCATCTTCTCCGGCTTTGCCATCATTGTCTGCAATATATGCCAGATTCCGCTATACTACAGCTGGGTAGTGCCTCTCTACATTCTCTGCTTCCTGCTGATGTTCATAGTTCCGGCATTCATCATCTCGCGAAAAATAAAAGCACAGGAAAAATGAAAGAACTTGATCCGCTGTTGCATTCGCAACTCCGTCTTGCGGTAATGTCCATTCTCATGAATGTCGACGAGGCGGATTTTGTCTATCTCAAGGAGAAAACAGACTCCACCGCAGGGAATCTCAGCGTGCAGATCGACAAGCTGTCGACTGCCGGATATATCTCAGTGGCTAAAGAATTCGTTGGAAAGAAACCACGGACGGTTTGCAGCGTCACAGATCATGGACGCAAGGCCTTTGAAGAATATGTCAACACCCTCCGCGAATATCTGAACATCTGACAATCAATCCCCATAAACAGCCCGACGGGAAATATCACAAAGAGATATTTCCCGTCGGTTTTTACTATGGGTCAGATATTTACCGGTCAACGACGTGCGAGAGACGAGAAAGAGGCCGGGATGTGGGTTGAGAACGACATCTCCTTGCCGGTAACGGGGTGGACAAATCTGAGGGTCTGGGCGTGCAGACAAAGCCGGTGGATGGGGCTCGGCGAGGCTCCATATTTGCGGTCGCCCGAGATAGGATGACCGAGATCCTTCATGTGGACGCGGATCTGGTTCTTGCGGCCGGTATCAAGTTCCACCTCAAGCAGCGCGAAATTGCGTCCGGAGGAAAGAGTCCGGTAACGAGTCACAGCCAACTGCCCCTTCTCAGGGTCGTCGGTTGAATAGACCTCATATTGCGAGTTCTCCACAAGATATGATCTTATCGTTCCTACCTCCTCTTCAGGCACGCCCTCAACAACGGCAAGATACTTGCGGTTGAGCACCATATTGTTCCAGTTGTGCTGCATGCGCTCCTTTGCCTGCTGAGTCTTGGCAAACATCATTAGCCCGGAAGTGTCGCGGTCGAGACGGTGCACAATGAAAATCTTGTTGGCAGGATTTGACCACTTGACATATTCACGCAAAATCGAATAAGCAGTTCCCTCGCTAACCTTGTCATTACCCATGGAAAGGAGGCCGTAGCCTTTATTGACAACTATGATATCATCGTCCTCATAAACGATCTTAAGGCGACGGTTGCTGAACACCTTGAACTCACGCACAAAATTGACACGCACAAGATCGCCGGGATTGAGCGGAAAGTCGAACTGCCGCTGCGGCACTGCACCGACAGCAATCTGGTTATGGGCGAGCATCTGCTTGAGACGCGTGCGCTTGATCTCCGGCAAGGCGGCCTGAACGAAATCGAACAGAGTGGCCGGGGATTCCACCGGAAATGATTTTATTACATCGGGCTTGAAAGCGCCGAATGGTTTCTTCCCCTTATCGGGAGCGGATGATTTTGAACGTGGCATAGTCAGCTGGAATTAGCAGAATTATTTCTTTTTACGCGAAGCAACGCGACGAGGCTTCTGTGGTTGAGAGTCGACGATCTCAAAACATTGTTTGAGGGTCAGAGCAGAAGGATCGGTCACGGTCTTGGGGATCTTGTAGTTCTGCTTTTTATATGCGATATAGACACCGAAACGACCATTGAGGATCTGCATTTCCGGATCCTCGGGGAATGTCTTTACAATCTTGTTGAGATCGGCCTCACGCTTGGCTTTTATCAGGTCGACAGCCTCTTCAAGAGTGACTTCGAGCGGCTGCATGTCTTTCGGAATGGAGACAAATTTGCCGGCATGCTTCACGTAAGGGCCGAAACGACCGACACCGACGCTCACCTCTGCGCCCTCGAATTCGCCGAGCTGACGTGGAAGCTCAAAAAGTTTCAGAGCCTGCTCAAGCGTTATGTCGAACACCGACTGATCTTTCTGAAGCGATGCGAACTGCGGCTTCTCTTCAGCACCGCTGTCGCCGATCTGAACCACCGGACCGAAACGTCCGATCTTGACGGAAACAGTCTTTCCGGACTCTGGATGCACACCGAGGACACGCTCTCCAACCTTGTGCTCGAGACGCATATCGTTAGCTTTCTCCACCTCAGGATGGAACACCTGATAGAAATCGCCTATCTCCTTCTGCCAAGCTGCCTTACCCTCGGCCACGAGGTCGAAACGCTGTTCGAGATCGGCCGTGAAATTGAAATCAAGCACATTGGGGAAGTATTCTGTCAGGAAGTCGTTGACAACAACGCCTGTGTCGGTCGGGACAAGTTTACCCTTGTCGGACCCGACAGAAGCCTCAGAGGTCTGCGACGTTATCTTGCCATTTGAGAGAGTCAGGGTTACAAACGGACGGGTCTCACCCGGGCGGTCGCCTTTCTCCACATATTCACGCTGCTGGATTGTGGAGATTGTCGGGGCATAGGTTGAAGGACGTCCGATGCCGAGTTCCTCCATTTTCTTGACGAGTGAAGCCTCGGTGAAGCGCGGAGGATGCTGAGTGTAGCGTTCGGCCGCCGTAATCTTTGCCGCCGACAGACTATCGCCACGCTCCACGGGAGGGAGAACGGAAGATGCGTTGTCGTCGGTCTGCGCATCGTCGGATCCTTCACTGTAGACACGCAGGAAGCCATCGAAACGTACAACCTCACCGACAGCCGTAAAATGTTCCGAGCGTGTCGAGGGTGTTATCTCGACGGTTGTCTTCTCGATCTCGGCATCGGCCATCTGAGAAGCGATAGTGCGCTTCCAGATCAGCGCATACAGACGCTTTTCCTGAGCGGTGCCGTCGATCTCATGTTTGTCGATATATGTTGGACGGATGGCCTCGTGAGCTTCCTGAGCGCCCTTTGAGCGAGTGTGATAGTGGCGCACCTTGAGGTATTGCTCTCCCATATTCTGCTTTATCTCAGCCGAGATAGTGCCGATAGCAAGCGAAGACAGATTGAGCGAGTCGGTACGCATGTAAGTGATATGTCCGGCTTCATACAGCCGCTGCGCGACCATCATTGTCTGCGACACGGTGAATCCCAGTTTCCGCGATGCTTCCTGCTGAAGAGTAGAGGTAGTGAACGGAGGAGCAGGAGATTTTTTGAGGGGTTTGACAGACACATCGGTAACCGTGTAGGCCGCCTCGGCACAATCAGCCAGGAAAGCTCTTGCGGCCGCCTCATCGGGGAGACGATGGGGCAACTCAGCCTTTACCGGCCGACCTTGCGCATCCTCGAACACCGCCGTCACGCGGAAATATGGCTCGGCGACAAAACGTTTGATCTCATTCTCGCGCTCAACAATCAGGCGCACGGCAACTGACTGGACACGGCCGGCAGACAAAGCCGGCTTGATCTTTTTCCAGAGCACCGGCGAAAGCTCAAATCCAACAATACGGTCGAGCACGCGACGAGCCTGCTGAGCGTCAACGAGGTTTATGTCGATATCGCGAGGATTCTCGATGGCATTCAGGATAGCGTTTTTCGTGATTTCGTGGAAAACGATGCGCCGCGTATTGTCGGGTTTGAGGCCAAGCACCTCATAAAGATGCCATGCAATAGCCTCCCCCTCGCGGTCCTCATCGGAAGCGAGCCAAACCATCTCGGCCTCCTTGGCAGCTTTTTTCAGGTCCTTTACGAGATCCCGTTTGTCGGCCGGGATTTCATATTCGGGTTCGAACTGCCTCTCCATGTCCACGCCGAAATCCTTTTTACGGAGATCGCGTATATGGCCATAGCTCGACATCACTTTATAGTCCTTGCCAAGGAATTTTTCTATTGTTTTTGCCTTGGCAGGGGACTCGACTATCACTAAATTCTTAATCATCGCAGGGATATATGGGATTTTTCGGCGACAAAATTAGGAAAAGAAATCCATAATCATCACCTTGCACAATAAAAAATTTCCAAAGAGGAGCCTGTTACTGCTGCAGAAGCATACCGGCAGCCACCTGTCCGGCAGTCGCGGCATCCTTGACAGCGGTCAGGATAGCGAGACCGAAAGCGAAAGTGCAAGCAGGCCCTTTACCGGTTATCACATTGCCGGACACAACGACCGGCTCACCGGTCATCTCGGTTTCCGTAAGCCCGATCGGCTCCATTCCGGGATAGCATGTAGCCTTATGCCCTTTGAGCAGTCCAAGCGGATTGAACACAAGAGCAGGAGAGGCGCAGATGGCAGCGATTTTTCCACCGCGTGCGTTCTGAGCCACGAGCATGTCGCACAACGGCTTGCATGCAGCCAGATTGGAAGCACCGGGCATGCCGCCGGGAAGGACGAGGAATTCAGGATCGTCGGCCATGCTGATATCAGAAATCATCTTATCGGCCTTGACCGTCACGCCATGAGAGCCGGTCACGTCGAGAGAAGGCATTATAGAGACAGTCAGCGCGTTGACACCACCGCGGCGGAGCACATCGAGAGTTGCGAGAGCCTCGACTTCCTCAAAGCCGTCGGCCAGAAAAATATAAACAGGTTTCATATCGGATTAATTTATTTTTTGCCAAAGATAGGGATATTCACTGAGATAATAACTACTTTTGCCCTACATAAGTTAGTACAACATGTCGAGATTATATTTTTTCATAGCGATAATCCTGATAGCGGCAACCGGCTGCGGCAACCGGCAGGAAGTGCGCCGATGTTCAGGATCTATCTGGGCTACAGGCTATAACATCACCTACACATCCGACACAGATCTCTCGGATTCGATATTAGCGACATTCAAAACTGTGGAGCAGTCATTATCGCCTTTCGATCCCGAATCGCTGATTTCCAAGATCAACCGTGGAGAATCGACACAGACCGATACGCTACTGCGCCGGATTTTCCTTGCCTCGCAGACTGTCAACCATTGGAGTAACGGGGCTTTTGATCCGACAGTTGCGCCACTCGTGAATCTCTGGGGGTTCGGCTACAACAACTCGAGCGAGCCGCCCACACAAGAGATGATAGACAGCGCACTGATGCTGACCGGCATCAACCGCTGCCGACTTGAGGGGACAGAATTGATCAAATGCTCACCGGAAACAGAATTCAACTTCTCGGCCATCACCAAGGGTTACGGCTGCGATCTGATCGGCGAGATGTTCCGCCGCAATGGTGTTGACGACTACATGATCGAGGTAGGCGGCGAGATAGCACTCCACGGAAAAAATCCAAAAGGGGAAGCATGGCATATCCAGATCGATGCCCCGATAGCCAACAACGGACAGCCGACGCATCAGGCACTGACCGTCATCGAGGTCACCGACTGCGGAATAGCGACCTCGGGCAACTACCGCAACTATCACGAGACCAAGGCCGGCCGCACATGGCACACCATTGATCCGGCAACCGGCCATCCGGCACAGACCAAGACCTTGAGCGCGACAGTGATAGCCGATGAGTGCATGACGGCTGACGCACTTGCCACGGCCTGCATGGCTATGCCCTCGGAAAAAGCGATGAAGATGATCGAAAGCATCCCCGGTGCATCCGCACTGCTTGTTGAAGCGACGGCAGACTCCACATTCAAGGTCCTGACCACCTCGCGTTTTCCGCTCCACTGATTTTTTTTCGGCCCAAAAGCGCAGAAAAGCACGCAAAGGGCAAAATCATGGCGTAACTTTGCAGCATCAATCGCAAACATGAAAAACACAAACGCCATGAGAAAAATCAACAAAATCATCATTCACTGCTCGGCAACTCCAGAGGGCCGTGAGGTGAGCGTCAGAGAGATCGACGGCTGGCACCGCCAGCAGGGTTACAACGGAATCGGGTACCACTACCTCATAGGGCTTGACGGCAGTGTGAACGCCGGACGCCCAGAGGCAAACATAGGCGCACATTGCCGCGGACACAACAGGGATTCGATCGGAGTGTGCTATGTTGGAGGCTGCGACGCAAAGATGAAGCCGAAAGACACACGAACCCCACAACAACGCACTGCTCTGCGACGATTAGTAGCCGAACTTCAAGGGCGATACCCCGGAGCGACACTGCATGGGCACAACGAGTTCGCGGCCAAAGCCTGTCCGAGTTTCGATGTCGGAAAAGATTGGTGAGAGGATAGAAGCCCGGGGAGATAATGAATCCAAAAAAATCAAAAAAGATGGCCGAATTATATAACAGGGCATGAAATTAAATAAATATTCACTATCTTTGCAGTTGGATTTTTATTCACAATATTTTCATTTAACTGAACCTTGAAATTTTTAAGAATCAAACGTGCGACCCAGCCGTCGCTACCTTTATCGCTTACGCCACTGGCCATTCTTCTGGCTACCTTGATAACAATAATCGCCATCCATGGAGCCGACTCCGTGCAGGACTACAGCTACTACATCTTAGGCGGTGCAGCCATAGTATGCCTCACTCTTGGCCTTCTCTTCACCAACCGCCGCCGGTGTTATCTTCCCGGGATGCTGAAGAGCGCACGACAGATATTGCCAGCCGTTCCGATACTGATCTTCATAGGCACACTATCTGCAACCTGGATGCTCAGCGGCGTAGTACCGACGCTCATTGATTATGGCCTGGAAATGCTCGACAGCCGGACATTCCTTTTCGTGAGCTGCGCCACCTGCGCGGCAGTGTCAGTGGTCACGGGGAGTTCATGGACCACGATAGCCACAATCGGAGTGGCACTAATGGGTGTAGGCTCCGTGATGGGTTACAGCGCAGGCTGGGTAGCCGGAGCGATAATCTCCGGGGCATATTTCGGCGATAAAGTATCGCCATTGAGCGACACCACCGTTCTTGCCGCCTCGACATGCGGCGTACCGTTGATACGCCACATACGGTTCCTGATGCTCACTTCCGCGCCGGCGATGCTGATAGCCCTGACAGTGTATCTTTCAGTTGGATTCGCCATTGATCCGATCGAGGCCGGCCAGTCACAGGATATGGTGGAGGCGCTGAACAGGACATTCAACATCACACCGTGGACGCTTCTGATCCCGGCACTCACACTGCTGCTGATCACACTCCGGATAGGCACGACATTAACCCTCGCCATAGGATCGCTGGCCGGACTTGCCGGAATATGGGTGTTCCAGCCCGAAATAGCATCCGAACTGACCGGAAACAGCCAAAGCCTTGGCGACAATGCGATCATGGCAATAAAGGTGCTGGCGACCGAAACATCGCCCGACACGGGGAACGCGATGCTTAATCCATTGATAAGCACAGGCGGAATCGAAGGAATGCTGCCGACGGTGTGGCTCGTGTTGTCGGCAATGCTATTCGGGGGAGCTATGATAGCCACGGGGATGCTCGGCCGGATCACCCATACAATCACCTCGCGTCTGAGTCACCACAGAAGCGTTGTCGGAGCTACGGCAGCAAGCGGACTGTTCCTGAATTCCTGCACCGGAGACCAGTACCTGTCGATCATAGTTGGCGGCAACGTGTTCAAAAACACCTACCGGCGTCGCGGCCTGAAGCCACAGCTGCTAAGCCGCACCTTGGAGGATTCAATCTCGGTGACATCGGTTCTTATCCCTTGGAACTCGTGTGGCGTGACACAATCGACAGTTTTAGGAGTTGCAACCTTGACCTATCTGCCGTTTTGTCTTTTCAATATTCTGAGCCCTTTGATGACGATAGCGATGAGTTGGGCAGGATGGAGAGTTTATTCCGGAAAGAGGATAGAGGTTGGAGTTTAGGGGATAGAGTGGGAGAGTGGGAGAGTGAGAGAGGGGGAGACCGCAAGCCCTGGCAAGCTGCGGTCTCCGAATATGAAATTTTACAACATCATCTACTTAAAAAAACTTTATTTAAAAGACCTTTTGCTCAATGTAGGCGTTATCCAACAATCGACCGAACTCATCAAGATCAACCTGATCACCTTTGAATTCGCGATAGTCATAGATCATATCTTCGCCATCGTAACACTCAAGCAAACGTTCATACAATGGTCCATATAATCCGGTTGGCAAAACATCGTTTACTTGGTAATAGTAATAATAGTCCGGAGTACCACCCAACAATGGCCCAATGCCCTCTACCCAGTAGTCATATTGGTATTCGAATGTACGATGATATGGGTAAAAAACTTTCACCGCACGACGATTCTTACCCATTAGTGTGATAGTGCCACGGCTGATGGTTGTCACCAAATTATATTCAGGGCCGAAAGTGCTTTTATCACTCATATTCATGTCGAAGGCCATCGCCCAACCATAATATTCTTTGGACTCCTTGTCCGGCCAAAATTTATATACACAGCCATTTTCTTCTCGCATTGCCATTCCTTCGCCAACATATATCCCATCCAGATATGTTTCGGTCTTCATGGCCGCAATGCCATCAACAACAGTATCTCCGCAAACAACATTCGTTTTCTTTACACCCTTTTCATACTGGAAATAGGAATCACTGATCCAACGCTTTCCAGCTGTAAGCACAGGGCGCAACACTTCCGGCAACTGCTCCTTATCATTATCGGAAAGATTTATTTTTTGGTCATTTTGACTAATGGCCTCCTCTGTTTCGCAACCGAACAACATTATAGCCACGATAAGTGCAAGCGGTATTTTAATAAGTTTTTTCATGGTACTGAATATTGATCCGGCTACAATTTAGAAAATAAAACGCTGATTCACAAATTTTTCAATATATTTATTCATCAAGTCGAAAAATAACAACAATAATGTGCGCCTTTTTAGACACAACTGTTGGGAGAGTAAGAGAGTGAGAGAGTGGGAGTGTGGGAGAGTGAGAGAGAGCGGTTCAATTATTAACTTGTGTCAAAATAAACATACTCTGAAAAGAAATGCGTAAATTTGCGGACACTTAGATAATAAATAGGAGATGACAATTAGTTCGATAATATGGGATATGAATCCCGATCTGATCAGTAGCCCGGTGACTATCAGATGGTATGGCCTGATGTTTGCAATCGGATTTCTGATGGGTTACGAGATTGTTGGACGCATGTTCCGCCACGAAGGCGCGCCCGAGAAATGGCTCGGCCTGCTGCTGGTGTGGGTTATGGGCGGCACAATCATCGGGGCACGCCTTGGTCACTGTTTCTTTTATGAATGGGACTTCTACAGCGCTCATCCGGAGAAGATAATCCGTGTATGGGAGGGTGGTCTTGCCAGCCATGGCGGCGCGATCGGAGTGATCATCGCCGTGCTGCTATTCTCGCTGTTCACGTCGAAGCGCAGTCCGATGTGGACATTTGACCGTCTGGTGATCCCTATAGCCCTTGTGGGCGGCCTGATCCGTCTTGGCAATCTGTTCAACAGCGAGATTTTCGGAGGCCCGACCGATCTGCCCTGGGGCATGATGTTTGTCAATTCAGCGGAATGGCGTGCGCTATATCCCGAGGTAGCTTGTCATCCGACGCAGATCTATGAAGCGTTGTGTTATTTCGCTCTTTTCGGCCTGCTGATGTGGATGTACTGGAAACGCAACAGTGAGGAACGACCGGGACTGATTTTCGGAGTGTTCCTTGTGGGAGTGTTCCTCTCGAGATTTTTCATCGAATTTATCAAGAATAATCAGGAGGCGTTTGAAGACGACATGATACTGAACATGGGTCAGTGTCTGAGCATCCCGTTCGTGCTTGCCGGAGTTGTCCTGATAGTCCGCGCCCTGATGCGTCCACGCCAACACCTGACATTCCCCAACCGCTATGCCGATGAGAAACCGGCAAAAAAACGCTAACACAATGGCAGAAATCATATTTGTCACAGGAATAGACACCGATGCCGGCAAAAGCTATGCTACCGGCTACCTTGCGCGGCAGCTTGCCTCGGAGGGGAAAAGGGTGATCACACAGAAATTTATCCAGACGGGTTGCGAAGACTACTCTGAGGACATTGATATCCACCGCAGCATAATGGGAGTGGGTCAGCTTCCCGAGGATATAGACCACACCACGGCTCCCGTTATCTTCAGCTATCCGGCATCGGCACAACTTGCCGCCGCGCTTGACCATCGCGAGATAGATCTCGGAGAAATAGACCGCGCCACGGCATCCCTGGCCAAGAGCCACGACATAGTGCTGATAGAGGGTGCCGGTGGCCTTATGGTGCCGATCACCGACACCTTTTTCGCGATAGACTATGCTGCAAGCCGAGAGCTTCCGGTCGCACTGGTGACCAACAGCCGTCTGGGTTCGATCAACCACACCATACTGTCGCTTGAGGCTATCAAATCGCGCGGACTGAAGCTCCACAGCCTGATATACAACTCCTACTACGACAAAGATCCCGTGATCTCGGAAGATACCCGAGGATTTGTCAAACGCTATATAGGCCGTCAATTTCCCGAGGCAGCGTTCATCGAGATACCGGTGATAGAACTCTAAAGTAACTCCAGTTCAAATACCAACATGTCAAAAGCAAACAAACTCTAAGCCCTCCCCTCCACACCAAGCTATGCATCAAACAACGATAAAGCTTTCGATCCCCAAGGAAACACTGTCGAAAATGCCGGCAGCGGAATTTAAGGGCAATATCCATCTGATAGAAACCGCGGCAGACGCACGCACCGCCTTGCGCTATCTTTCACGGTGCAGAATGGTAGGGTTTGACACGGAGACACGTCCCTCCTTCCGAAAAGGCTGTGCCTTCAAAGTGGCTCTGGTGCAGATCTCCACGGAGGACAGCTGCTTCCTGTTCCGCATCAACAAGATAGGGTTCATGGAGCCTCTGCGCGATTTTCTGTCCAACGAATCGATCATCAAAATAGGACTGTCGGTCAAAGATGATTTCCATGGTCTCCACAAGATAGAGGAATTCGAGCCGGCAGGCTTCATAGAGCTCCAGGAGTATGTCAGAGAGTTCGGCATCACAGATGCGAGCCTGACCAAGATCAACGGCATAGTGTTCGGCGAACGGATCTCCAAAGGGCAACGCCTGACCAACTGGGAGGCGGCAGAGCTGACACCGGCACAGCAACATTATGCGTCGCTCGACGCCTGGGCGTGTCTGAATCTATATCATTACCTGTCGTCGGGACAGTTTGACCCTGAGTCATCGCCATTCATCGTGGATGAGACTGCCGAGGCTCAATAATGACTTATTCTTAAAACGACATACACAATTCGCAACCATGAAAAGATCAACAATCATTCCACTGATTCTGCTCGTCTATCTGGCAGTGATGGCCTATATAGGCCGCGGAGAATTCTTTGCAGGACATTATCTCTATTATTTCAGCATTATCGGCGCAACGCTTATAGTGGTGTTCCTCCTGCATCTGTCGCTAAAGCGCAGAGAACGCCAACGTCAAGAGAGGGAAAGCAAAGAGCAGACCAACTGATCAGGCCGGAGAGAAGAGGCTGTGAAGGGCTTCGAACCGAGCAAGAGAGGCAGGGCCGAAAGCAGCCATCTGCGCACGCACCTTTTCGATTGATTTGCGCTGCATGGATCCGGACTTGGAATAGAACTTATCGGCATAGCAGATCAATTTCTGTAGCAGAGTGACAGGACAGAGGTCGATTGCCGGCAGCGGCAACTTCTGATCCGCGATCTCCCGGGCAGTCAGTCCCGAACCGGTGTGGAGCGCGGCAACATCGGCAATCTCAGGATCCACCCCCTCTTTCAAAAGCATCTCACGACCTATCAGGCCATGAGCGATATAGGGCTGAGCGCCCCGACATTCAATGGACGGAGCATGGGTTTCACAGATACCTATATCGTGAAGCATAGCGGCGGCTTCAATCCGTTGGTCGGGAATCGGGAGTCCGAGACGATGGGCTATGGCAAGAGCTTCGTCGGCCACCGCACGGCAATGGGTCATATAAATATGCCGCAGGGGAGATCCTGCGGCATAATATCTATCTATAATTTTCTGATAGTCCATAAGAGAGGATGGGGCTATGATCACTCGATAATCGTGTTCCATCCGTGGATATCGGGAGCTTCACCAAGCTGAATAGCGCGGAGAGCATTATAGAGCTTGGTTGTGACGGGACCCGGCTTTCCATCGCGAGCGATGACGTATTTTGTGCCGTTGTCCAGGTCGTCGATCTCACCGATAGGAGAAGCGACCGCAGCCGTGCCACAGGCAGCAGCTTCCTGCACCTCAGCAAGCTCTTCCACAGGAATATGGCGAGCTTCGACCTCAATACCCATGTCCTTGGCGATCTGCTGGAGGCTCATATTGGTAATCGAGGGGAGAATGGATTCGGATGCCGGAGTGATATATTTTCCGTCCTTTATAGCGAAGAAGTTGGCCGGGCCACATTCGTCGAGATATTTCTTTTCTTTCGGATCGAGATACAACACCGCAGAGTAGCCAAGCTCGTGGGCATGTTCGCCGGCACCGAGGCTCGCAGCATAGTTGCCACCGACTTTCCAACGTCCGGTACCCTTAGGAGCCACACGGTCGTACTCACGCATGATGCATATATTGGTCAGACCGAATCCCGTCTTGAAATAAGGGCCAACGGGGCTGACAAGAATCATGAACAGGTATTCCGAGGAAGTGCGCACCCCTACACTGGCAGTCATGCCGATCTCAAGTGGACGGATGTAGAGCGAAGCACCGCTTCCGTATGGCGGAACGAAGCGTTCGTTGAGCTTCACAACTTTCTTCACCATCTCGCAGAAAAGATCCTCGGGAACAGGCTGCATCTTCAGACCCTCGGCCGATTCACGCAGACGACGCGCATTATCACGCATCCGGAAAACACGAATCTTTCCGTCGACACCACGGAAAGCCTTCAGACCTTCAAAGATCTCCTGACCGTAGTGGAGCGCCGTGGCAGCCATGTGAATATTGATAGTTTCAGAGTCAGACACTTCGATGTCGCTCCATTTGCCATCGCAAAATGTGGCTCTGACATTATAGTCCGTGCGAAGATATCCAAACGGCAGCTTCGCCCAGTCGATGTTCAATTCTTCTTTCATGATCATTGGTTATGTTGTTGTGCAAAAATAGTAAAACTTTACTGAATAGTCACTGAATCTGCACAAAAACTAACCATCTGCGCAGTGTTCAATGGTCAAATATCATCAAAACTAATCATTATAACGTTAAAAACCCTATCAAAGGTTGGAAAAATCCGCCTAATGATAGTATCTTTGCATTGAATTATACGCATTGTCACAAATCTTGAGGCGAACTCATCTATATATAGTCATAGCCATGGTGGCATTCATGGCACTGAGCGCAACGGCATCCAGAGGCATCATGGAGGCCACCGCGTCGCATATAGCTATACCTGTAGGAGCCGACAGCATCCGTGATCTCACACCGAGAGCCACGACAGCGCAGGATTCAGCGCGACGCGCACGCAGAGAAAGCCGCCGTCTGCGCCGCCCACGCCCGTCGGCCACCAACGACAGCATCAAGCCTCAGAAGCCATCATCCGACAGCATATCATCCCCTATCCTACAGGCTCCCGTCACAGCATCGGACAGCATAGACATGGCGTCACTTAACCGCCACCGTATCAGCGGCGACACAGCCGTAGCAGCCAAGCCGACAGGACGACGCATCTCGAGAGTAAAGACCGATCTGGACAACGTTGTGGACATCGTGGCCAAGGACTCCATGGTTCTGATCGGGCAGAGCAAAGCCTATATCTACGGAGAGGGCGAGGTTACATACGGCAGTATAAAACTCGACGCCGACCGCATAGAGATGGATATGGCCGAAAGCACCGTCTATGCCGTGGGTACGACCGACAGTATCGGCGATGTCCAGGGTTCCCCGGTGTTCAACGACAAGGGTACCGAATACAAGTCGGAGACCATGCGCTACAACTTCAAGACCGAGAAAGGCTTCATCACCAACGTGATCACCGAGCAGGGCGAAGGATTTCTGACGGGCGGCACATCGAAAAAGATAGACGAAAACACCTTCTATCTCCAGGACGGCTTCTACACCACCTGCGACAATCATGAAGAGCCCCACTTCGGTTTCCGCCTGACCAAGGCCAAAGTGCGCCCGAAGAAAGACATTGTGACCGGCCCGGCCTACATGGTTCTCGAGGGTCTGCCACTTCCGCTTGCCGTACCGTTCGGCTATTTCCCCTTCTCAGAGAAATATTCGTCGGGAGTCATATTCCCCTCCTTCGGCGACGACTACAACCGCGGCTTCTATCTGAGCAACGGCGGATATTATTTCGCCATCAACGACAACATAGACCTTGCTCTGACCGGCGAGATCTACACAAAAGGCTCGTGGGGACTTCAGGCAAGGTCGGCCTACATAAAACGCTACAAGTATTCCGGCAATTTCAACATATCATTTTTGAAAACCATCCTCGGCGACAAGGGACTGCCCGACTACTCGAAACAGACCAACTTCCAGGTTCTCTGGAACCACAGCCAGGATTCGAAAGCCAACCCGATATTCAACTTCTCGGCCTCGGTCAACTTCACCACGTCGGGCTATTCGCGCAACGACCTCAACAGCTACTATTCGAACTCATTCACAGAAAATACCAAGAGTTCGACGGTCAACTTCACCTATCGTCCGCCGGGATCGAAATGGTCGTTCTCCGGAACCGCCAACATAGCCCAGCGCAGCCAGGACTCGACACTCGCCGTTTCGTTCCCGAACGTGACCATCACAATGTCGCAGGTGTACCCCTTCAAGCGCAAGCATGCCGTCGGTGCGGAAAAATGGTATGAGAAGATCCGCATGTCCTACTCCGGTCAGTTCAACAACTCACTGACTGCCAAACAGGACGAATTTTTCAAAAAGAGTCTGATCAAGGACTGGCGAAACGGCATGCGCCACAGCATTCCGATCTCCGCCACATTCAACCTGTTCAAATATTTCAACCTTACGCCGAGCGTCAACCTGACCGACCGCATGTACACCACGAAAGTGCGCCGTCAGTGGGATCCGAACGCTGCCAGAGAGATCTGCGACACGACCTACAACTTCTACAACGTATGGGATTTCAACGCATCCGTATCTCTCGACACCAAGATCTACGGCTTCTATCGTCCGATAGGATTCTTAGGCAAGAAGGTGCAGATGATCCGTCACGTGATCACCCCAACCGTAAGTTTCAGCGGCTCGCCGGACTTCAGTTCCCCGTTCTTCGGCTACTACGGCTCGTATCAGTATCCCGGTGTCAACGGGGAGATGATGACAAGAAAATATTCCCTGTTCCCCAACAGCCTCTTTGGCGTACCCGGCGAAGGCAAGACAGGCATGGTCAGCTTCGCACTGGCCAACAACCTGGAGATGAAGGTCAAAACCGAAGATGACTCCATCGGGGAGAAGAAAATATCGCTGATAGAGAACTTCACCGTGTCGCAAAGCTACAACTTCGCCGCCGACTCACTGAACTGGAGCAATATCAACACCTCGATCATGCTGCGACTCGTCAAGAACTTCAACCTCAACCTGTCGGCAGTGTGGGATGTGTATACCTATCAGCTCAACTCCGCCGGAAATCCCGTCAGGGTCAACGTTCCGCGCTGGAAAGTAGGCAAAGGACTCGGACGACTGTCAAGCACCGGCACCTCGTTCAGCTACACGTTCAACAACGACACATTCAAGAAGAAAAACAAAAAAGACACCAAGAACCCCGACGGCGAGGCTGACGATCCAAACAACCGCAGCCAGCGAGGGCGTAGAGAGACCCAGAACGACAGCGGCGAATCGGGCGACGGCGACATGCAGTTCAACCCCGACGGATATATGAAATGGGAAGTGCCGTGGAGCCTGACGCTCAATTACTCCGTGAGCTACGGCTACGGCGCATTCAACAAACAGAAGATGGAATATGACGGGAAGATCACCCAGAATCTCAGCCTGTCGGGCAACATACGCCCAACCAAAAACTGGAACTTCAGTTTCACGGCAAGCTACAACTTCGACACCCACAAGCTTGCCTACATGAACTGCAACATCTCGCGCGACCTGCACTGCTTCACGATGACAGCCAGCTTTGTACCGGTGGGGCCATACAAGTCGTACAACTTCCACATCTCCGTCAATTCCTCGATGCTTTCGGACCTCAAATACGACAAGCGATCCTCGTACTCCAACGGCGTGCAGTGGTATTGATCCACCGCGCCACCACGATTCTCATAGCCACCAAACAATTCCAGAGGGAAAGGCGTTTTACATCTGTAAAAAAACTATTTTCATCACAACCTCTCCCGTTTCAACTCAAAAGCCAGTGAAAAGCAAAGGGCTACACATATTGAAAAAGACCGTGCTGTGGATTATAATATCCGTGGCCGCTCTGATTGTCCTGATCCCGGCATTGCTCTACATCCCGTTTATCCAGGACATAGCAAAGAATATCGCCATCAACAAAATCGAGAAGGCCACAGGAATGGATGTGGAGCTTGAAAGACTCAGGCTGCGATTCCCTTTGACCGTAGAACTGCAAGGACTTATGATGGCTCAGGAGGGCGACACACTTATTTCCGCCCGACAAGCAGAAGTTGACGTTGCATTCTGGCCATTGCTCCACAGCACCATAGACGTGAACGAAGCACGGCTTGCAGACGCGACATACCGACTGAACACGCCAGATTCGGCCATTTATCTGAAAGCCAGGATAGACCGGTTCACCACCCAAGGCACCGATCTCAAATTCAATATGGAACGGATCAATGTGGGGCGCACACTGCTCGACGGCGCCGACGTGACACTCGTTCTCAAAGACACTATCACACCTCCCACACCATCCGACACGACACAGACCATGATGGTGATCTCGGCACCCGATATCGAACTGCGCAACATCAATTTCCACATGCAGATGCTTCCGACCATCGACAGCCTGCTGACGCATATCGGATCGGCACGACTGAAAAATGGAGAGATCAATATGGCCGAAAAATCCATAGTGGCCGGAGCATTGACCGTGGACAGCCTGACGGCAAGATATCTTACCCCGACAGCTGAATTTCTCGCCAACTACAAATCGCCATCCATACCCGACAGCATTGCCACTGACACGACCGAGGTGAGCAGCGAGCCGTGGGATATCAATATCGGGAAGATCGACATCGCCGCCCCGTACGCCCTGTATGGCCAAGCCGGCATACGTCCGCTTCCCGGGCTCGACATGAGCTATATAGAAGTGGGGGATGCAAAAATCCAGATCGATTCGTTCCACAACCGGGGAGCCGAAATACGCGTTCCACTGACACATCTCTCGCTAAACGAACGCTGCGGACTGAGCCTCGACGCATCAGGGGTCTTCGCGATGGATTCCACAGCTATGCACGCAGAAAACTTCAAGATAGCCACACAGCGGTCGGCCCTCTCGCTGGATGCCACAATGGGACTTGGCGACATGACAACCGATCCGACGCTTCCACTGCGGTTATTGGCCGCAGGATCGGTGGCGATCAGCGACATAGGAACCGCCTTCCCGACGGCCGGAGCGATGTTCAACGGATTGCCTCCCAATTCCGTGCTAAACCTCAACGCGGATATCAACGGCACAACAGGAGAACTCACCGTTGAGCAACTAAAAGCGTCCATGAACGGGCTGTTTGCCATAGAAGCCGAAGGACAGGTTGCCAATCCGATGGATTTCAACCGGATGAGCGGACGCGTGAATATTGACGGGCGTATCAGCAACGTGGACTTCCTGAAACATCAGATGCTTGACAGAAAGACAGCCGCAATGATCAACATTCCGCCAATGAGCGTGAAAGGAGCCGTGGACTACCGACCCGGTCTGATCGACGGCGACGTCGCCGTGACCACAACAGGAGGAAAACTCGCGCTCGATGCAAAATGGAATCAGAAAGCCGAGGGGTATGATCTCGCGCTCAACACCTCAAGCTTCCCCCTCCAGCGTTTTCTACCGGGACTCGGCATATCTGACATAACAGCATCAGCAGCCGTGAAAGGGCATGGCTACGATCCGGAAAAACGGTCGACATCGGCAAAAGCTGACATTGACCTCAAACATCTCAGCTACAACGGACAGGCGCTCAACAACGTTAGCCTGACAGCATCAATCGACACATGCAGGCTTACAGGCCATATAGTGTCGGCAAATCCGGAGGCCGATCTCGATGCTGACCTCACGGCATGGATAACCCGTGATGGATATGAATGGGATCTGTCGGGCGATATCCGCCACCTCGATCTCGAAGCACTGAAACTGAGCCAATCGCCAATGAGCGGAACCGTGGAACTATATACCAGTGGCCGGTTCAACCCACGCAACGGTGATATTGACGCCGACCTCAACCTCACGCGCCTAAACTGGCTGATGGGAGAGGATCAACTGGCCATGTCGGACGCGACAGCCCACCTTCAGTCGGCCGACAGCCTGACACTGGCTACGATCGAAACCGGCGACTTCAACGCCCGGGCACAGGCATTCTGCGGCCTTGACACACTTATGAGCCGCATCAACACAACCACAACGCTGCTCAACCGACAGATAACGGAAAAGAATGTAGATGTGGTAGCCCTTCAGCAAGCCCTTCCGCCTCATCTGAATCTTAACGTGCAGTCGGGCTCCAACAATGCTATTGCAAAATATCTCAACGAGACATCCAACATCTATTTCAAGGATGCCAGCCTGACGCTGAAAAACGATTCCCTGATCACGATGAATGCAGCCGTAAACGGATTCCAGACCGGATCGACACGCCTTGACGAGATCACATTCGACGCAAACCAACACAACCAGTTCCTTGTCTACAAACTCACAGTGGACAACCAACCGGGCACCATGGACGATTTCGCCCATGTCAATATCTCGGGCTTCCTTTCGGCTGACAAGATGTCGGTCCTGATCAAACAATCCAACATACAGGACAAACAGGGCTTCTTCCTTGGCATGAACACAACATTGACGGATTCGACAGCGACGGTCAAATTCGTGCCCTACCAGCCCACGATAGCCTATAAGAAATGGACTATCAACCGCGACAATATCGTCAGATATGATTTCAAGCACCGCCATCTCGATGCGAACCTGACACTACGTTCGGACAGCAGCTCGCTGCATCTATATACCGATCACATGTCGGACACATTGGCCGTCGGTCAGGAGGATGTGGTTCTCGAAATGAAAAACATCAACATCGCCGAATGGCTATCCGTCTCGCCGTTCGCACCACCGGTCAAAGGGGACATCGATGCCGATCTCCGGTTCCGCTGGAACGAACAGGAAATCACGGGCAAAGGCCTTGTTAACATCAATGAGCTATATTACGGGAAAGAGCGCGTGGGGACATTCGCCGTTGATCTGGATGTTGCCAACGACAGCCATACCGGAGCCTTGAGAGCTGATGCGGCATTGATGATAGACAATGTGAAGGTTATCACTGCCTCAGGAAATCTCAACGACTCCACCGCCGTCCATCCTTTCCTGCTCGATTTCTCGATGATCCATTTCCCATTGCGTGTTGTCAACCCGTTCCTGCCAAAAGATGTGGCCCAGCTATCGGGAATGCTCAACGGCACCATGGATATCACCGGCGATCTCGCCAATCCGATATTCAACGGATATCTCGATTTCGATTCGACGGCCGTGAAGGTAGGCATCACCGGAGCATCCTACGCATTCTCCGAGGAAAAGATACCCGTTGACAGCAACATAGTACGTTTCGACGGATTTTCCATCAACGGACTCAACAGCAACCCACTGCGCATCAATGGCACCGTCGACGCACGGCATCTGAGCGACATAAAGCTCAACCTTGCCGCCACAGCTCGCGACATGCAGATAGTCAACTCCAGCCGTCCACGCGGCGCAAACGTCTACGGCAAGGCATTCATTGATCTCGATGCAACGGTGAAAGGAAATATGAGCCTGCTCGTGGTCAACGCGGATCTGAACCTGCTCGCCGGCACCAATGTGACCTACGTGATGACCGATGGCGTTGAGACCCTCGCGCCACAAAGCAGCGGAGATATGGTGCGTTTCGTCCAGTTCTCCGACACCACGGCCACAGTCCATGGCGACACCATTCCTGAGTCGACGATGTCCATGTTGCTCGATGCCAATCTGACCATATCCGAAGGCTCGACCATCAATGTCGATCTGTCGCCCGACGGCAAAAACAAAGTATCAGTGTCGGGCAGCGGCAATCTGGCCTATTCCCAGACCCCGATGAGCACCGACGGCCGTCTCACAGGCAGATACACCATCAGCAGCGGCTTCGTGCGCTATACACCCCAGATCTCCACCGGCGGCATATCCATGTCGATCATGTCGGAGAAAAACTTCAAGTTCACAGAGGGCAGCTACATAGCATTCAACGGCGATATGCTCAACCCGACCCTAAACATACAGGCCGTAGAGCGGCTGAAGGCCAATGTCACACAGGAAGGACAGAACTCGCGTCTGGTCAACTTCGACATCGGACTGTCGGTGACCAACACCCTATCGAACATGAATGTGGCGTTCGACCTGTCGACCAACGACGACCTGACCATCCAAAACGAATTACAGGCAATGTCGCCCGAACAGCGTGCCAACCAGGCCATGAACATGTTGCTCTACAACCAGTACACCGGTCCCGGCACCAAAGCGACGGCAAACCTATCGGGCAATCCGCTCTACTCGTTCCTCGCCTCACAGCTCAACTCTTGGGCGGCCAACAATATCCGCGGTGTCGACATCTCGTTCGGCATAGACCAGTATGACAAGACCACCGACGGATCAAAATCGACCACCACAAGCTACAGCTACCGCGTGTCGAAGACCCTTTTCAACGACAGATTCAAGATAGTGGTGGGCGGAAACTATTCGACGGACGCCGATGCCGATGAGAACTTCTCGCAGAACCTCATTAACGATATTTCGTTTGAATACATGCTCAACCGCAGCGGGTCGATGTACGTGCGTCTGTTCCGCCATGTGGGCTACGAAAGTATCCTTGAAGGCGAAATAACACAAACCGGTGTGGGATTCGTGCTCAAACGCAAGCTCAACTCCCTGCGCGACATATTCCGCTTCGCACGCAAGCCTCAAGACACAACCGTTCCGTCACCATCAACAACCAGTGTTCAAGAAACCAAAGCCAACTCCGATGAAACAGAATCGACAAAATAGAAAAGCCCTGCCGCTGATTTGCGCCATAGTATTGTCGGCCATCATCATGGCCTGTTCCACAACGCGCCGCCTTGGCGATGACGACATACTCTACACCGGTGTAAAGAAAATCAATATAACCACCCCCGATAAAAAACAGCCCGAAGCTCCGGGGCTATCATCGGATGTGCTCGATGCAGTCAACGTCAAACCAAACAACTGTCTCTATTCACCATATCTGCGTTATCCGTTTCCACTCGGACTATGGGTCTACAACAACTGGAGCAATCCACCGAAAGGCTTCAAACACTGGCTATATGAAAAGCTCGTGGAGGAACCGGTACTGATCAGCGATGTCCGACCGGAGTTGCGCGTCACCATGATCGACCAGATCCTGGAAAACAACGGATATTTCTCCGGCAAAGCGTCCTACGAACTGATCCAAGGCAAGAACAAAAAGAAAGCCCGGATCCAATACAACGTGAACACAGGTCCGGAATATCTGATCGACTCCGTGATCATGCTTCCGGACACATGCCGCCTGAATCACCTCATCGACTCAGTGGCCTCGCGAAACACCTATCTGCAGACCGGCAACCGATATTGCACAGACTCCCTCTCCGCCGTCAGGGTGATCATTGCCAACGCCGTGCGTAACAAAGGCTATTACTTCTTCAAGCCCGACTATATAGAATATCTGGCCGATTCCACCATCACACCGCAGCGCATAGCCCTGAAAATGACTCTTGCGTCCAACATAAATCCGTTCCTGCTCGAAAGCTACAAGACAGGCTCGATCACAACCCGTATCCACCGCAATCAGGGCGGAGGAACGCCCGACACCATACAGACGCGCCGCGGAACCGTGATCCAGATGATGCCATCACGTCTGCGCGAGGGGCTGATACCGGAATGCATCACCTTCCGCGAAGGCAAGACCTTCTCCGTGCGCGACATGAACCGCACCCAAACATATCTCTCGCGCCTCGGAATCTTCAACGGCATAGACATCAACGTATTGCCGGACACCACAAAGCGGCAGACACTCAACGTGGAGATCGACTGTACTTTCGACGCTCCGCTCGAAGCGGCCATAGAGGTCAACGTAACATCAAAGTCCAACAGCTACTTAGGTCCCGGCGTTGATCTGAAACTGACCAACAAAAACCTGTTCGGTGGGGGTGAGCAATTCAGCGTCGATCTGTTCGGCAGCTACGAATGGCAGACGGGACGCGGCCGCAACTCCGTGTTCAACTCCTATGAAGTGGGGCTCAACACGGCACTCTCCTTCCCACGGCTTCTGGCTCCGCGCTTCATTCCGCGCAGCCGCCGCCAGCTCAACTGGACGCGCATCTCCCTCGGAGCCGATCTGCTCAACCGTCCCCACTACTTCAACATGGCGCAATTCAACGCCGCCTTCACCTACGATTGGAGAGCCACACGCCATGTGACCAACTCGCTTACCCTGTTCAAGATCACCTATGTCAACCTCATCCGCACAACTACGGAATTCGATTCCATCATGAATGCCAACCAGGCCATAGCGCAGAGCTTCAAGAGTCAATTCATTCCGCAGATGTCGTTCAGCTACGTCTACGACCGAGCATTCGATGCCAACAACTCCCTCAACTGGCAGTTCACCATCCAGGAAGCCGGCAACATCTTCTGGTCGATCTATGAGGCATGTGGCAAAAAGGGTGAGAAAGAGCTGTTCGGCACCCCCTTCTCCCAGTTCGTTAAAGGGCAGACACAGCTCGTCTACAACCGCCGGCTGGGCAGAGGCGACCATTGGCTCGTTGGCCGCGTGGCAGTAGGAGCCGCCCACGCATACGGCAACTCCACGCAGGTGCCCTACAGCGAACAATTCTACGTCGGTGGCGCCAACTCCATCCGCGCATTTGCCGTCCGCAGCCTCGGCCCCGGCAGCTACCGCGTGCCCGGCGATCAGATCAACGGCTACTTCGACCAGACCGGAACATTCAAATTCGAGATGAACCTTGAATACCGCTTCCCGATCCTCGGGCCGGTACATGGCGCAGTGTTCCTCGATTCCGGCAACGTGTGGCTGCTCAAAAACGACCCCGAACGTCCCGGCGGCCAACTGAAAGCCTCCACATTTCTCAAGGACATAGCCCTCGGCACCGGCGTGGGTCTGCGCCTCGACATCGGCATGCTCGTGGTGCGCGGCGACCTCGGCATAGGTATCCATGCCCCTTACGAAACCGGCAAGCGCGGCTACTACAACATGACCAAATTCAAGGATTCCCTTGCCTTCCACCTTGCCATTGGTTATCCGTTCTAAAATTTAGCGGATATGTGCAAAATATCTATAATTTCGGCAGTTGGAATTTTGGAAGTACGGTAAAAGTTCGTAACTTTGTTGATAAATTGTCCGGAAACCATAGTATGGCTTCCGTTGTGCAGTGTCCACACACGCAGTGCAAAACCGCTACCATGGACAGCTACACGGGTTGCGGCCACCAGCCCCGGGTCGGGGAATGAGCCGAGAGTCCGGAGACTGTCGAATGAAAAAACCGACTTGTCGGATCGGACCCGACCTATTGTCAACCTCTGCCTTAATCCACACACATGCAATGTAGAGGGAATGGAAGGTATGCGCTGACGCGAAGCCCGGACAAGCCACACACAAACCGCAAAGCCAACCGAGATGGACCAACGTCAATGGTATGCTCTGAAAGTGTTCCACAACCGCATGCCGGCGATTGCCGATGAGCTGACCGCCGCAGGGATCGAGAGCTACATTCCGATGCAGACCGTCGTGACCGAACGCTCCGGCATACGGCGCAAGGAGCAACGTCCGGCCATTGCCTCACTGATGTTTTTCCACGCCACGCGCCGTCAGGCCGAGGACACCGCTCGCTTGCTGACCGACCGCGCAATGCTCTACACCCGGCTACAGACCGACGGCAGCAAGATTCCGGCAGCCATTCCGCAACGCGAGATGGAGATATTCAGGCTCGTGGTCAGCTCCGGAGCCGAAGGCCTCGAATACATGCCCGACGACCCCGACAGATTCCACAGTGGCGACCGCGTGCGCGTGACAGCCGGCCCCCTCGCCGGAGCCGAAGGCCACATAGTCAGAATCCGTGGCGACCGCCGTCTGGTGGTGACAATACATGGAGTCTGCGCCGTGGCGACCACCTATATACCCCAATGTCTACTTGAACGAATATGATCATAGCAGTTGATTTCGACGGAACAATCGTCGAACACGAATATCCCCGTATAGGCCGCGAACGCCCGTTTGCCGCCGCCACTCTCCGCCAGCTCAAAGCCGACGGACACGTACTCATCCTCTGGACCTATCGCGAAGGGCCTCTCCTGCAGGAGGCTGTGGACTGGTGCCGCGAACATGGCATAGAGTTCCACTGCATCAATTCCGACGATCCGCTGGCCACCGGAGCCACCGGTCCACGTAAAGTGAACGCCGATCTATATATCGACGACCGCAACGTAGGCGGTCTGCCCGACTGGGGCGCGATCTACAAAATGATCAGCAACCGCTGGAGCTCTCGCCGCTACATATCCGAACTCCACCGCGACCATCAACCCGAGCCCAAGCGCGGTTTTTTCAGCCGTCTGTTCGGAAAATAACCAATTGAATGTCAGTAGCAACCAAACATAAGAAAGACTGCTGCGGATGCAACGCATGCGTGGAGATATGTCCTAAACACTGCATCGAGATGCGTCCCGACGGCAAAGGATTCCACTATCCGGCTGTCGACAACGCCATCTGCATCGAATGTGGAGCCTGCGAGCGCGTATGCCCGTTCCCTACCCACCCCGAGGATGTGACCCGTCCGTCGGCAGCCTATGCGGCATGGAGCAACAACGGCCACACACACACAACGAGCACCTCAGGCGGCGCAGCCTACGAGCTGTCGCACCACATTCTCAGCCAAGGCGGCGTGGTCTACGGATGCACGGCCGATGGCCTGGATGTGCGCCACATTCGCGTGACCGAGCCCGACCAGCTCTACAGACTTCAGGGATCCAAATATGTGCAGAGCGACACTCGCGGCATTTTCAGCCAAGTGCGTGCCGACCTCCGCAGCGGACTCACGGTGCTGTTCATCGGCCCCCCCTGCCAGACGGCCGGCCTGAAACGCTTCATAGGCAAACGCAGCGACGGGCTCTACCTTGTCGACCTGATCTGCCACGGCGTACCTTCACGGCAGATGCTCCTTGAGCACCTGAAACCCCTGATCAAAGGGCATCGCATTGATGCTCTTAGCTTCCGCGAGGATATGAAATTCCGTCTACGGGCTAAAGAAAAGGGCACCACGATCTACACCGGTGGAGCGATGGGGGTGCAGCCTCATGATTTATACTATGACGCCTTTCTCGAAGGCACTACCTATCGGCCCTCATGCTACAACTGCGGATACTCCGCGCCGCAACGCGTCAGCGACATCACCATAGGCGATTTCTGGGGGCTGCAAGACTCTGACCGACTGCCCCGGCAGAGAGAGGATGGCGTTTCGGCCATACTGATCAACACCCCCAAAGGAGAGGAGCTTATCGAAGCGATCCAACCGCAGATATTCTCTATCCGGCGACCGGTTGAAGAAGCCATCGCCGGCAACAGCCAGCTCCGCCATCCCACACGCCGCCGGCTTCCTGCCAGGGTTTTCAGCTTGCTCTACCCCACCTTGAGCTTCGACAATGCGTTTCAGGGCGCACGCGTAGCGCGGAAAATGCAATCATTAATCAAAATCATCAGGAATGGATGCCGCCGATAACCGCCGCATAGCCCGGAACACGCTCTTTCTCTACATCCGCACGTTCGTGACGATGCTGATCGGGCTCTACACGTCGAGGAAAATCCTTGAGGTGCTTGGAGTGGATGATTTCGGCATCTACAACATTGTAGGTGGTGTGATCGTCATGATGTCGTTTCTGAGCAGCTCCATGAATGTGGCCATCGGCCGCTATCTGACGGTTGAGCTCGGGCGCAAGGACTACGAGGCCTACAATCGCGTATTCAATATCTCGCTGATCATACAGCTGTCACTGGCATTGGCCGTGGTGCTGATAGCCGAGACGGTCGGCCTCTGGTTCGTCAACACCCAGCTTGTGATCCCGGAAGCACGTATGCATGCCGCCAACTGGGTCTATCAGGCCGCCATCGTCACCACTGTCATCTCCATCATCAACTCCCCCTTCGGAGCTACGATCGGAGCACACGAACGCATGCACATCTACGCATACGTAGGGCTTGGAGAAGCATTTGCCAAGCTTGCCATAGTGATCAGCCTCTTCTGGTGCCCCTGGGACAAACTGGCCATCTGGGCCATTGCCATGATGGGCGTTTCGCTGCTCTCCATCAGCTTCCAGATCCTCTACTGCCGTCGCCAGTTCCCCCACTGCGCCATCCGCCCCCACTGGGATCGCGGCATGTTCCGCTCAATGGCCTCTTTCAGCGGCTGGAACCTGTTCGGCACCGTGGCTTGGGCTCTCAAGGATCAGGGTGTCAACGTTGTCCTCAACCTTTTCGGAGGCCCGGCCATCAACGCTGCACGAGGTGTGGCCTTGCAAGTCCGGGGAGCCGTCACAAGCCTTACGGGCGGATTCCAAGGCGCCGTAAGCCCTCAGCTGACAAAAAACTTCGCGGCCAACGACATTTCGGCCACCCATCTGCTGCTCTTCCGCAGCTCAAAGATCTCCTTCTTCCTGCTGCTGATCCCGGCCATCCCCATATGTTTCGAGATCTCCTATCTTCTTAGTCTGTGGCTTGTCAAAGTTCCTGACTATGCCACGCTGTTCACGGTGCTCGTGGTCATAGAGACCCTCTGCGAAGTGTTCGGCGGCCCCACCATCACCACCCTCATGGCCACAGGCCATATCAAATGGTATCAGATCGTAGTAGGCTCGCTGCTTATGCTCAACGTGCCGGTGGCCTACGTTCTGCTGCGCGTCGGACTTCCCATCTACGTCCCCTTCCTTGTCTCTATTTTTTTCGTCATAGCCTCCCAAGGTTCACGTCTGATATTCTGTCGTCGGTTGGCCGGAATGTCAATCAGAGCCTACCTGTCGGCCGTCGTGTCGCGATGCTTGATCGTGACTGCCGCCTCTCTCATCGTGCCTACCCTCATCTATTTTGCCATGCCGGAGACACTGCTCAGGCTCTTCGTCCTGTCAGCAGCCACGATATGCACCACCGCCGCTGCCATCTGGCTTCTCGGACTCGACCGTAATGAGCGCACATTTATCCGCAACATAATCGGGGCTAAGTTCGGACGGATATTCAACAAAACACACATTGCATGAAAACAGGAATCATCACCTTCCACGCCTCCCACAACTACGGATCAATGCTTCAGGCCTACGCCCTGCAGCAGACTGTCCTGTCGCTTGGCCACGAATGCGAGATCATAAATTTCCGCACTCTGAGGCAAAAAACTTTCTACCGTCCTTTTTATCGCCAGAACCTCCTGCGATCAAAGGTGAAAGCACTCCTGTACCCCCGGTTAGCCATCAACGACAAGCGAAAATGGCGCCTGTTCGAACGCTTTATGAAGGAAAACTACCACCTGACAGCAGCTGAATATGCAACGTTCGACCAGCTCCGTGATGCGCAATTGGGGTATGACGCAATAATCTGCGGAAGCGATCAGATATGGAACACCACGTGTTTCGACCACGATCCGGCCTTTTTCCTCGGATTCACCGACAATGCGAAAAAAATAGCCTACGCTCCGAGCATGGGGCCAGTCCCAGAATCGGCAATCGAACATCGGTTTGACAATGACATCCGCGATGCTCTGGAATCGTTCAGCCACATATCTGTCCGCGAATCGGCCACAGCCGACCGCATCGAGGCGATCACCGCCAAGCGTCCACCCGTGGTTCTTGACCCGACATTGCTTCTGACTCCGGACGAATGGGATGCACTTGTACCGGCCAAACGGACTCATCCAAAAGATTATATCTTCTTCTATTCTCCTTCATATGATGATTCTGCCTTAGAGGCAACTATTAAACTTGCAGAACAATGGGGAATAGATATAATAGTCTCCCAATCTAATATTAGCAAGCATCGACGTAGGAATAAGCGTATAAAGTTTAAAACAGCGATTGGCCCTGTAGAATTTTTATCACTGATCAAGAACGCACAGTTGGTTATGGGAACATCATTCCACGCCGTTGTATTCTCAATCCTCTTTGCTCGTCCGTTCTATGCTGTAGGCGGCATGGAGGATGCCCGTATATCAACACTGCTCTCGGCCACCGGTCTGCAACAATTTGCCAAGCTGCCGGAAGAATTGAACGACACAAAAGCTACCGCAGCAATCTTGGCCGGCCGTCAACGCCTCGAGCCCCTGCGCCAAGCCTCCCTCCAATTCCTCCGCACCGCCCTAACCGAATAGCAGCACCACCCCGTCGGGGTAACGGCTAACAACACGTCTTGACTACATCGCCATATGTCTTTGAAGTTTTAGTTCCAAATAAATATATTAATACGGGTAAACGGGGACGAATCTCTGCATATATTGAGAAATAGTCAAAAACACACAATTTTGACATACCTATATTTCAGAATTCTAAGAACCATTAATTCCGTGGTATATTAATATAAGATCCGATTGTACAGATCATTCTTAGACCCACACAGTCCTCTGACATAGGGAATCAGCCAATTTTCCATAATTAAACAAACAATCATCTATGGATCAGAAAATTCCAAAAGTCATTCATTATTGTTGGTTTGGAGGGAAACCATTACCCCAAATGGCAAAAAAATGTATTGCGTCATGGCAAAAATATATGCCAGACTACGAAATACGCCAATGGGATGAATCGAACTTTGATATAAATGCCACAAAATATACTAAAGAAGCATATTCCAAAAAGTTATACGCTTTCGTTAGTGACTATGCAAGGTTTAAAATCCTTAATGATAATGGCGGAATCTATCTTGACACTGATGTTGAAATTATCAAACCTCTTGACGAAATAATTGAGAAAGGGCCTTATTTAGGCATCGAGTCGGGAGACCAGGTTAATCCGGGATTAGGAATGGCAGCCGTAGCCAACATGGATTTTATAGCTGAAGTACTACACCATTACGACAGCTCAACTTTTATAAAAAGTGACAATACGATTGACTATGACACTGTTGTTGTACGCACAACCCGATTACTTAAATCACATGGTTGGACAGGCAAAGAGAAAAAGATAGCTGGATTCTTCATATATCCCGAAGAATATTTCTGTCCTATGGATTATAACACAAAAAAAATTCATATTACAAAAAACACATATACTATTCATCTTTACGCCGCCACATGGATATCTCCTTGTCAAAAATTTTATGCATATATCAAACAACTATTTGGTGAAAGAAGTGCACAATCGTGCTCTATGGCCATTAAGGCAGTGAAAAACATATTCAAATAAAACCATTTATGCAGTCTTCGCCTTTAATATCAATCATTATTCCTGTATACAATACTGAGAAATACCTGAAACAATGTATAAATAGTGTACTTTCTCAAACTTTTACAGATTTTGAGCTTATTTTAGTTGACGATGGATCAAAAGATTCATCACCAGATATTTGCGAGCAATATGCACAATCCGACGACCGCATTCGAGTAATACACCAAAAAAATTCGGGGGTTTCTGCTGCCAGAAACACAGGTCTTAACCATGCACAAGGTCAGAACATTTGTTTTATTGATGCTGATGATTGGGTTGAAAATGATTTTTTATCAACACTTTATAGCAACAAATGCTCATCAAATGCTGATATCGTATTCTGCAATATTAAAATAGTGTATGGTGAACGCATTGATTTATTCATTCCATACGACAGTCAAAAATCAACCACAGATATACCAAACTATCTTTCTAAAACAGGGACATACGTCTATGGTTGTATATTTTCAAAACAAATAGTAGGTGATCAACGATTCCCACACGAAATCCATCTCTGTGAAGACCTATACTTTATGGCAAGATTGCTATCCAAATGCAAACATGCTGTAAATTGTTACATCCCATTATATAATTACAGACAATGGGATGGTTCAGTCACAAGAAACATAACTCCGGAGTTAAACTCCGAAATGTTAAAGTGCTTAGATAGCACTTTGCATTTTTTTTCAAATTATCCTGACTATAATGAGTTTCAGAAAGTTTTTGCTTGGCGCACGCTATCAATAACAATACAGCTTGCTCTAAGCACCAATTCATTCCGAGATTTCATAGAAAAGAATAAAGCCAACAAAGCTTATGTAATGAATAATCCATTGTTAGGATTAAAAATGAAAATCTTTATATGGTGTTTGTTACATAACCTTCAACCTATGGGACATCTCATTTTATTCTTAGGCCGATTATCCGGAAGATGCAATTAAACCTATAAAAAATGTCAATAGCAACAATCATAATCACATATCATCCGGACAAAGAATTATTGCAAAATAATATTGAGGCAATCCACAATTATGTTGATAAGATTCTTATCTGGCAAAACTCTGACGATGACCTCAGCGATATTATAGCAAAATATTCAGGCATTAAGTTGATTGGAGATAAGACTAACCACTTTATTGCAAAGCCCCTTAATCAAGCTTTGCAATGGTGCAGGGAAAATGGTTATGACTATCTTCTAACAATGGATCAGGATTCAGTGTGGGAAGATTTCGCTGGATTTATTTCCGAAACAAACAGATTCAACAATAATCCAGACATTGGAATATTCGCACCAAACACAAATAATTTTATCCCTGACAAATCAATTCCATTCATCGATAAAGAATGGGTTATTCAATCGGGGATGCTTTTAAATCTTCATGCATTAAATGAATTAGGTGGTTTTCGTGAAGAATATCAGATTTATGGTGTCGACGAAGAATTTTGCTATTGGGTTAATCTACACCACAAGAAAGTCAGAGTAATGACCAGATTTAATCTTCAGCAAAAATATGGCAATGCACAAAAAACAATTTGGGGCTTCACTGTCTACAACTACTCCCCCATTGTCAGATATTTCCTGATCAGAAATATGATCTGGATGAAACGTGAATTTCCTAAATCCACTACTACCCGAAGAATCTGTTCTGTGATAGTTCATAATTACCGTGATATAATTCTTGCGGAGAAAAATAAATTCGCAAAACTAACAAAATTCACCCTCGGAATTTTTCATGGCATTTTCAGGAAAATAACAACACGTCAACCGATTAATCCATGACGATTATTTCTACAATAAAAAAAATGATTTTATGGCCGCAGATCCGCAGCTGTAAAATTAGAGCCGAGCATAATAAATGTGCAAAATTATGCCGAAAGCTAATTAACGAAAATAACGGAATAAACTATCCGATAAAACCAAAGAAAACACTGCCGGATAAACACATTATATGGCAATATTGGGGACAAGGATTTGACAATGTGCCGGAGATGGTCAAAATCTGTCTCGACTCTGTTGAAAAACATTGCAATCAAACAGATACTTTGATAATACGTCTTTCCGATGCAAACATACACGAGTATGTTGATTTGCCCGATTTTATAACACATAATCGTAACAAATATACTCCTGCCTTTTTTTCAGATCTATTGAGAGTACTGCTTCTTAGTACATACGGCGGATGTTGGCTTGATGCAACAATATTTCTGTCTGGGACAATTCCCCAGGAATATTGGCAGATGGATTTCTTTATGTTCCAACGCGACGAATCGGAAACCAATAAGCATTACTGGAGCATGGCTTTCTCATACTATTTTGGATGGGGAGAATCATTTAAAGTCAAATGTCTAAACAGCATTATTTTCTGCAAACCACAAAATCCGATCATCTCTGATTTAAAAAACATATTATTGAGTTTTTGGCGAAGTGGAAAAAGCTTACCAAATTACTTCTTTTTTCAAATCCTGTTCAATGAACTAATCGCTACGAAGTATCAGTCTAAAAATTGCCCTATAATAAACGATTGCCCTCCACATTACTTGCAACAACTCATTAATGATCCAAATTTCAAAATAGCCTCAATTGATGAAATATTCCGAAGATCAGCCATTCATAAACTCACTTACAAGTTCGAAGATGGTGCGGATAAATTAAAATCCATCATATCGTCTACAAATTTACTATGAGACACGCCTATCTGATAATGGCACACAACGAGTTCGTGCATCTGCAACAACTCATTGATGCCCTCGACGATGAAAGAAATGACATTTATGTCCATATTGACAGTAAAGTAAAACAGCTACCAAAACTCTATAGCAAGAAAGCTTCGCTATATGTACTTGAAAACAGAGTTGATGTTCGCTGGGGCCATGTATCTCAAATAAAAGCTGAGTACACACTGCTGAACGCAGCGTATCAGAATGGCAAATACGATTATTATCACATCATCTCAGGAGTTCATTATCCCCTTGTTTCATTGGATGAAATAGACCGCTATTTTTCCACTACATTCCCGGCAAGTGTACTAATGCCAATGGATGTGTCTGAAGATGAAATAAAAATGAGGATCGGATATCGAAACTTTTTCATGCGCAATCTTGTTAGCCATAACAAATTCATTTTCAAATGGCACCATATTCTTTGGCGAGCAGCCTTATATCCTCAAAAAAAGCTTGATATATCACGCGACATTTCATTTACCGACGGAAAGGCTTCGCAATGGTGCTCATTAACCCATAACGCGGTCAAAGCAATTCTCGACAAAGAAAAAGTGTTGACTAAAAGATTTAAACGAACATTCTGTAGCGACGAGTTTTTCATTCCGGCAGCCCTAAAAAGTACATCTCTTCCAATTGTGTACACCGATAAGCTGACATATCTGTCTTTTTACTATGGAAATGCTGCAAAACTAACTGAAAAAGACTATGAAACAATAAAAGCCTCCAGATGCCTTTTCGGTCGTAAATTCACCTCGGAAAGCTTAAGTCTAATAAAACGTATAGATTCAGAAAAATGATAAAGACATACATCGTAAACCTTGCCTCGTCAACTAAAAGACGGGAATATATGCAAAACCTATTATCCCCCTACAAATTTCTTAATGTGGAATTCCTAAATGCGGTGGATGGTCGCAAATTCACCGAAAAGGAACGAGACAGTCAGTTTGATATGGCGAGATGCATCAAACGTTATGGACGCGAATTATCGGGAGGTGAAATAGGTTGCACCCTAAGCCACAGGAAGTTTTACCGAGAATTATTGAAATCAGATCAAAAATATGCGTTAGTATTTGAGGATGATATCCATCCTATACGCGACATATCGATTTTAGAGCAATTTGACCTTAACAAATTGCTTGATACATCAACTCCTACCGTATTATACCTTTCTGGGGATTATTGGTTTTATAAACAAAATGAACCAATAGTCAACGTATTCTCCGGACTTGGAACATACGCGTATATGATTAACCGTGCAGCCGCTCAAAAAATATTATCTATTGATAAGCCTTATAATGTTGCTGATGATTGGCTGCTTTACAAATCACTTGGCTTGAAGTTTAAAGCCATCTATCCATACGTAATCGATGCTAACTTGGATATGGAGATGCTTGGCTCTGAAGTGAACCAATACTCATGGGGTATCAATCGAAAGAAAATGTCATGGAGCAATATTTTGCACTCTTATAGAACTGGAATTATAAAACGAATTCTAAAAGCAACCGGACATTTCGAGTCTAAAATAAAAGTTCGCGACGGACAAATTGTTCCCGGATTAAGATGATTGACCGACATGCGTATTTGATTGTGGCTCACGAGAGAGCTGAGGCGTTGGCTAAGCTTTTGGCGGAGCTGGACGATGAGCGCAACGACATTTTTGTGCATATCGACCGAAAAGCATCGTTCGATGGCCGGGAGCTGCGATGCCGCAAGAGCCGTCTGACGGTACTGCCGGAAAGAATTGACGGTCGATGGGGCGACTATTCGCTGGTAGCCATCGAGTTTGCATTGCTCCGCGCAGCTACTGTCTCGGGACGTTATGCCTACTACCATTTGCTGTCGGGTGTCGATATGCCCGTAAAATCGCAGGACGAGATCCACGAGGAATGCAGCCGGCTGACCGGAACTGAATTCATAGCCATAGCGCAGAACGCCAAACCGGGAGAAACGGCTTGGCGCAGCCAGCACAGATTTCTGTTTTCCAAGCATTTCCAGTCGCGCAATCCGCTGATCAAAGCTCTACGCCGTGGATGGGCCATAGCGCAAAGCACCGTGGGCTACAGGCGTTACCGCGGCGAAGTGGTGAAAGGATCGCAATGGTGGAGCATCACGGACGCTTTCGCTCGCTATGCCCTGACCCGTGAGGCAGAGATGGAACGATATTTCAAAGGAACGTATTGCCCTGATGAAATGGTGTTTCAGACCATTTGCCGGGAGTCGGAATTTTGGGGTAGGCTATATGACACCACCGATGAATTCAGGGGTAACCGACGGTGGATCCGCTGGGAGAACGGGCAACTGATGCCACTGACACCGGCAATGATCGCCGAAGCCCGGCACTCTGACCGCTGGTTCGCTCGCAAACGCCCGACAGAAAATGTCATATTATAACTGCGTACCTCCGGCACGCATGCCATACGTCTCTCATACCCACGGGCTAAAGCCCATGGTTTTCTCATAACATTGTGCCTCCGGCACTCATCCCTAACTGAGCCGCCTCTCTCGCTCCCTGCAATATACCCATCGCAATATCTGCATACAGCTTCCTCATAGCCAAATGCATCGGAGCTGCCCAGCTTGTGTCGGAGACACTTTATTATGGATATCCCCGGGCTTCAGCCCGGGGTTGACAACAGCAGCAAAATCAGTCCCGGAGGGACGCCATATTAAATCATCAAATGCCAATCCACAAAATAAAACGACATGAGTAAAGTAACAGCCTATTACCATATTGTATTTTGCACAAAATACAGAGAGATGACACTTCCGCTTGATTATTGTGACGATGTGTATAGGTTTATATGGTCAGAACTTAAAAAAATGAAATGCGATCTATTGCGTATCGGAGGCATTCAAAACCACATCCACATGCTGATAAATCTTCACCCATCGGTTTCCCTGTCCGTTCTGATGCAGAATATCAAAGGAAGATCAAGTGGTTGGATACGCACAAATGAACATTTCATTCAATTCCGTGGATGGGCTGCTGATTACTATGCATGCACTATAGCTCCTGAACAAAAATATCGCGTAATTGAATATATAAAAAGTCAACACACCCACCATCTCGGCAATGCTGTTGATCAAGAACTTATTTCCATGTATCAGTATGCAGAATTGCAATATGATCAAAGAGACTTACAATAACGGTTCTGTGCTACCAACAGATGGTAGGGACTGCGGCAACCCACGCCCGTATAACAGGCTCGAGCCTGTCCGGGTGTCGGTGGTTGTGCCGGTCTACGGAGTGGAGCGGTTTGTGGAGCGGTGCGTGCGTGGGCTCATGGAACAGACTCTGCGCGAGGGGGTTGAGTTCATTTTTGTGGACGATGCCACTCCCGACGGCAGCATGGAGATTGTACGTAAAACCATAGCCGACTACCCCGACCGTGCATCTCAGGTGAAGATCCTGACCCACGAATCCAACCGCGGTCTGCCAACCGCTCGCAACACCGGCATGGACGCAGCCCGGGGAGAATGGGTGTGCCATATAGACAGCGACGATTTTCCCGAATGCGACATGCTGGAATCGCAGCTCGCCGAGGCGGAACGATCGGGAGCCGACATGGTGTGGTGTGACTGGTATCTCACTGGCGAAAACAGCGAACGCCCTATGCCACAACCCTCTATCAGCGATGCCCGAGAAGCAACCGTGGCGATGCTCGGCGGCGCGATGAAATACAACGTGTGGAATAAGCTGACCCGACGCAGCATATTCACCGACAACAATATACGATTTCCCGACGGCCACGCCATGGGTGAGGATATGACAATGATCATGGCTGCAACATGTTGCCAAAAGACAGCACACGTGGCACGACCGCTCTACCACTACCGGCGTACAAACACAGCAGCCATGACGCAAGCCTACAGCGAGCGGCATCTGGTGGACCTGCGCTTCAACGTTGAGCGCACGGCTGATTTCGTCTTATCACATGATCCGGCGATGGCCGCGGAGATGGATTTCTTCAAATTGCAGGTTAAATTTCCATTCCTGCTGATGCGTCCACGCCGCCGTGGATGGCAATTGTGGCGCGAATGGTGGCCGGAAGCCAACCGCAGGATCGGCGAGAACCACCACATGTCGGGTCACAGCCGCGTGGCACAGCGTTGCGCCGCCATTGGACTGCGACCATTGGTAGCTCTCTATGCCATGGCTTTGGAAATGATTCAAAAAAGATAACAAAACAATCACACATAGATGGTTAAAGCGATTTTAACATCACTGACAATGCTCGTTACGAGCTTCTACATGTTTCCAATCGGCATACGAGGGATTCATGGTCACTCAAAGATGATGCTGGCAGCAGTCGGCCTGGTTCTGTTCATCATCAACCTGCCGCGCCACCGCGAGCAGGGGCTTAGCAAACCGATGGCATGGCTTTCACTCGGCGCGCTGCTGATATCATTTTTAGCGGTTCTTTCCGTGACCTACAACTCCACGCCCGACTATGCATACTGCTCATACATCATTTCGATGTGGGTGTGGGTAGGCGGTGCCTATGCCGTGGTCTGCCTTATCCGCAAAGTCCACGGCACCGCCTCCATAATCCTCATAGGTAACTATATGGTGGCAGTAGGGGTGTTCCAGTGCTTAACTGCCCTGTTATTCGACTCATATCCAAGCATAAAGGCATTTACAATTACATATTTCGATATCGGACATATATGGCTTGACTCTGTAAAGCGAGTATATGGATTCGGAGCTAATCTCGACACCGCCGGAGCACGATTCTCATCTATATTAGTTATCATAGTGGCTATCATCACCCACATCAGCCGCACACGCCTTAGCCGTTATATTCCCATTTACATCGCATCATTCATATTCATTACCGTGGTAGGCAATATCATTGCACGTACAACAACCATAGGCTTGGTGCTCGCTTTGGTATTCATGGCCTACAATCTGACCATCGGATATTCACGCGAAAGGCGCAAAAAGACCTATAAAGTAGCAGGGTGGGTCGCGTTAGTAGGAGTTCTCGGCATAGGCATTACGTCTGTCTATTACCAGAGTTCAGAGGTGTTTCAGGAGCATCTTCGCTTCGGTTTCGAGGGCTTCTTCTCTCTGGTGGAGAAAGGCAAATGGGATGTCGCTTCGAACAACACCCTGGAAAGCATGTATGTCTATCCCGAAACGTTAAAGACATGGCTGATAGGAGACGGATATTTCGCCAATCCACACAACGTCGACCCCTACTATGTAGGAAAATACGTTGAGGGATGGTACATGGGTACCGACGTGGGTTACCTGCGTTTCATCTTCTATTTCGGATTACCCGGACTATTAGCATTCTCGCTATTCATTATCTACGCCGGAATCTTCTGTATCAAGCTGTCGCCGGGCTACAAGCGCATGTTCGTGTTCCTGCTCTTGGTCAATTTTGCAATCTGGTTCAAAGTGTCGACTGACCAATTCATGATATTCGCCCTGTTCCTGATGCTTAATCCGGGTGAGAACATGGACTTTGAGCGACGGCTTAACGGACTTCCACCTCTCAAACAATGAAAATAATCTACTGCATAGCCGCGACCTACAACAGCGGCGGAATGGAACGGGTGTTGGCCAACAAGGTCAACTGGCTTACGCGCCATGCCGGCGTTGAATGCATCGTGGTCACCTCCGACCAATGCGGACGCAAGCCGTTTTTCGAATTCGACAAGCGCGTGCGCCACATCGACCTCGGCATAAACTATGAAGCCAACAATGGCCGCGGATTCCTCAACAAATTGATCGGATATCCCCTGCGACAGTGGCGTCACCGCCGCCGCCTCTCGGCACTCCTGCGCCGCGAGAAAGCCGACATAACAGTCTCCATGTTCTGCAACGAGGCCGCTTTACTGCCTGATATCAAGGATGGTAGCAGGAAATTGCTCGAGGTGCATTTCTCGCGGTTCAAACGCCTGCAATACGGGCGCACGGGCGTGTGGGCGATCGCCGACCGTCTGCGCTCACGTGGCGATCTGCGCACGGCACGCCGCTATGACCGGTTTGTGACACTGACCCGGGAGGACATGGGCTACTGGCCCGATGTTCCCGGAATCGAGGCAATCCCCAATGCCGTGCCGTTCGAGGCACCGGCTGCGGCCGATCTGTCGCAGCGCAAAGTGCTTGCCGTCGGACGATTGTCGCATCAGAAAGGTTTCGACCGGCTGATAGATGCATGGCGCGATGCTGTGGCCGCCAATCCGGGATGGACACTTGAGATTGTCGGTTCGGGCGAACAGCACGATGAGCTGAAGCGGCAGATCGAGGAAAACGGCGTGGCCGACAGCGTAGTTATGACCTCCGGCTGCTCCGACATGCCGGCTAAATACCGCGAAGCCTCCATTCTGGCCATGACATCGCGCTACGAGGGCTTGCCGATGGCTCTGATCGAGGGTCAGGCATGCGGACTGCCCATCGTGGCTATGGACTGCAAATGTGGGCCACGCGACGTTGTGACCGACGGATCTGACGGATTCATCACACCACAGGGCGACACTGCCACGTTTGCCGACCGGTTGAGCCAACTGATGTCCGATGCCGACCTGCGCGTCAGGATGGGCGCGGAAGCCCGTCGACAGGCCAAGCGCTTCGATCCCGACAAGATAATGACCCGGTGGATGGAGATTTTCAGAGAGTTGGAGAGATACGCCGGTAGGGACTGCGGCATGCCGCGTCCGAGCGAAACGTAAAGAATAACAATCAGATAGAGTATATTCGAGAGATGAGAAGGATTGTAGTTTCGGGGATCAACATACGCAAGGGTGGGACACTGACCATCCTGCGTGACTGTCTGCGCTATCTTTCGGGAGAGGCACAGGCCGGACGCGCCGAAGTGACGGCACTCGTACACCGCCGCGAGTTGTGCGACTATCCCGGCATCGACTATATCGAGATGCCCGACTCAATCCAAGGCTGGCTGCGCCGGCTGCGGCACGAATATATCACGATGCACCGCATCTCGCAGGAGATCACGGAGCGGAAAGGACCGATCGACCTCTGGCTGTCGCTCCACGACACCACCCCACGCGTCGAGGCACGCCGTCAGGCCGTCTACTGCCAGACCTCCTTCCCCTTCATGAAGATCAAAGCGAGGGATTTCCGGATGGACCCGAAAATACCGATTTTCGCCCTTCTGACGCGTTTTGCCTACCAGATCAATGTGGGGCGCAACTCACGGCTGATCGTGCAGCAGAGATGGCTTAAAGAGGGTCTGAGCCGATTATTGGGTGTCGACCGCGACAAATTCATCGTCGCCCCACCTGAACGAGCCGCCACAATGCCCGGATTCACGCCACGCCGGTTCGAGATCCCGACATTCCTCTACGTCTCCACTGCCGACTGCCACAAAAACTTCGAAACCCTATGCCGAGCCGCCGAGATGCTCGAAAAGAAGCTCGGGAAAGGGCGATTTCAAGTGATACTGACCGTCGGCGGAACAGAAAACAGATATGCCCGATGGCTCCACCAGCGATGGGGCCACGTAGAATCGATACGTTTCGAAGGCCTCATGGACAAGCCGACCCTTTATGGCTCATACGCCGGAGCCACATGTCTGGTGTTCATGTCGCGAGTAGAGACATGGGGGCTTCCGATCTCCGAATTCATGGCATTCGGCAAACCGATGATCCTCGCCGACCTCCCCTACGCCCACGAGACCTCAGCCGGAAGCCGACAGACAGCCTTTACCCCTGTCGGCGATCCAAAAGCCCTTGCACAACTGATGAACAACGTTATAGACGGCCGGATGGGAGCATTTGCCAGCGTCCCGTCGGCCCGACAAGAAAACACACCTACCGCCCATACATGGGATGAAATCTTCAGACAACTGACACAATGAACGAATCCGACAACGCTATGAAAAAGGACGCCAAAGATTTGAAAATACTACAATTAGGGAAATTCCACCCGATCCGCGGCGGAGTGGAGAAAGTGATGCTCGACCTGACCACCGGCCTTTCGGCACGCGGCATCAGCTGCGACATGCTCTGCGCCGCCACCCGGGGGAGCTACACCATCCGCCTCAACGACCGGGCACGGATCATAGCCGTGCGGTCGCTCGCCAATGTCAAGGCCACCATGATGAGTCCGGCCATGATAGTGCGACTACGCCGCATCTGCCGCCAATACGACATAATCCACATCCACCATCCCGATCCGATGGCCGCGCTTGCCCTGCGGCTCTCGGGATTCAAGGGGAAAGTGGTGCTCCACTGGCACAGCGACATCCTGCGCCAACGCCAGCTCCTGCGGCTCATCAAGCCCCTGCAGACATGGCTGCTCAAGCGTGCCGACGTGATCGTGACCACGTCGCCCCCCTATCTCGAACAATCGCCATGGCTCGCCCCCTACCGCGACAAATGCCAGTGCGTCCCGATCGGCATCCTGCCCGTCGACGATGCCGACCAGCGAGCCATCGACAAGCTGCGCAAGAGTGTAGGCGGACGCAAGGTTGTCTTCTCCATGGGCCGCCTCGTTGGCTACAAAGGGTTTGAATATCTGATAGATGCCGCCGCATTGCTGCCCGACGACCATATCGTGGTGATCGGAGGCACCGGCCCCTTGCGCGACCAGCTCCAGGCACGCATCGAAGCCGCCGGCCTGACAGAAAAAGTGCGTCTGCTTGGGTTCGTGCCGGAAGAAGCCCTGCCCGTCTACTATCGCGCGGCATCGCTCTTCTGCATGAGCAGCGTGGAGCGCACCGAGGCGTTCGGTGTGGTACTGATCGAGGCCATGTCGTGCGGCACTCCGATCGTTGCCACCCGGATCCCAGGGTCCGGGGTGCCATGGGTCAACGCCGACGGCATCTCCGGCCGCAATGCCGAGCCACGCGATGCCCGATCACTCGCCGAAGCCATCATGGCCGTGACTGGGGACAGCGACGGACAGTACTCCCGAGGCGCATTGGAGCGTTACCGGAGTCACTTCACAGAGGAAAAAATGCTCAAAAACATCATAGAAATCTACCGGAACATGGGATAGCCCGAAACACTGAAATACAAAAATTTTCAACGCGTTATAACTCACTGATATATAACGAATTACCCCCCCCCGTTTGAAATTTTGATTAAAAATTATTTGGAAAACGGGCATTTCTGTATTACCTTTGCAGGAAAATCAAATATTTAGACTGAGTTCTAATCTTACACTACGATAAACCAACACAGACTTACAAGGATGTCAAGAGCTTTTTTCCGACATACGAAAACAACACGATAAACAACGGAATTTCAACAGAATTCCGTTCCGAAAATTCGCAATCATCTCTAATACTCAAACGCACCTTTGATCTAACGCTTGCAATCACAAGCGCACTTATTCTCTCACCAATCATTCTGGCGCTCTGTCTGGTGGTACTCATCACCAACGGACGCCCTGTGATCTTCAAACAGGAACGCATAGGCCGCGGCGGCAAACCCTTCACCCTCTACAAATTCCGCACCATGCGCAACGATGCCGAGGCCGATGGCCATGCACGTCTCTGCAAAGAAGAGGACAACCGCCTCACCAAATTCGGCGCATTCCTGCGCAGCCATCACCTCGACGAACTGCCACAGCTGCTCAACGTGATCCGTGGCGACATGTCGTTCGTAGGCCATCGTCCCGAACGCAAAGTGTTCATCGACCGCATCATGGAGCTGAACCCCGACTACACCCGTCTTTACGCTCTCCGTCCGGGATTGTTCTCCACCGCCACCCTCTACAACGGCTATACCGACACGATCGAAAAGATGATGCGCCGTTTGCAGATGGATCTTGACTACCTCGCCAACCGGAGTCTCGCCCTCGATTGCAAAATCATTTTCCTCACGGCCTATTTCATTATCTCCGGAAAGAAATTCTGATGCACGTCAAACCCAACCTCACGATCCGCAAACTCGGTTCCCGATTCATGATCATCGACGGAGGCCAGAAACAATCGGACGCCACCGCGATCCACACACTCAACGCCACCGCCGCCGACATCTGGAACTATTGCAACAGTCAAGAGGATTTCACCGCTGAGGATATAGCCCGTTACCTCTGCATCAATTACATAGTGGATGCCGGGACAGCACTTTCCGATGCGGAGGCTTTGATCCAGCAATGGATGGAGCAAGGGTTGCTGGAAGAGTGAGAGGGGATTAGAGTTGGAGAGTGCAGAGAGTTTAGAGTGCAGGGCGAGATGGAACACGATGAAGCACGATTTATCACGATGAAACTCAATAGGAATGATGGGGCGAGTGGGGCCGGACGCGCCATGGCGCAGTCCCTACAGGTAGATGGTCCGGCAATAAACGAATAAATACACTGAAAGCTATTTTTTACCAGTTACTTAGATCGGAATTATGGCAGCAGGGGAATGACGGATTCCGCGCCACGGCTGCTGAATGGCAAGCGATACATGCCGAAGCAAAAAGGCAGACGGTAAGCGCACAGATACTCAACGCCGCCAGCCGTCTCGACGACAGTCAGCTTCCGCCCGATGACCTGCTGTTCCGCTGGGTGGCGGAAGCTGAAGCGATCCGCCGACAGAACAGAAAGATGAATGCCACCCTCGCTGACATTCTGGAGCAGTCCAAGCGACTGAGAATCAACGCCACATTACTTAAAGGCCAGAGCCTCGCAGCTTTATATCCGGATCCGGAATCGCGCCAGTGTGGCGACATCGACCTCTACATATCGCGCCCCGACCAACGCCGCCGTCTGATCGACGCCCTCGGAATAAAAAGCTATCAAAACCATGCCGACGGCTCCACAACATTTTCCTACCGCGGCTCAATGGTGGAACTGCACCCTCACCTACTCGACATCCACAGCCGCCGCGCCATAAAACGGCTGCATCTACTGAAACCGGTTGCGGTCACGATGGAGACCGAGCTGCCCGGCATCGGGACAGTGACCATCCCGGCACCCGAGACAATGTTGCTGACATTATCAGCCCACGCGTTCAAACATGCCATAGGTCGTGGGATCGGTCTCCGGCAGTTATGCGACATAGCTTTAGTGTCCAAGCGTTTAGCATCCGAAGTCGACCGCGCTGAGATGGATCGGATCTTCCGCGCCGCCGGTCTGGAAAGGTGGAACAGGATGCTTTATTCCTTCCTCACCCTCAGACTCGGACTGCCTGTTGAGTCGGTGCCGACAGCCGAAGAGTTTCAGCCCAACGAACGACTGGCCGTCAGACTTGAACGCATCATAGCCCGTGGCGGCAATTTCGGCCAGCATGGCAGTGGGCTGATATCACGCAAAGGCGTAGTGTTCACAGCTTTATCGTTTGTCAGGGGTATCGGGTTCGCGCTGTCGATTGCGCCTCGCGAGGCAACAGCATGCTTCTTTTCGTTGGTGAAAGGGAGATTGGGAATGAGAGGATAGAGGGTAGAGTTAGAGAGTTAGAGAGTTGGAGAGTTGGAGAGTTGGAGAGTTAGAGATGAAGCGCGATTTATCACGATGAAACTCGATAGGGGCGATTGGGCGTGTGGAGCGGTAGACGGCTCGGAGAGCCGTTACCCCGATCAGAGCAGCGCGAGCAAGAAATAATTAGACAGAAAACGACTGAGAATCATGACAATACAAAGATATGAGATAGCCGGGCTGGAGGTTGAAGTCCGGATGGCGGATGGAATGGAGAGTTTGATCCCGGCGCAGTTCGAGGTGTTTAGAGTTGGAGAGTTGGAGAGTTGGAGAGTTAGAGAGTGGGAGAGCAGGGCGAGTGGAACGGTAGACGGCTCGGAGAGCCGTTACCCCGACCAGAACAGCGAGAGATCGGCAGGTGGGATGAAGCACGATGAAGCGCGATTTTTCACGATGAAACTCGATCAGAATGATGGGGCTGGGGCAGTAGACGGGGGTGAGTTGCTGGATGATACGGCGAATGATATGGGGCGCGTGAGGTTGTTCCGGTTGGGATCGGGGGAGTATCTTGTGAGGCTTACTGATCTGAGGGGGAGCGATTTCGAGATGATCGCGTCGGAGGATTTTTCAAGGTGCTTGATCCGAGGCAAGAAGGGGGAGAGGATAGAGTTTAGAGTTGGAGAGTGGAGAGTTAGAGAGGGGGAGAGTGGAGAGTTAGAGAGTGGAGAGTTAGAGAGTGGAGAGGGCAGGGCGAGTATTTCGGTAGGCGGTTCGGAGAACCGCGACCCCGACCAGAGCTGCGAGAGACAGACTGGTGGGATGAAGCACGATGAAGCGCGATTTATCACGGTGAAACTCGATGGGAATTATGGGGCGTGTGGGGGCGGACGCGCCATGGCGCAGTCCCTACAGGTAGATGGTCCGGCAATGTCGGTTCAGCAATATCCAGTCGGTGGGAGGGAGGCGGTCAGTTCGCTGATCAGGATAGCTTTTTCACAGGCGGTGCTGCTTCATGGGGGTGTTTCGATCCATGCGTCGGCGGTGGTGAGCAATGGTGAGGGTTATATGTTCCTCGGGGCGAGCGGAACGGGTAAAAGCACACATTCCCAGCTGTGGATCAAGAACATACCGGACACCGAACTGCTTAACGACGACAACCCGATAGTGCGACTGATGCCCGACGGCACGGTGCGCGTGTTCGGGTCTCCTTGGTCGGGCAAGACCCCCTGCTACCGACAGGCCTCGGCACCACTGCACGGGATAGTGCGGCTTGAACAGGCACCGGTCAATGAGTTCCGGAGCGTCAGCGATATTGACGCGTTTGCCATGCTGCTGCCGTCGTGCTCGGCAATCAAGACATCGGCATTGCTACATAATGCATTGTGCGATACGTTGATAGCATTGAGCGAGGCTGTGGCGACAGGGGTAATGAGATGTAGGCCTGATGGGGAGGCTGCGAGAGTGTGCAGGGAGAGGGTGAGTGTATAGAGTTTAGAGTTAGAGAGTTTAGAGGGCAGGGCGAGTGGAACGGTAGACGGTTCGGAGAACCGTTACCCCGACGGGGCGAGACCGACAGGATGAAGCACGATTGAAACGATTGGACGAGTGGAGCCGGACGCGCCATGGCGCAGTCCCTACAAGCAGGCATTCCGGCAATGTAGGTTCAGTAAAGTTCAGTCGGGGGGCGGTGGACGGCTCGGAGAGACGTTACCCCGGCCAGAGCAGCGTGAGACCGACGGGGCGTTCCGGCAATGTCGGTCAAACAATGTCGGCTGAGGGCGAAAAAAAGGGAGAAAAGGGAGAAAAAAATTATTGGATTTTCTTGCCTAAGGGGTTGAAAATTATTAAATTTGCATGTTATTTAGTGCATCTACATAGGTACTATTAAACCACATTATATATAAATAGCTAATAACTATCTGAAAACCACAGAGTTAAAAACACATTACAAGCAATGAAGCTGCTGAATATTATTACTGCACTGATGCTGCTTCCGATGCTGATCACCGGATGCAAGTCAAGCCGCGATCATGTCTATCTTCAGGACATGACCCCAGGAATCACCTACCCCATGAACCAACGTCCGGAACCCACGGTTCAACCCGACGACCGCCTGCAGATCCGCGTAACCTGCAAGATTCCGGAATTAGCCCTCCCCTTCAACATCACGGGCAACGAGACCTCGCAAGGCTACCTCGTGAGCCAGAACGGCGATATCCAGATGCCGATCCTCGGCACAATCCACGTGGCCGGAAAGACACTTGAGGAAGTACAAGAGATAGTGAAACAGAAACTTGTTGCCGGGGACTATATCAACGATCCGATCGTGACAGCCTCTTTCCTCAACTTCCGCTACACGGTTCTCGGAGCCGTTGGAAGCAACGGTCAGTTTGTTGTTGACGGCGACCGCGTGACGCTGATCGAGGCGATAGCCAAAGCCGGCGACCTTACGAGCGATGCCAAGACCGACCGCGTGGCCGTGATCCGCGAGGAAGCGGATGGCCGCAAGATGTATATCCACGACTTGAAATCGACTGACATATTCTCATCGCCCTGTTTCTACTTGCAGCAGAACGACATAGTGTACGTTGAGCCAAAGGAGAAGAAGGACGAGAAGACGGAAAACCGCTCATGGCAGATTGCCACTATCGCGATTTCGGCGGCATCGGTTATTTCGACAATTGTTTGGGCAACGAAATAGAGTTAGAGAGTTTAGAGTTCAGAGAGTTGGAGAGATGAAGCGCGATTTATCACGATGAAACTCGATAAGACCGATTGGACGAGTGGGGGCGGACGCGCCATGGCGCAGTCCCTACAGGCAAAAACAAAACGATTTGAGAAGATACGAGTTAAAAACGAAATAGAGTTTAGAGAGAGACCGGTAGGGACTGCAGCATGCCGCTATTCTTTACCCACAGAAGTATTCAGCAACGGTCAAGGAACTCAAAAATCGCAT